>FWPU01010719.1_pt1 | contig 13378 bp, 10 predicted proteins | sample 2228361 | NCBI WGS metagenome assembly FWPU01 (sample SAMEA103939777, study PRJEB20133) | metagenome | reverse complement strand
GGGTAAGTTTTGAGAGCTGTATTGCATCAATGCATGCCAGAGGTTCATTGCGCTGGAGGGTTTAAGTCTTGTGTTAGGGTTGCGGTCATTGCCTAACCATACCGCCACCAGCCGCTGAGGGGTATAGCCCACCGCCCAATATTGGTTTGGATGCAAGGTGCGGCCTAACTTTGCCGCACTGCGGCGACCAATTTCAAAAGGATTGGGGTGACCAAATGTATGCCAGCGAGCTGCCTCGTCGGACAATACATGAGTGATCAGGTAGGCAAGTTCGGGACTGATTACCGAGCGTTTTTGAAGCGTGCTTTGATCGTAATTAATATCGAAAAGGACAGGTCCGTTTCTCTCGGTTACTCTTTGGATGAGAAACGGATAGATTGGTGGGGAGGTAAGATCGGATGCTTTGGGGGACATTATTCCGACAAGCCAACCTTGGTTTGCAAATACCTGATAGGCTTGGGCAATTTCCAAGATCGAAACGGTGCTGGAGAAAAAGAACTCCTCAGAGGATATTGCTCTTGATGTTGATCCTTGGAATCCGCCAAGCGAAAGACCGAGTTGGCGGGTAACGTTTAGGACGGTTTCGGCTCCAATTTGATTGTAGAGCGTATAGGCAGGCACAAGATAATCGTTGGCAAGCGCAAGGCGAGCACGGATCGGCCCATGATGTTTTCCGTCTAGGTTTGGGAGGGTTTGTTCGTTGTTCAGGGGAATATCCCATTGAAGGCTAGCCGGTTGAATGCCACGTGCTAAGGCTGCCAGGTAGACAAAAGGAGTCAGAATTGTACCGGCGGTATGTTTTTCAAGAGAGGTGTATTCAAAAGGCTGCTCTTCTTCTCCCTTTTGCGTCAAACCGACCACAGCTAAAATTTGATTGGAGGATAAATCCAAGATGACAGCTTGTGATTGAAGGGGGAAAAGGGATTCATCGGTTGAGGAAGCGACGCCGGGTAAAAGAAATGCTGCTGGGCAATCTGTCGGTGGGGGAGTGGTCAGGTCAACCTGTCGGTTGAGACGATCCAGTTGTATTTGGAGTGTACATTCGAGATTGTGTTGTAAATCTTGATCGATCGTGGTGATAATTTCCCATCCACCCCGCTCGAGAACTTCCACAGGATACCACTCGCCAAGCTGTTGAAGGATGAGGTTAACATAAGTCGGTTGGTTGATTTGTAAATTCACCGCAGTTGGAGGAAATTTGAGGTTGTCCAAGTTAGCGATGGAGATTTCATCGGGTTTGATCCATCCTGTTTGCAAGAGACGGACAAGGACATCCCCAGTACGTTTGCGGACTACTTCTGGGGCATTGAGGGGATGGATCGATGGACTTTCGAGAACAGAAACAAGCGCGGCAGCTTCGAGGATATCTAATTGATCGGCTGGTTTACTGAAATAGAGGCGCGAGGCTGTTTCGGCTCCATATACCAAAGGTCCGAATTTCGCGCTATTCAGATACCAGATAAGGGTTCGGAATTTTCCATACCGTTGAACGATTTGTTCGCCGAGAATCTTTGCCCGAATGGTTTTTTGCCAGCCATCCGCTTCATTCCACAGCAAGAGTTCGTAAGCTAGCCGTTGAGCGATTGAATCAAGCTTGGGACGGATGAAATCTTGCAAACTTAAGCCACTGGGTTGGTTGTAGGTGGGCTCTAGTGCTCCAATGATGGCGCGAGTGAGCGGAGAGTCAGGTGAAAGAGTGGCTGTTGAATGATTGGGGTCTGCTATTTCAATCCATACACGCTCAATGGCTGGGTTTTCTAGGGTTGCAAGAACGGTTTTGCCTTCTCGATCGAAAAAACGGGTTGGAACCTTTAGATCTCCATTTTCAGAATTAAGAAGTTGCTCGATTTTTTCTATGGGAGGCAAGTTGCTCATAATGCGGACGAGAAACCACCCGCTTGCAAACACAGCAGCCGTGAAGAGAAGGCTCACAACGGTCGCCGTGAGCCAACTGAGAATGGGCAGGGGATTGCGACGCGAGGCTTGGTGACGTTTACGCCGCTGTCGGATGACTTGATTGACCGGTCTCATGGTTCCTTTATGAGGTGGATGGGTGGGATACTTTTCCACTAACCAATTGGAGCAATTCGCGTGCCGACTGGATTGTCGCCGCATTAACATCTCCCATCATTTGAGCGAGTTCTTCTACTCTTTGTTCCCCTTCTAAAGGCTTAACCTCGGTGATTGTCCGATTTTTCACGATGGTTTTGCGCACAAATAAGTGTTGATCCCCAAATGCAGCCAATTGCGGGAGGTGTGTGACGCAAAACACTTGATGACTGCGCGCAAGCTGCCATAGTTTTTCACCCACCACCGTGCCAACCCGACCGCCGATGCCTTGGTCGATTTCATCGAAAATGAGGCAGGGTACTTCATCGGCTGCAGTCAAGACCCCTTTCAACGCCAACATCAAACGCGAGGTTTCACCGCCTGAGGCGATTTTTACCAACGGCTTAAAACCTTCCCCTGGATTGGGGGCAATGAGAAATTCAACCTGATCAATTCCATGGGCTGAGAAGGCGACCTTTCGTCCGTCTTCAAGTGGGACACCGTCCTCAGCAGTGGTGTGCTGAAAATGCACCTGAAAGCGAGCTTTTTCCATGTTCAGGTGCGCTAATTCCCTTTCAATGGCTTCAGCTAACCGTTTGCCATGTTGACGACGATTTTCGGATAACTGTTGGGCGATTTTGCCGAGTTGGGCAATGAGATCGGTTTCTGCTTGAGAGTATTCATCGATGCGATCGGTGGCAGAATGAATCTCTTCCAATTGGCGGCGGGCATTTTCGGCGTAGGATAAGATCCCTTCGATGGTGTCGCCGTATTTGCGTTTCAATGATTGGATTAAGTTTAATCGCTCTTCAATCAGGTTTAGACGTTTGGGGTTGTATTCGATTTCATCTCCATACAGACGTAACGAACGAGTGAGCTCGTTCAACTGTTCGAAAATCTCTTCTGCCGTCTCTAAAAGCGCACTTTGAGAGCGATCCAATCGGGTGAGTCCACCGAGATGATGAACGATCTCTCCCATCTGTTCGATGATGGATGGGTGATCTGGATTGCCTTCATCCAAAATCAATATCGACTGTTGCACCAGCGTGGCTAAATTTTCGGCATTGGCTAAGCGATTCCGCTCAGCGAGCAACGTCTCTTCCTCACCAAGTTTCAGATGAGCATTTTCGATCTCCGATAATTGGTATTGGAGGATGTCTAAGCGCCGTGCGGCTTCTTGTTCCAACTGGCGCAGGTGAGCCAATTCCCTGCGCACCTCCATGAGCTGATGATAGATTTGTTGATAGGACGATCGTAAGTCATCATTTTTAGCGTAGTTGTCCAATAGGCGAAGATGCTGGTTGACTTTAAGTAGAGATAGATGTTCCGATTGTCCATGAATATCTACCAACCGCTCGCCGATTTCTCTAAGGATTGAAAGGCTGACAACTCGCCCGTTAATGCGAGCGATATGGCGTCCGTTTGAGCGGATTTCGCGCCCAAGAGAGACATGCTCGGTATCTTCATCGAGTTCCTCGCGACGCAAAATTTCTAGTACAGCTTGGCGAATGTTTTGGGGGATGTAAAAATCCCCTTCGATGACCGCTTTATCTGCGCCGCTGCGTAAAACTGTGATATCCGCTTTTCCCCCGACAAGGGCTTCTAGGGCATCAACCAAGATCGATTTACCGGCACCGGTCTCACCCGTCAGGATGACTAATCCGGGTTTGAAACGCAGATTGAGTTCTTCGATAATGGCAAAGTTGACGATTCGCAGTTCTTCGAGCATTTGGTTTAATTGTTTTAGATCTTAAGGTGAATGCCGGATAACCGATAATAAACAGAAGAAGTAACCAGAAAGGAATACAAAGCCTGTAATGCTAGAGTGATCAAGCCACCAAAACCGCCTGAGCCAATACCGTTCAAAGCGAAGAAAATGCTGATCAGTAAGTAAGGTAAAGAGCCAAGGGCTGTAGATAGGGCAATCAATTGGTAAAGCCTTTTCGAGCGCCTTTTTTGAACCACCGCGCGGCAGATTTCGGCGATGATGGTGCCGGCAATAGGGGATAAAATAATCGCAAAGAACCATAAGCGGGGGATGAATTGGCTGCCAATGAAAGAGAGCACAATTGCTATTGCGCTCGTCGTGACGTAATCGTACCATAATGTGGTTTCGAATACTTTTTGTTGGCCGCGTACACAATCCTTGCAGCGATAGCCAGTAGGTGTCAGGATAGCACATTTAGGACAAATGGGTTTCTCGCAGGTACTACAGCGTAAACTGGTTTCGGTATTCGGGTGGTAGAAACAAGTGTAGGAAGGAGGTTGTTCGCTCATCGTGGAATTCCAGTAGCAGGGTTTCGGTTCATGTGAGGGGTAAGGTTTCTGTAAAAATAGCCGGGGTCTTGGAAACGAACAAAGTGGGCATCATGTTCGCTGGCGTAAACATCAACCTGATCTTCATTGACCAATTGTATCGGTGATTGACCGTCAATGCAGAGGAGAGCATCGTGATCGGTGTGAATGATCACTCGAACTGATGAGCCTTCTGCAAGAACGATGCCTCGATCAATGGAAAGATGGGGGGCAACAGCTACCAAGAGGATATTGCGCAGCTCAGGGGGTAAAATCGGTCCCCCTGCGGCTAAGGCATAGGCGGTTGAGCCGGTTGCCGTAGAGGCAATCAGGGCATCGGCGACGTAAGTGGTTAGGTATCGCCCATCGACATGGGTCTCCAGATGCACTGGCCGCACGGCGAGCCCGCGGCCGACAACGACCTCGTTTAGAACATGATGCACGCTCAACTCAAGTCCATCTCTTTTGTGTGAACAGCAGAGCATCATGCGTTTTTCCAACCAATAATCTCCCTTAATCATTCGAAATAGGTATTGTTTCCATTCATTGAGACGGATTTCCATCAAGAAACCAAATCGACCTGCATTGATGCCTAGAATGGGGATGTCATACGGTCCGCAGATGTGCCCTGCCCGAAGCATGGTACCATCCCCTCCTAAGACAATAAGCAGGTCTATCTCATGGTCTTTGATGCTCTGGGCGAGCTTTTCTTCGTAGAGCATGGCGATCATCGAGTCTTGACCATGTTGCTTGAGAAAATGAGCGATTTTGTAGGCTTCTTTGTTGGCTTCGGGCAAACTTGGATGAGCCGCAATCGCAATCTTTCGGAAGGTAGATAGATTTTTTTCGCTCACAGGTTTATTATAACCAGAGAACGGAGACTTAGGCTGATAATCTTATTTGGGGTTAATCGTGAGGCAGAATCCTTGCTGTTGATCGTTCTCTTCGAATCACTCAACGGTTATAATAACGTTAAGATCTAGACGATAGCAGTCCGTATCAGTGGAGAGGAGCTGAAACACCATGTGCGACACGATGGTTGCGGTTGGAAGTGCCACAGTTGATGGATCGGTTATTTTGGCAAAAAACAGCGATCGAGAACCCAATGAAGCCCACGTCTTAGTCCATCTTCCGCGTCAAAAACATCCGCCTCAAAGTACGGTAAAATGTACTTATATTGAAATTCCCCAAGTGGAGGAAACCTACGAGGTTTTTCTGGCGAAACCTTTTTGGATTTGGGGATGCGAGATGGGAACGAACGAATACGGAGTGGCAATTGGGAACGAGGCGGTATTTACCAAAGAACCTTATCAAAAAGAAGGGGGTTTGATCGGAATGGACTTCATCCGTCTCGCTTTAGAGCGCTCACAAACAGCGTATCAGGCTTTGAGGGTCATTGTGGAACTGCTCGAACGTTATGGACAGGGCGGCAATTGCGGCTTTGAACATCCTACGTATTACCATAATTCATTCATTCTTGCCGATCCAACCGAAGCATGGGTGTTAGAAACGGCTGGAAAGTACTGGGCGGCAGAACGTGTAAAAGATTTTCGTAGCATCTCCAATGGCTTGACGATTGGTGAGACATGGGATGAAGCGTCACCCGGTCTAGTGGATCATGCGATCGAAAAGGGGTGGTGTAAATCTCGCCAAGACTTTAACTTTGCCCGATGTTATTCCGATTTTCTTTATACCCGTCTGGATGGTTGCGTCCCCCGCCAATGTCGATCGATGGATTTACTGCGCCAGTATGCGGGGAAAATCGATGTTGGGATCATGATGAGGATTTTACGGGATCACGGGCGGCGTGCAGAAGAAGATCCAAATTGGAATCCCAGTCGCGGTTGGATTATGGATACCCTTTGTGTACATGCTAGCTTCGGACCTACTCGTCCTAGTCAATCAACCGGGGCGATGGTCGCTCATCTGAAAAAGGACCTTTCAACGATTTGGGCAACGGGCACCTCTGCGACCTGCACCTCGATATTTAAGCCTTTGTTCTTATGTGGTGAAGTCTTCCCCTCCATGGGTAAACCACCTACTGGAACATACGATTCCGAATCCTTATGGTGGCAACATGAACGATTGCATCGTCAGGTTATCCAAGATTATGCCACCCGTATGGCGGTCTTTCGCCAGGAACGCGACCGTTTAGAAGAGTCATTCATGAAAGAAGCGGGAGAATGCGTGGCGGCTTGTTATGGAAAAAGCAGAGAGGAGCAAGCTCAAATGCTTTCGTCCTTAAGTCAAAGTTGTTTTCAACGCGCAGGTGAGGCGACCCAGTCTTGGATTGAAAAAGTAGCCCCCACGCCGCTACAAAGCTCTCCTTCAATCCTGTTTTCTATGAGCTGGCGGTCGTTTAATCGAAGAGCCAATATACCAATTTAAAAATTTATTCTAATTCATTTGACAAATCGGGTATAGACAGTTACACTATATGTAACATCGTGGGTTCTTTGCGATGGTAGGTTATGGAGAAGGAATTCAAACTACCGAGCAGGGAGTAACACAGTGCAAGAGAGTATGGGAAAAAATAGGGGAGAGAAAGAGAACAACAAACCAAGTCCGCGAATTCCCGGCTGGGGGATATGGATTACATCAGCCGTGGATTTGAATCCTGAGGAGAATAGAAAGGAGGGTGTGTAGGGAAAGAGTCACTCATTTCATGCTCATTCGTTACAAGATTTGTTTTCGTAAGGAGTAGGAGAACATGAGGAAATCTTTTCTTTTGACCATCATTACAGCTTCATTGGTTTTAACAATGCTATTAAGTGCCTGTGCGCAGGCTACTCAACCCACCATCAAAATTGGGGTGAATGCTCCCCTAACCGGTGATATCCCCAAGGTAGGCGAGGGGACAAAATTTGCAGCCGAGTTGTGGTTGGAAGACATCAAAGCGGCTGGAGGGTTGGAAGTGGGGGGCAAAAAGTACCAAGTAGAGCTCATCATTGAAGATAATGAGTCAAAGGCGGAGTCGGCTGTTGCAGCCAATACCAAGATGATCACGCAAGACGAGGTTCTGGTGATTGTTGGCCCTCAAGCCTCCAAGCAAGCGGTGCCGGCCGGCGAGGTTGCCAATAACTACGAAACACCGATGATCAGCCCATGGTCAACCAATCCCAATACCACGAAAGATCGTCCTTGGGTGTTCCGAGCATGCTTCTTAGACCCCTTCCAGGGGCCGGTTGTGGCAAACTTTGCTACTGAAGAATTTGGCTTTACTAAAGCGGCCGTTTTATACGATGTAGCCAGCGACTATCCCAAAGGCTTGGCAGAATTCTTCAAGAAAGCGTGGGAGGAACTGCACGGACCAGGATCAGTTGTGGCGTACGAGTCGTTCACGACCAAGGATACCGACTTCAGTGCCCAGTTGACCAAGATCAAGGATTCCGGGGCGGAGTTTATCTTTACCCCTCAGTATTACAACGAAGTGGCATTGATCGTCAAGCAGGCTCATCAATTGGGATGGGATAAACCGATTGTCGGTAGTGATAGTTGGGGTTCTTCGGAGCTAATTCCCTTGTGCGGTGCGGATTGTTATGGATTGTTCTTCAGCACGCACTATGCTGCAGCGGGTGCAACCGGAAAGACAAAGGAATTCATTGACCGCTATAACGCCAAATATGGTTATGTCCCTGATGATGTTGGCGCGTTGACGTGGGATGCCTTTGGTTTGGTGCAACAAGCCATCCAGAACTGCGGCAAGATTACAGGCGATATTAAAGCTGATCGCAAATGCGTCCGAGATGCACTTGCCCAAATCAAAGCCTATGATGGCATCACGGGAAAGATGGACTTTACCCAAGGCAATGACCCCATCAAATGCGCAGTGATCGTCAAGATTGATGACCAAGGTAATTTCACCTTCTACAAATCTGTATGTCCGTAATGAATAAGCAGATCGAATAGCATACCTTCTCAACCATCATGGAGGCTGTCATAGGAAAGATTTTTGAGAGCGATATTGATGGGCTCGGCGTGGAAACCATCACCACGCCTTCATTACAAGACACTCTCGAATTCTTGCTGAGACAGCCTCCCATTTCTTGAGTCGAGGAGCATATTCTATGGCGTTTTTCTTTCAAAATGTGGTGAATGCTCTTCAATGGGGTAGCTTTTACGCCCTCATTGCGCTTGGCTACTCTATGGTGTACGGCGTTTTGATGTTGTTCAATTTTGCACATGGGGATATCTTCATGACCGGCGCTTATATTGGCTTTTTCGTTGCGTCATTGTTTGTCGGTCTGGCTGCAACGGGGATCCTTATCTTGCCAAATTGGTTGATCCTGATCCTAACGATCATAATCTCCATGTTTCTCACCTCCTTTGTGGGGATGCTGGTGGAAAGAGTTGCCTATCGTCCTCTACGCGGTGCCCCGCGTGCCTCGGCTGCGATCACTGGGTTGATGGTGGGAATTATTTTAGAGACCGGTAACCTAGCAATTCTCGGAGCTCGCCGTCAAAAATTTCCCGAATTGATTGTTTCCCAGACGTATGACATTGCGGGGGTTAGCGTGACCAATACAAAGATCATGATTGTATTGGTTTCGATTGCTCTGATGGTTGCGTTGCACCAATTCGTTCGGCGCACCAAATGTGGAATGGCAATGCGAGCAATGGCTTATGACTTTGTTGTGGTGCCATTGATGGGAGTATCTATTAATCTCATTGCGGCCTTGACTTTTGGTTTAGGCTCGGCTTTGGCGTCTGCAGCGGGAATCCTCTTTGGCATTGCCTATCCGGTGCTGGATCCTTATATGGGGATTCTGTTTGGTTGGAAGGCATTTGTGGCAGCCATCCTCGGGGGACGAGGTTCAATTCTTGGGGCGGCGTTAGCCGGGTTTTTACTGGGTTTTATCGAAATTTTTGTGGCGACCATTTTCCCTTCAACCTTGCGAGACTTGATTGCCTATTCGATCATCTTGGTGATCCTTACTTTCCGACCGCATGGCTTTTTTGGTGAGCCTTATAGTGCCCAATTGCGCCTCTAAGACAGGGCAGATTCTATAATCAATGAGGAATAATCTATGGCAGTCGTAAGTGAGATCGTTGAGCAGCAAAATTCTTTGCGTACCAGAATAAAGAGCTGGTGGCGTCAATATTTCAGCGATAGTCCTTTGTTTGCATGGCTGATTGGAGCGTTGGTGTCGGTGTTGATCGAAATGCTGTTTGGAAATCCATTTGCTCGTTTGATTGGGATGCCACGTGGGCCGGTTTTGTTCGGTTTTCTCATTGCATTGAAGACCCCTATCCTGATTCCGCCGGCAATTCTATACAACATTGTCATTTATATCCTTCCCGTCTTGATTGTTGCCCGATTAACGAAGCAAATTTCAAACCGCATTGCCGGTTGGTTGTTTGATCGTTCCATTGTGCTCTCTACCCTCATTCATATCTTATTGCTCTACGCCGTATTACATGTTTGGGCAGGTTTCAATGATTATCGGGTCTTGGTGTTGAAATTGATTCTCTTAGCGATCATGATCACCTTGAGTCTAAATGTCGTCAATGGCTATATGGGTGAATTTTCCTGTTCCCATCCTGGTTTTATGGCGTTAGGAGCATATACTGCATCGATATTGAGTGTCGTGTTGTTTGTGGATGATAGTGTCTTTGGACCTGCCTTTTTCCCCTCATGGTTGGGTCAATTTGCCTTCCCAATCATCCTCATTTTTAGTGGAGCAGTGGCAGCGATTGGTGCTCTGTTAGTTGCTGTTCCATCCTTTCGTACGAGGGGTGATTACCTGGCGATTATCTCGCTTGCATTTACGTTTATCGTCAAGTCGTTGATTGAAAACTTGGAAATCGTCGGTGGCCCACGGGGAATGCGTGGTCAACCCGATTGGGCAACACTGCCGGTCGTCTTCGTTTGGACGATGTTGTGCATTTGGGTGATCAACAATTACGTTCGATCGACATTTGGCAAGACGATGAACGCAGTGCGGGATGGGGAAATGGCAGCCAATGCAATGACCGTGAACACCCGGCGGACAAAAATGGTGACCTTTTTATTTGCCGCGTTTTGGGCGGGGGTGGCTGGCGGCTTGCTTGCTCATGTCTTGCGCTATGTAAACCCTGGTTCGTTCGGAATCCAAAAACTTGCTGAAGTGTTGGCAATGGTCTATTTTGGGGGATTAAATTCGGTGGTCGGCTCAATTGTCGGGGCGGTGGGTTTCAACCTATTGAGCGAAGCATTACGTCCTCTTGAGTTATACAAGTGGATCATCATTCCAATTATGATTATCTTAATCATGATCTATCGCCCAACCGGCTTGATCGCTTTCACCGAATTCGATGTAAAGAAGTTAATTCAACCCCGCAATAAGGACAGGGAGGCGTAAGATGGCGTTGCTTGAAGTCAAGAACATGACCCATTATTTCGGCGGATTGCGGGCGGTTTATAACTTTAATCTAGCCATTGAGAAAGGTGAAATTCGGGGTTTGATCGGTCCAAATGGCGCAGGAAAGACAACCATTTTCAACTTGATTACGGGGATTTATAAACCTACCGAAGGGAGCGTTACCTTGGAGGGGGAAAACCTTGTGGGATTGCAGCCTTATCAAATTGCTGCCAAAGGGATCGGACGTACTTTCCAAAACCTGCAATTGTGGCGACATATGAGTGTTATCGATCATGTCAAATTAGCCCAATATTCAAAAATACGCTATGGATTAGTCGGAGCATTTTTTGGTACTCCATTGCGTCAACGGCAAGAACGGGAGATCGAAGAACGCGCTTTGGAACTTTTGGAATTAGTAGGCATCCGTCATCTAGCAGATCAGATTGTCACCAACCTTCCTTATGGTGCACAGCGACGGGTTGAGATGGCACGGGCATTAGCTACCGATCCAAAGATCTTGTTTTTAGATGAACCAACGGTGGGAATGAACCCGGAAGAATTGAAAGAAATGATGGAAATCATCCGACACGTGCATCAGAAATTGGGATTGGCGATTTTCTTGATCGAGCACCGCATGAAAGTGGTAATGGACTTATGTGAACGAATCCAGACTTTGGTGTTTGGAGAGGTGGTTGCTGAAGGCACACCGGATGAAATTCGAAATAACCCCATTGTGATCGAAGCATACCTGGGCAAGGAGATAGAGACCTGATGTTGCTATCCATTGAAAACTTGCGTGTATCTTATGACCGAATTAAAGCCTTGCATGGCATCGATTTTGAAGTTGAGGAGGGGGAGATTGTGTGTATCATTGGGGCAAACGGAGCCGGGAAAAGCACCACGCTACGGGCGATTTCTCGCTTGGTGCCGGTCGAGCCGGGTTCCAAGATGACGTTTGCTGGCAAGAACTTGCTCGATTATCCACCCGATAAAGTGGTGAGTGAGTTAGGTGTTTCTCATGTTCCTGAGGGCAGGCGTCTTTTTGGAAATCTAACCGTCTTAGAAAATCTACGCCTAGCGGCTTTTGCGAGAAAAGATTACCGTGCTGTGGAACAAGATATTGAGCGAGTTTTTACCATTTTTCCACGATTAAGGGAGCGCATCCATCAAAAAGCTGAGACTCTCAGTGGGGGAGAACAACAAATGTTGGCGGTTGGACGGGCGTTAGTATCAGCTAAGCGTTTGATGATTTTAGATGAGCCTTCTATGGGATTAGCTCCCTTGATGATGATGAGCGTCTTTGATGTTTTGAGAGAGATTAATCAACGGGGGACAACCATCTTGTTGGTGGAGCAAAATGCGCGATTAGCGCTTAAGTTTGCCACGCGTGGATATGTATTGGAAAGTGGCAATCTGGTTCTGCAGGGCAAATCGACTGACCTATTGGCTAATGAAGAAGTGAAAAAAGCTTATCTAGGTGGCTAATTCGCAGTCAATCCCAAGCCTTCCACTGGATATTTGACGATTAGAGGGAGGCTTGGGATTTTTTATCAAGGTTCATTACAAAGGATTCATGCCGCGTGGGGATAATAGAGAAGGCATTTTCATTGAGCTGGGGATAGTGATCCCTAATAAGGTGCAAATCGTCGGGGCAATCTGTAACATTGAGGCAGGGGTGGGGATGACTCCATCGCCTATCTGTTGTGAGTGAATGATGAATAACGGTACTTCGCGAACATCTGGGGTTGTGCCCCCATGGGAGCGGCTAGTATTGATTCCGTGATCACTGCCAACTAAGACCGTATAACCTCCATCGAGCCACTCGGGAATCAAATTGGCGAGGAGAGAATCTTGCCGAGTTGCCATTTTCCGATATTCGGGAGTGTCAGAGCCGTAGGTTTCACCAGTCCAATCCATCCCGGATGGATGGACAAGGAGATAATCGGGGGAAAATTTACGTACCAGCATACCTGCTGTTGAAAAGCATTCTACATCGGGGTAGTCATCCTGAGTATAAAATCGACCGTGTTGGATAATCAGAGATGGATTATCGACTTCGCGGTCTTCAAGTTTATCGTATGGGGCGCGATGATAAAGCTCTGAGAACCAGTAATAGGCTACGGCGGCAGTAGTTTTTCCTGCATCAACGGTGAGTTGAAAGATATTAGGCATCCTAGAAGGTCTTGAAATGCTATTTGAAACAATCCCATGTTCAATTACCGGCACGCCGGTGTGAATGGTTTCATACATAGGGCGGGAAAGGGTAGGTAGTTCACCAATGACTTTATATAGGCTCGCTTTTTTTTGTTCAACGAGGTGCATTAAAAAGCCCATTCCTTCAATGGCTGTGTCATAACGCAAACCATCCGAAAGGACAAAAATGACTTTTGAGCTTGTGGATGAAGGTGTCATTGAAGTCTCCTTATGTGGATTAGAAAAGGTAAAAGCTATTATAAGACTGAGACAGTTAACAAATATTAAAATTTTTAGAAAATGTTGACAGATCTCGAAAATGAATATATAAATTTATTAAGAGTATATTGCTAGTTAGGTCAGATTTACTGAGTTAACGTAAATCAATCAGGTAAAAGAACCTTTACAGCCAAAAATCCTAGGGCTTTTCAAAGTTTTAATAAATAAAGGACCATTCAACAAATCAAAAGCCAAGGATGGATTGGCGGCAACCGCTCGTT
>FWPU01010718.1_pt1 | contig 13379 bp, 8 predicted proteins | sample 2228361 | NCBI WGS metagenome assembly FWPU01 (sample SAMEA103939777, study PRJEB20133) | metagenome | reverse complement strand
CGCCCCCGCCGCCGCGCCCTCCCCGTCTTCTTCGAGCGCCACCCCGAAATCCCGCGCTAGAATCGCCTCGAGCTCGGAGAACTCGCAGATGTCGTAGCGCGCCCGCGTCTCGCCCTCTTCCTCGCGGTGCTTCCCGCGCCGCAGCCTCGCCGTCTGCATGCCGATCCGGTTTGGCGGATCGACGTCGTTGCGCGGGTTGTCGCCCACGTAGAGCACGTTCGCAGGCTTGAGATTGAGATCCGCGCACGCGCGCAGATAGAGCTTCGGATTCGGCTTGTTGATCCCCACCTGGTCGGAGATGTAGACCGCGAGCGGATTCAGATACGGCAGCACGCCGAGCCGCACGAGCTTCTCGGCCTGCTTCACCTCGAGCCCGTCCGTAATGATCCCGACGGTGAGCCGCGTCCGCGCGAGCTTGCGCAGCAGCGCGAGCGCGTCGGGGTAGGGCGTGAGCTCGCGCGCCTTGGTGGCGTGGTAGGCGACCACCCCCGCCGCGACGATGAGCCCCGTGTTCACGCCCTTCAGTGCGCGCCGCGGGAGCCGCTGCACCAGCCGGTTGAAGTGCGAGGGGTAGTTCGGCCCGAACTCCTTCACCACCTCGTCGAGCTCCGCGAGCAGCTCCTCCCGCGTCACCTGGAGCCCGGCCGCGATCATGGCGTCGACGCTCGCCGCGCGCGCCCGCGCGGCAAAGTCGCTCGTCGAATAGAGCGTGTCGTCGATGTCGAAGAAGATCGCGTCGAGATCGGCCATGCCCAGGCTCTCATCTAACGGGTCGGGCCGCGATCGCGCAACCCGCGTGTGTCGTCAACCTCTCGACCTTCTCCCACCGGCCCGGCCCTCGAAACGACACGTGTCGCGCCCGGGGCCGCCCCAAAAACTTGTCGCCCCCGCGAACAAGCCCCGCCTCGCCCTTCCCGAAGCGACACGTGTCGCCGGCGCCCGCCACGCGCCGTCCCCCGGCCGCCTCCCGTCTACCGCGGACGCCGCCCGCAAAGCCCGCCGCCCCGACAAGACCCGCCGCTTTCGGGGGCTGCGGCCCGCGTCACCGTGCGAACCTTCGTCCAGGGGATGTCTCCCGCCTCGAGCTGTGTGAGGCGATCGAGCTTGCGCGCAAGCTCGACGAGCGCCTTCGCCTTTCCACCGGGAATCCCGAGCACCGCCGCGGCCGGAGCTTTTCGTCGAGCTCGCGCGCTTCCTCGAGCCGTGCCTCGCGGTGCGTGCGGGGCCGCTCCGCCCCGTCTTTCGTGACACGCTCGAAATCCCGGTGCAACACGAGCTCGTCTTCCAGGTTCGCGACCGCCGTCATGACGATCCTCCTCTCTCCATCGCGGCCGGAGCTTCGTGCGGCCGGGGCGTTCCCTTCGACCTCGACGCGGCGAAATATCGACGAGATCTGCGGCCGCCTGGAGGGCGCGCAGCGGGAGCTCCGGGAGCTCGCGGACCTCTTCTTCGAGACCCCGTCCGTCGTCGCGCGCCTGGAGCGGACCGGCCCGGTCGCGCGCGCGGCCGGCTGCGATCGCGACGTGCCCCGCGACCACCCGGCCGGCGCGTACCGCTTCGCCCACCTGCCCCTCGCGCTCGGCGAGACGGGCGACGGTCGTGAGTGGCGCGGGCGGCGCCGGGGCGAGATACAAGGTGGTGGACCCGTCGTTCCACAACTGGTTGGGCTCGCGATCGCGCTGCGCGGCCAGGCGATCTCCGACTTCCCGCTCTGCAGCAAGAGCTTTCGTACGCCGGGCACGACCGCTGAGGAGCGCGGCGGCGCCGATGGGGAATTTGCTGAAAATTCGCTGGGTGCAGGGAGCGCGCACCATCCCGTTTCCTCCGGAGGAGGGCGGCGGCGGGCTCGCGGGCGGCCTCGCGCCGCGAGGATCTCGTGCTGCTCCCCGGGCGGGAGCCTGCGCTCGCGCGCGCTCCGGACGAGACCGCGGGAGGTTCGGCGTATCGTGATCGCGGTGGGCGCCTGCGCGATCTCCGGAGGGCCGTTCTTCATTCCGAGCTCGTCCACGGAGGCGTGGGCTCGATCCTTCCGGTCGATCGCTTCATCCCCGGCTGCCCGCCGCACCCGCTCACGATTCTCGACGGAATGCTGCGGCTCCTCGGCAGGATCGAAGCGGAAAGGCGGATCGGCGCCCCGGCGCGAGGAAGCGGAGGAGCAGGGCCGCCCGCCCCGGCCGCCGCCGCCACCGGGCCCTTGCCGCAGGCGCGGCCCGTCTGCCGTGTCAGCCGTCCGGGCCCTTGCCGCGTCGCGCAGCTGCCCGGTAGAATCCTCGCGGCATCCTTCTTCTGGTGGCGCAGGTGCGATCCGAGGCTCCCGCGCGAGTCCTGGCCCTGGCGTGCGCCGTCGCGTTCGCGGCGGCGCATGGTTCCGCGCGCGCCGCGGAAGGCGGGGCGCCGCCGCCGCTCGACGGCGCCCGCGAGTGGATCGGGCCGCCGCTCTGCTGGGGGGAGGCGCGCGGGAAGGTCGTGGTGCTCGCGCTCGTCGAGCCCGGGGTCTCAGCGTCGCAGGACGCGCTCGCCGACGTGGCGGACATGCTCGCCACGGACGCGAAGAACGGCCTCGTGGGGGTCTTCGTCACGCAGGCGTCGCGCGCGGAGGCGGAGGCGTGGCTCGCGCGCGCGAAGCCGCGGCCGAGCGTGACGGTGGCGATCGACGACGGGTCGATCCGCGGCTTCTTCGCGACCACGGTCGCGCCCTTCGGGTGCGTCGTGGACCGCGACGGAAGAGTCGTCTTCGCCGGGCCGTGGGCGCGGCGCATCGAGATCGCCGAGGCGGTGCGGGGCGCGCTCGAGCGGCCCCGCACGGTGCGGCGCTCGGCGACCTCCGAGCGCTTGGCGCCCGTCTGGAAGGCGATCGACGCGGGCGACCTTCCGGGCGCGATCGCGGCGCTCAAGGCGCTGCGCGACGCGGGCGAGGACGCGCGCGATCGCGACGACGCGCACTGGCTGCTCCGAAAGATCGAGCTCGACGCGAAGAAGGCGCAGGCGGCGGCGGACGCGCTTTTTCGCGAGCACGCATACCTCGACGCGGTCGAGGCGTACGAGGCGATCGCGGCGAAGTACGCCGGGCTCGCGGCGGCGGAGGCGGCGGCGGAGGCCGCGCGCACGATGCGCGGCGACCGCAAGATGAAGCGCGAGATCGAGGCGGGCGCCGCGATCCGCGAGGCCCGCGCGCTGGAGGCCGCCGGGAAGATCAAGGACGCGATCTCGAAGTATCGCGCCGCGGCCGCACGGTGGAAGGGGACGAAGTCCGCCGAGGTCGCGAAGAAGCGGGCCGAGGAGCTGGAGAGAAAGAAACCATGAGAGAGCTGAAGCCGATCGAGAAGGACCTTTCGGCGCTCGCCCTTCCCCCCAACATGCGCGATTACGAGGAATGGCGGCGCGAGGGGTCGTGGGAGCGGGAAAAGGACGCGCTCGACTGGTTCGAGCGCGACCGCTCGATCAACATCTGCTGGGAGGCGATCGACCGCCACACCCGCACCTGGCGCAAGAACAAGGTCGCGCTGATCTGGGAGGGCGCCGGCGGGGAGCGGCGCACGTACACGTTCGCGGACCTCGCGCGGGAGACGTCGCGGTTCGCGAGCGCGCTCGCGTCGCTCGGAGTGCAGCGCGGCGACCGCGTGTTCGTCTTTCTCACGCGCGTCCCGGAGCTTTACATCGCGGTGCTGGGAACGCTTAAGGCAGGCGCGGTGGCGGGGCCCCTCTTCTCCGCGTTCGGTCCGGACGCGGTGCGCGATCGGCTGCGCGATAGCGGCGCGAAGATCCTCGTCACCGACGAGACCCTGAAGCGGCGGGTGGATCCCGTGCGGGGCGAGCTCCCCGAGCTGCGCCACGTCATTCTCGTGGGGCGCACGGAACGGGAACTGGACGCAAAGGCGGGCGAGGTCCGATGGGAGGACCTGGTCGCGTGCGCCTCCCCGCGCTTTCCGTGCGCGCGCACGAGCGCCGACGACCTCTCGATCATGCATTACACGAGCGGAACCACCGGGAAGCCAAAGGGCGCCGTTCACCGCCACTACTCGATCGTGGCGCAGGCGGCGACGGCCCGCTACTGCCTCGACCTCCACGACGAGGACGTCTACTGGTGCACGGCCGACCCGGGTTGGGTCACGGGCACGTCCTACGGCATACTCGGGCCGTGGGCGCTCGGGACCACGTCCGTCGTGATCGAGGCCGGCTTCGATCCGGCGCGCTGGTACGGGACGATCGAGCGCTACGGCGTCACCGTGTGGTACACCGCGCCCACCGCGATCCGCATGCTCATGAAGGCGGGCCGCGAGGTGGCGCGGCGCTTCGACCTATCGAGCCTCCGCTACATGTGCTCGGTGGGCGAGCCGCTCAATCCGGAGGCGGTCCTCTGGGGCGTGGAGACGTTCGGCAAGCCCTTCCACGACAACTGGTGGCAGACCGAGACGGGCGCGATCATGATCGCGAACTACCCGGCGATGCCCATCAAGCCGGGGTCCATGGGGCGTCCGATCGCGGGGATCGAGGCGGCGATCCTCGACGACGAGGGGCGCCCGATTGCGGAGCCGGACCGCGAGGGGCACCTCGCGCTCAGGCGCGGGTGGCCCTCCATGTTCGTGACCTACTGGAACCAGGAGGATCTCTACAGGAGCCGGTTCAAGGGCGACTGGTACGTCACCGGCGACCGCGCCACGCGCGACCGCGACGGCTACTTCTGGTTCATCGCGCGCGCCGACGACGTGATCAAGACCGCCGGGCACCTCGTCGGGCCCTTCGAGGTGGAGAGCGCGCTCGTGGAGCACCCCGCGGTGGCGGAGGCGGGCGTGATCGGAAAGCCCGATCCGGAGCGAAACGAGATCATCAAAGCATTCGTGACCCTGCGGGATGGATTTTTCGAATCAGAAGAGCTGAAGAAAGAGATCCGCGAGTTCGTGCGGCACCGCCTGGCGGCGCACGCCTACCCCCGCGAAATCGAATTCGTGAAGTCGCTCCCCAAGACCCGGAGCGGCAAGATCATGCGCCGGCTCCTCAGGGCGCGGGAGCTGGGCCTTCCCGAGGGGGACACGAGCACTCTCGAGGAATACTGAATCCGCCGCCGCCGCGGAAGCTCAGCCGGAGGCGGCCGCGGCCGGTTCCGGAAGGGCGAGCGGGATCCGGAAGGCGAAGCGCGAACCGCGGCCGGGGGCGCTCGTGACCGCGATCGTTCCACCGTGCAGCTCGACGAGCTTTTTCACGATCGCGAGTCCGAGCCCGGTCCCGCGCTCGTTGCGCGTGGCCTTCGACGACGGGGACTGCTCGAAGCGCCCGAAGAGCCGCGGGAGGTCCTCGGAGGCGATCCCCTGGCCGGTGTCCTCGACGGCGAACTCGATCGCCTCGCCTCCGGCGCGCCCCGTCGAAATCACGATGCGGTCGCCCTCGCGCGAGAACTTGATCGCGTTCGACACGAGGTTGTTGAGGGCTTGGGCGATCCGCTTGGGGTCGACCAGGATCTCGGGGAGTCCCTCCTCGATGCGGAAGGAGAGGTCGATCCCCTTCGTCTTCGCCCACACGTGGTGGAGCCCGAAGCAGTCGAGGACGAGCGCTCCGGGGCTCGCCGGCTCCGGGACGAGCTTGATCTTGCCGGCCTCGATCGTCTTCACATCGAGCAGATCGTTCAGTAGATTTGTCATCTCCAACGACGTCCGCTCGATGATCTTCAAATCCTCCTCCAGGCGCGCGCGGTCGAGCGAATCCGTCTGCACGCCCATGAGGAGGAGCTGCGCATACCCGTGGATGATCGTGAGGGGCGTCCGGAGGTCGTGCGCGGTCATCCCCAGGAGCTCGTCCTTGAGGTCGGCGAGGCGCTTGATCTCCTCTGCCTGCTTCTGGATCTCCGCCGTGCGCTCGCGCACCTTGGCCTCGAGCTCGCGGTTCCACGCGAGGATCTCCTCGCGGGCCTGCCGCAGCGCCTCGTTGGTGCGGCGGACGTCCTCGAAGAGCTGCATGTTGCGCAGGATCACGGAGGCCTGGTTTCCGATCGCGCCGAGCAGCCGCAGGTCGTCCTCGGTGTAGTTCGCCTCCGAGTCGGCCCCCATGGTGTCGACGTAGATCGCCCCGTATGCGTCGTCCTTCACCCCCAGGGGCACGCACATGACCCCACGCAGGTTCATCATGGCGACCGACTCCGCGTCCTTGAGCCGCGGGTCCATGAGGGCGTTGTTGCTGAGGATCGCCTGGCGCGCGGCGAGCACGCGGTGGATGATCGAGGAGGAGACGCCCATGCGCCGCCCCGCGGGGCCGCACCTGCCCCCGTAGGCGCGCGGCACCAGGTCCCCCGTCTCCGGGTTGATGAAAAGGACGAAGACGCGGTCGGCGTCCGTGGCCTCCTCCACCAGCTCGACGAGGCGCGGGAGGAAGGCTTCGAGCCCCTGGGCCTGGTTGAAGCTCTGCCCGAGCTTGTAGAGGACAGCGACCTTTCGCTGGAGCTGCCGGAGGTCCTGCTCGACCTTCTCGGGCGCGATGACGCCGCTTTCGATTTCATCGATCGAGAGGGAGACGGTCCTCTGAAACATGTCTGAAAACGCCGCCTCCCCGTCCACCTTCTGGCGCGGCGGCGTCTCCGGGCGCGGGCCGTCCACGAACGTGATCGTGGCGTTGCCGATCGTCACCTCGTCGCCGTTCGCGAGGACCTTGTCCTCGATCTCCTCGCCGTTCACGAGGGTGCCGTTCGTGCTGCGGAGGTCCTTGATCCGGTAGCGCGTCCCTTCTCGCGTGATCTTGGCGTGGCTGCTGGAGACCGTGAGGTCCTTGATGCAGATGTCCTTGTCGGACGCGCGCCCGATGAAGACGGGCTCGTCGCCGAGCGGGTACTTTTGCGTCCCGTGCTCCTCGCTCTTGACGATGAGATAGGCCATACGCTCGCAAAAATTATTCTACTGGACGCATCCTCGCCGGGCAACCGCGGCGAGGCGACGGCGGTCGTCTTTCTCCGGCGCCCGCTCAGGCCCGCTTCCGGATCCAGCGCGCGATTGCGGGCACCTCGCGGGTCGCCCAGCGGTCCGCGAGCCGCACGGAGCAGTAGAGGCCGTAGAGCCCGTCGAGGATCTCGCTCAACTCGGCCATTGCGGCGAGCCTTTCCGCCGCGCGCTCCGCCTCGTCTTCCGCCTCCGGCTCGGGGTACTTCGCCCCTCGCGCGTCGAGCGTATCTCCCGAGATGGTGACCTGGAACTGCCGGGCGCCGCGCGCGATCTCCAGGCGCGCGGCCGACACCACCTTTCCGACGAGGAGCGCGGTGCGCGCCTCGCGGGAGCGGTGCGCCGATCCGCGGCGGCAGATGTTCTCTTCCCGCTCGCCGCGGCCCTCGGAGACGAGCGCCACGTAGTCGTTGAAGACGACGCCGACTTCGCCGCCGGGAAGCTGGAACGTGCCGCCGTCGACCTCGCAGCGGAACCAGAGCCAGGTGAGGAATTCGCGCCCGAGGTGGGCCTGCGCTTCCGCGGAAGTCATGGGGTGCCTCCTCTCGTACCGGGCTACGCCGCGGCCGGCTCCGGCTCATGCTCCGCGCTGAAGACTGCGGGGACCGCGCGGTCCACGGCGTCCGCGTCCCCGCCCGAGAGCCGCAGCGCGAGCTGCCGCGGGGTCTGGGCCACGAGCGCGATCTCGAACGTGTCCTCGAAGTGAGAGACGAAGAGCTCGTTCGCGCGCCGTCCCGCGTTCGAGAACCACACGATCCCGGCGCGCGGCGCGATCGCCACCTGGTGCGCGACGGCGGCGGGCAGAGTCTTTTCGAGCAACCGCTCTCGCACGGCCTTGCGGATTTCGCGCCGGCGGGCGGGGCCGAGCTTTGCGCCGGCCGCGCGCGCCGCCTCCTCCTCGATCTTCACGTGCGCGCGCAGGAGGTTCGCCGGGACGCGGCGGCGGTCGATCCGAAACCCGAACACGACGAAGGGGTCGCGGAAGACCTTTTCCACCTCGAAACGCGTGTCGAAGAGGTGGGCGAGGGTGATCCAACCCCACCGCTCCGTTTCCTCGCGCGCCTGATCGAGCGGCAGAAACTTCTTCTTCGAGAGCCGCTCGATCGCTTCCTCCACCCCGAAGCTCCAGCGCTCCGCCATCTCGTAGCGGCGGAACGTCCCGAACGGTCGAACGTCGATCATGAGTGCCGCCTCCGTGTCGGCGGGGCGAGCATACCACGGGGGTCCGACACGTCGCGCCGAAAAAGCGGCGCGGGCAAGCCGCGCCCACGCAAAGCGCGATCCCGGGACGCCGCGGCGGCGGCGATCGGGCGGGGCCTCGCCGGCTCGAGGCGCGGTCGAGGCGCGCCGCGGCGGTGAGTGCGTAGGGCGGGCGCGAGGCGCGGGCGAGGTGGGCCGCGGCGAGCGTATGCCGCGCGCGCGCGTTCGTTGCGCCCGCGCCCCGCCCTCGCGATTTGCAAGGCCGGGCGCAAGGCGGTACATTGACTGACGTCATGCCCGAGAGGAAGGAAGACCCGCAGTCCCGGCCGGTCGCCGAGCCGGACGCGGCGGCCGTTTCCGCGCCGCCCGTCCCGGCCGCGCCGCCGGCGCCTTCCTCCGCGCCCCCTGCGGAGGGAAACGGCGGCGAGGCGCAAGTGGCGGCGCCTCCGACCCTCGATCCGAAGGGGCTCGTCGAGCGGCTCGCGGGCCGCACCGCGGAGGGGTTCCGGCGCCGCCAGATGATCAAGTCGTTCGAGGAGTTCCTCGCCGACGTCTTCAAGCACCCCGAACGGCACGTCCGCAACGCCGCCCAGTACCTCTACGACATGTTTGTCTACTTCGGGTGCCGCAAGGTCCCGGGGATCGGCGGCGCGGTCGAGCGCTGGAACGTGTTTGATTCCCCCTCGACGGGCGGCAAGGGGCGCGTCTGGGGGCAGGAGCGCGCGCAGGCGGAGATCGTCAAGTATATCCGCACCTTCGCCGAAAAGGGCAAGGTCGACAAGCTGCTCATGCTGCACGGGCCGAACGGCAGCTCGAAGTCGACGACGGTCGAGTGCATCATGCGCGGCCTGGAGGCGTACTCGCGCGAGCCGGAGGGAACGCTCTATCGCTTCAACTGGATCTTCTCGGACGTCTACGATCACGACCGGATCGGCTTCGACCTGACCGTGGTCGGCCCACAGCGGGAGACGTACGCCCACATCCAGCCCGAGGAGATCTCCTCGCGCGTGATGTGCGAGCTGCGCGACAACCCGCTCTTTCTGATTCCACGCGACGAGCGCGCGCTGGTGCTGCGCGACGCCTACGTCGCCCGCGGCCTCAAGCCGGAAACGATTCCCGCGCACATCCTCGAGGGCGACCTCTGTCAGAAGTGCCGCGAGATCTTTGACACCTTGCTGAATGCGTACCGGGGCGACTGGAAGCGCGTCGTGCAGCACGTGCAGGTGGAGCGGTTCTTCATCTCGAAGCGGTACCGCGTGGGGGCCGTCGTGATCGAGCCGCAGGGGAACGTTGACGCGAGCCTGCGCCCGCTCACGCTCGGGAAGGCCGCGCACGTCCCCCCGGTGCTCCAGACGAGCACGCTCTTCGAGCCGTGCGGCGACCTCGTGGACGCCAACCGCGGGCTGGTCGAGTACTCCGACTTCTTCAAGCGACACCTCGAGGCGTCGAAGTACCTCCTCACAACGATCGAGAAGAACACGATCTCACTTCCCTCCTACATGGCGTATCTCGACGTGGTCATGATGGCCACGTCGAACGAGAAACAGCTCTGCCTGTTCAAGCGCGACCCGGACTTCAGCTCCTTCAAGGGGCGGTTCGAGTTGATCAAGATCCCCTACCTGCTGGAGTTCTCGAAGGAGATGCGCGTCTACGAGGAGCACCTCGCGGCGCTCTCGCACGAGAAGCACGTGGCCCCGCACACCGCGTTCGTGGCCGCGCTCTGGGCCGTGCTCACGCGGCTCAAGCGGCCGCGCAGCAAGAACTACCCGGGGGCGCTCGGGAACCTCGTCGGGAAGCTCACGCCCATCCAGAAGGCGTATCTCTACGACCGCGGGCAGCCGCCCGACGACATGACTGACCAGGAGAAGCGCGAGCTGCTCGCCAACCTCGACCGGATCCGCAACGAGTTCGAGGATCACGAGGAGGAGTTCGAGGGGCTGCTGGACGCCGCCTACGAGGGCCGCCGCGGGGCGTCGCCGCGCGAGATGGAGACGCTCCTCTCCGACGCCGCCGCCTACCGCGACTTTCCCTGTCTCTCGCCGCTCGCTGTGCTGCGCGCGCTGCGCGAGCTGGTGAAGGACGTGTCGGTCTACGACTTCCTGCGCCTCACCCCGCAGTCGGGCTACTGCGACAGCCCGCGCTTGATCGACGACGTCGAGGCGGAGTGGCGCAAGATCGTCGAGGAGGAGATCCAGGACGCGCTCGGGCTCGCCGAGGAGCGGCAGTACCAGCGCCTCTTCGAGGACTACTTCGCCCACGTGCGCGCCTACGCGCGCAACGAGAAGGTGCGCAACCGCCAGACCGGGGAGCTGGAGGAGCCGAACGAGGACCTCATGACGGAGGTCGAGAAGGCGATCGACCTCAAGGAGAAGGCGGACCAGTTCCGCAAGGGGCTGGTCACGCGGATCGCCGCCTACTCGATCGAACACCCCGGCGAGAAGATCGACATGCGCGCGCTCTTCGGGGACATCTTCAAGGCGCTCAAGGCGGATTTCTATCGCAAGCGCGAGAAGCAGATCGAGCAGCTCCTACGCGACATGCTCCGCTTCGGCACGGAGGACTGGAAGTTCGTCGCCCCCCCCCAGAAGGACGCCGTGAAGCGCTCGCTCGCCCGGCTCAAGGCGCGCCACGGGTACTGCCTCCACTGCGCGAAGGAGACGGTTCAGTACGTTCTCAAGCAGCGGCTCAAGTAACATGGGGTGGGCTGCGCGAAGGGACGCCCCGATGCCCGGACGCGCGCGCGACGCCGAGCCGGAGGTGACCGTCCTTTCCCGGGGCGCCGGCTGGGCCGCAATCGCCAAGCCCGCCGGGTGGCCGGTCGCCGCCGAGCGCAGCCGGCCCGGAGAGACACCGCTTCTCGACGCGATCGCGCGCGCGCTCGGCGTTCCGGAGGTGCTGGTGGTGCACCGGCTCGACCGCGACACGTCCGGCGCCATGCTGGTCGCGTGGGACCCGGCGGCGCACCGCGCGCTCTCGCTCCAGTTCCAGCGGCGCGCCGTGGAAAAGATCTACTGGGCGATCGTGCGCGGGGCGCCCGCGCGCGACGAGTTCGAGGTGGAAGCCCCGCTCGAGAAGGACCCGCGCGGCGGCTCGCGCATGCGGGTGGCGCGCGGCCCCGGCGGCAAGCGCAGCGCCACGCGCTTTCGCACGCTCGAGCGCTTCCGCGGGTTCGCGCTCGTCGAGGCGCGCCCGCTCACCGGGCGCCAGCACCAGATCCGCGTGCACCTCCTCTACGCGGGGCACCCGCTCGCCGTGGACCCGCTCTATGGCGGGGCGCGCGCTCTCTACCTCTCGGAGCTCAAGCGCGGCTACAAGCCCCCGCGGGACCGGCCGGAGGCGCCGCTCGTTGACCGGGCGACGCTCCACGCGCTCGCGCTTTCGTTCGCGGAGCCCGCCGCCGCCCCCGGCGCCGACGGCGCCCCCGCCGCTCCCGCCACTTCCGGCGCCCCCGCCGCCGAGCCCGCCCGCACGACCGTCGAGGCGCCGCCCCCGCGCGATTTCGCGCGCGCCCTCGACGCGCTCCGGAGGCATGCCGGCCGACCCGCGCCGGGGGACGGGCGTATCCCCGAGCCGAGGAAAGAGTAGCGCTGCGGCGCTCGGATGATATCATTGGCTGCGCAATCGATGCCTCCGTTCGAACTGGTCGCAGACGCGGGAGATGTGGTCGGCGGCGCCTGGATCCGCGGCACGATCCTCGCTCTGGTCGCGATCCTGGTCGGGCTTCAGGTGCTCGCCGCGATCGCGCGCCGCACGCAGGCCGCGGCCGGGACGCCGCGCGGGCTGCGGGCGGAGGCGCGCAAGCTCGTGCGCCGCGGGGATCACGCCCGGGCGGGCGACCTCTATCGCGCGGCCGGCGACTTCGACGCCGCGATCGAGCAATACCGGCTCGCGAATCTCCCCCACAAGGCCGCCGAGGTCCTCGCCACGCGCGGGCACTTCGGCGCGGCCGCCGCGCTCTACGAGCGGGCGCAGATGTACGAGCACGCCGCCGACGCCTTCTTCCGGGCGGGCGAGCTCAAGCGCGCCGAATCGTGCTACGTCAGGGCGGGAAAGAAGATCCAGGTCGCCCGCATGTACGAGGAGGCGGGCGAGATCTCGAAGGCGGCGCACTACTATCGCGAGGTGCAGAAGTGGGACCGCGCGGCCGAGCTGCTGGAGAAGCTCGGCCGCAGGGCGGAGGCGGCCGACCTCTACGAGAAGCTTTACTTCCTCGCGGCGGCCGGCCTCCGCGACCGCGCCACCGCCGCGGCGCGCGAGGAGGCCGAGGCGCTGGAGGCGAAGGTGCGCGACCTGCGCCGCGCGACCGGGGACCTCGACAAGCTCTTCACGTTCTACGTGCGGGCGGGGCTCCTCGTGAAGGCGGCGGAGCTGGCGGTGGAGACGGGGAACGCCGAGAAGGCGATCGATCTCTTCCTGCGCGCGGGCGCTGAAGACCGCGCCGCCGCGATCCTGGAGGCGCGGGGCGAGGCGCTCAAGGCCGCGCGGCTGCGCGGAGACCTCGCGGCGCGCAAGGGGGAGCTCTTCAGCGCGGCGCGCCACTACGAGATGGCCGGGGAGATGCGGCTCGCCGCCGAATCGTACGAGCGGCTCGGCGAGGAGGAGCGCGCCGCGGCCATGTACGAGAAGGCGGGCGATCCGGGGCAGGCCGCGTTCCTCTACGCGCGGCTCAAGCGCTACGACCGGGCGGCCGCGCTCTACGAGGAGGCCGGCGACCTCGACGCCGCGCTCCGCTGCTACGAGTCGGTCGGCGACAATTCGAAGCGCGCCGCCGTACTCGCGCGCGCGAAGCGGTGGCTGCGCGCGGCGCAGGCCTATCGCGACCTGGGCCGCATCGAGGAGGCGGTCGCCCTCCTCCAGAAGGTCGACCCGAAGGACAGGGACGCGCCGGCCGCGACCGCGCTCCTCGGGCTTCTCTTGTTCGAGAAGGGAATGCACGAGCTCGCGCTCGAAAAGATTGACCGCGCGATCGAGATGGGCGGGGCAAGCAGCGTCGCCGCCGCGACGGTGGAGGTGCGCTACGCGCGCGCGCGCTGCCTGGAGGCGCTCGGGGACGCCGAGGGCGCGGCCGCCGAGTACGCGCGCGTCGTGGCGATCGACTTCGAGTACCGCGACGCCGCCGAGCGCATGGAGTCGCTGCGCGCGGGGGCGGCGGCGGGCGGGACGAGCCGCGAGGCGATCGAGCCGCGCGCCCGCGCCCGCGCCCGAAACAGTCGCCCCACCGCGGAGGGCGTCGCGGAGCCGCCCGTGCGCGCCGCCGCG
>FWPU01010717.1_pt1 | contig 13381 bp, 9 predicted proteins | sample 2228361 | NCBI WGS metagenome assembly FWPU01 (sample SAMEA103939777, study PRJEB20133) | metagenome | reverse complement strand
ACCTGACCTATCTGGTATCATCACCGACCCAAGCGCGCCGCTGCAAATGGTCGGCCCTACCCCGGAACCGTGGGATGGCGCCAGCCGCATCAACCTGTTGGTCATGGGGTTGGATTACCGCGATTGGGCGGCGGGTGAAGGCGCCCCGCGTACGGATACGATGATCCTTTTCACCATTGACCCCTTATCCAAAACCGCCGGCATCCTCAATATCCCACGTGACCTGTGGGTCGCCATCCCAGGCTTCGAATATGGCAAGATCAACACTGCCTATCAGCTCGGTGAAGCCTATAAACTTCCCGGCGGGGGTCCAGAATTAGCTATGAAGACCGTGGAGGGCGTGATTGGCGTGCCGATCGATTTTTATGCTCAAATCGATTTTGCAGCTTTTATCAAATTCATCGATGAAATCGGGGGGGTAAAACTAGATATTCAAGAGCCGATCAAAGTTGATCTGTTAGGAGATAACACCTTCAAGAAGCTGAAACCCGGCCGCCAAGTGCTGAACGGCGAGATCGCCTTGGCTTATGCCCGCGCGCGGAGCACCGAAGGTGGAGATTTCGACCGCGCCCGCCGCCAACAAGAAGTGGTCATGGCAATCCGCAATCAGATGTTGCGCTTCGATAATTTGCCCCGCATGATTGCCAAAGCACCGGTGCTCTACCAGGAATTCTCCAGCGGCGTGCGCACCAATTTATCCTTGGATCAAGCCATTCGCCTTGCCTGGTTTGCCAAGGATATCCCCGAAGAAAACATCCAACATGCCGTTATCGGGCCCGATCGGGTCAACTTTTTCAAAACACCCGATGGGTTGGATGCCCTCAAACCCATGCCGGATAAAATCCGTGAATTGCGCGATCAGATCTTTGCCGATTCGAGTTTAGAGAGCCCGTTGGCGAATCTACCGGCGGTGGAGCAGATGAAAGCCGAAGGAGCAAGGGTGCGCGTGTTGAACGGCAGTTCCTCACCGGGTTTGGCTTCTCAGACAATGGAGTATTTGCAGAAGCAGGGTGTCAATGTGGTCGAAACCGGCAACGCCGATACGCTGTATAACTACACCGCCCTGTTCGATTACAGCGGCAAGCCCTACACGCTGAAGTTTCTGGTCGAGCTGATGGGCATCAACTCCAATTACCTGTACAATCGCTATGATCCCACCCAAAGCGTGGATGTAGTGGTGATTGTCGGCAACGATTGGATCAACAAGATCCCGGCACCCTAACCGCTCCCCTGAAGCAGGCTAAGCGGAAAAAGCCAATAAGACAACCATGTACAAGTTGGTCATCCTAATCGAAAACGCTGTCGAGGCAAGTCTGCTCAATGAGCATTGGCCGGCTTTTTTACATCATGCCGAGCAGATGCCTGGTTTGCTGCGTGAAACCACCAGCCGCGTTGATGTCCATCTCTATGGCAATGCGGCTTATCAGCTCCAGCACGAGCTGTTCTTTGCCACACCCGAAGACGCCCGCCAGGCAATGGCTTCGGAGTCCGGGCGGGCAGCCGGCCGCATCCTGCAGCAACTGAGCGGCGGGCGGCTGGTGCTGTATTTCGCCGATCACCGCGAAGACGATTTAGAAAACATCCGCAAATATCGCCCGTCGACTTCTCCTTCCGCATAGCAGGGGGTAGATGAAACGCTCTGCTTGGCTGCGCTTTGGATTGGGTTTGGTCGTTGTCTTGCTGATGGTGGGCGGCTTTGTCCTGTATGAATGGTTGCGCCCAAACTTGGTCAGGACGCGCCGCGTTTGGCAATATCTTCGCAACCCCGGCGCCTACCCTGAATGGGAAGTGCAGGTGGGGGAACGATGCGGCGAGGCGCCTTTTCTCCTCCCCACCAGCGGGTATATCGGCTTTCTATGGGGCGATTCTTTTCGCCCAGGCCATCGCCATCAGGGGATCGATATCTTCGGCGGCAGCGAGCCGGGCGTTACCGAAGTGCGCGCTGCCTACGCCGGCTACCTCACCCGTTTAGCGGATTGGAAATCCTCGCTGATTATCCGCATCCCGCAAGACCCTCTGCAGCCTGAGCGCCAAATCTGGACCTACTATACCCATCTAGCTAGCCCTCAAGGAGACTCCTATATCGTGGAGGCTTTCCCGCCGGGCAGCCGGGAAATCTATGTCGAAGCGGGGACGCTGCTCGGCTATCAGGGGAATTATTCTGGGAATCCCTCTAACCCGGTTGGCGTGCATTTGCACTTTTCGATCGTCAAAGACCGCCATGGCAGGTTTCTCAACGAATTGGAGATCGAAAACACCCTTGACCCCTCACCGTATTTCGGTTTACCGCTCAATGCTCACACCAATGCGGATCAGGTGCCACGCTGTGCCGAATAGGGGTTCGGGGGGCAGGGAACGAACGTTTGGCGATCGGCAACAGCCATTTCAGTTGGACGCTCGTTGGCTCGCTTGCAAACAGACCGATAACCGCCGAGTTCGCAGTGTACCAACGAAGGAGAGACATAGCGCTCTCGGGATGTTCGTTGCCTCGTTTTTGCAGAGGGCTGATTTTCTCCTTAAACTGCCTTTGGGCAGCAAGGAGACATTGCTAAGCAAATCGGAGAGGAAATCGCATGCAAAAGGCTTTTGAAAATCAAGTAGTTCTCATCAGCGGGGCAGGACGGGGTATTGGAAAGGCGATTGCCCAAGCCTTTGCCGCAGAAGGGGCAATAGTGGCTGCCAACGACATCACTCCCGTGAACCTCGACCCTACGGTGGCAGAAATTCAGGCTGGCGGCGGACGGGCAAAGGCTTATGTCTTCGACATCGCCAAGCGCATGCCCTGCTTCGCGATGGTGGAGCAAGTGTTGAAAGATTACGGGCGGATCGATATCCTGATTAACAACGCTGGGGTGGAGCCCCATGCGCCGTTGCTGGAGATAGACGAGTGGGATTGGCAACGCACCTTAGATGTCAACCTGAGCGGCGCCTTTTATCTGACCCAAGCCTGTGGGCGGGCGATGCGTGACCAAGCCGGCGGTTGCATCGTCAACATCGCCTCGATCGCCGGGCGGGCTTTTGGGTTGAAAAACCGCGCCGCCTATGTCGCCAGCAAGATGGGCTTGATCGGTTTGACCCGCGCCGCCGCCTTAGAGCTTGCCCCTTATCAGATCCGCGTCAACGCTGTCTGTCCTAGCGTAATCGAGACCGAAATGACCGCCGCCTTGCGTGCGGATCAAGCGATAATGCAGAGCTGGCTGGCATCTATCCCTCAAGGGCGGCTCGGGAAACCTGAAGATGTGGTTGGCTTGGTGCTGTTCCTGTGCAGTCCGGCAGCAGCTTACCTTAACGGTCAAGCCATTAATGTCGATGGCGGAAAGGTGATGTGTTGAGCAGACTGCACTTCCCCCCTGCCCTGCGGTACCCGCGATTTCGCTACCTGTGGCTGGCGCTGATTCTCTCTACTGCCGGGGCGAACATGCAGCTTTGGGCACTCTTTTGGCATGTTCGCACCCTGACCCCCCATCCGATCGCCTTAGGGGGGATTGGCTTGGTGCGCATCCTGCCAGTGATCTTCTTCTCGCTCATCGGGGGCGTGGCTGCGGATCGATATAATCGGCGCAAGATTTTCTTCCTCGCCCAATGCGTCTTGGCCGTTGTCGCTGCTGGTTTGGCGTGGCTGACCTGGCGCGGTTCGATTACCTTGTGGCAGATTTATGCCCTCACCGCCCTACAAGCCACCGCGGCTGCCTTCGATATACCGGCGCGACAGTCACTGGTGCCCAACCTCGTGCCGGCAAAAGATTTGCCCAATGCCTTTAGCCTGAGTTCGATTGCTTTTCAAGTGGGGGCGATCGTTGGTCCCGCCCTCGGCGGTTGGACGATTGCAGTTTGGGGACAGGCGTATCCTTATCTGATCAACGCTCTTTCGTATGGCGCGGTTTTGCTGGCGATCTGGCGCATGGGCAGTGTGCCCCAGCAAAAGATTCAAACCCGTCGTTCTGTGTGGGATTGGCAAGCCATGCGTGAGGGTTGGCTGTTCATTCTCAGCCAACCCTTGATCTTTGCCTCCATGCTGTTAGATTTCTTTGCCACCTTCTTTTCATCAGCTAATACCCTGATGCCGATTGTGGCGCGGGATATCCTTGGAGTAGGAGAGATCGAATACGGTTGGCTTTCGTCGGCTCAAGCCATCGGCGCCGTGTTTGCCGGGCTGATCGTCTCTCAGATGGGTGAAGTACGCCGCCAGGGGCCGCTCTTTTTGCTTTCGGTGATCGTCTTTGGCTTGGCGACCGTGCTCTTCGGTTTGGCGCGCGCCTTCTGGCTGGCAATGGTTGCCCTCATCATCATCGGCGCTGCGGACGCGGTCAGCACCATTGTGCGCAATACCATCCGCCAGTTGCTAACTCCCGATCATTTACGCGGCCGCATGGTCAGCGTGAACCAAATTTTCTTCCTTGGTGGACCCCAGCTTGGCGAAGTGGAAGCCGGGGCGGTGGCGCAACTGTTCGGGGCGCCGTTTGCCATCGTCAGCGGTGGCATTGGGTGTTTGCTGGCTGTCGCTTGGGTCATGCGCCGCTGGCCGCAGTTATGGGCTTATGATCGCTTGGAAGGAGTCCAGGCGGCTTAGCCCGCATCCTCCCGTGAAAAAGGGCTGAAAATGAGCAAAAATGGGAGGGGGTACGCAAAAATTTGATCCCTGATTTCATCCCCATTCTGGGTTATCTGGACGATCTGGTGATCACGCCGCTGGGGATTGCCCTAGCCTTGAGGATGATACCAACCAAAGTGATGGCTGATGCCCGCCATCAAGCCGATGCGTTGATGCAAGAAGGGAAACCCATCAGCCGCCTCGGCGCCATTCTGATCCTCGTTTTCTGGATCATGATCTGCGGCGCAAACGTCTGGTCGGTTGCGCGGGCACTCGGCGATTAACCCCTGTCTGTACGTAACCGATCCGTTGAACACAAACTGAGCGAAGCGCTGGTTTTCCGCAGGGTCTCACAGGGTTCTCATCTGCAAACCCCCCTGACTGCTGTGGGTTGGATCAATCGAAGCAATCGACGCTTTTAGCAGGCTCAAGCAGCGAGAAAAAACAAAGCGAGGCTGGGACTGCCAGCCTCGCTTTGGGCGCGTAACTCAATTGTCCCGGTTTAGTATTCCGGCATCGGAGGTGGTGCGGGTTTTTCTTTCTCCGGCACCTCCGTAATCAACGCTTCGGTGGTCAGGATCATGGCTGCGATCGAGGTGGCATTCTCCAGCGCGCCGCGCGTTACTTTGGCGGGATCAATGACACCGTCTTTGACCATATCGACATATTGTTCGCTCAGAACATTGTAGCCGATATTGGGGTTATTCTGTTCTTTCTGAATGCGGCGCACGGACTCTAATACCACCGAGCCATCCTTACCGGCGTTCTCGGCGATCTTGCGCAGCGGCACCTCAAGGGCACGGCGCACGATATTGACGCCGATTTGAGCATCCTCGTTGTCCATCTTGACGTCATCTAAAGCGCTCATGGCATTGACCAGCGCCACACCACCGCCGGGCACGATACCTTCCTCAACCGCCGCACGGGTGGCTGAGAGCGCATCTTCAACGCGGTGCTTCTTCTCTTTCAATTCGGTCTCGGTTGCGGCGCCAACACGGATAATCGCCACACCGCCGGAGAGCTTTGCCAACCGCTCGTTGAGTTTTTCGCGGTCATAGTCGCTGGTGCTCTTTTCCATTTCAACACGGATTTGTTCAATGCGCCCCTTAATCTGAGCGGGATCACCCTTGCCGCCGACAATGGTGGTGTTATCTTTATCAACCACCACTTTTTCGGCGCGACCTAGATCCTGCACCGAGGCGCTCTCCAACTTGCGGCCAGTCTCTTCGGAGATCACGGTAGCACCGGTCAGGATAGCAATATCCTGCAACATGGCTTTACGTCGATCACCAAAGCCAGGCGCTTTGACTGCCACGACGTTCAACATGCCGCGCAGTTTGTTGAGCACTAAGGTAGCCAGTGCCTCGCCGTCAACATCCTCGGCGATGATGACCAGATCGCGCCTGCCAATCTGGACGAGCTTTTCCAGAATGGGGACAATGTCCGCTGCAGCGGAGATCTTCTTATCATGGATCAGCAGGAAAACGTCGTTGATCACCGCTTCCATGTGTTCGGGATCGGTGATGAAGTAAGGCGAGATGTAACCGCGGTCGAATTGCATCCCTTCGACATACTCGGTCTCGAATTCCAACCCTTTGGATTCTTCGACCGTAATCACGCCATCTTTCCCGACTTTGTCCATCACTTCGGCAATTAATTCACCGATGGCGCGATCCTGAGCAGAAATCGACGCCACGTTGGCAATTTCGTTCTTGGTGGTGATTTCGATCGCTTGGCTGCGAATCTTATCGGAAACAGCTTTGGTAGCCGCCTCGATACCCCGCTTGAGCAGCATAGGGTTGGCGCCAGCGGCGAGGTTCTTCATGCCTTCGGTGACGATCGAGTGAGCTAACACCGTTGAGGTCGTGGTGCCATCACCGGCAATATCATTGGTTTTGGTGGCTGCTTCCTTGAGCAGTTGTGCACCCATATTCTCAAAGGGGTCTTCTAGTTCGATTTCTTTGGCGACAGAGACGCCATCGTGGGTGATGGTGGGGGAACCGAATTTGCGGTCAACCGCCACGTTGCGACCTTTGGGGCCTAAAGTTGTGACCACTGCGGTCGCCAAGAGATCCATACCGCGTTGTAATTTACGGCGTGCTTCTTCTGAAAAGACAAGTTGTTTTGCTGCCATAGATCATTCTCCTTCGTTGCTGAAATTTATTTGGTTTCGACAATGGCTAAAAGATCGCTTTCGCGTAAGATGAGCAATTTCTTGTTGTCGATCTTGATTTCGGTACCGGCGTATTTGGCAAACAGGACAGTATCTCCCTCTTTCACGTCCAAGGGGATGCGTTTGCCCTCCTCATCACGCTCGCCAGGACCTACGGATAACACTTTACCTTTTTGGGGCTTTTCCTTTGCGGTTTCCGGCAAGACGATCCCGCCTGCGGTAACCTCTTCTTGCTCGATAGGTTCTACCACAACACGGTTGCCGAGGGGTTTAAGACTCATAGACATACAAACCTCCTTGAGAAAATGGTTTTGATTGACGTTTACATGGCGACAAGTTAGCACTCTCGCCTTTTGAGTGCTAACTTGCAACCAAATCATATCTAATTTTTTCCTCTACGTCAAGAGGTGAAAGAAAGATTCTTATAAAATTCTGACAATTGCTTGCCCGAACCCACTCCCCCCTGACAGCCATAGCCCTAAGAGATCACGCAGCCAATGTTAGCCGAAAGGGTACCTGAATCTGTACTCGGTATTGGGTGAAACGATCTGCTAGGCTTTTTGTTAGGTCAGTTGGTGGGTAAAAACCCTTCCTCCATTGCTGGAGGAAGGGTAACGGATGCCATTATCTCCCATCGCCTTACAGCGAGGGGCACTCAAGGGCAGAGGTTTCTATGGACAAGCCCATAAGTAGGCTTCATCTACGAACATCGAGGTTACTTTGCCATCTCCATCGTTGGCAACGCCAAAGCGCAGGACGATCGTTTGTCCGGCATAAGTCCCCAAGCTGTAAATCCTCTGTTGCCAGGTGCGGTCATTGCTGCGCCGCCACATCAAATACTGCAGCAGATTGCCGTTGGTATCCAGAACGGCCACATATTGCACGTCATTATTTGGTGCGGCGGTGACATCCATCAAGTCCAACATGGCTTCCATGGCGTCAGTCAAGTTGGACTCGGCACTAATCGGATACATCCAAAATTCCAAGCGCGCATTGGCCGCCCCTGCGGGGATGGTAACCATTTGCTGGAAAATGGAGTAGCCGCTGGCAGTTGAGCCCGACGTATCGATGCCGGCAAACATCGAGCGGTCTCCCTGATATTTTCGGACTGTGGTGTACTGGGGTTGCAAGGGAGTGGAAAGCCGATCCCATCCCGTATTGTTCTCGAAACCACTGTTGACCAATAGATTCGGACCGCACACTGGAGTAGGCGTACTGGTTGGCATCGGCGTATTGGTTGGTATTGGGGTATTGGTGGCGGTCGGAGTCGGTAAGGGTGTAGAGCCAAGGATCAAGGAAACATCGTCTACGTACATGGAGGTCACCTTGCCATCGCCATCGTTGTACACGCCAAAGCGCAAATAGATAGTTTTACCGACATAGGCGCTCAAATCAAAGGTAAATTCCTTCCAGCTTTGGTCATTGCGCCGCTGCCAGACCAAATATTGCAGAGCTTTGCGATTGGTATCCAAAATGGCGACGTATTGAAGGTCATTGTTGGGCGTCGAATCCAGCGCCAAATCGCCCATAGGCATCTCTTCGGCGGAGGAAGTCAGGTTGGATTCGGCGCTTTGGGTGTACAGCCAGAATTTCAACACAGGGTTGGTTGCGTTGGTAGGAATGGCAATCAACTGTTCGAAAGGCGAATAACCGCTCAGCTTTGAGCCAGCAGGCAAGCCAGCAAACATGGATCGGTCGCCGTTGCGCTTTCGTTCAGTGGTATATCTGGGTTGCAGAGCGGGGTTATCAGGATTGAGCCGAAGCCAGCCTTGGTTGTTCTCAAAGCCGCCATTGACGATGAGATCTGTGCCTGCAGGAGGTGTTACACAAACTTCTAACGAGACATCGTCGGTAAACATGCCGGTCACACCGCCCTGTCCATCGTTGTAGGTTCCCATCTTCAGCATGATCCTGCGCCCGTCGAAATTGACCAATTGATAGGCTCGTTCTTGCCAAGCGGTGGATTTCTGACGCGATTGGAACAAAAAGTTTGCGGTAACTAAGTTGTTGTTAGTATCGAACAAGCCGGCATAGTTGTAGTCCAAGGCGGCAAGCGGCTCGGATAAGCCACTGGGATTGTAAGTGATGGTCTGAATTTCACCCATTGGCTCGTTCTGCCCAGTCGTAGTGCTCTCGGTGGTAGATTCATAAGTATGGAATCTCAAAATAACCGACGTGGTGTTGAGCGGAATATCGAACGTTTGGCTAAAGAGCGAAAAACTGTAGCGGTTATCCCCTGAGGTGAGAATTCCACTGCGCATCGAGCGTGAACCGCTGCGGGCGAGGGTGGTCGAATAGCCCGCCGCATAGCTCGAGCCATGGATGAACCAGGCTGCATTTCTCTCAAAGCTGCCGTTCTCGATCAACTCATAGCAACCAGCTTGCTGCAAAGCAGAAAAACTCAATTGGGGTGTCTCGGCGGGATCAACCTGAACGCCGCTGGCAGGAAATTGATACCCGACTTTGGACAATTCAATCACCACCGGGGCAGTGGGTAAATTCGCTAGGACAAAGTTGCCTTGTTCGTCAGTATAGGTTTGCGTGACTCCATTGGCAGAAATTTGAACGCCTGGGACGGGATTGCCCTGCACATCGGTCACCGAACCCTGGATCGTTTGACCGGAACCAAGCAGTTTGGCTATCAGGGGTAAAAAGGAAAAGCGACGCATCTGTCCCTCTTGAAAGAACGCAAATTCTCCGAGTTGACAGACCTCAACCTGATAGAGATTTTCTTGCAGGTCGCGGATGGGTTCCTTGGGGGAAACGCAAGTCTCATTAGCCTTAACCCAACCACCGCTCAATTCATCCCAAAAGTATAGAGTCAAGCGGCTTTCGTCCGCCTCAGACAACTCCCGATCAAAATACGAGAGCGTCAGGAGAAAAGAGCGATTCAAGTCTTTCAACGGCGTGCCTTGCTCGTCCACCGCATTAAGCAAAAAAGAGCGGATCAGGGTGCCCCGCCATTCTTCCATCGCCGAGACGGTCTGAGAGAGCATCTTCAGACTGATGGTAGTGGGGCTGGTAACCGAAGCCGCGGGGAAGTTGGCGATCACGGTGGCATCGCTAGAAATGAGCTCAGCCTGCGAATCGGGCTGCAGGACCACCGTTGTCGGCGGTGCTTCTTCTGCCAGCACAGGCAACGGCAAGGCAGCAGGCGGCCAGAAATTTTGACCGATCAAAAAACTCACCAACAAGAGAACGGCTACGACCGCCGAACCTATTAAGACTGGTACAAAACGAGTTTTCATATCACACTCTCCTGAAGAAAACGCTGAAAAAACCGAAGGTACAGTCGGTGAACACCTTAGCCGATTTGTTGCAATCTTGATGCCAGTTCTCTCTATACCGTAACACCAAATCTCCATTCTGGCAAGCTATCTGAAACAGCTAAACGGTACTCGCTTTTATAAATTCTCTCAATGGCTACAAAGCAAAGCAGCCTCGGTGCAAGCAGGAAACCGTTGGCAAAAACAAATCGACAGCTTTAATCCATTGAGACGTATTTCAGATCAAATTTGTTCCTTGGAAAAATTCGAAGGAACACGTATGCCAAATTTAACCGACAGAAGGAGAGGACACTTTCTTACGAAAAGAAGGCTCCCTTTGATTGCTACCCCTTTCTGAAGACCTTTATCGGATTATGCCAATCGGATACCTCAGTTGGCTGTCATCAAACCTTGCACCGCTTGGTCCAGATGCTCTATCCGACCATCCAATTGGATCACTACTCCCCTTGCTTCTGCCGCTTCGTGAGCTCCGGCGGTGACAGCGTACCCGGCAGCGACAGGAAGCACGGCCAATCCAGCTTGGCGCAGCCAACCCGCCCGTCGCTGAGCGCGCTCCACATCCTCTCGATCGACAACCGATGAAACTTCCACCGCCAGCCAAACTTCGGTCTGGCTATCCATCGCATCTGGTGGGTGCCGCAATTGCCCCCGCACCAAGATGTCAATCAACAATAAGTCATCTAGTTGTTCCTCAGTGAGATGTTTTTCGACCAACGGTTCAAGCTCGGCGAACTCCACCGAACGCGCCTTGCGTAAGATGCGACCAAAATACGACCAAGCCTTGTCGCGGTACTTCATTTCGAGCACATCGCCAGATATTTGCCCCACCTGGTCGGTTAGTCGCTGGAGTTTCCAATTCATGTTCTCTTGGGTTTGAGCAAGCTCCGAAACCCGTTGTTCGATGTGCTTCTGCGCTTCGGCGAGCTCCTCCAAACGTTGTTCGGTGCGCTTTTGCGCTTCGGTGAGCTCATCAACGCGTTGGGTTAGCTCATCGACGCGTTGGGCGAGGACGCGCAATTGTTCATCGGTGCGCTTTTGCGCTTCGGTGAGCTCATCGACGCGTTGAGTAAGGACGCGCAATTGTTCATCGGTACGCTTTTGCGCTTCGGTTAGTTCATCAACGCGTTGGGTTAGCTCATCAACGCGCTGCGTGAGTCTGTCCAACCGTTCATCCGTGCGCTTCTGCGCTTCGGTGAGCTCACGCACGAGCTGCGGCAAAGTGAGCAATTCCTCCGACAGCACCAATTGACGCAGTTCAGCACGCCACTCTGGGTGCTGATACAGCAACTCGACAAAGGCACGGTAGTCTTGTATGTCAAAGCTCATGGCAGACTCTCGACTTTAATTATAACGGAAGATGTTGAAATTGAACTGACCAAACCCGAGAATTTCACCTCTTACTCGCCCTAGGCACATAAAAGACAAAACAGACAGAGTAGGTTTCAAATCTACAGAAGCGTTCCTCTCAGCGATCGGGGTTTGTATCAACTGCTCTATAGCGGAAACAGCACCCCCAACCCACGATTAGTCCGCCCGCGTTTCTCCCTTGACATAAAACCATAATGGCTCTATAATCAAAAAGAACGAACGTTCGTTAGTTTTGATAGACTGGAGGTTGAATGTCTTGCGATGACCTGATCCCCCGCAGCGAGCGCACCCAACAACAAATCCTAGAAGCTGCTTATCAACTGTTTATCCAGAATGGCTATCATGGCACCTCCATGCGCCAAATAGCCCAACATGCCAACCTTGCCGTCGCCAGCATTTACAATCACTTCCAAAACAAAGAGCAAATCTTTATTGCCGTCTTGGAACGCTATCACCCCATTTTTGAAGTCCTGCCAACCTTGGCGGAAATGGATGCCCCCGATGTCCCTGAGTTTGTCCGTCAGGCGGCGCACTTCCTCGTCAATCATCTCGATCAACGGCAGGATTTTCTCAACCTCGTCTTCATTGAAGTAGTGGAATTTCGCGCCTGCCATGTACCCTCCATCTTAGAGAAGAATGCGCCGCTGATCACATCTTTTGTCCAAAACTTCGTTGCCAAAAAGAGCAATTTGCGTCCTTTTCCAGCCTTTGTCTTGGCGCGCGCTTTCTTAGGGATGTTTTTTGCCTATACCATCACCCGCTTTATCGCCGGTAACAACCCAACTTTGGGCGGCGATCAGCATGTCTTGGACGATTTTATCGATATTTTCTTACATGGCATCTTAACCACGGAGAAACCGAGATGATCAACTCGCGATTAATCGCCTTGATTCGCAAAGAGTTTATCCAAATCCGCCGTGATCCGCGCACGCTGATCTTGATTATCGTCATTCCCATTATGCAGCTTTTGTTGCTGGGCTATGCAGCTACCAACGATGTGCGCAATGTCCCTTTGGCGGTTTACGATCAAGACCATAGCTCGGCAGCCAGGCGTCTGATCGAAGCCTATCGAGCTGCCGATTACTTCCAAATTACCCACACGGTGGCTTCGGAAAACGAACTGCGCGAGTTGATCGACCGCGGCGTTGTGCGGGCGGGCTTGATCATCCCGCCTGGTTACGAGAAGAAATACCATCGCGGCGAGCAAGTCAGTGTCGCTTTTGTATTGGATGGCACAGACCCGACGGTGGCTTCGACAGCTCTTTCGGCTGCCCAATTGATCGGGCAGGCACATGCCACGACGGTCTTGACCGAACGCACCCAGCGCCACGGCCTGGGCATCGATCTCCAGTCCCCCATAGAAGTGCGTACCCAAGTTTGGTATAACCCCGACTTGGTCAGTGCTTACTTCATGATCCCAGGCGTCATCGGGATGATCTTATATGCTTTGACTTCGATTCTGACCGCTACGGCGATTGTGCGCGAACGCGAGCGCGGCACTATCGAACAACTGATTGTCACTCCTATTCGTCCCCTTGAGCTGGTAATCGGCAAATTGTTTCCCTATGTCGTGCTTGCGATCATCAATGCCATTGAGGTGTTAGCTTTAGGAGCTTGGTGGTTTAACGTTCCCGTGCGGGGAAACATCGCTTTGATTTTAGCGTTATCTGGTCTGTTCTTGCTTTCCAGCCTGGGGATTGGTTTGTTCGGTTCAACCGTTGCCAATACCCAACAGGAAGCCATGCTAACCGTTTGGATGACCCTGCTCCCCAGCATCTTCCTTTCCGGTTTTTTCTTTCCCTTAGAGGCAATGCCGAAAGTCTTGCAATGGATTTCCTACTTTTTCCCTTTACGCTATTATCTGGTGATCATCCGCACCTTGTTGCTTAAAGGGGTAGGCGTGAATGTCTTGTGGGAACAAGTTCTTGCCTTGACGATCTTTGGGGTGCTGATTATGGGCGC
>FWPU01010716.1_pt1 | contig 13384 bp, 11 predicted proteins | sample 2228361 | NCBI WGS metagenome assembly FWPU01 (sample SAMEA103939777, study PRJEB20133) | metagenome | reverse complement strand
CGGCGTCATCAGGCTGAACATCGTCTCCTGCCGCTCCACACGTCCGCGCATCGCCGCCACCTCCGCAGGGAAGGATCTTCGATGCCAAGAATAGGCCCTGTTGTCAATCTAAAGCGCGCCGTGCGGGCGCACTTTTCATCATCCTGCTAGGCGGGATGCGGCGATGCTGAAGCTCCTCCGCACGCGATTCCGTCAGGGGCACCGCACCGCCCGCTTCCCGGACGAGCCGCCGGTGCTGCCCGACCGCTTCCGCGGCCTGCCGGTCGTCGACGAGGGCAAGTGCCCGGACGGCTGCCGCGCCTGCATCGAGGCGTGCCCGACCGACGCGCTTGCGCTCGACGCGGGCGGCATCGCCGTCGACCTCGGCCGCTGCCTGTTCTGCACCGACTGCAGCGAGGCCTGCCCGGCGGGCGCGATCGCGCACTCGAGCGAGTACCGGCTCGCGGCGCGGACGCGCGAGGAGCTCGTCGTGCGCGGGCCGTTCGCTCCGCGCGCGCTCGCCCTCGACGAGCGGCTGCGCAAGCTCCTCGGCCGCTCGCTCAAGCTCCGCGTGGTGAGCGCCGGCGGCTGCAACGCCTGCGAGGCGGACGTGAACGTGCTCTCGACCGTGGTCTTCGACATGGGCCGCTTCGGCATCCAGTACGTCGCGTCGCCGCGCCACGCCGACGGCCTGCTGATCACCGGCCCGGTGACCGAGAACATGAAGCTCGCGCTCGAGAAGACCTACGCCGCGGTGCCGCCGCCGAAGATCGTGATCGCGACCGGCGCCTGCGCGATCTCGGGCGGCCCGTACCTCGGCCACCCCGAGGCGCACGACGGCGCGGCGAGCGTCGTGCCGGTCGACCTCTACGTCCCGGGCTGCCCGCCGCACCCGTACACCATCCTCGAGGCGCTGCTCGGGCTCATCGGGCGGCTCGACGAGCGGCGGCGTGCGGCGCTCGCGGCGCGCGGGCGCGAGGCGTAGGCGGGCTGCGCTCGGGCGAGCGCGGCGGTGCGGCGCTCGCCTCAGCCCGCGAAAAGCCGGCACGTGTGCCGCGCGATCACGATCTCCTCGTCGGTGGGCACGACGCAGACCGCGACCCGGCTCGCGGGCGTGCTGATCGTCGGCCCGTGGCGCGCGTTCGCGTCCGCGTCGAGCTCGATGCCGAGCCAGCTCGCCTGCTCGCAGATCATCGCCCGCACCGGAACGGCGTGCTCGCCGATCCCGGCGGTGAACACGAGCGCGTCGAGCCCGCCGAGCGCCGCGACGAGCGAGCCCAGCTCGCGCGCCGCGCGGTAGGCGAAGAGCTCGACCGCCTCGCGGGCGCGCGGGTCGGGGCTCGCGAGCAGCTCGCGCATGTCGCTGCTCACGCCCGAGACGCCGAGCAGCCCCGAGCGGTGGTAGAGCAGATGCTCGACCTCGTCGGCGCTCATCCGCCGCTCGCGCATCAAGTAGAAGATCACCCCGGGGTCGATCGAGCCGCACCGCGTGCCCATCACGAGGCCGTCGAGCGCCGTGAAGCCCATGGTGGTCGCGACGCTCTTCCGCCCGCGCATCGCGCACATGCTCGCCCCGTTGCCGAGATGCGCAACGACGACGCGGCCGTCGGCGCGCTCGCCGAGGTGCGCGGGCAGGACGCTCGCGACGTACTCGTACGAGAGGCCGTGGAAGCCGTAGCGCCGGATCCCCTGCTCGGTGAGCTCGCGCGGCAGCGCCCAGCGCTGCGCGACCGCCGGCTGGGTGCGGTGGAAGGCGGTGTCGAAGCAGGCGATCTGCGGAAGCGCCGGACGCAGCGCGCGGAGCGCGCGCACCGCGGCGAGGTTGTGCGGCTGGTGAAGCGGCGCCATGGCGTCGAGCTGCTCGAGCGCGTCGAGCACCGCGTCGTCGATCCGCACCGGCTCGACGAAGCGCTCCCCGCCGTGCACGACGCGGTGTCCCGCGGCCGCGACGTCGCCGCCGTGCCCCGAGGCCTCGAGCCAGTCGAAGAGCCAGCGCGGCGCCGTCTCGAGGGTGAGCGGGCGACCGTCCGGGTCGGCGGGCGTCGCCTCGGGCAGCGGCCGGCCGTCCGCGTCGCGCGCCGCGAAGGTGGGCTCCGTGCCGAGCCCGGCGATCGTGCCGTGCAGGAGGCGGCGCGGCTCGCGCGCCGCGCTGTACAGCGCGAACTTGATGCTCGACGACCCGCAGTTCAGGACGAGCAGCGATCCCTTCACGGGACCCGCCTCCCCGTGCGGTGGGCGCGGAACAGCACGGCGAGCGCGCACGAGGCGAGCCGCGCCTCGGCGGGGTCGGCGCGGCTCGTGAGCACGATCGGGATCCGCGCGCCCAGGACGATCCCGGCGCTCTTCGCGCCGGCCAGGTACTGGAGCTGCTTGACCAGCATGTTGCCCGACTCGAGGTCCGGCACGAGCAGGACGTCCGGCCGCCCGGCGACCGGCGAGTCGATGCGCTTTGCGCGGCGCGCGGCCTCGGAGATCGCGTTGTCGAAGGCGAGCGGCCCGTCGAGCGTCGCGCCCTGGATCTGGCCGCGGTCGGCCATCTTGCAGAGCGCGGCCGCGTCGATCGTCGAGCGGAGCTTCGGCGTGACCGTCTCGACGGCCGACAGGATCGCGACGCGCGGCCGCGCGATGCCGAGCGCGTGCGCGAGGTCGACCGCGTTCTGCACGATGTCGCGCTTCGCCTCGAGGTCGGGCTCGATGTTGACCGCCGCGTCGGTGATCAGCAGCGGCCGCGGGTAGGTCGGCACGTCCATCACGAAGACGTGGCTCACGCGCCGCTCGGTGCGAAGCCCGCTCGCCGCGTCGACCACCGCGCCCATCAGCTCGTCGGTGTGCAGGCTGCCCTTCATCAGGCAGTCGACCTTGCCCTCGCGGGCGAGCGCGACCGCGGTGTCCGCCGCGGCGTGGCTGTGCTCGGTCGAGACGATCGGGCAGCCGCCGAGCCGCACGCCGGCCTGCGCCGCGACCCGGCGGATCTTCGCCTCGGGCCCGACCAGGACGGGGTCGATGATCCCGCGGCGCTTGGCCATGAACGTGCCCTTCAGCGACTCGGGGTCGCAGGGGTGGACGACGGCGGTCGGGAGCGGAGGGAGCTTCCGGATGCGTCCGAGCAGGCGCCGGAAGACGGCACTCCGCTCGCTCGACGCGCGGCTCCGGCGGCGGCTCGAGGTGCGTGAGGTGCGGGGTGTCGGCATGGCGGCACTATCGCACGAGCCGGGCGGAACGACGATCCGCGCGCGCCTGCGGCGGGGCGGGGCGGCCGCACGAGACGTCTACTCGGTAAATCCAAGCCGGGGTATGCTCGACGTACCGACACCGTGTGACCGACCGAACGCGGAGGTTCGTGCCGTGGGCTGCTACGATCGGCTGACCGCTCTCGACGCCTCGTTCCTCGGGCTCGAGGACGAGAGCGTCCACATGCACGTCGGCGCGGTGCTGCTGTTCGAGGCGGGGCCGCTGCGCACGCCCGAGGGCGGCATCGACGCGGAGCGCCTGCGCAGCTACGTCGCCTCCCGCCTGCACCTCGTCCCGCGCTACCGGCAGCGGCTCGCCTACACGCCGATCGAGCAGCACCCGGTGTGGGTCGACGACCAGAGCTTCAACCTCTTCTACCACATCCGGCACACGAGCCTGCCGAAGCCGGGCGACGAGCGGCAGCTCAAGCGGCTTTCCGGGCGCATCTTCTCGCAGAAGCTCGACCACACGAAGCCGCTCTGGGAGCTGTGGATCGTCGAGGGGCTCGCGAGCGGCCGCTTCGCGCTGATCTCGAAGATGCACCACTGCATGGTCGACGGGCTCGCGGGCGTCGACCTCCTGACCGTCTCGCTCTCGCCCACGCCGTCGAACGAGATCGAGCCCGCGCCGCCGTGGGAGCCGCGCCCGGCGCCGAGCGACCTCGAGATGCTCGCGGGCGAGGCGTTGCGGCGAACCAAGGTCTCGCTCTCCGTCGTCCGCTCGGGCGCGACCGCGCTCGCGCGGCCGCTCGGGTCGCTCCGCGCGGTCGTCGAGCGGGCGAGCGGCCTCGTCGAGGCCGTCGGCACCGGCCTCGCGCCCGCCTCGCCGACGCCGCTGAACCCGAAGCACATCGGCCCGCACCGCCGCTTCGACTGGCTGCGCATGGAGCTTGCGGAGGTGAAGGCCGTGCGCGCGGCGCTCGGCGGCACGGTCAACGACGTCGTGCTCGCGACGGCGACCGGCGCGCTGCGCCGCTTCCTGCAGCGCCGCGGCGTGCCGACCGCGGGCCTCGACTTCCGCGCCCTCGTCCCGGTCAACGTGCGGCCCAGAGGCGCGCGCGGCGAGCTTGGCAACCGGATCGCGGAGCTGATCGCCCGCCTGCCGATCGACGAGGCCGACCCGCGCGAGCGGCTGGCGCGCGTGATCGACGTGACGACCAAGCTCAAGGCGTCGCACCAGGTGCAGGCGGCCGAGGTGATCAAGGAGCTCAGCGACTGGACGCTGGGCAGCGTCCTCACCGCGCTCTTGCAGATCGCGACCCGGCAGCGCTCGTACAACGTGATCATCACCAACGTGCCCGGGCCCGAGATCCCGCTCTTCCTCCTCGGCGCGCCGCTCTGCGACGCGTACCCGATGGTGCCGCTGTTCCAGACCCAGGCGCTCGGGATCGCGCTCTTCAGCTACGCGGGCGCGCTCCACTGGGGCCTCTGCGCCGACTGGGATCGGGTGCCCGACCTGCACGAGCTGGTGCACGAGATCCGCGACTCGTTCGCCGAGCTGCGCGACGAGGCGCGGCCGATCGAGCTCCGCGCGATGGCGGCCCCGGAGGGATGACGCAAGCGGCGTGACGCCGGGCATCACGAAAGCGCGTGAGCAGCGGCGCGGAATGTCGTACGCTTGCTCTCGCGCATGACGAGCGCTCGAGCACCGGACCTGACCCTCGGGGCGCTCGCCCCCGCGGCCTTCACGGGAGCTTCCGCCGGCGGGCTCACGACGCTGCCGCTCCTCTGGGGCGCCGTCGCGGTCGACGCCGCGGTGGTCCAGGCGATGCGGTTCGTCGTCCGTCGCTTCCTGCTGCGCGACGACGCGCAGGCCGAGCGCCTCCGCCGCTCGGCCGCGCCCTACGTCGACGAGTCGCTGCTGCGCGAGCCGGCGCGGTTCTTCGCGCTGCCTCCCGGGTGCGAGGCGTCGGTTCGCCGGACGCGCGTGCTGCGCGAGATCCGCGGCGGCGTGGTCCTCGGCCACCGGCTCGACACCGAGCTCGCGCCCGACGACCCGATCCGGCTCGAGCACTGGGTGCACCACGGCGAGCCGGGACGCGCGACGGTGCTCGCCGTGCACGGCTTCACGATGGGCTGGCCGCGCATCGACGCGCTCGCGATGCTGGCGAGCGAGTGGTTCCGGGCGGGAGTCGACGTGGCGCTCCTCACCCTGCCTTTCCACGGGCCGCGGACGCCGCGCAGCGCGCGCTTCTCCGGCGACTCGTTCGCCCGGCCCGACGTCGTGGAGCTGAACGAGGCGGTGCGCCGCGCGGTGCGCGAGATCCTGCTCGCCGTTTGCTGGCTCCGCGCCGAGACGGAGCGGCCGGTCGGGCTGGCCGGGCTGAGCCTCGGCGGCTACCTCGTCGCGACGGTGGCGGGGCTCGATCCCGACCTCGCCTTCGTCGTCCCGATGGTCCCGCCGGTCTGCTTCGGCGACCTCGCCTGGCGCTTCCTGCCGCGGGAGCGCGCGGGGAGCGCGGCCGAGCCGGCGCTCGGCTACGAGGAGCTGCGCCGCGCCTTCCGCGTCCACTCGCCGCTCGCCCACCCGCCGCTCGTCCCGCGCGAGCGCCTGCTGATCATCGCGGGGCGCGGCGACCGGATCGTGCCGCCCGAGCATCCGTCAGCCCTGTGGCGGCACTGGGGCGAGCCGCGCATCCACTGGTTCGACGGCAGCCACCTCGCACCGTTCGGCCGGGCGCGGATCGCGGACGCGATCCGCACGCACCTCCGCGCGGTCTGCTGATCAGACGCCGAGCCGGTGGAGCAGCGTCTCGCCGGCGCGGACGGTCCGGTCGAGCCAGTCGGAGTGGCGCGCCCGGTGCGCCACCTCGCGGTCGAGGAGCTCCTGGCACTCGCGCCAGACCCGCTCGTGCAGGGCGGCGAGCGCGCGCTTGCTGCGCCGCGCCTGCGCCCGGTCGCCGAGGTCGAGCGGCTTCGAGACGACGTGCGTGATCTTGACGGGCAGCGGCAGGAAGCCGGGCAGGAGATGCGGCCCGAGGAGGCCGAGCTGCAGGCGCGAGCCCGCGTAGCGCTCGGAGCCCGTGAGCCGGAGCAGAAGCTGCGGGATCGGGAGGCGCGACTGGTAGTACATCTCGTCGATGCCGATCGCCGCGACGAACAGGACCTCCGCGTCGAAGCGCAGCGCCAGGCGGAGGAAGCCGAGGCGCCCTTCCCACGCAAGCCGGTACGGCTCCTCGTGGAAGGAGCGCCGCGCGGCCTCGGAGCCCGAGCCCGGGTAGAGCATGAGAATCCCTTCTCGAGCGCGGCCGCCGTCTCCTCCATGTGGCGCGACGGGATCATGCCGTAGCGGCGCGCGAGGTGCGCGATCCCGGGCATGCCGAAGATCAGGTTCTCGTGCCCGATGAAGTACGGCGCGCGCCCGTAGCGCTCGAGCATCGCGGTCGTGAAGAGCAGCGGGTCGAGCACGTCGAGCACGTGGTTGCCGACCAGCACGATCCGCCGTCCGGCGCGAAGCAGCGCGCCGATCCGCTCGAGGTGCACGACTCGATGCCGGTGGTAGCGGCGAAAGAGCCGTGCGTAGGCGAGAAACGGTGCGGCGATCCAGTCGTCGCGCGCGACCGTGATGCCGGGCGGCTCCGCGACCTGGCGCCGCGCGCGCGGGGGACGGACCTCCGGCTTGGCCGGCACGACCGTCAGCGGAGAGGCTGCCTCCTGGATGCGGGCCATCTGTCCCTCCCTCCGTCGCGCGAGGAGCGGCGGTGACGAGCGAAGGGGAGCAACCGGCGTGCCCCGTGCCCGAGCCCGTGCAGCAAGAGCTTTCTCGCGCGCCATTCCCACCGCCGGGAACGGCGGCACGGCTCTGCCGCAGCGGGCGAGCGGCGCCCGTCAGGCGGGCGAGTGGTGCAGAAGCGGCCGCACCTCGATCGCCCGATCGTCGGTCCCGGGGATGCGCCGCGCGTAGGACAGCGCCTCCTCGAGGCTCTCCGCCTCGACGAGGTAGAAGCCGCCGAGCAGCTCCTTGGTCTCGGCGAACGGCCCGTCGGTGACCTTAGGCTTGCCGGCGCGAAAGCGGACCGTGACCGCCGAGACGCCGAGGCCGAGCGCGCCCCCGCCGCGGAACTTGCCGGCCGCGCGGAGCTCCGCCTCGAGCGCCCGATGGGCGGCCATGACGGCCCTGGCGCGCTCCGCGCTCTGCTCGACCCACGACTCGTCGCTGTAGATCGCCAGCATGTAGACCATGACGCCTCCCTTCGTTCCCTGGTCGAACGGCACGGCGGCGAATCGACGCGAACGACCCGCGCTGCGTCGACCTCGACGAGTCGGGGGCACGCCGCGCGGCGTGCCCGGGCAGGGCCCTGCGCCGCCGCGCAGCACGTGCGCCGGTCGAGCGCGGCTCAGGACGCGAAGCGGTAGAGCCGCGCGCAGTTGGTCACGGTCACCTTCTCGACGAACGCGGGGTCGAGGTTGGCGAACGCCTCCGCCACCGCCTCGCGCGAGTGCGGGAAGGTGCTGTCCGGGTGCGGGTAGTCCGACGCCCACATGAAGTTGTCCGGGCCGAGCAGCGGCAGGAGGCTCGGCCCGAGCGGCTCCTCCTCGAAGGTCGCGTAGACCTGCCGGCGGAAGATCTCGCTCGGCTTCGCGCGGAGCCGGTAGTCGCTCGCCTTCGCGACGTGCTTCTCCGCCGTCTGGTCCATCCGGCGCACGAAGTACGGCAGCCAGCCGATGCCGCTCTCGGCGAGCACGAGGCGCATGCCCGGATGCCGCTCGAGCGCGCCGGAGAAGATCATCATCGCGAGCGGCTCGTCGAGCTGCATCGGGCCGACCGCGGCGAAGGCCGCCATCTCCCAGCTCTGCGGCACGATCTTCACCTGCGAGGTGCCGTGGCCGATGTGGAAGCTGATCGGCAGGCCGGTCTCCTGCGCCGCCGCCCAGAGCCGGTCCCAGGCGGGGTCGCTGCAGCGGAACTCGAACGGGCTGATGATTGCGCCCCGGTGGCCGAGCGCCGCGACCCGCTCGAGCTCGGCGGTGGCGCGCTCGGGGGAGTCGGTCGGCAGGACGGGGAGCACGCAGAGCCGGTCCGGCGCCTCGCGGTTCATCTCGCTCGCCCAGTCGTTGTAGGCGGCGAGCACCGCGGCGCGGAGCTCGGGGTCGGCGATCGGCAGGCCGAAGAGGTGCGGGCCGTAGATCACCGACGCGTACACCCCGTCGCGGTCCATGTCCTCGAGCCGGAGCTTCGGGTTCGAGGCGCGCGAGCCGTCGTCCTCGATCCCCGCGCGGCGGATCGCGCTGTAGTCGCTCACCATGCGGAACGGCCCCATCACCTTGCCGTCGCACACCCAGAACGAGGTGCCGCCCTTCTCGACGACCTTCGGCGCCCGCTCGCGCAGCGCCTGCGGCAGACGGTCCGTCCACAGGTCGCGCGGCAGGTTCCACAGGTCGAGGTGGTCATCGCAAGAATACAATCGAGGTCCGCGATCGCTCATGCGCGATCCTACCCACGACGGGGTGCGGCTTGTCCAGCCCGTCGTGCGCGGCGGCTCGAGCGCGGTTGCGCCGTGCGGCGAATGCAGGCAGACCGGCGACCATGGCCGCGCGGAGGAGCCGCACCCCGTGCATCGTCGGCGTCGGCGAGACGCGCTACGCGCGCTGGGGCGGGATCACCGACGCGAGCGAGCACGCGCTCGCGCTCGAGGCGATCGTCCGCGCGGTCGCCGACGCGGGGCTCGAGGTCGACGCGGTGGACGGCCTCGTCTCGTTCGCCGGCGACCGGAACGATCCGGCGTTCCTCGCCTTCGACCTCGGCCTCCCCGAGCTGCGCTTCGCGAGCATGGTGTGGCTGCCGGGCGGCGGCGGCGCGTGCGCCGCGGTCGCGACGGCGGCGCTCGCCGTCGAGAGCGGCCAGGCGGAGGTCGCGGTCGCGTACCGGAGCCTCTGCCAGGGCCAGTTCCACCGCTTCGGCCAGGGGCCGGGCGCGCGCGCGGACCGCGAGCACCCGCCCGCGCTGCGTGAGGCGCACTCGCTGCTCGAGGCCTACACCTCGTTCACCTTCCCCTTCGGCGCGCTCAACGCGCCGATCGTCTACGCCCTGCCGATGCGCCGCCACATGCACCTCTACGGGACGACGAGCGAGCAGCTCGGGAAGGTGGCGGTCGCCTTCCGGGCGCACGCGGCGCGCAACCCGCGCGCCGTGATGCGCGACAAGCCGATGACGCTCGCCGACCACCAGGCGTCGCCGATGATCGCCGACCCGTTCCGCCTGCTCGACTGCTGCCTCGAGAGCGACGGGGCGTGCGCGGTGGTCGTCACGACGCACGAGCGGGCGCGCGACTGCGCGCGCGGCGCGGTCGAGATCCTCGCGTCGGCGCAGGGCGCGGTGCACGGCTACGGCTGGGGCCCGTTCACCAACCACGTCATCCCCGACGAGAGCTACGCGACCGGCGGCGCCGCGGGCGTCGCGCGCCGGCTCTGGGAGCAGTCGGGGCTCGGCCCGGCGGACGTCGACGTGGCGCAGCTCTACGACCACTTCAGCGGCCTCGTGCTGCTCACCCTCGAGGACTTCGGCTTCTGCGCGCGCGGCGAGAGCGGCCCGTTCGTCGCGAGCGGCGCGCTCGCCTGGCCGAACGGCGCGCTGCCGACCAACACGCACGGCGGCAGCCTGTCGGAGGCCTACATCCACGGGCTGAACCACGTGGTCGAGGGCGTGCGCCAGCTCCGCGGCGAGTCGACCTGCCCGGTCGCGGGCGCGCGGGTGTGCCTGGTGACGAGCGCCGCCGGCGTGCCGACGAGCGCGCTGCTCCTCGGGCGCCCGTGACGCAAGGAGCTCGAGCGATGCCGCGCTGGTTCCCCGACGACATGCCCGCTCCCGCCGCGAGCCGCGAGACGCTCGGCTGGTGGCAGGCCGCCGCCGAGCACCGCCTGGTCGTGCAGGAGTGCCGGCGCTGCGGGCGGACGCGCCATCCGCCCGGACCGCTCTGCCCGTCGTGCCGCTCGTTCGACCTCGGCTGGAAGGCGCTGCCCGGACGCGGCACGGTCTACACCTACACGATCGTTCACCGCGCGTTCGTGCCGTCGCTCGCGGACCGGCTGCCGTACGTCGTCGTCGTGGTCGAGCTCGAGGGCGGCGGCGGCGCGCGGCTCGTGTCGAACCTGGTCGACACCGATCCGCAGGCGGTGCGCGTCGGGCTGCCGGTCGAGGTCGTCTGGGAGGATCTCGCTCCGGGGCTCGCGCTGCCGCGCTTCCGCGCCGCGCCGTAGCGCCGCGGCGGAAGCGCGGACGCCGCTCAGCGGAGCGGGCCGCGCACGTAGACGTGGACGTCCTCGGGGTCGGTGCTCGGGCCGACCAGGGTCGAGGCGGCGGACTCGAAGGCCACGAACCTGCCGTTTCGCGAGAGCGAGGCGAGCTCGCTGGCTCCGTTGCCCGGCTTCCCGGAGGAGCTCACGCTGACGATTTTCGTCTTGCCGGTCTTCCGGTCGTGGACGAAGACGTCGGCCGCGAAGTTCCTGTCGCGCTTCACCATGTTCCTGGCGCCGCTGTGAAACGCGACGTAGCGGCCGTTCGCCGAGGCGACCGGAAAGAGGTGCAGACCGGCCCGCCGCCTTGCCTTTGAAGGTCTGCGAGACGCGGGCCGTCGTGGCGCTCACCTTCCCGGCGAGGACGGGCGAGGGAGGGCCTCCGAGGAGGACGAGAAGAGCAATCGCTTTGGCGTGCGGTCGGCGCATGGCGGATACCTCGCCGGACGCCCGCTACCTCGGGTAGCCGGCCGCTACCTCGCGGGGCCGTCATGCCGGTTGCCCGGGCGCGCTGTGGCCCGGGGGCACCCCGTTGCGGCAGGCCCTACGCCGCGCGCGGCCGGTGCGCGGCGAAGCGGAGTCGCACGTAGTCGGCGACCCAGCGTCCGTCCGCGTCGCACAGCTCGGGGCGGAGCGCCTCGCGCACCTCGGCGACGAACGCGGGACGCTCCCCGGGCGGCAGCACCGAGGTGAAGCTTTCGGCGAAGGTTTCGAGCCAGCCCGTCACGTCGCCCGGCAGCGGCGTCGGACGCGGGATGAGGGCGATCGTGTCGACGACGAAGCCGCGCCGCTCGAGCAGCGCCGCGTACTCCTCCGGGCCCGGGAAGTACCAGGGGTTCGCCGCGCGCCCGTCGCGGCCGCGCGCCTCGAGCGCCGCGGTGAGCACGTGCACGATCTTCGCGACGCAGCCGCGGCCGCCCATCTCGGCGACGAAGCGCCCGCCCGGACGGAGCGCCCGCCACACGCCGTCGATCACGCGATCGGCACGCTTCATCCAGTGCAGCGCCGCGTTGGAGAAGACGGCGTCGAGCTCGCCATCGAAGTCGAGCTGCTCGCCGTCGCCGACCCGCGCGTCGAGCCCGCGCGCGCGCGCCGCCGCGACCTGCGCCGGGCTCGCGTCGATCCCGATCACCGTGCAGCCGAGCGCCGCGATGCGCTCGGTGAGCACGCCGTCGCCGCAGCCGAGGTCGAGGATCCGCTCGCCCGGGCGCGGCGCGAGGAGCTGGAGCACCGGCTCGCCCAGGTCGGAGACGAAGCGCGCGTTGCGCGCGTAGCGCTCGGGATCCCAGCTCTGGGTGTGCGACATGCCGGGATCTCGGTAGCACCGCCCCCGGGTGCAGGCGAGGTGCCGCGCTTCAACGCACGTAGCCGAGCGCGCGCAGGCGCTCCTCGACGATCGCGTCCGGCGCCTCGCTCGCCCGGCGCGCGGGGATCGCTGCGTCGTGCGAGGCGACCATCGTGACGTCGAGCGGCTCGACGAAGAGCTCCTGCAGGACGCGGCCGTCCATGTCGCGGCGACCGGGTAGCCGAGCAGCGCGAGCAGGGTCGGCGCGACGTCGAGGATGTGCGCGCTCACCGCGTGCTCGCCGCGCCGGACGTTCGGCCCGCGCGCGAGGAGGATGCCGTCGTCGGCGTGCGAGCCCGACCAGTCGATGCGGGTCAGCAGGTCGCCGAGCCGCATCGGGCGGGCGCCGCCCGTGACCGTCGTGTCGTCGGGCTCGTAGCGGACCTCGTAGTGCAGCTCGACCGTGACCCGCTCGCCCGCGGTCGGCTCGACGCCGAGGAGCGGTCGCGCGCCGGCCTCGAGACCGGCGAGCGTCGCCGCGACGCGCGCGACGTCCGCCTCCGCCTCGGGCGTGCCGGGCGTGTGATGCGTCAAGTACACCTGGAGGTTGATCGCGTGCGCCGTGAAGTCGTCGCGCGCACCAACGAGGTCGAGGAGCGGGGCGGTGCGCACGGTGAGCGTCTGGTCCTGCGCGGAGTGGAAGCCGTGGTCGGAGACCACGATCACGGTCGTGTCCGGCCCGACGACGTCGAGGAGCCGAGCGAGGAACGCGTCGAAACGCCGGTAGTAGTCGCGGATCGTCTCGCCGTACAGGCGGACGTCCTCGGGCGTCACGTCGGGGCAGCGCTCGGGCTCGTGGAACTTCCAGTAGGCGTGCGAGAGCGCGTCCGAGCCGTAGAACACCACCGCCGCGACCGCCGGCCCGTCGCGCCGGTAGCGCTCGAGGAAGACGTCGCCGTGCAGCCCGAGCTGGCCCATCTTGCCGGCGCGGTACCGGGCGCGCTCGCTGCCGATCCGCCAGGCCTCGACGCCGTCGAGCGCAGCTTGCACGACGCTGCCGAAGGTGAGGCCGTTGGCAAACGCGCCGGCGTCGGTCGCGAGCGCGGCGCGCGCGTCGGGGCGCTCGCGCCGCTGCAGGCGCACCTCGAGCTCCTCCACGAAGGCGAGCGGCGCCGGGTGCGTCGTCGCGTCGCGCGCGAGCCATTCCGGCACGACGAACCCGGGGAGCGAATCGGGCGGCCAGGCGACGAGCCACTGAAAGATCCCGACGCGCTCGCCCGCCCGGCTCGCGACCTCCCGGAAGCGAGCTGCGCGGAGCTGCTCGTTCTGCGTGCCGTAGAAGTCGTGGATGCCGTGCTCCTCGGGGCGGCGTCCCGTGGCGATCGTCGTCCAGAGGACCGACGACGAGCTCGGCTCCATCGACCAGAGGACGCCGCTCGCTCCCTCGCGGAGGAGCCGCGCCGTGGCGGGCATCTCGCCACGCTCGACGAGCGGTCCGAGCACCCGCCAGGTCCCGCCGTCGAGCCCGACGACCACGAGCCGGCCGGGCGCGGCGCCCGACGCAACCGCATGCAGCGCGGCCACCACCGCGGCGAGCGCCACCGCCGCGGCGACCGCCGCCCGCGGCGCGAGCGGCCGCGGTCGCCCCGCGCGCAGC
>FWPU01010715.1_pt1 | contig 13385 bp, 10 predicted proteins | sample 2228361 | NCBI WGS metagenome assembly FWPU01 (sample SAMEA103939777, study PRJEB20133) | metagenome | reverse complement strand
GAGGCTCCTGCCGAACTCCCTCGGCGCGGCGGGAGCCTTGCCCTCCCTTTTTCAACCCGTCCATCCTCCCTTGACAGAACAGTAGGTGTTCATAAATTCTGTCATCGGTTGAGATTCTTCGCTTCGCTCAGAATGACATTTGGGGGACAGGTTCTCAGAGTGAACAGCGGCGTCTGCGTCCGTCTATGATATCAACGGCATTAGAGGAGAACAGCATGAGCAAACTATTGCTTCTGGCATTTGTGTTCGTCATCAACACAAGCGTCGTCCGCGCCGATTGGAACCAGTGGCGCGGACCGAACCGCGACGGGAAGGTGGGCGGCTTTCAGTTGCCGAACCCGCTGCCCAAGCAACTCGTGCGCAAGTGGAAGGTGGAAGTGGGCACGGGACATTCCTCGCCGTTGGTGGTGGGGAACCACGTTTTCATCTTTGCCCGTCAAGATGACAACGAAGTCGTGCGTTGCCTTGAATTGACGACGGGAAAAGAAGTTTGGAAGCAGAGTTACCCCGCGCCCTACGAGATGAATCCCGCCGCGCGGGGGCACGGCAAGGGTCCGAAGTCCACGCCGGTTTGGAGCGGCGGTTTGCTCTGCACGCTGGGCATCAGCGGCATTCTGTCGTGTTTTGACACGAGGACGGGCAAAGTGGTGTGGCGGCGCGAGTTTTCGAGGAGTTTCAAGACGACTTCTCCGCTTTACGGCGCGGCGATGTCGCCCGTCGTGGACAATGGCTTGCTCATCGTTCACGTCGGCGGGCATGACGATGGCGCGTTGATGGCGTTCGACGTGAAGACGGGCGCGACGCGCTGGCGGTGGACGGGCGACGGACCGGCTTACGCTTCACCTATCATCGTCACTCTCGGCGGCCTGCGGCAAGTTGTCACCCAGACGCAGACGATGTGTGTTGGCGTGTCAGCGCAAAACGGGCAGTTGCTCTGGAGCGTTCCGTTCAAGACGGCATACGACCAGAATGCTGTGACGCCCGTTGCTGTTGGAGACATGGTTGTTTTCGGCGGCACGCGGCAACCGACGTTTGCCTTGCGTGTTCGTAACAGTGGCAACCAGTGGAGGGCGGAGAAGGTCTGGGAGACGACGGGGGCGACGTTTTACCTGAGCACGCCCGTCGCCAGTGGCAATCGCCTTTACGGAATGTCCGAGAAGCAAGGCGGACAGATGTGCAGCATTGACGCCGCCAGCGGAAAGGTGGAGTGGACGGGCGACGCCCGCCTCGGCGCCAACGCTGCCATCTTCGACGCGGGTTCCGCGCTGCTCGTTCTGACGACGAATGCGAACCTTCACGTCTTTCAGAAAAACGGCGCGGCGCTGGCGGAAATAGCGCGCTATCAAGTCGCGGACAGTCCGACGTGGGCGAGTCCGGCGTTCGCGGGGAATCGCGTGCTCATCAAGGACGCGACAAGTTTGACGTTGTGGGAATTCCGTTCGTAGTCAGGCACGGAGAGCAACGGAGTGCCATTAATGACCGCACTCCACTGCGTTTCGTGCGTGACTGCGAACCTGTTGCATGAAGTCATCGCGCAAGTTTATCACTACTATTTCGCTCGTTTTGTTCATCATCAGCAAACTGCCGTCCGCCCCAACCTCTTCGGCGTGGCGGCACTATCGCGGCAGCGAGCGACAATTGGGCGTGGCACCGGGCAAACTCGCCGAGAAACTCAAGCCGCTGTGGAAGTTCAAAACGGGGGGAACGTTGGTATCATCGCCGGTCGTGGCGAACGGGCGCGTGTTCATCGGTTCGCTGGACAAGCACGTTTACGCGCTCAATGGGCGGGACGGGAAAAAAATCTGGTCGTTCAAAGCGAGCGACGAAATTGAAGCCCCACCGTCGGTCATTGGTCACATGGTCGTGATTGGCGCGGCGGACGGCAACCTTTACGCGCTGGACGCGGCGACGGGCAAACTGCGCTGGAAGTATCAGACCGACGATAAAATCTTGGGCGCGGCAAACTGGGCGACTGCGCCGAACGGACAGGGCACATGGATTGTCGTCGGCAGTTACGACAACCGCGTGCATTGCGTCAACGCCGAGACGGGCAAGAGGATTTGGACGTACGAAACCGGCAACTACGTCAACGGCACGCCTGCCATCAGTGACGGCAAGGTAATTTTTGGCGGCTGCGACGGCATCATTCACGTCGTCCGATTGTCGGACGGAGAGAAGGTTAAGACGATTGAAGTCGGAGACTTCATCGCTGCTTCCGTTGCCCTCGACGGGCAGTTCGCCTTCATCGGTCATTACGGCAACGAGTTCATCTGCGCTGACGTGAACACGGGAAAAATTGTGTGGACCTACCGCGACCGTGCGTTTCCGTTTTTCTCTTCGCCCGCTGTGACCGCGGACCGCGTTGTGGTCGGCTCCCGCGACAAGCGCGTGCATTGCCTCCGCCGCCAGGACGGCAAGCCACTCTGGACGTTCCGCACGCGGGGCAAGGTGGACAGTTCGCCGGTGATTTGCGATAACAAGGTGGTGGTCGGCTCGGAAGACGGGCGCGTTTACCTGCTCCGCCTCAGCGACGGCAAGGAGATTTGGAATTACCAAATTGGCGCACCCGTGATGAGTTCGCCCGCCGTCGTGGACGGCAACATCATCATCGGCGCGGATGACGGATACTTGTATGCGTTCGGCGCGGCAAAGTAATGGAGTGATGGAGTAATGGAGTGACGCTTTTTCCATGCTCCAATACTCCATCACTCCCATCAGAGGTTTATGGCTCAAGCAGTTCAACTGATACAACTGACGGACGACAAAGAAGAAACGAAGGCGGGCAACTACTTCGTATCGAACTACCCGCCTTACTCGTTCTGGAAGCCCGAATTTGTGAGCGAGTCCTACGCGGCTTTGAAGCGTCCGCCCGCGCCGGGCACGGTGTTGGGGGTTTATTTGCACATCCCGTTTTGTCGCAAGCGGTGTCACTTCTGCTACTTCCGCGTTTACACCGACAAGAACGCTGACGAAATTCAACGCTACCTCGATGCAGCGATTAAGGAGTTGACGCTTTACGCCGACCAGCCGTTCATCGGCGGACGGAAGCCGCACTTCGTATATTTCGGCGGTGGCACGCCGTCCTATTTATCGGTGCGGCAGTTGACGTATCTGACCGACGCGATGAAACGGCTGCTGCCGTGGGACGCAGCGGAGGAGGTGACGTTTGAGTGCGAACCGGGCACGCTGACCGAGCCGAAGGTGAAGTTCATCCGCGAGATGGGCGTCACGCGGTTGAGTCTGGGCGTCGAACACTTCGACGAGCGCATCCTCAAACTCAACGGGCGGGCGCACGGAGCGGCGGACATTGACCGCGCTTACGGTTGGGCGCGTGACGCTGGATTTCCGCAAATTAACGTTGACCTGATTGCGGGCATGATGGGGGACACCGACGAACTCTGGCAGACGGCGGTGGAGAAAACAATCGCAATGCAGCCCGACAGCGTGACGGTCTATCAGATGGAGATTCCTTACAACACAACGATTTACAAAGAGATGAAAGAAAAAGGACTGGAGGTTGCGCCCGTAGCGACGTGGGCGAAAAAGCGCGAGTGGGTGCGCTCGGCGTTTGAGCAACTTGAAGCTGTCGGCTACACCATCACCAGCGCATACACCGCCGTCAAGAATGTCGAGCGAACGAAGTTCGTTTACCGCGATAAACTCTGGACGGGCGCAGACCTCATCGGCTTAGGCGTTGCCTCGTTCTCGCATATCGGAGGAACGCATTATCAAAACGAGCCTCACTGGGACCCCTACATCATGCGCCTCAACGCGGGCGAGTTGCCGATTTACCGCGCCCTCACGCCGACGGCGGAGGAGCGGATGATTCGTGAGTTGATTTTGCAATTCAAGTTGGGGCGCGTCAACGCAGGCTACTTCCGTCGGAAGTTTGGCGTCGACGTTCGCAACCGCTTTGCGGAAGCGCTGAAGACTTTGCAGGATTGGGGATACTTGACCATCGTCGGCGATGACCTGACGTTGAACCGCGAGGGGTTACTGCGAGCCGACCGCTTGGTGCATGAGTTCTTCCTCCCGCCGCATCGGGATGCGCGGTATGCGTGAAACTTGCGCGAAGGGGTGATGTGTATGGCAGTAGCGACGATTGTGGAGTCAAATTCATTGGGCAGGTACGAAAGCGCGTGCCGAGAATTTGCTGAGAGCGTAGCGCGGTTAGAGGGTGTTGTCGCTGTAGGCGCGGCTGAAAGGGAAACGCACTATGATCTCTGGGTGATGTGTGACCGCGAGGACTCTACCTTGGAAACTGCCGTTATCGAACGAGGGGGGCAATTGGTCATCAACCACCCAGATTTGATGTTTGATTTCAACATACTGGTGGGTGACAGATTGCCTTCTGATTTTCTCAGACTCTACCAAAGGGACGAATGATGCCATCCCACACGCGACACGAAGAACAAGCAAAGCGATTTGAAACGTTCTTTCAATCACTTGACAAGAGGATCTAGTCAACTGCGACCGAATACATGCGCCTTTATCGCGCAGGGCGTAACGCACGATATGACATGCGGCGGTTCACGCTACAGGAAGTGGATAATCTGCTTCGTGAGTATGAAACCGTGAAAAACTTTGTAACTAAGGCGCTTCACCCGCCGACACCTTAACGTCAGCGAAGGAAGATACTGATGAATCAGCAAGTCAAACTGCTCTACCCGCTTGATGAGTTCTACTCACAAGCAGGTTTGTCTCTTCCGTCGGTTTGGGCAGTGGAAGGCGAGGACGTTCCCGAACCTTTCCAGCAACTGCTCGTTCACGAAAACGACATGACGCCCACGTTGGAGGCGTTTCACGGCGGGCAACTGAGCGTGCGCGTGCTGATGCGCCGATTGGAGGACAACACCTACGCGCGGCACGTTCTGTTGACGCTGAACGGAAGTCTAGAGCCTGTCGAGTTCGGCGCGATTGTCATTCATCTCCAGCACCTTCCGACGGAAGCAAGAGACGAAATCCTCGCCGAGCGGCGACCGCTCGGCGCGATTTTAGCGAAGTATCACGTTGAACACACCAGTCGTCCGCTGGCGTTCATTCGTGTCACGTCGGACAACCGAATGAAAGAGGCATTGCACCTGAACGGAACGCCAACGCTCTATGGACGGCGCAACGTATTGCGGGATGCCAGCGGCAACGTGCTGGCGGAAATTGTGGAGATTCTGCCGCCCGTTAAAGAATCGCTGTGAGTTCTCCATGTCATTGCGAGCGCAGCAAAGCAATCCTCCAAAAGTCAATAGACTTCTTGCAAAGGTTCTGACCGCCCCTGCGTTGAGATTCTTCGCTTCGCTCAGAATGACATTTTCACGCCGCTCCAGTGTCATTCTGAGCGGAGCGAAGAATCTCGGTGCGTCCGACAAGGACTTTTGCAAGAGGTCTAATGAGTCAATGGGTTCACAAGTGGATTCATTGATCCGTTGACCTCTTCACCAAGGCAGGACCCGAATTCAAAGTCCTCGCCACCAACCCGCTGGGCGAGATTTGCATGTCGACGCCGGCGATTTCGGAGGGGGTGTTGTTTTTCCGCACGCGGGGGCACGTGGTGGCGGTTGAGGAGGGAGAGAGGGAGTAATCTGATGGTTATATTGGACCTGTGGAAGAGTTCAACATAAAGTTCATTTGTTGGACATCTCCATCCATCATTTCCATTTCTTGATATAAGCAAATATCGCCGCTTCCACATCGCACGGATACCAAGTGCTCGGTCTTATAGGGAACGGATTGACAATTCCATGCCCGTTAAGAGCACCTACCAAAACCCCGATGCATCGGGGCTTTGTGAAAGTAGCCCACGATTTCAATCGTGGGACAAAAGGGAGCGAAACAGGTTTTGTGAGGCATTCTAAATTTGATCTCTTTGTTCGTTTTCTTGTTTTTTCGACTTGACAGCAGGCAACCGCCTTTCAAACTTCAGATACTCGTTTTCTAAACGCAGCATCAACTTCTCTCGTTCATGCCGCTCGTTCTCGCTGACGTGTCGCACCTCGTAAGCCAGTCGCTGCACGGCGGCTGTCAGTTCCTTGAAGTGCTCTCGTAGTTCTTTGAGTTCCTGCCGTAGTTCCTTGACCTCTTCGCGCGCCTCTTTGATGTCTGCTTTGTTTGGCTGTATTTCCTGCGTCAACATAAACAACTGTTTTGCGTATTCAATGAATTGCTTTATCATGGCACTCTAACTCGTCCTCAGTTGTTCCAGCATAGCGCGCGTTTCAGCCGCAATGATTTGTGTCTCAGCCGCTATTGCTCGTGTTTCTGTCTTCAGCCTGTCAATTTCCACCTGATCCTGCTTCATCTGCTCATTGGCGCGCCGCATCTCGGCAAAAAGCGCCTCCCACGTAGCTTCAAATTCAGCCATCTCATCGGCAGTCACTTCAATTGTCAGCGTTTTGTTCATCGTCATCACCTCCGCCTTGTATTCTATCGCGGATGCGTTTGCCGTGTCAACGCGGCATTGGTGTTGGAAAATTTTTCGTTTCCGCTTGCCTTTTTTCGTGGGTGTGCCATAATAGGGGAGTGATTTCGTTCCCGGAGGAGGGATGTTATGGTGAGACGTTCAGCGACGTTGTTGACGGCGGCGGTCGGCGTGCTGTGCGCGTTGACCGTCGGCGGCGCGGCGAACTTGACGTTGCAGAAGGGGCAGGAGTTCGTTTACGGCGGCACGGTTAAGTTTGCCATGCAGGTCGCTAACCAGTCGCCTTCCACTGTGAAGTTTGCGGTGAAAGAGCGGCGGTTGGTGACGGAGGCGACGGACACGGGTAGTAAGGTGGTCGTCGTCCAGGAGTTTACGCCCGATGAGAAGGACGCCATCCCAGAGGTCGGTTTGCGAACCGCCGAGATTGGCGCGGACGGCACGGAAAAATCTTCTGCGCCGTCCAAATTCCAGCCGGAGTCGCCGGAGTATTTCCCGACGATGCCGATGTCCTTCCCCCGCGAGGTGCAGGCAGGCGCGAAGTGGCAGGCGCGGGAGAAGATTGGTTTCCTCAAGTTGCCGCCGGTGACGTTCGAGGTCACCTGCCGCGTCGCGGGCGAGGAAAAGGTCGGCGACGTGGCGTGCTGGAAGGTGGAGAAGACCCTGAACGAAACGCTGCCCAGCACGCGCTCCGTGTTGGAAGGCGCGGCGGAGATGACTTTCGAGTCGTTCACGGAGCGATTCTACGTCGGCAAGTCGCAGCCGCTGCTGGCGCGGTGGGAGCGGGCGATGCAGGTCGCCTTCAAACAGGGCAACACCAGCGCCCGCTACGAGCATACGTGGGACCTCGCGCTGCAAAGCCAACAGACGCTTCCCGCTGAGAAACTGACCTCGCGCACGGAGCAGTTGAAGGCGCTGCAATCCATCGAGGAGAAACTGACGGCGACGGGCTTCAAGGACGCGGAGACGGCGGTCAACGAGTTCAAGAGCAAATACTCCAACAGCCCCTATCAGGCGTTCATCCCGCTGGCGTCGGACCTCATCGCCGATTTGAAGTTGGAGGCATCCCGCCCCAAAACGGGACCGTTCTCGGTGGTGTTGCCAGAGTTGAACAGCGGCAAGCCGATGTCGCTCTTCGACCTGCGCGGAAAAATCATCCTCGTGAACTTCTTCGCCTCGTGGTGAGGCCCTTGCAATGCGGAGGCTCCGCATCTGCAGGACATTGCCAAGCGTTATGCCAGCAAGGGCGTCGTTGTGGTGGGCGTCAACATGGCGGAACGTGAAGACCCCTTCGTCAAAGCCCGCGAGTTCCGCGACAAGCACAGGTTGACCTATTACATTCTGGTGGACAAGGACGACGCGCTGAATCGGCACTTTGGCGTGGAAGCCTTCCCCACCAACGCCATCATTGACAAGGACGGCAAGCGCGTTTACCAAGAAGCCGGTTTCAACTCGTCAGCGATTGTGCGGACATTAAACAGGTTGACGGCGAGCAGCAGCGGCAAGTGAAATCACACCAACGGAAGCCGTCAAAAAGACCCGTCTGAACCGTGCGGTTCGGCGGGTCTTTTTTATGGGGATGGCGTCACCCCTGGCAATGTGAACGTCACCGTCGTTCCTTCGCCGATGCGCGACTGAATGGAAATGCTGCCGCCGTAGGCGCGGACGATCTGGCGGGCGGAGAAGAGTCCGATGCCCAAGCCGGGGACTTGCCCGGTGACGTGCTCTTCAATCTGCACGAAGCCTTTGAACACTTTGTCATAGTATTCGTGCGGAATGCCCGGTCCGTTGTCGCTGACGGAGAAACGCAACCACGAGGAATCGGAACGCTCGACTTTGACGTGGATGCGCACGGGGTCTTTGTCGCAGAACTTGACGGCGTTGTCGAGGAGTTGTTCAAGCACAAACTGACAATGCGCAGTGCTGGTGTCGACGTGGGTGGCGTCGGGGGCAATGTCGGTTGTTGTCTCAATCGTCTTGAGCGGATAACGTTGGCGTATCTTTTCGCCGACTGCGGCGACGGCAGCGGCAACGTCGGTGTGCTGCGATTCGGCTTCCAATTGTTGGCTATTGAGGGCTTTGAAATCGAGGAGTTTTTGCACCATCTCTTCCAGCCGCCGCAACTCGGACAGGCAGACGTTGAACAGGTGGTCCTTTTCCTGGAGGAGTCGCTCCAAAGGCAGCCGCTTGCCGAGGTCTAAGAATCCGCCTAAAATTGTGAGCGGCGTGCGGAGTTTGTGCGAGACCAGCATGAAAAAGTTGGATTGTAGTCGTTGGGCGTGACGTTCGGCGGTGACGTTGCGCAGCGTCAACACGGTGCTGGATAACCTGTCCGGCGGGTCGAACAGGCAGGTCAGGTGCGCATCAATGTACAACGGCGGTTGAGTGTGCAGCCGTCCGATTTCAAAGGCGGTCACGTTTCCATGGGACAAGGGCATCTCCGATAACGGCTCCGAGAGCGTGAAGGGTTCGAGGGCGTCCTCTAACAGCATCCCCTCCCATGCGTCGGTGGGCAAGTTGAGCAACCGGCAGGCGGCGCGGTTGGCGCTGGTGATGCGCCAGTCGCCGTCGGTGATGATGATGCCGTCGTCCATTGCCGCCACGGCAATATCGAACCGCTCTCGCTCGGTGAGGACGGCGCGGGCGACGGCGAGTTGTTTCTCCCGTTCGGCAAGGCTCTTTTGCAGTTCCAACATGCGCTCGCCCACCTGGAGACGGGCTTGCAGTTCCTCGCGGTCGAAGGGCTTGGTGATGTAGTCGTTGGCTCCCGCTGAGAGTCCGGTCACAATGTCCTCGCGCTGCCCCTTCGCGGTGAGCATGATGATGTAAGTGAGTCGGGGACCGGGCAGGGCGCGCACGCGGCGACAGACTTCGATGCCGTCCATCAGGGGCATCATCCAGTCGAGAATGACCAACGGGAGGGCGTCGTCGCGTTGGAGAACCTCCCACGCCTCTGCACCGTTCTGGGTGGTCACGACCTCGTATCCCATTTTACTGAGCGTGGCTTCCAGCAAACGGCGGTTGGCAACGTCGTCTTCAGCGACGAGGATTCTCATGCGTCATCTTCCCTTCACGCCCACAAGGGGCTATGCTACGAGCGCGGCGAGCGCAGGCTTCAGGCGTTCGATTTCCTGTTCGAGTGCGGCGCAGGCTTCTTCCACCGGCGGGTTGTCGCGGTTCGGCAGGAGCCCCTCTCTCCCAATGATTTCCAATCGCAAGGCGGCTTCGAAGGCTGAGTTGGCGTTGAAGAGACTGACCGCGCTTTTGATGGCGTGGGCGGCGTGTTCCAGCGATGTGCTGTCGCGGCGGGCGACGGCTTGGCGCACCTCATTCATCAAGCGCGGACAGTCGTTGAGAAACAGCCCCACGATTTCGCGCAGCAGTTCCACGTTGCCGTCCACGCGAGCCAGAATCGCCGCGCGGTCTATGAGCGGCGACTCGGCGGCGGGCGGGTCGCTCTCCACGTATGCGCCTATATGCTGGCTGACCGATTCCAGAACCTCAAACAGTTCTCTGGCTTGCAGGGGCTTGGCGACGTAACCATCCATGCCCGCTGCGAGGCAGCGTTCGCGGTCGCCCTTCATGGCGCGGGCAGTCATGGCAATAATCGGAACGCGCCTGCCGGTCTCCTTTTCTTTCTCGCGGATGATAGCCGTTGCCTCGAACCCGTCCATCTCTGGCATCTGCACGTCCATGAGCACAAGGTCGAACCGCTGCTGTTCCAACATTTTCAGCGTCTCTATTCCGTTCTGGGCGACGGTGACTCGATGTCCCCACTTTTCCAGCAGGTGAACCGTCAGTTTCTGGTTAATCACCTGGTCTTCTGCCAGCAGGATGGAGAGACGATGACGGGGAACGAGCGGCTGAAAGCGGGCGGTGTGTTGTTCTTCCATGCTCCATCCCCCGCCGCGCGCGCCGGCAGTTGCCATGATGGCATCCAACAGTTCGGACTGTTTGATGGGTTTCGTCAGATACGAGACGCCCAACTCGCGGCAGCGGGCGGCGTCGCCGCGCCGGTCGGCGGAGGAGAGCATCATAATCGTCACGCCGTCGAGGTCAGGGTTCTGTTTGATGCGTTCCATCACCGTAAAACCGTCCATCTCCGGCATGTTGACGTCGAGCAGCACCAGGTCAAAAGGCTGTCCGTCCTGCGCGGCTTGCTCCATTGCCGTTATCGCCGCTTGTCCGCTCTCGACGGGGATGGCTCTCATGCGCCAACTGGTGAGCATCTCTTCCAAAATGCGGCGGTTCGTCGCGTTGTCGTCCACGATGAGCACGCGCAAGTCGGAGAGGTTGGCTGGTTGGCTGGTTGGCTGGTTGGCTGGTTGGGGCGACTGCAGCCCGAACCGCGCCGTGAAATAGAACGTGCTGCCTTTGTTTGCCTCGCTCTCGACCCAAATCTTCCCCCCCATCATTCTGACCAATTGCGACGCAATCGTCAGACCCAATCCCGTGCCGCCATACTTGCGGGTAGTGGAACTGTCCGCCTGTGCGAACGCCTCAAAAATCGTCTGCTGCTTTTCGGGCGGGATACCGATGCCTGTGTCCGTCACGGCGAAACGCAGGCAGGCTTCACCTTCCGACTGCCACTCGGTTTCCACGTGGACGACGACTTCGCCTTTCTCCGTGAATTTGATGGCGTTGCCGACGAGGTTGACGACAATTTGCCGCAGACGGTTGGGGTCGCCGACCAGCGCATCGGGCACCTCGGGCGGAACGTGGCACGCGAGCTCCAGCCCCTTGTTGTGAGCGCGCACGCCTAATGCGCCCAGCGTGTCGCCGAGACTGTTGCGCAGCGAGAAGTCAATGGTTTCAACGTCCAGTTTTCCCGCCTCAATTTTGGAGAAGTCGAGGATGTCGTTAATGACGACCAGCAGCGCATCGGCGGACTCTTTCACCATCGTCAGATACTCGCGCTGTTCGGGCGTCAGTTCAGTGTCGAGCGCGAGTTCCGTCATACCGATAATGCCGTTCATCGGAGTGCGGATTTCGTGGCTGACGTTGGCGAGAAAATCGCTCTTGGCGCGGCTCGCCGCCTCCGCCGCAATTCTCGCTTCGTCCGCCGCTTCCTTCGCGGCGCGCAACTCTTCTTCCGCCCGCTTGCGGTCGGTGATGTCATGGATGAAGGAACTGAAGATATAAGTCTGCCCCCACCGAATCGGTGTGATGGTCAGTTCCACCGGGAACTCGTGTCCGTCGCGGTGCAGCGCAGTGATGTCAATGCGCTGGTTCAACATGCGCCCTTCGCCCGTCGCCAGAAAGCGTTGCAGACCGCGCCGATGCGCCTCCCGATATTGCGGGGGCACAATGGTGTCGGCTAAGAAGCGCCCCAGCGCTTCGTCACGCGACCATCCGAAGGTCACCTCGGCTTGCTGGTTCCAGTCTATAATCACGCCCTCGGCGTCTATGGCAACGAAGGCGTCGTACGCCATGTCGACAATCAGGCGCGTCCGCTCCTCGCTCGCCCGCAGCGTCTCCTCCGCCCGCTTGCGGTCGGTCACGTCCCAGAAGATGCCCTGTATCTCCACCACGTTCCCCCCGGCATCATAAACCGGGGTCTTCAAAACCTGACCGTAGATGCGCTCCCCGTTCGGTTTCTGAAATTCCTGAATGTCTTCAAAAGCCTCTCTGGTTTCGATAACCCTCCGGTCATCCCGCCGATACTTCTCCGCCAACTCCGGCGGAGAAAGGTCGAAGTCCGTCTTGCCCAGTATCTCGTGGGGTTCTTTCCCCATGTATTGGCAAAACATCTTATTGACAAAAGAAAACTTGCCTTCCAGGTCCTTGCGGAAAACACTGGCGGGGATGTTTTCCACGAGGGATTGATAGCGGGCTTTCTCGTCTTGCAGCGCCTGCTCCATCCGCTTGCGTTCGGTGATGTCGGTGGAGATGCCGCAGACGGCGTAGGGAACGCCAGCGGCGTCGAACAAGGGGAACTTGATGGAAATGTAGGTGTGCAGTTCGCCGTCGTGAGGCGCCACTTCCTCGATCGCCAGCGGCGCTCTATTCTCCAACACCCGGCGGTCATTGGCTCGAAAGGCGTCCGCCATATCCTGCGGGAAGAGGTCATAGTCCGTCTTGCCGACGACCTGTTCTTTGGTGACGTGGAAGAGCGTTTCATAGCGGCGATTGATGAGAACGTAGCGACCCTCCGTGTCCTTGAGATAGATGACGGCGGTGGTGTTGTCCAGAATTGCCTGTAATCGTTGCTCACTCTCCCGCAGCGCGTTCTCCATCTGCTGGCGCTCCGCAATCTCCTTCTCCAGTTCGGTGACGCGCTGATTGATGAGTGTCAACAGCCGTTTTTTCTCGTCTCTCAGCACTTCCTCCGCGCGCGTCATAACCCGAAACATCGGGTCAATCAGCGCAATCCCTGCCAGCATGAGAATTGAAATCGCCAGCGCAGTGAGTTCGACGGACATATCGGGCGGACGAACTGTCGCCCCCATGATTAAGGCGTAGAAGGTGATACAACGTCGCACGGACATCAGGCAGAGCGCGGCAGAAATGAGCCACCATGCCCACTGTTTGCCATAACGCCAGTTCAGTCGCAATGCCAGAATCGCGGCAATAAGTTGCAGAAGAATGGACAGCCCCAGGATGAGTTTAATTGCCACGGGTCCATCATCTCCGAAATATAACCGTCACTTCCATTATAACACATGGGGGCGCAAAAAACCGCTTGCGCATCAACACCTTTTTATGGGAAAATGGGATGAAGGGGATGCATTACGCAGAATTTGCTGCCCTGTTGCCACCGAATCGATTTCGGTGTCTAAGACGCCAGAACGAAAGTCTGCGGAAGCAGACTCGTTTGCGCTTCAGCCTGCCTTTAGCAGGCTTTGTAGCCGTCTTAGACGCCGAATTCGATTCGGCGGAATGAGGGCTGTCTGTCACCGAATCGAATTCGGTGTCTAAGACGCCGGAACGGAAGTCTGCGGAAGCCGACGCCTGCCTTTTTCCAGCGGGGCGCAGG
>FWPU01010714.1_pt1 | contig 13385 bp, 17 predicted proteins | sample 2228361 | NCBI WGS metagenome assembly FWPU01 (sample SAMEA103939777, study PRJEB20133) | metagenome | reverse complement strand
CGAATAGGCTTGAAAAGTTAGAGGGAACCCGTGAGGGTCAATATAGTATTAGGACCAATGACCAATGGCGCATCTGTTTTAACTGGCAAGAATCAGATGCCTATGATGTAGAAATAACCGACTATCATTAGGGAGGGGTGTTATGAAAAGGAAGCTTAATCCCGTACATCCAGGCGAAGTTCTTTTAGAAGAATTTTTAAAGCCACTGGGTATAAGTCAAAACAAACTCGCTCTAAATATTGGTGTACCACCAAGGAGAATTAACGAGATTGTTCTCGGCAAGCGGGGAATTACTGCTGATACCGCTCTCAGACTTGCAAAGTTTTTTGGAACATCAGCCGAGTTTTGGCTCGGACTGCAATCACAGTATGATTTAGATGTCACTGCCGAAGAACTTGGCGAAAGGTTAAAACAAGAAGTAAGGACGTATGCAAGTACTGTATAAATAAATAAAAAGATTCAGCTAGCAAGACTCTCCAGCGGATGGCTTACAACCACCGCTGACCTTTGATGTTATGTGATATTCTAAAATAATAATTCACAAGGAGTGCTAACATGTTAAAAATTCGAAAACATATAGTGCTGGATGAAAACCAAAAGCCAGTGGCTGTTCAAATACCACTTAGTGATTTTGAGCGGTTAGAAGAGGTAATAGAAAATTATGGATTGGCAAAATTGATGGATGAAGTAAAAGATGATGAACGGCTCTCAATTGAAGAGGCGAAAACTTATTATCAATCATTGAAATAGATTATGACTGGCTATCCTGATAAATACAAAATCCGTATTGGAAATTACAGAATCGGTATTACAGTAGATAAAGCCAATAAGGTATTGATCTGCCAACGGATTGCGCATCGTAAGGATATTTATAGAGTGTTTTCATAATTCAATCACATAACAAACCACCGCACCTGACCGCTATTCCGCTGGCGCTTCATGGCAGCAGGTAAGCTTGGTCGTTAGGCGGCTACACTGACACAAGTGGAGAGAATACTATGAGGGATGAACAACTGTTAGAACGGATTATTATTAGCCCCAAGGTGATGGTTGGGAAACCCGTCATTCGTGGAACACGGCTGAGGGTTGAATACATTCTCAATCTGTTGGCGCATGGGGCAACAGTGGAGGAAATTCTCCAAGAGTATAAGGGCCTCACTGCTGAAGATATTCAAGCCTGCATTCTGTTCGCGACCAAAGCACTGGAAAGCACTGCATTTATGCCGTTAGTCGTGGAGCGAGCATAAATGCGTTTCCTTGTGGATGAATGCACCGGACCCGCCGTTGCGGAATGGTTGCGTGGCGAGAAGCACGACGTCTTCTCCGTATACGATGAGGCAAGTGGCTTGGATGATGACGCCATCATCCAGAAGGCCTTTACGCAAAATTGGATTTTGATAACCAATGACAAGGCCTTTGGGGAGAAGATTTATCGGGAGGGACATCCTCATCGGGGTGTCATTCTCCTCAGGCTTGAAGATGAATGGGCTGTTGCGAAAATAGAGGCGCTTCGGCGATTGCTTCGAAGTTATGCAGATCGGCTGGCCCATCAGTTTGTGGTAGTGACCGAAACGAAAGCGCGATTTGCCCGTAGGTAAAGCAAGTTGCCGCCTAACACCCGCTGCAGCCGACAGCCGCTTCGCGGCTGATGCGCAAATCGTTAGGCTTATGGAAGAGGAGAAATAGTATGGAGAGGAAACGTGTCGGTATCGTGTTGTTTGAGAACATCGAGGTTCTCGATTTTTGCGGTCCTTTCGAAGTCTTTTCCGTCACCCGCCTTAATGAAGAAAGAAGACGGGAAGAACCATCGCCATTTGAAGTGCTTTTGGTCGCAGAGAAAAATGACCCCGTGATTACCACTGGAGGTATGAAAGTTATTCCAGACCATACCTTTGATAATTGCCCAAAGTTAGATATTCTTGTTGTTCCCGGTGGATGGGGCACTCGCAAAGAACTCAAGAACCCCACAATGCTAACCTGGTTGCGTATTCGTGCCTCGGAAGTTGAAACCCTGACATCGGTTTGTACCGGCTCAATGCTACTCGGGTTTGCTGGGTTACTTGACGGACGTCGCGCAACAACCCACTGGCGCTCACTCAATTGGATGCGGGAGTCGTTTCCAGCAGTAACGGTTGAGTATGACAAGCACGTCGTCGAGGATGGCTCAGTCATAACGTCTGCGGGCATCTCTGCCGGTATCGATATGGCGCTCAAGGTTGTTGCACGTTACTGTGGAAAAGATATTGCGAGAGCGACAGCCAAGCATATGGAATACCCATACCCTGATAACAATGCTCGCAGAATTAAATTTTGAGTATCAAGACAATCCAGCGGACGGCAAAGGGCCGCCGCTGATTTCAGCCGTTCGCGCCGCCTACAATGCGAATCATAGCCGCAGGCTTTTTAGGCGTATTGGGATAAAGTTTAAGGAGTTAGGGATAGGGTACGACGGCGGCGCTAATGGCCGAGCTGAGCTTCCGCTGCTCAGCTTGGCCATTGTGAGGTTGATGATCATTAATGCACAAAGAGCCACGCGGCAGCAAACCCACAGTTCCACATGGAAACTTAATCACACGAAAGGACCGTGTATGAAGTTCATCCGACGAATAATAGCAGTATTGTTAGCTGCTGTCTGTTCGACTTGGGCGCATGCCGGGGAAGGCCTGTCGCCGCAGGTCTACACGGAGAGGTTGGGCCGGGCGCTTGATCAGGTGTCCAAGCGAATCCCTGAGGGAGCCCGACGACGCATCGAGTTCGGACTAAACTTGTTCATCGCGCACGAGGCCTGGATCGGAGGCATACCTCGGAAGGCACTGATAGGGGCCGTAGACGCCTTCAAGGAAGCGGGGGTTGATCGTGTCGAGATCAATCCCGGTCAATTCCCGTGGCTCGATGGTGACCAGGTCACTATTGCGAACTATGACGCTGCCGTCGCGCGCATCAGACAGCATGAGCTGAAGCTCGCGCTCAACCCGCAATACTCCACCGTCAAACACAAAGTGGACTCCTTTGCCGAGTGGCGAAAGCGGGCTTTGATTCTCTACGCGGAGCTGGCGCGCCGTTACCGTCCTGAAACCTTTGTTGTAGTCCACGAACCTTCAACCATGGCCTCGCGCCTAGGTGAGAAAGTAAAGTTGCCCCGGTGGCTAGACTTCGTGTGCGAAACAGCCAAGGTGGTTAAGCAGCACTCACCCAACACACGCATCGGGGCAGGCGGCCTTGCCTCCGAACGGGAATACTTTGACGCTTTTGTGCGCTTGCCCGAAGTCGAGGTCCTCACGCTGGATATCTACAGCGTTCGTAAACTGAAGGTATACAACCAGATGATCCGCGCGGCTCAAGCGGCGGGTAAGCCGGTATACATCGAAGAGACTTGGCGCCCCCCCTACTTCCAACCCCAGCCAGGGATAACCCCTGACCAGGCCTCACTCAAAAACGTAGGGAACCGGGAGTTCCAGGCACTCGACAGCCGATGGCTGCGGGTCATGACTGCCTACGCGCAGGCCAATAAGCTCGAGGCAATAACCCCAATATGGATGTTTCCGCTTTTCAGCTACGTCAACGATAGCGGTGATCTGGATAGTCCGGCCTACAACCAAGCGGTTGTCGAGGCCATCCTGCACGGTGAGCGGACAACTACGTTCCACACGCTGAAAGATCTGGTACGCGAGAATCAACATTTACCTCAATAACGTCCAAATTATGATTAACCGCGGAGAACAATCAATTGCAGGGAACGCGCTGTGCACGTCCTTGATGCGCAGCGCTACTTCCGACCCCAGCCGGAAAAATTAGAAAAAATGACTTTTTATTAGTTGGATGATTATCTAAGCGAAAATAGGCAGTTTAGATGGGCGGTCGGGAGGAAAGACTCGCGTCAGAGACTGGGCGTGTTCTACGCCTGGGGCGGGAGAATCCCGCCCCAGGCGGGACTGGAGCAGACGGGTTGCGGCCCGCAGCTCAGCCGTGAGCCCGTTGGCACCAAAAAATTATTTACTACAGGTATATTTCAGGTATAATAATTATATCATGGAGTTTGAATTTGACCCCGAAAAAAGCAAAAGCAACAAACGGAAACACGGCATTGATTTTTATGAGGCCCAGAAGTTATGCAATGACCCTGACTTTATTGAAATTCCAGTAAAAACCAGTGACGAGACGAGATTTATAGTAATCGGAAAGATTTCAGGAAAGCACTGGTCGGGAGTTATTACACATCGGAGTGGAAAAATAAGAATTATTTCAGTACGGCGATCCAGAAAAGAGGAGGTTGATATATATGAAAGCTCGTGAGTTTGACAAGAAATTTGATGAAGGCAAAGAGGATATTTCAAAATATCTTAATATATCAAAAGCAAGGAGACCCGGACAAGAACAGAAAAGAGTAAATGTCGATTTTCCGTTGTGGATGATTCATTTATTGGATAAAGAGGCAAGACGTTTGGGTGTGCCGAGACAATCCATCATTAAATTTTGGGTAGCAGAGCGTCTTGAAAAAGGAATTTGAATATATTTGATGCTAACAAATCAAACCAGCGGTGGCTGTAAGCCACCGCTGGTTTGGGTCGTTAGGAACAGTGATGCTCGACCACATTTATGCATTCATCTTTATGGCGGCCCTCACTCTGCCGCTTTCCGGCGATTACACAATCGCTAATAACGGTGGTAGCGACTGGAGGCGTGAGTGGCTCCGAGGTTATTGATGGTGAAGAATACCGTGCCCAGTGGAAGGATAAAGACGGAAATGACGATTGTCGGAGTGCTTTACTGGCCTTGCCTTTTGGTTGATCGGTTTCTGTGGCCTCGGACATCGGAAACAGAAGTATGAAAGCTTTCAACAGGACGCTGGAGGGCAATTCGATCACGCCTTATAGGCTCATCCTTGAGCTTCCAGCGGCAGTTGCTCAGCTTCGCATTAGGCAGATGAAACTGAATTTGTTCATGCAGAGAGAAAAATAGAAATTGGAGGTGGAACGAGTGAATATCGAGATTGAACGGGAAGAAGACGGTCGGTGGATAGCCGAAGTGCCCGATTTGCCTGGCGTCATGGTGTACGGCCAGAGTCAAGAAGAAGCAATTGCCAAGGTTAAGGCTTTGGCTTTGCGTGTACTAGCCGATCGCCTCGAACATGGGGAGGAAATTCCAGAACTCCGCAACCTCTTTGCGGTGCTGGCATGAGCCAATGGCCATCAACAAAAGCACGATTGGTTCTTGCTGCCTTATTGCGAATTGGCTGGACGATTAAACGTCAATCTGGCCCATCACACCGAGAATTATCCCGGCTTGGGTGGCCAGATTTTACTTTTGCTTTTCATGATCAAGAAGAAATAGGTCCTCAGATGTTGGCGCGTATCGCCAAACGTACAGGGCTTACGCCGAATGATTTGTGATGGCTGGGGTTAGTGTGATGGCTGGCGTCACATCCCCAATTGTCAATTCTGGGGTATATTGACTACGCTTAAAAATTGGTCATTTAAAAGATTAATCAACTGATTTAAGTATTATCAAGGAGTCTCTCATAAAGAGGCTGGCTTGAATTTGATAGCCTGCCTTTAATATTAATGCGTTTTCTCTATGGCAAGGCTGTTAAGGATAGAGTATGATGGTGTGGTATATTCCGTTACCTCCAGAGTAATGAGAGGAAAGTCAGATTGCCAATAGATGAATAATGCCTAAAAAAAGACCAGCCATCTAAAATGGACTGATGAGCAGCTGGCCTTCGATAAGTAACGAGAAAAATGGCCTGCGGCCTAAATCCATTTCAGTCATCAGGCAGTAGGGGGACGAGACATGTTGTGGAAAATAATAGCAAATGTGCTGGTTGTTTTGGTCTTGGTTATTGCTGGAATAATCCTTCTCGGCAATTTCCTCTGGCAATCAAATACGAGAGCTCTTCAGGCGAGAATGAAAGCGGCGCGTGTGCCGATAACTCCAAAATCTTTTGACTCACGCGAATTGGAAGGACTGCCTGCCCCTGTTCAGCGTTATTTTCGTACGGTTTTAAAAGAGGGGCAACCATTAGTAGCATCGGTCAGCGTGGAACACACTGGTACTTTCAACATGAGCGAGACCGGAGAGAGATGGAAGCCGTTCAGTTCAACTCAGCGTGTCGTCACCCAACGTCCAGGTTTTGTTTGGGAGGCGCGCATTCGGATGACGCCGGGAATGACCGTCCATGTCCATGATGCCTATGTTGCCGGCGAGGGTATCCTGACAGCAAAGCTGTTCGGGCTTTTAACAGTAATGAAGCAGCCCAGCACCCCAGAACTTGCACGAGGAGAGTTAATGCGCTTTTTTGCTGAAGCAGCATGGTATCCGACGGCCCTGCTACCCAGTCAGGGTGTCCGTTGGGGGGAAGTTGATGAACGCTCAGCGCGAGCAAGCCTCGTCGACGGAGAGATCAGCCTCACGATGGTTTTTACCTTCAATGATGAGGGATTGATCGAGACCGTGCGGGCTGAGAATCGTGGCCGTATCGTTGGAAGTCAAGTCATTCCCACGCCTTGGCAAGGACGATTTGGGGATTACCAAATAAAGGGTGACATGCTTGTCCCGTTAGATGGTGAAGTGGCCTGGTTGCTTACCGATGAAGCCAAGCCATACTGGCGCGGGCGGATTCAGCGGATCGAATACGAACTAACTAATAGATGAGTGAGGAAATCGGCCAAAGAACATGTTGCAGACGAGGTTGCTCTGCTTTGCTCCGCAACGCGGCTGAAATCAGGCGTTCCTCCCAATTGCAGGCGGGGCTGGAGCAGCCAGGCCAGTGACCCCCAGCTCAATTGCGAGCCAGTAGCTATCCGCCACCACGAGGTATCGGTTTTTTTAGTCATAAATTAATGTTTTCAAAAGTTGATTCTCTCCAGCCAACGTTTAGATGGGAAGCATTTCCTCGGGACAAAGACCGGGAATCCGATTCCGCAGGAATACTTACTCGAATCAACGAGATAACTTACGACCTGAAAATCTGGAAAGGTCATAAAAACTACCCCGAAGAATTAATCTACACCAGGCAAGGTATACCTGCTCCAGAACATACAATTGAAACGCTGCTTGAACCTTCAACGGAATATTTCTGGTCTTTTAGATCAAGGTTCAAGCTTGACGGCCAGACCCAAATAACGAGGTGGTCGTATTTAAGAATCCCTTGGCTCCTTGGCCGTTTAGACCCCTGCCTGGAGGATCATATTCCCATAACCCATTATCATCGGTTCAAGACCCCGAAGGAACAGAGCCCCTTCGGGTTTTTAGGTAGCAACAAATGGGAGCGATCCGACATCCAACAACGCGTTCCAAGCGACGTCGGCATGGACAAGTCGCCCTGCCTGAAACCCGGCGTTGGGCATAATAAGCAAAAAAAGAAAGGAGAAAAGGATGAGAAAGTATGGCGCGGAGTTTTTTGGGACTTTTTGGTTGGTTCTTGGCGGATGCGGCAGTGCTGTCTTAGCGGCAGCGTTCCCAAATGTCGGCATTGGTCTGCTTGGTGTTTCCCTTGCCTTTGGTCTAACTGTATTGACGATGGCCTTTGCCATCGGACATATATCAGGTTGCCACCTTAATCCGGCTGTCTCTTTTGGTCTCTGGGCTGGCGGGCGATTCCCTGCCAAAGAATTAATCCCTTACATCATCGCGCAGGTCGCGGGTGCCATTGTAGCTGGTGGTGTTCTGTATCTTATTGCCAGCGGCAAGAGTGGCTTTAATCTTTCCGCAGGTTTTGCTTCAAATGGCTACGGTGCTCATTCACCTGGGGGGTACAATTTACTTGCGGCACTGATAACTGAAGTGGTTATGACCATGATGTTCCTCCTCGTTATTCTTGGCTCCACAGATAAACGAGCGCCTCAAGGGTTGGCACCTATTGCCATAGGGTTATGCTTGACCCTCATCCATTTGATTTCCATTCCCGTAACCAACACATCTGTGAATCCAGCACGTAGCACAGGTGTGGCGGTGTTTGTGGGTGATTGGGCAATTGCACAACTTTGGCTTTTTTGGGTAGCACCGATTATCGGCGGCTTGCTTGGTGCAGCCATCTATCGGTTTATCGGAAGCGAAGAAAAATAATAGAACAAAATCCCCAACAATCGCATTAACTCGAACTGGCAACTCCGCTACGCTCAATTGCTGCCAGCGAGCTTGGGCGTTGGGTGATTGAGAAAGAAATAGACAACTTAGGGGCGGTGAAAGGTAAGGTGCAAGCACTTAATGCGTGATAACATGGCAAAGGAACTTAGCGACATTCAGGACACTATTCGGCGCGTACTTGAGCGAAACCGGTTTGGTGTGTTGGCAACCCAGCGTAATGGTCAACCTCACGCCAGCCTCATAGCCTTCACACCTTTAGCTGGTTTGCGTTTCCTTACGTTTGCCACGTATCGTGACACGCTCAAGTACGAGAGCATCCGGGAAGATCCTCGGGTAGCAATTCTCATTGAAGATAGAGAGGGCGACGTCCTACGTTCAGGTCGGCGACTGGTCCTCACGGCAGTTGGGTTAGTGATCAAGACGCCGGATAAGGACCGAGAGGCTGACATCGCGCAACACCTGGCGCGGCACCTTGATCTTAAAAGTTTTCTAAGCTCACCAGGCTGCGAGCTCGTACGTGTGGCCGTTCACTCCTACCAGGTAGTTACCGGCATTGACGACGTGCGGTGGTATGCAATCGGAGATTTAGCTGACACCTAACCTGCTCTGTACCTGATGTGACTCTCTTGCTAGGTGGCGAAGTCGGTTGGGGAGGTCGCCGAGGTTTAGGGCAGAGGCTCGTCGCTCCAGTCGACGTGGAGGTAAGCCGCCAGCCCTTAGCGGAGGATTTTATGGATGTCCGCCTGAAGTATTTGCTTGTTATTATCTTTATGACGATCTGGGCCCTTGGCGCATCAAGCGCGAATGGGAATGAAGTCCTTGGTAAGAAGCCCCTTCATGTCCGGGAAGGTCCGAGTTCTGTGCCTAGCGAGCAAGCAATAACGAAGCGAATCTGGGCGCCAGGGATAGATGATGGCTATGTCCCTCAGGGGGTAACGTGGGCTGATGGTGCCATTTATCTTTCCAGTTATCAAAGTAAAGATCCAAAGGTCAATAAAGGCCCTTGCAGGATCTACAAGGTTGACCCTGAGAGCGGGAAGACATTAGGGCAATTCGACCTTCCCGAGGATTGTGGACATGCAGGTGGTCTTGCTTATATAGGGAATGGAATATTAATTGTCGCGGATACTCGAAAGCTTTATAAGATAGATGAACGATTGGCATTTACAGGACAGAATAATCCATCTGCGGTCATGGCCACAGTGAAGTTGAAGGGTCAACTCAAGGGGTCCTTTGTAGATTTTGATGGTACTTCAATATTTATCGGTTCTTACGAGAAAGATATAGCAAAGGCGAAAGGGTACTTCCTTCCTTTGTCGATCTTCGACACCCATAAAGATAAAGCTATTGATGAAGCCATAGCCATCCGGATGATTTCTATTCCCGTGTTATCCCAAGGGGCAGCCTTCGATAAGGAAGGCCACCTATGGATTTCGGCGAGCAGCAGTAAATTTGGGACTCTTTATAAACTCGCTGGCAAGACAGGTCAAATTATCTCCAGCTACGAGGTGGTGATCGGTATTGAAGACCTGGCTTTTGACGATAAGGGTGGACTGTGGTCGGCCTCCGAAGCAGGCTCAATTCGCTGGCGGAACTGGACCAAGACATACCCATTGCTCTTTCGGATTGATGTAACCAAGTTGAAATAGCTCCGCTAACAATGCGATCCAGCCGATTGTTCTTAGATCCTGCTAATGGCGACTGGTAACCTATATTTTAATGGGAAACTGCCAAAAACTATACTAAAAATGCCCCATTAAAGTAGTAAAACAATTACCAAGGAGGAAAGATGAAGAAAGTAATGCCGATCATCGCTGTTATGGTAGGATTCATTTTTGCTGTGGCTATTAATGCTGCGGAATTCAAGTTGTATCCTGGCGCCAAGATTGACGAGAAGGCCACAAAATTGGCTAACGACTTAGCCCAACAGGCGAAAGAGAAGGACTCGAAAGCGACCATCTATACCACTAACGATTCCTTGCAAAAGGTAGCATCTTTTTACAAGAGTATAGCCAAAGAATACTCCATGCCGCGCGCTTCCGGGACAAGCGGCAAGCCCAAGAAATACGAAAAATACGAATTGTGGGAAGCATATTTCATCTTTGACGGAGCCAAAGACCTGGCCAGTTCAAAACTCTAGATAAAAGTACAGCGCCCCCATATCGGCGAGGATGTCCAGGATGTGACGAGTATCGTAGTAAAAGAGAAAAAATAATTGGTGATTGGCTTCACATCTTCAATTGTCAATTCTGGGGTATATTGACTGCGCTTGAAAATTGGTCATTTAAAAAATAATCAAGTAATTTTAGGATTATTAATGGTGTGCCGTAAAAAGGTATTTGGCTCAAATTTGAAGCCAGTCTTTAATCATAATGCTTTATCTGCATGGCAAAGGGATTAAGGATAGAGGACGAGGTATATTGGGTTCCTTGCAGAGGTAACGGGAGGAAAGGCAATGAAACAGGGAGTTGCGATTAGAAAATATCAAGAATTAGTGAAGGCATTGGAAGAAAGACGATCATTAAAAGTGGTGGATCCAGAGAAGGGAGTCCTCATTTAATTATGATAGATAATGGTATAGTATATTATTATTTATTATAAACGTCTAACAAATAACCAAAATTTTTGCTGTTAGGCAGGCAAATCTGATCAACGATCTGCTTGACAGCGCCGGCCTGGAGCCTTACGGAATGTTCAGTGTCACCCCGGTGGGCATCTTGTTGCTTATTTCCGGGATCGGTTTTTTCTCCTGTTCAGCAAATTTGTTCTGCTTGAGGCCTCACCTCAAGGCCCATCGGTTTGGGAACAGGAGAAACTCGTTGCCACTTTGCAGCTGCCGCATCATATCAGGCATTATGTCATTCCCTCCTATAGCCCGCTCATCGGTAAGACAGCCGAACAGTCAGGCATTTGGGAAAAGTTCAATCCGCGTATTCTTGGGATCGCTCAGGATAAGGATGTGCAATATGCACCATAGCGGGAAACGAAACTTGAAGCAGGCTAAGAAATGGCTCTTTTGGCTAATGAAGCAAGTGGGTCAGACCAAGCGCAAGTTTGCGTTGCGCAAACCAGGGAACTCGATTCCCACCCTAGCGTTGATGGCGGTGGTGCGGGCAGCGAACTCATTTATCCTCTCCACCCACCAGGTCAAGGCGCTACTAATGTCCTCCGGCGGCTATCGCAACACCGACTATTTCCAACCGGCAGCGGGATGACCTTGCTCTTTTTGGTGGTAGCAGTAATGGTATTCTACATTATCTATTTATAACTTAATAAGGGAAGGAGAAATCTCATGGTACTCAAACACTTCTTCATCGATAAAATCGCTCACAGCTCTTACATTCTCGCTGGAAAAAGTAGCTGCGCGGTCATCGATCCCCAGCGAGATGTAGACATCTACATCTCAGCAGCCCGCGCCTTGAGGGTGGATATAACCCATATTCTTCAAACCCACCTCCACGCTGATTTCGTTTCTGGACACATGGATCTGGCGCAGAAGACTGGAGCTAAGATCTATGTAGCTAAAACGGCGCAGTGCGCTTTCGACCATGTCCCTCTGGCGGAAGGCGATACCATCGAGTTGGAAGACATGGTGCTCAAGGTTCTGGAAACGCCGGGCCACACCCCGGAACACCTCAGCTATGTGGTGATTGACCAATCCCGCTCCGAAAGCCCGGTCGGCGTGTTCGTGGGTGATACGCTCTTTGTTGGGGATGTAGGCCGGCCCGACCTGTTTCCCGGTATGGCCCTGGAGTTAGCCGGACAACTCTACCACAGCCTGCATGACAAGTTGTTGCAATTGCCTGATTACGTCGAGGTTTATCCAGCCCATGGGGCAGGCTCCTTGTGCGGCCGCACGATAGGTGCCAAATGGACCAGCACCATTGGCTATGAACGTAGATTCAATGCGGCATTGCAGATCAAAGACAAATTCACCTTCATCGAGTCGCTAACCGAGAACATGCCGCCCGCGCCTGATCATTTCAGCCGCTGCAGCGACATCAACCGGCACGGACCAGAAAAATTGTCCAACTTTCCTGTTGTTGAAGAATTGAACGCAAGCCAATTCCAAACACGCATGAGTGATCCTGCTGTTGTGGTATTAGATACCCGCAGCTATCATGCTTATGCCGCTCAGCACATCCCCGGCGCCTGGCATCTCGATCTCAGTGGCAACTTTCCCACCTTTGCCGGCTGGGTTTTACCTACCGACAAAGATCTGTTGCTGGTGGCCGATGACTATGGCAAGGCACTGGAAGCCATTACCTGGGCCCGCCGGGTGGGGATGGATCGCATCATGGCCTACTTAGACGGTGGCATGACGGCCTGGGCTTTAGCAGGATTGGAAACAAGAAGCATCAGGCTGCTCTCCGCTAAAGATTTGCACGAGATGATCGCTAGCGATGATGATTTTGTGTTGCTCGACGTGCGCGCTCCGTTGGAATATCAAGATAACCATATCAAGGGCGCTATCAATATCCCGGTAGCGGACTTGCGAACCCGCGCTAAAGAGCTGAACAAGAACAAGAAAATAGTCCTTATCTGCAGTTCGGGCAGTCGTTCCAGTCTCGGGGCGAGCATTCTTGAACAACATGGAGTCAAGGAGATTTGTATGGTCGCCGGGGGAATGACGGGCTACAGCGCAGCCGGCTATACGCGGGAGTGCCGGGTCTGTGTCAATCCCCATGGTTCCAGATTCTTCGGTAACTTTGTTAAAGTCAAAAAACATGGGGATGCTGACTAAAGAATGGAGGACAAGATGATGGAATTCTTAACTCAAGTGCGCTGGTCTCCATATGTGGTTGGATTCGGTATTGGTATCTTGATCTGGTTCACCTTTAGCCGCTCTCTATCATCGGCTTAACCAGGTCCTTATTAGGGCGATTCCGCGGCTGTTTAAAGTCAGCGATTGGGCCGTTGTTGTTCCAGTGAATGGTCTAATTCTTCTGCTACTTTATTGGCTGGAACAAGCTGGTTTGTAGCTCTCTATAGTTAAAAGACATCCTGCCTGGCTTATCCCCTTTCAACCAGGTCTTGCGTATGTCGCTGGTGCGCCGCCCCACCGGAGCGTTATTTAGGGAGACAGCTATGAAAAAAGCATTTCGATGGAACTTGAGAAGATGAAGAAATCTCTTTATAAGTTGGTAATTGAATCCGATAATAAAATAATAGTGCAAAGAAAGAAAAGATTAATTTATGATAAAAAATAGGGTCGTCTCCAAATTAGTTGGAGCAAAAAGACCTGGAATATCTAAAATGTCCTGTGATTTCAAGGGGCCGGAAGAAAAGTCATCTTGCTT
>FWPU01010711.1_pt1 | contig 13390 bp, 13 predicted proteins | sample 2228361 | NCBI WGS metagenome assembly FWPU01 (sample SAMEA103939777, study PRJEB20133) | metagenome | reverse complement strand
TCCCCCGCTGGCGGGGGACAGCCCCCGTCAACGGGGGCAGGGGGGCGATAGACCAGTTCGGCATCCTATGCCGACGATTTTCGAGGGAGTTGAAACATCGCATGGCGCAGGGGTTGAAAAAAGCAAGGGAAACATCCTGAGCGCACGAGAGATAGACGCAAAGGAGCGACGGTCGTAGAGCAGAAAGTAGGAAAATCTTGCTGGCGTATAGTAGCGATAGGCTACGCGCCGACATCCGCCGCACGTAACGCTTATAGGTGTAACGCAGCAGTTTCTCATGCGTGGCGGTGAAGGCGGACTGGCAATCTCCTTGTAAAGATAAACCTCAATCATCCAGAATTCGCCTGTGCTGATTCTCACCGCGAAGAGGTGAGAGACATGCTTGCAACCCGATTCCGCGACCGCACTGAAGCCGGGCGGATGTTGGCGGCTCAGTTGATGGATTACGCCCATCGCCCGGATGTCATTGTGCTGGCACTGCCGCGTGGTGGCGTGCCTGTGGGGTATGAAATTGCGAAGGCGTTGAACGTCCCGCTGGATGTGTTCGTCGTGCGCAAGTTGGGTGTGCCCGGCTACGAAGAGTTGGCGATGGGCGCGATTGCCACCGGCGGTGTGCGCGTCCTCAACGAAGACGTCGTCACCACACTGCGCGTCCGCGACGAACTGATTGACATGGTAGTCTCCGCAGAGCAGCGGGAGTTAGAGCGGCGTGAACGCCTCTATCGCGGCGACCGCCCCCCACCGGACGTGCGGGGGCGCACGGTCATTCTTGTTGACGACGGCATCGCTACCGGGGCGACCATCCGTGCCGCTGTTGCCGCGCTGTATCAGCAGCACCCCACCCACCTTATCGTCGCTGTCCCCGTTGCCGCCTCCGAAACTTGTGAGGAGTTGAGCGCGGAGGTGGACGAACTCACGTGCGTGATGACGCCCCAGCCGTTCTACGCCATCAGCCTCTGGTACGAAGACTTTTCCCCGACAACAGATGAAGAAGTGCGCGAGTATCTCGAACGCTCCGTCTCGATCTATCGGGATGCCGCTGCCTTCCTGAAAGGAGACCTGCAATGAAAACGCACGAAATTCCATGCCACGAATGGGTCGCTTTCTTCGACGACCCCAGCCGCCAACTGAGATTTTAGGTGACAACTCAAGGCATATCATCTAAAATAAACAAGGAGGGGTTGTCCATGAAGACCATTTTGGTCGTCGAAGATGCCCCGAATCAGGGGTTGCTTTACGAGCAGGAATTGACGGACGAAGGCTATCGGGTTCTGCGCGCAATGGACGGGCGTGAAGCGATCAAGGTGGTGGAGGAACACCGCCCGGATTGTGTCGTGCTGGACATCAACCTGCCCGTCATGAACGGGTTGGACGCTCTCAGCAAAATACTGGACGTACAACCCGGATTGCCCGTCATCATCAATACGGCATACGCTTCCTATCGAGACAGTTTTATGAGTTGAGCAGCGGATGCCTTTGTCGTCAAAAGCAGCAACCTGACTGAACTCAAAACGTGCATCAAGGCGTCGCTGGAAAAACCCCCGCCTTAACCGGAGTCCCGAACTTGTTGGGGGATTGTTTCCCTTCAACAAGGCGAGGACTCCACCGTAACAATGCTACCTTTCCAAAGCATTCTCTGCCCAACTGACTTCAGCGATCCGTCGTACGAGGCGCTGGATAGAGCGGTTGAAATGGCGGCGTACTTCAAGGCGGAACTCTGCTTGGTGCACGTCACTCAGCCCATCCCGCCGCTGTTGCCCACCACGGAATTCGTCGCTTTCGACGTGATGGAGTACGAACAAGCCTTACGCGCGGACGCTGAACAGAAGTTGGCGGCACTCGTTGAACAGCGGGTGCCGCCGGAGGTGACGTCGCGCTTCGTGGTGAAGCGCGGAGACGCCGCCGAGCAAATCGTGCGCGCCGCCCAAGAAGAGGGCGCGGATTTGATTGTCATTGCCACGCACGGTCTCACCGGCTGGAGGCATTTCGTGTTCGGTTCAGTGGCGGAGAAAGTGGTGCAACTCTCGCCGTGTCCCGTTCTCACAATTCACGCGCCGCATGAAGGGCAAAAGTAGACGGCACACGGCATGGGCGCGGCTACTTTCTTTGCGCAAGAGAGGAAGTGAGGCACATGATTAAGAGCATTCTCGTGCCGCTGGACGGCTCGAAATACAGCGAGTGCGCGCTGACCTACGGTGTGGAGTTGAGCCATCTATTCGGCGGCGCGCTGCGCGCTTTGTACGTCGTGGACACGAAGAGGCTGAACAACGCCCTGATGCCCCCGATGGATTGGGGGGGCAGCGAGCCACGCACCGCTGCCGAAAAGCGTCAGGCGTTGCTGGCGCGGATGGAGGAGCGCGGCAGACATCTCCTGACCGAAGCGCGCCATCAGACCGGCTGCGAAGTATCCCTGCGCGTCGGCGTCGTGCCCAAAGAAATTTGCGAAGCCGCGTTGTCGGTGGATTTGGTCATCATGGGCAAGCGCGGCGAGAGCGCGGCGTTCGGGACGGACGTGCTGGGCAGTTGCATTGAAACCACCGTGCGGCAGTCGGTCAAGCCGGTCATGCTGACGCCCGCCGAGCACGTCCCGCTGGAAACGCTCCTCGTCGCTTTCGATGGCAGCCGCTTCGCCGTGCGCGCTCTGGAGGTTGCCACCGACATGGCAGCCAAATTGGAAGCCGGTCTCATCACTCTGCATGTCGGCGACGACCCCGCGCACGGCTACACCCTGTTGACGCAAGCCGAGCAATACGTGACTCCCTATGGATTGCCGCATCAAACCGTCTTAGAAAAACTGCACTCGCGTAGCGTCGGCGAGGTCATCGTGGACTGCGCCCAACGTTTCAACGTCAACCTCGTCTGCATGGGTGCGTACGGGCACACCCGCGTACGCCACCTCGTCATCGGCGGCACGACGGAAGAAGTTATGCGCAACACGGCGTGCCCGGTGCTGTTGCTGCGGTGAGAAAAGGATGAAAGCCTTATGGACTTCTTCGCTGTGCTGCAAGAGCGTCGTTCAATTCGAGCGTTCCACAGCACGCCCGTAGAGGAGACGACTTTGTGGCGCATCGTGGAGGCGGCCAACCGCGCCCCTTCGGCGGGCAACCTGCAAGCCTATACCATCGTCGTTGTACGCGACCCGGAACGTAAACACTCTCTCGCAAAAGCCGCGTGGGGGCAATGGTTCATCGCGCAAGCGCCGGTCGTGCTGGTGTTTCTCGCCGATTCGCTCCGCAGTCAGAGGCGATACGGTCAGCGCGGAGCAACGCTTTTCTCTGTGCAGGACGCGACCATCGCATGCGTTTACGCTCAGATGGCAGCGACGGCGTTGGGGCTGGGCAGTTGTTGGGTGGGGGCTTTTGACGATGAAACCGTGCGCTCCATCGTCAGCGCGCCACCTGACCTACGCCCCGTTGCCATCTTGCCCATCGGTTATCCGGCGGAGTCGCCCCTGCCGACAGCGCGACGTTCGTGGAACGACCTTGTGCATCAAGAGCAAGTGTCAACCCGTTGAATCACGCCTTCTTCAACGTCCTCACCACCGCCGTCACCACGCCCGCCAGACGAAGTTCCTGCTTGGGCTGAATTGACTTGTACTTGGTGTTGGTAGGAAGAAGCGTCACGGTGTCACCCTGTTTGCTGAGTTGCTTCACCGTCCACTCGCCGTCGACTTCGGCGACCACGATGTCGTTGTTCTGCGCCGTCCGCGCCGCGTCCACGATGACTAAGTCGCCGTCCACGATGCCCGCGTCAGACATCGAATCGCCGGACACTTGAAGGAAGTAAGTCGTCTGCGGATTAGCGACGAGCAGTTCATCAACGAGAATCGTTTCCGCCTGCTCCTCCTCCAATCGCGGCTTGCCGGCGGCGATGACGCCCAATTTGCGGATGCTCGTCTTGCGGGGCGCGTTCCACTCGTCCAACTTCGCATGAACGCGCTGAGCAATCAGGTCGGCAACTTGCTCCGCCGTGCGGTCATTGAGCCTCAGAGACGGCGCGCCCTTGCCGATGTAGCCGATGACGCGGGGGCGGTTCTCCATCGCCTTCGGTTTCTCCACCGCATTCCTGAACGCCGTGTCCATGTCCGCCGTGAACGCCTCCACGTCCGACTGCGTCACCTTCTGCGCCTCCGCCCGCAGCGCGTCCAAATCGCGCACGCCCTGCCGCGCCTTCTTCGCCATGCGATAGACAGCGACGACGACGTCGTAGGGCGGGCTGTTCTCCGCGTTCATCCAGCGGTTGACCGTCTGCCGCTCCACGCCCAACAGTTGCGCCAAATCCCCCTGCGACAGTTGCAGGTCCTTCTTCACCCGTTCGCGCAGCCATTGCGCTACCACGTAAACGTTTCGACTGACTTTCTGAGGTCTGCCTTTTTTCGCGTTCACGAGAATTATTTTACCACGACAAAAAAACTTTGACAACCCTTGACTTGTAACTTTTTCTGTGCTATAATTAAATCGTAATAAAAAAAGAGCATCAGCCGAATTTTTAGAGACTAATCTCAGACTATTTTTGAGAGCAGGAGTTATTATGGCGCATATTTCACTGATTTCAATGAAAACATTCTCCTGCTCTCAAACGAGGAGGGCAGAGATGAAAGCAGCGGCGTCCGTTCTTCGGAAAAGCGAGGGGAACGGCAGTCAAGCGGAGGACATTTTTGAGGGACTTCATCGCGGCGAGAAGGTGGACGTGCCGCACGGGGCGAACGCCGTGCGCGTCCGCTACGAGAACGGCGCGGTGGTGACGGTTTTGACGATGGACATTGACTGTCTGGCGGGCGCGGGCGTCCCCGTGCGGGTGGAGTTCGGGCGCGTTCCCTACGACCGCAAAGGTCGCCCGAACCGCGAGGAGTTTGAAGTGCTCAGAAAGCGCTCGGCAGTGTTCCGACGCAAAAGTGAGTAGCACGAAAAGAGAGGAGAACCATGCCCATTGCAACGAGTTTGAACTGTCCCTTGTGCGACGAAACGCTTGAGCCGCGCGTGTCCTACGTGGGCGGCAAAGGCTATGAGTGGTGGGCGCAGTGCCCGAACGAACACGGCTTCACTCGACTGGAATTGATTGCGCACGGCGTCGCGCCCGTCGAATGTCCCCATTGCGGCGGCGAACTCTACGTTTACCACGACATCGAACCCAGCGGTCTGCCGCGCGGCACCTACGGCATCTGCGGCGGCGGTGACGTTCTGGACGAGGCGGAACTTTTTTGGTGGTGTATCCTGCCGCAAGGCTGGCAAGCGCCGAGCCGAGAGCCGCAACTGCAACTGGTGGCGGAGGCAGCAGCGGCGTGAAGCGTGAAACGTGATACGAAGATGCAAAGATGCGACGGCTTGTATCCTTGCATCCCTGCATCCCTGCATCACGCATCACGTTTCACGCTTCACAAAAGAGAGGTCTTACCCCATGAGCGAACCCATGACCAAACACGAACCCAATCTCCCCGACGCGAAGACGTTGGAAGCGGTGATGATGAACAACGACTTAGCGGACTTGACCCCAGAGCAGAGGCTCAATTATTACAACGCCGTTTGCGAGAGTTTAGGCTTGAATCCCTACACGCAGCCATTTCAATACCTGCGGCTGCAAGGGAAATTGACTTTGTACGCGCGGCGCGACTGCACGGAACAACTCCGCAAAAAATACAACGTCAGCGTGCAGATTGTCTCCCGCGAACGGCTGGACGATGTCTACGTCGTGACGGCGCGGGCGACGATGCCCAGTGGTCGCATTGACGAATCCATCGGCGTCGTATCGCTGGCGGGGCTGCGCGGCAATGAACTGTGCAATGCCTACATGCGAGCGGAAACCAAAGCCGAGCGGCGCGTCACCTTGAGCATCGTCGGGTTGGGATGGATGGACGAAAGTGAAATCGAAACCGTTGCCGACGCTCAACGCGTCACGGTCAACATGGAGACGGGCGTTATAGAAAGTGAACCGGAACGTCATACGCCCACGACGAACGGAAATGGAAACGGCAATGGACACAGCAACGGCAGCAGAAAAAACAGCAATAACAAAACAGAGCAGTGGAACGCTGCCCACGCCCGTCTCCATGCCAGTTTCGATCACGAAGCCATCCACAACGCTGCGGTGCGATTGTGCAAAGTGGACAGCGTCCAATATTGCACGCTCGCACAGTTGGAGGCGATCGAACGTTACTTGCAGAAGCAGGCGCAGCGAGCCGTGAAGTCGCGGGTGAAATCTACTGAGACGGACGCAAACTCTCCGTCACCGCCTGCCGCTTGACGTGCGCGAAAAACGGCGACTTGTCTTTGTCGTAGAGCAACTTGCCGTTGACGAAGGTTTTCTCGACGAACGTGCGGTAGTCGAGCGGGTCGCCATCTAAAATCAAAATGTCCGCGTCTTTACCTTCTTCGAGGCTGCCAACGCGGTCGGCGACGCCGAGAATTTGCGCGGGGACGATGGTGATGGACTCCAGCGCGGCTTGGGCGTCCGCTCCGCCCCGCATGGCGAACGCGGCTTCCAGCGGATAGGTCAGCATGTCGCGCCCCAACTCGCCGCCCGTTGAGAAGTTGGTGGACGACGGCATGACGGCGAACTTGACGCCCGCTTTAGCGAGAATGCCCGCCGCGTCGGGGTTCGCGCCCGAAGGAAAGTTGCTGCGCTCGTCGGGTCGTGCGCGGTCGCGGGGGTTGATGATGAGCATGACGTTACGCTTAGCGATTTCATCGGCGATGACCCACGCCTCCGTCGCGGGTGAGATGACGACGCGGATGCCGAAGTCGTCCACGAGTTTCAACACCCAGCGGATGTCCGAAACGCTCGACGCTGTGACGCGCAGCACGCGTTCTTTACGAATCAGCGGCAGCATGGGATTGACCTCAGCGGACGGGCGGGGTTCCGTCGCCTGCTTACCCGCCTTTTTGTCTTTGTCGTATTGCTCGTATTTCTGCTGAAACTCCTTCGTCTTGCGGAGTTGCTCGCGGAAGTTCCACTTGGCGGACGCGCCCGCGTCGCCGCCTCCACCACCGAATCTGCCGCCAAACCTGCCACCGCCGCTACCGCCGCCCGATGGGAACGTGGACAGCGCAGGCTCTTTGACCAGCATCGCGCTGATGTCGCCCTCCGTCATCTTCAACACGGCGTTGTTGCTGCCCAACGGCGAAGGTGTTTGTTGTTGTTCTCCACCACCGAACGGCGAACTGCCGCCCCCCGTCACTGCCACCGTCGTCACGCCCGTCGCCAACGCGAGCGAGACCGGCAAAGCAAACGGGTCGAGCGCGTCTTTGATTTGCCCCGGTCCGCCCGACACAAATCCACCTGACACTTGCACCGCGACAAAACCGGGCGTCACCACTTTCCCCTTCGCGTCCACAATTTTCGCGTCCCGTGGAATGGGAATGTCTTTTCCGACCTTATCAATCTTCGTTCCCTTGATGACAACCGTTCCACCCGGGATCACGCCCTTCGTCACCGTCCACACCTCCCCGCCCATAATTACCGTTATTGGCTCCGGCGGCGCAGGCGGCTTGTCCGCAGGCGGTGGAGATGGCTGGGCAAACGCAGGAACGACCAAAATGCAAAGCATGATGACCAATGACCAGTGACTCCAACTTGAAATTTGGCATTTGAAATTCGCAATTCGCAATGGTCTATCTCGCATCGTGAACTACCTTCCCCTCCAGCACCACCCTCTCCACCTTCGTCGTCGTGTTCAGCGGGTCGCCGTCCAGCAGAATCAAGTTCCCGTCGCGTCCGACCTCAATGCTGCCGACGCGGTTCGCTATGTTGAGCGTTTCCGCGGGGTGCAGCGTGATGGCTTTGAGCGCGGTGTCGCGGTCAAGTCCCGCTTTGACGAGTTCGCCCATTTTGAACAGCAACGATTGGTAGCCTTCCGCGTCGTCCGTCGGGGGGCGGCAGGCGATTTTCACGCCCGCCTTCGCCAACATCGCAGGCGCGTTCATGCGGTTGCGCGTGTTCGGCTCAAACGTGAGGTCAGCAGACAGAACGGCGGATGCCTTCTTCTGCCCCAACTGTTCCGCAACGCGATAGCAGTCGGGTGTGAGGACGAAGACAGGTTTCAGTTTGTCATAGGGTTGAAACAGTTGCAGCGCGTAGAGCACAGCGGCGGGGTCGTTGCAACTGATGAACGTCGGGATGTCGCCGTTGACGGCGCGCACCATCGGCTCGCGACGCACTTCGAGCGAACCTGTCGACGCGGGAGAACGCGCAAACGGCGGACGACCGGGCAGTTGTCTTCGCTGAATGGCGAAATCATCATCGGCATCGAAGTCGTCAAACATCGTCGCCCCGCCTGCTCCCGACGGACGCGCTGACGGACCGCCCCCTCCGCGCGCCCCGTCGAAGGCGAGGCGAATCATGTTCTGGGTTTGTGTGTTCGCTACGAAGTTCACCGCCAGCAGCGCGTTGGGCACAACCGCCATTTTCTCGGCAGTTTCTCCTGAAAGTCGAATGATGACTCCCTGCCCGTTAATGCCTCTGCCCGTCGGCACAAGCCCTAAGGTCGTCACGCCCGCTTTCAGCAGGCGCTCGTAGTCGTCGTGAAACGGATACAGTTCGTCCATCACGCGGAAGTGCGGATTCGACGCCGCTCCCCCCTCACCGCCCCCCCCGCCAAACCGCCCGCCGAACCGGCCCCCACCCATCGGCGGGACAAAAGTCGGCGCGTCTCTCGACAAACCAATCTGTGAGTAAACGCCGACAATGCCCGGCATGACCGTGTGGGCTTCAATGACTTTCGCGCCGACAGGAATCTTCGCGTCCTTGCCGACTGCCGCAATTTTCCCGTTGCGGATGACGATGACGCCGTTCTCAATCACGCCCTTGCTCACCGTCTCAATCCGCCGCGCTTTGACGACCAGAACCTCTTCGGCGAAAGGGTCAGGCGCAGACCCAATCTGCGCGATCGGAAATAGGACGAGGGCAAGCAACGCAACACGCAATACGCAATACGCAATACACATTCTACCGCCCGCCCATTGACCCATTGACTCATTGACCCATTGACTCATCATGCTCACCTCCGCATCCATCGTCGTCGTCATGCGGCATCGTCAAGCGCCCGCTGCTCACGCCGCGCCGCTTCTGTCCGTGACGATACACGACCTTGCCGTTAATCAGCACCATGTCAATCGGATTGCGCACGTCGAACAGGCTGCCGCGCTTGATGACGAGATCGGCGTCCTTGCCGACTTCGATGCTGCCCACGCGGTCGGCAATGCCGACGCTTTCCGCAGGCACGATGGTCAACGCGCGCAGCGCGGTTTCCTCATCTAACCCCAGTCGAACAGAGAGCGTTCCTTGCAGATACAGCTCCGCGCCGGGGATGACAGGACAGTCCGTGTTGAGCGACAGTTTCTTCACGCCGCCGTGATAGTATTCCGTCGGGAGTGAGTAGAACTTCCGGTCATAAACGAGAGAGGAAAAGTCGTAAAGTCGGGGTCCGATGTTGACGGGCAAGTTGCGCTTCCCTGCTTCTTCCGCGACGCGGAACGCGCCGAACTCGCAGTGGGAGCAAATCACGGGCAACTTGAAATCGTCGTGAAACATCTTCATCGTCATAAACACATCGCGCCCGCTGGCGGTGTGGACGAACACGGGCGTTTTATGCTGAATGACCTGCTTGATTTGCTCAAGGTCGAGACGAAATTCTGGCGTTAAGTTTTGAGTTTTGAGTTTTGAGTTTTGAGTTGAAAGAGAAGCAGACGCAACGAGCGTGGCGCTGTTTGATGCTGCGAGCGGCGGCTTAGTTTCCTTTTGTTGCTTTTCGTATGCCTCCCACTCCGCCGTGTATTTCTGCGCGCGGGTGAACATCTCGCGCAGCATCCACCACATTCCCATGCGGCTCAAGCCGAGGTCGCCCGCGCGGCGTTCGGGGTTGTAGGCTTGCGCGATTTTCATGGTGCCCAACTTGCGGACGATGAGTTCCTCGCGCGTGCCGCCGCCCAATTTCCAAATCACGCCGAAGCCCGAATGATTGCCGCCGCTGCCGGGGATGGTGTTGATACAGGTGACGCCGCTGGCGATGGAGTCGAGCACTTCGGGCGCATCGGGGTCAATGTAATCCCACACGCGCAGTTCGGGATTGAGCGTGTGAACGTAATCATGCAATCCCGAATTGTTCCCGATGTGCGCGTGCAAGTCAATCTGCCCCGGCATCACCCACTTGTCCGAAGCGTCAATAACTTCCGCCTCCGTCGGAATCGCCACCTCCCCCTGCTTGCCAACAGCAACGATTTTTTTGTCACGAATCACGATGACCCCGTTGTCAATCGTCCCTTTCGTAACCGTCAGGATTTTAGCGGCTTTGATGACCAGTGGCTTTGATGTATCGGCGCAGTGACCAGTGACCAGTGACCAGTGACCAGTGACCAGAAGAATGATTAATGACCATTGACTCATCCACTTGAGGTGGCTTGAGGTGGCTTGGGTTGGTTTGGGTTGGCTGAAAGCAAACCTTAGCAAACGCCAGCCAACTTCAGCCAACTTCAGCCAACCTGTGAAACGTCTACTTACCATCATAAACCACCTTCCCTTTAATCAGCACTTTTTCGACGCGACTCTTCACATCCAGCGGGTCGCCGCTGAGAATCGCGAGGTCGGCGTCTTTGCCGACTTCGATGCTGCCGAGTTTGTCATCAATTTTCAGTGTTCGCGCCGGGTAAATCGTCAACGCCCGCAGCGCCTCCGTCGGGTCGAGTCCGTTGCGCACGGCGTAGGCAGCATTGAGGCGGAGAAACTGTGTGCCCGATGTCGCGCTGCTGTGGAACAACACGCGCACACCCGCGCGGGCGAGCGCGTCGGCGTTGTTGATGAGTTTGCCCTTCTCGCGCTGCGTCACGTTCGGACCTAATGCGACAGCGGCGTTGCGCTTCTGGATTTCTTCGGTCACACGAAAACCATCGCTCACGTCGAGCAGCGTTACGTCCAATCCAAACTCATCGCGGAACACTTTCAGCGCGTTGATGATTTCGTCGCTGCGGTTGACGTGAACGAACGCGGGCGCGTCCAGGCGGAACAGCGCGGCGAACGGTTCAAGGTCTTCGTCTTTCTGAACCTCCGTCGGCTCGCGCGGTTCTTCCTTGCCCTGCGCCTTCGCTTCGTTGTAATCATGCTTCCACTGTTTCAAATCGCGCTCGTATTGCGCCCGTCGCTGGTTGTAGTCCTTCGCCCGCTGCAGCAAATCGCGGAAACTCCACGGCTGCGCCATACGCGAACTGCCCTGCCAGTTGAAGCACAGCGCGGCGAATTCTTTGACCACGCGCTCATCACCCGCCGTGCGCAGCAGCGCACCCTGCCCGCACACCTGCCCGCTTGTTGGCGGCGCGAGCAGAATTGTCGTCACACCCGCCCGCAATGCTTCGCCAAACGCCGGGTCTTTCGGATTGACCGCATTGACCAACTTCGTCCGTCCTGATGTTTGTCCTGTCGTCGCCGATGGCGGATTGAGCGTCACTGGCTCCGCGTCCGCGTGCAGCCCCAGATGTGAGTGCCCATCAATCATCCCCGGCATGACCACACTGCGCGAAGCGTCAATCACCGTCGCGTCCGCGGGAATGATAAGGTCGCGTTGCACCGCCACAATCTTCCCATCGCGGATGACGATGACGCCGTTGAAGATGTCGCCCTGCGTCACGGTGAGAATTCTTCCCGCCTTAATCGCAACGACCGGGTTGAGGGTTAAGGGTTGAGGGTTGCCGTTCTGTCTGGCAGGGGGCTTCCCGTTCTGCGTCGCGACAGTAGGGCGGTGTCTCTGTCCCCGCCCAGTCTGGCGCTGCGCAACTTTGGGGGTCATCTGAGCAGGCAGGGACGGAGACCCTGCCCTACTCATCGTGCGAGCCTTTGACCGCTGTTCATCAACTGTTGTCCATTGACCCATTGACCCATTGATCCATTGACCTGCGATTCTGCCGTTAAGGAGCGTCATTTCAACTTTGCTCCTCCCGTCCATCGGGTCGCCACTGAGGATGATGAGGTCCGCATCTTTGCCGACGGCAATCGTGCCCACGCGATGGGCGACACCTAAAATCTCAGCGGCGTTCGTCGTCACCAATCGCAGCGCCGCCTCAGGCGACAAACCGTGTTGCACTTCGCACGCCCCGAGCAGCAGCAAGTCAGGCAAGTCCTCATCGCGGGATGGTGTCAAAGCAACACGAACTCCTGCTTTCACCAGCGTCGCCACGTTTTTCAAACTCACCTTGCCGTTCGCCACGTCCCGCGTCCAATCATCCGTCATTGGTTTGCCCAACCGCGTCGGCACTTGCACGACAACAGGCACTTTGCGTTGGGCGATTTTACCCGCGACTTTGTAACCCTCCGTCGCGCCCTCCAGCACGATTTTGATTTTGAACTCATCGGCAAACAGCAACGCCTTCTGAATATCTGATGCTGTGTGAGCATTGATGCGCAAAGGCATAGTGCCGCGCAGAATGGGCACAAGAGCAGCAAGTTTCGTATTGCGTATTGGATATTGCGTATAAGGGCGGATTGGTGGTTGAGCGGAAGCAACGCGAACGCCCATCGTTTTCTGACTGCTCACTGCTAAGTTCTCACTGCTCACCAACTTTCGCGCTTCCGCAAACAACTGCCGCAACACCGCAAACTCCGACGGTCTCACCGACGGAAACTGCCGCTGCGCGGGAAGAATCGGGTTGTCCGTCGTTGGTGGAATCGGCGGGCGGAAGAGCGCAGGCGGGTTCTTGGGATATTCACCCAACATCACGCGCACGTCGGCGGAAGCGCGCAGCGTTTGCGCCACAGGGTCATTGCCCGCCAACTTCACCACCGCGCCTTGCCCGCTGACCAGCCGCCGCTGTCCCGTCGCCACGTAAACTGTCGTCACGCCGCCTTCGAGCAGACGCTTGTAATCGGCGTAGAAATCAAACGAGTCCTTCGCCTTCACATCCGGCGCGATTGTCTCTTCAAAATCCGTCCGCTCCGCCAACGTCGTGAACGCCGCAATGAGTCCGGGCATCACCACTTTCGTCGAGGCGTCAATCACCTTCGCATTGCGCGGAATCGGCACGTTCTTCCCCACCGCCGCGATTTTGCCGTGACGAATCAGCACCACGCCATTGACAATCGGCTGTCCCGTCAGCGTGATGATTTTCCCGGCGCGGATGGCGATAGTCTCTGGCAGTTGCGCGTGGGCGGGAAGCAACAAACAGCAAGCCCCCAAGACAGAGACCATTATCCTCACTTTAATCTCCCTCCTTCCCCGTCAACAACTTCTGCAACCTTGCGTCGTTCTTCTGCTCGTAGACTCGCCTCCGTTACCCTCCTCGATGTGTCAAGGTCTCTGACCTTGACACGGGGCTGACCGAAGTTCTCCAAAAGATGAGACCAAGAGTTACGCGGTTGCTTCCCCCGCTTTTAACCCCACCCCCAGCCCCTCCCCGCGTGCGGGGAGGGGAGG
>FWPU01000616.1_pt1 | contig 13391 bp, 12 predicted proteins | sample 2228361 | NCBI WGS metagenome assembly FWPU01 (sample SAMEA103939777, study PRJEB20133) | metagenome | reverse complement strand
GCAGCTCCGTATTACTTTGTGGATGAGCAGCGTTTTGGTCCTTATGCATTCTGGCATCACCAGCACCATCTGCAAGAGGTACCAGGTGGTGTGGAAATGACCGATGAAATAAATTATGCCCTCCCGCTGGGGCCAGTCGGAAAGCTGGCGCATGCCTTGTTTGTGAAGCGCCAATTAAACCGTATTTTTGACTACCGGTATCAGCAACTGGAAAAGTTGTTTAATCAAACAAAAAGTGGCTTATGAGTATGTGGTTAATTATCAGCTGTTCTGTTATAACTATCGCTACTTTTCTTTTCTGGGAATTTGTAGCCTGGTTTACCCACAAATACATCATGCACGGTTTCCTATGGACCTGGCATAAATCGCACCACACCGTTCACAACCATGCCTTCGAAAAAAACGATCTGTTTGCTGTGGTTTTTAGCCTCCCTTCCATTGCACACTTTTACTACTTTGGTAAGGTAAACTACAACCCGTACGGTTTGGCAGTGGGGTTGGGTATTTTACTTTACGGGATATTCTACATAATATTTCATGATATTATCGTGCATCAGCGCATAAAGTGGCGCCCGGCCAGGCGCAGTAAATATCTGCAGCGCATGATTAACGCCCATTATATCCACCATGCCCGGCATACCAAAGAAGGATGCGAAGCATTTGGTTTTTTATACGCACCAAAAAAATACGAGCCCAAGCAGTTTACCTTTAAAAAAGACCGCCAGGATACTCAGTAAAGCCGAGTGAGCGAAAAATATCTATACCTGGCTCTTGATATCGGAAGCATCAGCATTCCGTTGGCCTGCAGTTTTTACCCTAAAGCACCGTTCTACAAAACCTGGAAACAACTGTGGCCGGCCCTGCTCTTAACTGCTGCGCTTTTTATTGTTTGGGACGAGTGGTTTACCCGCATGGGTGTATGGGGTTTTAATCCCCGCTATCTTTCAGGTATTTATGTTGGAAGTCTGCCGCTCGAAGAAGTCCTGTTTTTTATCTGTATCCCCTACGCATGCGTATTTACCTATTTTGCGCTGAACTATCTTATTAAAAAAGATTATCTCTTCCCGCACCAGGATTTCGTTTCATTTGCGCTGGTAGCGTTTCTTTTTATTTCAGGGATATATTACCTCGAAAAATGGTACACCTCAGTAACGTTCATAACACTGGCCATGCTGCTCGGCCTGCACATGTATTATTTCAGGCCCCGGTTTATGGGCAGATTTTACCTGGCTTATGCCGTAATACTTATTCCGTTTTTTATTGTAAACGGCATCCTTACCGGCTCCTGGATCGATGAGGAAGTGGTATGGTACAACAACAACGAAAACCTGGGCATTCGCCTGGGCACCATACCTGCCGAAGACGTGTTCTACGGCATGTTGCTTATTTGGCTCAACATTGTACTTTATGAATATTTTAAACAATGCCGCCGTTAAGCAGCAGGCTCTGCAGACAGTTTAGTCTTTTTTTGTGCAGCTTTACTGTTCAATTCTTTCTTGACTTTCTCATTCTTTTTTTCTGCCCGCTTTGCATCTTTTACCACGGCACGGGCCAGCTTATCAGAAGTCCGCTTAATAATTTTTTTTACCTTTTTCGATGGGTTGGGATCTTCTTGTTGAACCAATTGCTCAATAGAACCGCTTAACCTGTTCCGAAGGTCTTTTCGCAAAGCCTTTTTCCGTTTCATAGTTGTTTATTTCCGGGAAATTATTGAATTGTTCCGTAGCGATTAAGCAGTTAACAAAAATTTAATTTTACTAAATCTAATCGCTTCACAATCAATATTTTAAATAATCAGGTGCCTAAGCAATTTACTCGTAACGCAGCGAGTGGGCGGGGTTGGCACGGGCTGCTTTCAGGGCTTGATAAGATACGGTAACCCATGCAATAACAAGCGCCAGCAAGGAAGCGACCAGATAGACTTCTACTCCAATTGCCGTTCGGTAGGTAAAGTTAAGAAGCCATTGCCGGCTAAAATACCAGCCCAGTAACAGAGCGGGAATGAGCGCTATACCTACCAGCACCGTAAATTCCCGTGTAAGCAGCAGCGCCAGGCTATAAACGGGTGCACCCATCACTTTCCTGATGCCAATTTCTTTGGTGCGCTGTTCGGTGGTAAACGAAGCCAGTGCAAACAATCCCATGCAGGCTATAAACAGGGTTATTCCCGCCAACACCAGGAAAATATTGCGCATGCGCAGTTCGGCCCTGAAAAGCTCGTCAAAGTCCTGATCCATAAAAGTGTAACTAAAAGGTTCTCCCTCACCCAGCCTGCGCCACAATTCTTCCAGGCCTGTTACTACCGTTTGCGGATTGCCCGAGTACCGAACCAGCAGGTTATTATGTACATCAGCCAGACGGACAACCAACGGCCGAACATTGATTTTCAACGACTCAAAGTTAAAGTCGTTTACCACACCTATAACCCGCAAGGTATCGGGCACTTCACCATTAAAATCAATGATATAGGCTTCAAGCGGATTTTCCAGACCAAATTCCTTTACGGCTGCTTCGTTTAACACCACTGCCGATGAGTCGGTTGCGAATTCGGGAGAAAAGAAGCGTCCGGTTTTCATCTTCAGTTTCATCAGTTCCACATGGGCGTAGTCGGCATAATACTTACCTGCCAGGAAATCGTTGTTTAGACCCCGCACCCTGAAAACCGTTGTGTTGTTAACGCCCGGAAAAACATTACTGGTAAAGCTGGCAAGTTGTACACCCGAAACTTTTTCAGCTTCTACCCTAAATGCTTTTTGATTGTCCCCAAGCCGCCTGGTATTTCGCACCTGTATCACCTGATGCTGATCCATTCCCAGATCTTTGTTCTGCATATACTCCAGCTGCCTGTACACCACCAGTGTGGCAACAATAAGGAAAGCCGAAACGGCAAACTGCAGTACAACCAGGGCGCTTCGAATACCTTTGCTTTTTGCCCCTGCCTGAAGTTTTCCTTTTAGCACGGTTACCGCTTCGAACGAAGTAAGGTAAAAGGCCGGATAACTGCCGGCAATAATGCCTACCAGCAGAGCGACAACCAGCGCAACTCCCAGAAATGAAAAACGAAGCAGGTGTGAAATGGTAAGCGACTTTCCGGCAAGCTCGTTAAAGCCGGGTAAAACCAGGTAGGTAATGAACAGGGCCAGCACCATGGCCAACAGGCTATATAGCACCGATTCGGCTAAAAACCGTAAAATCATCTGCTGACGCACCGAACCGAAAGTTTTACGCAGGCCCACTTCTTTGGCTCGGCCGGCCGAACGAGCTGTTGAAAGATTCATAAAATTTATGCAGGCTATAAGCAGCACAAACAAGCCAATTGCAGAGAAAATATACACGTGGCTAATATCGCCCGAAGGCTCCATGTCGTCACGAAACTGGCTGTACAGATGCGAGTCGGTTAACGGGTAAACCAGGTAGCTGTAAATACCGCCCTGCTTAAGAAACTCATCGAAATTAACACCCAGGCCCTCTTCCAGTTCCTTGCCCACGTGTTTTCGTACAAGCTCAGTAAGGCCGGCGTTAATTTGCTCAACTGATGTTTGCGGGTTTTTGCGCAGGTAAGTATATATGGAGTTGCCCGTCCAGCCGGGCCAATAGGTCTTTTCAATGGTTGGAAAAGAAATGATGGCGTTAAACCGGATATGCGAATTGGCCGGAGCACCCCTTGTTACACCGGTAACTTTACAGGGCCACTTGTCATTGCCTATGGTGATAATCCTGCCAATCGGATCGTCACTTCCAAAATACTTGCGGGCCAGAGCTTCGGTAATGACCACGCTGTTTACTTCTTTAAGCGCTGTTCTGGCATCGCCACGGAGAAGTTCAAAACTGAAAAAAGAAAAAAAGTTGGAGTCGGCCCCGAACACCCGCGGTTCTGAGAACACATGGTCTTCATAGCGGAAGGCCACTCCGGTAGATCCGCCCACCGGAAAAATGCGAACCATTTCTTCAACACCCGGAATATCCGAAACCGCAGCAGGTCCCACAGGCAGGCAGGAATTGGAGGTATAAATTTCCTGACCGGCCAGCCGGCCATGCAGACCTATGCGATAAATATTCTCATAGCCCCGGTGAAACCGGTCGTAACTCAGTTCATCCGTAACATACAGATATACCAGCAGGCAAACACTTATGCCAATGGCCAGACCCGCAATGTTAATAAAAGCAAAAAACTTTTGTTTGCTTATGTTGCGCAGAACAACGAGAATATAATTCTGTAACATACTTTGGATTAATTTATTTATGATGAAACAAGTGAGTGAATAGTTGCACTAACGTCAAACTTGATGCCAGTAAACACTACGGCCCTATTGCTGTTTTCCACGCGGGTTGAGACAAAACTACTGCCCGCAGACGGACAAAACACTGTCCGCCTGTAAGACAAAAAAACACTGATTAGGCTGCCTTAAACGTGAAAGCGCTCTTTCACATTTTCGGTTACTATTTTACCGTCAAACAGGTTAACGATGCGGTGGGCATGACCGGCATCATAGGGCGAGTGGGTTACCATTACCACTGTGGTACCTTCCTGGTTTAGTTGCGATAAAAGTTTCATTACTTCTTCGCCATTGGCTGAGTCGAGATTACCGGTGGGTTCATCGGCCAGTATTACCTTGGGTTTGGCAACAATAGCCCGTGATATGGCCACCCTTTGCTGCTGGCCTCCGCTGAGTTGCTGCGGAAAATGATTTCTTCGATGCATAATATTCATGCGCTCCAGCACCTCTTCTACCCGTTGTTTGCGTTCGGCCGCAGGTATTTTAAGGTACAGCAACGGAAGTTCAACATTTTCAAAAACAGTGAGCTCGTCAATCAGGTTAAAACTCTGAAAAACAAAGCCTATGGATCCTTTGCGCAGTTGCGCACGTTGCCGTTCTGAATATTTGGATACCTCCTGTTCGCCAAAATAATATTCACCCGAAGTGGGACTATCCAACAGGCCTATAATGTTCAGTAAGGTGGATTTGCCGCAACCCGAGGGACCCATGATGGCTACAAATTCTCCTTCTTTAATTTCCAGATTAATTTTGCTAAGCGCGGTTGTTTCTACTTCTTCGGTAGTGTACACTTTGTCAAGGTTTTTTAGTCGGATCATGGTAGTAGGGTTTAAGTGATTGTCAGGATATTTATTTAAGTATCAGTACCTCATTGTTGCCAAAATTTTCGTAAGACGAAATAATTACTTTCTCGCCGGGTTGCAATCCCTCCAGCACTTCGTAATGTTCGGTGTTTTTTCTGCCCAGGCGTATGTTCCGCTTAACAGCCCTTTGTCCGTCCGGCTCCAGAACATACACCCAGTTACCTCCTGTATCTTTATAAAATCCTCCGGTGGGAAGCAGCAGTTCCTCCGAAGACTGTCCCAGCTCAATGCGCAGGCGCAGCGAAAGCCCCCTGCGCAGGCCCCCCGGGGTCTCTCCGGCAAACTGCATGTCTACCGGGAAGCGACCGTTGGTAACCGTTGGATATACGTAAGTTATGGTTAACGCATAATCTTTGCCGGCAAATGAAGTGGTGGCCCTGAGGCCCTCATAAATGCGCGGCAGGTACAGTTCGTCTATTTCCACCCGAACCTTGTAGCTGCCCACCACATCTACCTGGCCCAGGCGCTGCCCGGGGTTCACATTTTGTCCTACGTCCAGCTGGGGGCGGGTAAGCTGGCCGTCAATGGGTGCACGGATAATGAGGTTATCCAGAATTTTCCGAACAGCTTCCAGACTTTTAATCATGCGCATCTCACTGGCAGCTGTTTCGCGCAACTGCCGTATGCGGTCAATGGAGTCGGCCTTGTACACTTCGTAGGTAATACGCTTTCGTTCCAGGTTGTAATTATAATCGGCTTCGGTGCGTTCGAAATCCTGTTTGGAGATCAGTTTTTGCTCATACAGATATTTTTGCCGATGATACAGCGGCTCCAGAATGGCCAGCTGGTTTTCTATAAGGGCCAGTGTCTGGCGTTGTTCCAGGTCGTTGCGCATAAGATTCAGGCGGGTTTCGCGCGCCCGGTTTATGCTTTCATTAAACGAGGCCTCCTGCTGCAAAACTGCCAACTCCCGGTTAAGGTTGCTAAGCTCCAGGATCACATCGCCTTTTTTAACCATGGTGCCGCTTTCTACCATCACCCGTTTGATGATGCCCCCCTCTATGGCATCGAGGTAAACTGTGCGACTGGGCTCGACCGTACCGGTTTGAGGAATAAATTCCTGAAAAATTCCCCGTTTTACTTCGCCAATGGCAATCTTGTCGCGCTCCACCCTGAGGCGCGACCTGCGATCGGAAAACATAAGCATCCAGGCAACCAATACAACCGCCAGCGCAATACCCCCGTAGGATATGATTCGCTTAATCGGCCATTTTTTCTTTTCTATTCGTCTGTCCATTTCAATCGAAACTAAAGCTCAGGATGCAAAACGGCACGTAAAGGTTGTTCGCAACCTTGCCTGCCTGGTAAAAAAAACGGGCTCTTCTTTTTTTTACCCAAGCCCCGTAACAAAAATAAGGTGTATTCCTTTCCATAAAACAAGATGGCTGCCTTAAACCAACAACCGTGCCACCGCCAGGAAAGGGCATCCGGAGCCTGTTTCAGGCATTGCCCATGCACTGTACCGTCCGCAACCGAACAGGGCTGTCCGGTTACACACAGAAAGGTCATGCTGCTTTAGAGGAGGACTGCCCCGCGTGGTAAACATTCCGGTATGATGCTTACCGGAATCTTAACACCCGGTTTGGACTCCCCAACAGGTATGGGGTTGCGCAGGCTGAATCAGAACTCTATTTCAGTAAGCGGCCCGGAAAACGACCCGCTTATGGCTATGGTTCCGCCAGTACCGTCATCGGCTTCTCCTTCAAACTGAAACGTCCAGGTATTACCCGATTTGCTAATGGTTACCGTGCCACTGGTAATCACATACTCAGTTCCAACCTCTGTGGTAAAGTTCCCATCAATACCTACCGCTTCAATCAGGGTTCCTTCCAGAAATTGTTCGTCATAGGTATAGGTTCCGGCAGCAAGCTCAACGGTCGAGGGTGAAAAGAGCGCCATGTAAAACAATTGGCCCGTTCCGCCTATGTCCCCGTCGGAAGTAACGGTTACTCCGGATGAGGCTAACAGTACAGCATATACGGAACCGGTGTTGCCGTTATCATCTTCAAAAACGCCGATGCCAGCAATATATCCGTTGCTCAACACATAGTTTGTACCGTTAATGGTAAGGCGGTTGGGTATGCCTTCCTCGTCTTTGCTACAGGATGACAAAAGTAAACCAAAAGCAAGGCAAACCGCTGCTTTTAGCAGGGTAGTTTTACAATGATGCGTAGGTTTCATGATGTTCGGGTTTGGTTAAGCTGAATTTTGGAGCAAGAATTCGTCCCATTCGTTTCCTTCGTGTCCTGCAAATTCACGAAGAAAAAGAGCATAGGTGGGCCTGTGCGGTTTTTTGCGTAGCGGCATACCGGCTTCTTCGGGGGTATAATCGCCCTTGCGGGCGTTGCAACTTTTGCAGGCAGTCACCAGGTTTAACCAGGTGTGCTGCCCGCCTTTTGAAGTTGGAATAATATGGTCTAAGGTAAGATCGCGCTTGGTGCCGCAGTACTGGCATTCAAAATTATCGCGCTTAAAAACATTTTGCCGCGTAAGCGCCACCCCCTTGTAAGGCGCCCGCACATAACGGTGCAGCCGGATTACCGAGGGCATGGGAAAGCTTTGGTTAACCGAGTGCAGGCGGTGGCCGTTGGCCGAACGTACCAGCTCGCTTTTGTTAAGGTAAACCAGAAGAAAAGCCCGTTGAACGGAGCAAACCATTAACGGACTATAATCCTGATTAAGCACCAGAACCCGGTTATTCATACGGGAAAGATAGGAGCAAATCGTTAACCAAGCAAATCAGGCTATGCTGCCGTAAGAATTCTGCGCATGCCCACCGGGGTTATGCCGGCCGGAAGTATTTCGGCCTTTACCTTTTCTTCTACATGCAGCACCCTGAAGGGTGTGGTTTCGAGTAAAATAGCCGGGTGCAGGCCTCCATCGGCCCGGCGGATAAAAAGCAGGTCGCCCGGCAGCAGTTGCCGGGGCTCGGCCACCGGCCTGCCGTACCGTATTTGTTGTTCCGGGTATCGGGGCAGCAGATAGCCGCAGAACCGGTAAGCCATCTGCACCAGTCCGCCTTCGTCTATTCCAAACGGTGTTTTGCCTCCGGGCAGATGGGGCGCGCCCAGGTACTTCATGGCCTGGCTTTTCAGATATTCAAAGTCGCGGTACTGCCCCAGGGTTTTGGCCTCGCCATTAAAAGCAAAGTGTTCTTCCATTTTAAACAATTCGGCCGAGGATATGGGAATAATGCTTCCCATTACAATTACAACAGGTGTTTTATTATAGAGCATGCCTGTGGTAACATCGGTAGTTATCTTAAATTCGGCCCGGCAGAGGTAATCAAAATAGTCAGAAGATATGGCATGATGCTGGCGGCTATCAATCCATCCCTCTACGCCGTCGGAATAGATTTTAATGCGCAGAAATTTGCGGTTGTTTGTTTGTGCCAACACTATATAATGGTCACCAAACAACAATTGGGTACACCACACAGATGAAAAATCCGGCTCGTTCCGCACGGCCACCATGCTTAGTCTGCATACACCATAACCTTCGGCTGGTATCATACTACCATTTTATTCTGTTTAACTCCCGCCGGGCATCGCGTTCTTTTATGGTCTGCCTTTTATCATAAAGTTTTTTTCCGCGTGCCAGGGCTATCTCCAGTTTGGCGTATCCGCGTTCATTGATAAAAAGCCTGAGTGGCACCAGGGTAAGGCCTTTTTCAAGCTTTCCCTCCAGCTTGCGCAGCTCGCTCCTCTTCATGAGCAGCTTGCGCTCACGCAGGGGGTCATGGTTATAGTAAGTACCCTCGGCATAGGGGCTTATGGACATGCCTTTTACAAACAATTCACCGTTTTTAAAATAACAGTAACCATCGGTAAGGTTGGCCTTTCCTTCGCGTATGGATTTTATTTCGGTACCGGTAAGCACCAGGCCGGCTACGTACTTATCCAGTATCTCAAACTGGAAAGCAGCCTGCCGGTTACGAATGTTTACCGAATCGTTAAAACGTTTGCTCATAATGGCTGCCGGAATAATTGTTTGAGCTTTTCCCGCTTTAATATTTTCTGCCCGGTATTACCTTTTGCCACTAATCGTCCTCCGGCATACGCTTCGTAGCTGCACAGCAGCTCGTTGCCTTTAAGGCTTTCTACCTGAGCAACAATAATCACTTCTTCACCCACAAATGCGGGCCCCCGGTGGTCTATGCTCAGGTAGGTGCCTACACCCTCTTCATCAGGTTCGCGCATGCGCAGTACAAACTGCCTGGTGGTCCACTCAATTTCACGGGCCAGCGTAAAAGTAGCGCAAACAGGATGTACTACTTCACCGTTAAAGCGGGCCACGTCATCGGGCTGTACGGTAAAGCGATATTCCTGTACATCACCAGGTTGCACGTTCTGCTTCATACACCTATGGGGTATTGTGCCAGAGGTACACTGTCAAGTGGCTCAAATATGCCATTTAAAAACTTATGGTGGGCAACCACGGCCACCATGGCCGCATTATCGGTACAATACTGAATGGCCGGCATGTAGACTTTCCAGTTGTTTTCATCAGCCAGTTGTTGTACGGCCCTGCGCAGGCCTGAGTTTGCCGATACCCCACCCGCCAGGGCTATTTGTTTAATGCCGGTTTGGCGTACAGCCTGTACCAGCCGGTCGGTGAGCATGGTTACCAGTGTATGTTGCAGGCTGGCGCAAATATCGTTCAGATTTTTCTGAATAAAATCCGGATCGGTGGCTGTTTGCTCGCGCAGAAAATACATGAAAGCCGTTTTAATTCCGCTAAACGAAAAGTGTAGCCCGGGCATTTCGGCTTTCGGAAAAGTAAAGCGATTGGGATTACCGCTTTGCGCATACCTATCGATGAGCGGACCGCCCGGATACGGAAGACCCAACAGCCTGGCGGCCTTATCGAAGGCCTCTCCTGCGGCATCATCCTGAGTTTCGCCCAGCACTTCCATGGTTAGGTAGTTGGTTACTTTTACCAGCTGGGTATGCCCGCCGCTTACGGTCAGACAAAGGAAGGGAAATTCCGGAAACGGCTCATCAATAAAGTTCGAAAGCACATGGGCTTCCATGTGGTTCACTCCGATAAGGGGAACGTCAAGCGCCAGCGCAAGACCTTTGGCAAAGGAAGCGCCCACCAACAGGGCACCCATCAGGCCTGGTCCTTTGGTAAAAGCTATGGCATCGAGCTGCTGCACCGTGATGCCGGCCGAGCGCAGCGCCTCATCTACGGTTAACCAAATGGTGCGCTGGTGGGCACGCGAGGCGAGCTCGGGCACCACACCTCCGTATTTTTGGTGCACCTCCTGCGAAGCAATAATATTATTGAGTACCTTGCCGTTTCGGATAACAGCGGCCGAAGTTTCATCGCAGGACGATTCGATTGCAAGTATTTGGGCAGAAACAGTTAACGGCATGAAGCTGCAAGTTATTAAAAATAAGGTATTGTATACTTTACGGTGGATAACCATCTATACCCTTTATTGTGCCTTTATTCTTACTGTTGCTTCTTTTTTCATTCTTCAGCTTCCCTGGGTACAAACCCGTTTAACCCGCCAGATACTCGAATCGGTAACCGAACAAACCGGTTTTAAGGCCAGCATCGGGCGGCTGGAATTTTACTGGTTCGACCGGCTGAACATAAATAACCTGAGGATTACCGACCCCGAAAACAACGACATGTTTAACATCGGCTCATTAAGGCTGAATTTTACATTCAGCGGACTGCTGCAGGGCAACGGATATGCCCTCGATGCCGCCCTGGTTGATTCGGCCACCGTGCACCTGGCCACCATTAAAGAAAACGACTCGGTCAATAATCTGAATATAAATGTATTTGTCCACCGGCTTATGCCGCGCTCCGGTAAAAAGCCGGCACGCGCTCCTGCCATTACGGTTGGCGAAGTATTGCTCAAAAACAGTGCATTTATCTACGCCTCGAACAGCGACAGCATAACCCAGGGGTTCGACTACAACCATTTTCGGGTAAATATTGCCGGAGCCGAGGTACAGCAGCTTTTCATTCAGGATGATACCGTTAGCATGCAGGTGCAGTCGCTGCAGGCAACCGAGGCCAAAACACGGCTTTCCATTCAACAACTGCAGACTTTTTTCAGATTTTCTGACCGGGGCCTGGAATTTCATGGCATTGAACTGCAGGCCGGCAAAAGCTACATTGCCGATACGGTGTTGTTCCGGTTTTCGGGCCAGGATGATCTTTCGGATTTTGCTGATTCCGTATGGGCCGAAATTCACCTGAAAGAGGCAGTTATACACCCTGAAGATCTGGCCTTGTTTGCTCCGGGCACGGAGAAGCTGTTGCAACCGGTTAGGTTAAACGGAAACCTGATCGGGAAAATATCTGACTTTACATTTCGCAATATGCAGCTGAATACCGGTAATACCCGGTTAACAGGAGAACTATCGATGGAAGGACTCCCCGACCTGGAAGAAACCTTTATTGTAGCAGAACTCAGCCATTCGGAAATTGACCCGAACGACCTGTCGTTCCTATTTACCCCCGAAACCCTTGAGCAGCTTAATAACCTGGGCCGTGTAAGTTTTAAAGGACAATTTCTGGGCTACCCGAACGATTTTGTTGCCAATGGCGAATTTGCCGGTGGCATTGGCCGGATACGGTCGGATATAAATCTTAAAATTAACGAAGCCAACCCGGCCCTGTCGGCCTACAGTGGCAGGCTTAGCCTGGATAAGTTTAACCTGGGCATATTTTTTCGCGATACCCTGTTGTTCCAGCAGGTTACTATGGACGGATCGGTAAACGGTAAAGGGCTAACCCTTGAAAGTGCCGATCTGTATTTAAAAGGAACCATAAAGGCACTTGGTGTTATGGGTTATACCTACACCGGCATTACCACCAACGCACGCTTTGCAAATCAGCTTTTTGCCGGTACCCTTGCTGTGCTCGACCCCAATCTGACGTTGCGCATAGATGGAACCATTGACCTGCGCAACAACAGGCAACACGTGCAGCTTCAGGGAACGCTCGACTCCGCACGACTGGAGTATCTTAACCTGAGCCGGGATGCGCTGCACCTGAGCAGCATTATTGATCTGGATACTTATGGTCTAACCCTCGACAGCCTGCGGGGCACAGCACATTTAAAGAACCTTACCGTATTCTACAAAGATGAAAAACACAACTTCGGTGAATTGTCTTTAACCGCATCGCACAACAACCAAACCAGGCAATTAATACTGCAAACCACCTCGGTTAATGCACAGGTAAGCGGTAATTTTAACTTCTCTGATCTGCTGGGCGATACGGAAGCACTGCTGCATGAGTTCTGGCTTAACATCAGAAATAACCGCGAAAACCTGGAAACATACTACCAGGCAAAAAACAAAACACCCCGCACATACGCTGCTGCATTCGAAGTGCTGCTAAAAGACCTGAACCCACTTTTCAACCTGCTCGATATTCCGCTTAGGCTTACACGCAACACTCTTATTACGGGCAGTTTTATCCACGGACCCATTGTAAGCATCAGGGCTTTTACACGAAGTGATTCCATTTTTTATCGCTCGTCTGCGTTTTGCAGGAATGAGGTCGAAATAAGTGCATCCAAATCGTATTCCGGAACCGAAGCACTGGCCATGGTGTATGTAAAATCAGATAAGCAGGTTATGAACAAAAACCTTACTACCGGCCCGTTTACGGCAGAAGCCATATGGGATGGGAACCACATCGACCTGGACCTGGGCCTGAGCCAACCTCCTGAAAACAAAATCCGTATAAATGCCATCGTTGATTTTAAAGATAGCACCTACATCAGGTTTAAACCTTCAGAAATCGTTTTGCTTAACTCTGCCTGGTCGTTTAATGCAGGCAATTACATTGCCGTTTCGGGCAGGGAGTGGCGTGTACATAATGTTGTAATTCAGCAGCCAAATCAGTCCATTGCATTGCGCGGAAGCCTTTCAGCCGACAGCAGCCGTGCACTGCAGCTGGTTCTTTCAAATGTTTCTCTTGAGTTTTTAAGCGGACTGGCCCGAAGAAAGCTTGAAGGAACTCTGAGCGGGAATGTAAGACTGGTAAACCTATACCATAAACCTTCTGTTGAAAACACCCTGTCAATCTCCGATCTCAGAGTTAACGATTTTCTTATCGGCAACATTACCGGCAACAACCACTGGAATTCCGACAGCCGGCGGTTTGAAATGCAGTTTTATATTGACCGGTCGGGCAGCCGGATCGTGGACTTCAACGGATATTATACTCCCTCCGATAACATTAATCCGCTGAATGGAAGAGCCATATTAAACCGTGC
>FWPU01005225.1_pt1 | contig 13393 bp, 9 predicted proteins | sample 2228361 | NCBI WGS metagenome assembly FWPU01 (sample SAMEA103939777, study PRJEB20133) | metagenome | reverse complement strand
ACCCTAGCCGAACCGACGCTGAAGCTGTCGCCTAAAGGCGAGGGCTTCAACCCTCCCAAAGTGGGACAGTGAGGCGGAACGCCACCTCGGCGGAATGGCCCGGTCGCCCCCGGTGGCCCGCTTGTTTGACCAGCAAGAAGCGCCGTACATACGATTCTCTCTTCGGCGGACTTCCCGAAGCCCGATGCAGCAGCTCTTCGTCGCGTACCTCGCCGCGGCCGCGGCCGCCCTTCCCTCGACCGCTCACGATGGTCAGAAGGCGCGTTCCACCCGCTTCGAGCTGCCGATGCCGCCGCCACCCAAGGGGCTGAAGCTGCGGCGCGAAATACCGATGCCGCCGCCTCCGCCCGGCATGCGCGAGCTGCCCCGCGTCTATACGGTGCAGTACGTCGACGCCGAGCTGCCCGACGACCCCGAGGATTCCGAAGACGTCGAGAAGCAGTCTGCCGAGCTCGAGGAGCTGCGCGCGCTCGAGGAGGCCGCGCTCGACCCGGAGGCACGGCCCAGCGCCGAGTTGCTCCAGGCGATGCGACATCTGGGCTTCGGCAACCCGCTGCGCGACCGGCTCGCGTGCGCCTTCGACGAGCAGACGATGCGGGACGATCGCGGGCCGGCCGAGCTGCCGCCGGTCACCGACCTGGCCAGCTTCGATGTCTCGCTGGTGCGCGACCGCTACGACATTCCCATCGAGGTGCAGCCGCTGGTGGTCGAGTACATCCGCTTCTTCCAGGGCCCCGGGCGCAAGTGGTTCCGCAAGTGGATGTCGCGATCGACCCGCTACATTCCGGTGATGCAGCCCATTCTCGAGCAGAAGAAGGTCCCGCGCGACACGGTGTATCTGGCGATGATCGAGAGCGGCTTCTCGTCGAAGGCCTACTCCTGGGCCCACGCGGCGGGGCCGTGGCAATTCATCTCGTCCACCGGCAAGCTCTTCGGCCTGCGCCAGGACTTCTGGGTCGACGAGCGGAGAGATCCGATCAAGTCCACCCACGCCGCCGCCGACTACCTGCTCCAGCTCAAGAGGCAGCTCGGGCACTGGTATTTGGCGTGGGCCGGCTACAACGCCGGCGGCAACAAGCTGAAGCGCATGGTGCAGAAGCGCGGCACCACCGACTTCTGGGCGCTGTGCGAGGGCCGGGGCCTGGCCAAGGAGACCAAGCACTACGTGCCCAAGCTGATGGCCGCGGCGCTCATCGCCAAGCACCCCGAGGCGTTCGGCTTCTCGCTCGACGAGTTCGAGTTCCAGCCGCCGCTCGAGTTCGACGAGGTGAAGGTCACCCACGCCACGGATCTCGAGATCATCGCCCGCGCCGCCGGCGTGTCGGTCGACGAGATCAAGGATCTGAACCCCGAGCTCAAGCGCTGGTGCACCCCGCCCGCGAGCGAGGAGAAGCCGTACCTCTTGCGCGTGCCGAAGGGCGCCGGCGAGAAGACCGCGGAGGCGCTGGCGAAGATTCCGGCCAGCGAGCGGCTCAACTTCGCAGTGCACGTGGTGAGGAAGGGGGACACGCTCTCGGCCATCGCCGCCCGGTACCACAGCGCGGTCGAGGCCATCATGCGCATGAACGGCCTGCGCACCGCCCGCGCCTTGAGGCTGAACAGCCAGCTCGTGGTGCCGGTGCCCTCGAAGGGGGCGGGCGCGGCGGATCCGGCGCTGCAGCGGCAGATCGCGAGGGCGCGCCGCGCGGGCATCGCCCCGGTCCGCCCCGAGGAGGAGATTCCCGCGGGCACGCCCACCCGTCCGGCTGCGCTGGGGCCCATCAAGACCGAGGTGGTCGACGGCAAGACGCGCGTGCTCTACGGCGTGCAGGCGGGCGACTCGCTGTGGGCCATCGGCCAGCGCTTCAACGTCGGCGTCGACGAGCTGCGCCAATGGAACGGCCTGTCGCGCCGGGCGAAGCTCAAGGTCGGCTCGCTCCTCGTCATCTGGCCGAAGGGCCAGCCCGCCGAGAGCAACCCGGGGTCGGTGGTGGCGCCCTCCTCGAAGGTGCGCGGCAAGGCCACGCACACCGTGGCCGCCGGCGAGAGCCTGTGGACCGTCGCTCAGCGCTACGGCGTCAGCGTCGACGAGCTCAAGCGCTGGAATGGCCTCTTGTCCGACGCGCTGCGGCCGGGGCAGTCGCTGGTGGTGGCCGCTCCGTAGCACAGAGGCCCTACGTGGTCGCCTTCACGGCCCTGCTCGGCCGCGGCTAGCATGACGGCTGCCGTTGGGCCGGCGCCATCTGGAGCCTTCCATGACGCCTCGTTCGCGCGAGTTGCTGGGCGTCCTGCCGCTCGTGGTCGGGCTGGTGGCCTGTGGCGGCCCGCCGTTCGACTCGGGCGACGACGTGGCCGCGAGCCTGACCCACGCCTCGTTCCCCAGCACCTCGGCGCAGGGCGCCATCGTCGATCTGCTCGGCCAGCGCATCGGGCCGTTGGGCACGACGGTGAAGGGCGCGCGCGGCGGCGAGGCCGTCTTGAGCATCAACCCTGTCGGCGCCGGCGTGGGGCTCGTCGGCCGCGGAGTGCTCTTCGACGTCGAGTACCGCGGCTACTCCGAGGACGGCGGCCTGCGCCTCGACGGCACGGTATCGGTGCTGGCGCAGTTCGAGTACGTGGCCCAGGCCGGCGAGCCCATGTACGTGGATTTGAAGCTGTCGCTGGTCGGCCGGCTTTCGGTGGGTGGCGCGCGGTCGGACGAGCTGCGGCTGAACGTCACGCTGCTCACCCCTTTCCAGGACCTCTCGCGGCGCGCCGACTCGGTGCAGCTGCGCCTGTCCGGAAGCGTGCAGGCCTCTCGGCACCGGTTCGAGTTCGCGAACGAAGACCTGTCGGTGCTGTGGCGGCGGTAGCACCGAATGGGTTGTCCGGTTCGGTACGCGATGCCCGCCCTACCCGCCGCCACGATCGACGGTGATCGCTTCGAGAGCGCCTCTCCCACAGGGCGTCAGGCGCCAGCACACAAGACCAACTCCTCGAGTGACCTCAATCCCCAGCCCCCGAAGCCCGCGCGCGTCGACGTACCGGACCCCGCGTCTGTTGCCAACGCGGATGGCGTTCGGCGCTACGGTGGCCCGCTGTTCCGGGGCGAGCCGCGCGCGCCTTCGACCGCTTGCTGGGTGTGCAGGATGACAGCGGCTGGACCAGCAAACGGTCCGCTGACGAGACGCCTACGCCGCGACGGGCGCGTAAGACATCGCGTACCCGCCTGCAAAGTAGAGCCGGTTGTACGCTTCACCTTCGACGCCGGCGCGTGCAACGCGGCACAGTCCGGCCACGGCCGCTTCGCGTGGTCTTCTGCCAAGAGGGCGCGTGCGCCGGGCGGACGCCTCTGCGTCGATTCAGCGCTCTTCGAGCAGGAGCTTCAGCTCGCGGATGCGCCTGGTGACGTAGTCGCGGTCGAGGTTGCGGAACGACTCGGGGAGCAGCTCTCGGCTGGTGCACTCCTGGACCGCCGCCAGGTTCTGCAGCTCTATCTCCAGCGGGTAGCTGGGCGGCACGAAGTCTTTGAGCACCGCGGTGACGTCGTCGACCGTGGGCTTTTCGCGGCCGTCGGCCAGGGCGCGGAATTTGGCGCGCACCAGCACCGCCTCGATGTCGGCGCCGCTCATGTTGGCTCCGGCCGAATCGGCCAGCTTCGAGAAGCTGGGCAGCTCGATGTCGACCTTCGTCTTCTTGCACATCGCGCGGAACAGCTCGTCGCGCTCCTCGTCGGTCTGCGGGTAGAAGAGCCCCAGGTGCTCCTCGGCGCGGCCCTGCCGCTTCAAGTCGATGGGCAACAGGTCCGGCCGGCAGGTGAGCAGGAACCAGATGATCTTCCCGCGGTACTCGGTGTTGCCCATGAACGAGGCGATGGCGGCGAACACCCGGCTCGAGGTGCCCGAGTCACCCGAGGCGTCGCGGTTGCCCAGAAAAGCGTCGGCCTCGTCGATCATCACCGCCACCGGCCAGAGCGCCTTGAGCAGGTTGAAGATCTTCTCCAAATTCGCCTCGGTGACGCCCTGCCACTGGCTTCTGAAGTTGAGGAACTTCACGCACGGAATGCCGATGTCGCCGGCGAAGCAGGTCACCATGAACGTCTTGCCGGTGCCCACCGGGCCCGAGACCAGATAGCCCATCGGCATCACCTCGATGCGGCCCTTCTTCAGCGCGGCGGCGGCGTGGCGCAAGAGCTGCTTGGCCTTCTCGTGGCCGGCCACCGCGTCGAGCGTGTGCGCGGGCTCGATGAACTCGAGCAGGCCGTGGCACTCGGCCTGGATGATCTCCTTCTTCTTCTCCTTGAGCACCTCGGGGGTGATGCGCTGGCCGCCCTCGATGGCCTCGGTGAGCACCCGGTCGAGGTTGATGCGCGAGAGCCCGGCGGTCATCTTGGCCAGGCCCGAAAGCGGCACGTCCGAGACCGTCTGCAGCTTCTTCCCCTCGAGCTTGTGCTTGACGTAGGCGAGGCGCTCCTCCTCGTCGGGGAGCGGAATCTCGATGTTCGCCACGTACGGGTTCCGCGACAGGCGCGGCGACAGCTCGGCCAGGTTCTCGGCGATCAACACGATCGACATGTCGGCCTGGAGGAACTGCGGGTCGTGCGCCCACTTCACCAACGTGGCCAGCACGAACCGGTCCTCGACCGACAGGTGCGAGATTTCTCCCGATGGGGCCAGCGTCTCGGCGAAGTCGATGATCAGCGCCAGCGACTTGCCGTCGGCCAGCCGCAACCGGAAGTAGTTCTCGAGCACCTGCAGCGCCCGGCCCGGATCCCGCGGCATCACCTTGGAGAAGTCGGTGCCGTAGAGCGCGTCGTAGGCGGCGAGGGCCCGCTGCAGGTCCTGCTGCGTCTCCGGCGCCGCCGCGCGAATGCCGCTCGACCGGTCGTAGAAGATGACGTGGTCGCGCCCGCCGAACAGCTCGCCCGAGAGGAACGATTTGAGCGTCCCGTAGCCTTTGCCGCCGTCCTCGAGCGTCACCGGTTGCAGATCGCGCACCGCTCCATAGACGACGAAGGTGCTCACCGTCTTGGTGTAGTAGCGCTGCGCCAGCTTCTGCGCCCAGCTCGGCAGATCCGACAGCGGATCCGCCTGGGCCCTCCGCGGTTTGGCCATGGTCTCCTCGTTCGACGCTACCGGCAGTTGCTCAGCCGCTTGAGCGAGCTCGAGACGGTGATCGGTTCACCCGCCGGCTCGGGTGGGAACGAGACGCGGACCACCTTGGACTCGTAACAGCGCTTCTTGAGCACCAGCTGCGCATCCGACGCCTTCAGCTTCACCGTGGCCGGGGTCTCGCCCATCTCGGTCTTGCCGACGACGACGGTCGCTTCCGTCGGATCGGAGCTGACCATCACCTCGTACTCGTACGGCTCGAGCTTCGCGGTCACCGCGAGCGGCGGCCCGGCTTCCTTCAGCACCAGCTGCTTGCGGTACGGCTGGTACCCCGCCGCCTTCACCTCGATGAAGTGCTCGTCGTGGAGCGACACCGTGGCGGTGGCCTTGCCGACCTGGCCCTCGGGCTTGATCAGCTTCCCATCCACCCAGATGCCCGCGGTCGGCGGCTCGGGCCGGATCTCCACCTGCATGTCCTTCACCAGGGGCTTGAGCTTGACCTTGAGGTGGCTGACGTCGGAGCCCTCGCGGATGTCGATCTGCTGGGTGAAGGTCTCGAATCCGTCGGCGACGATCATCACCACCGCCTTGCCCACCGGTACCTTGGTGAGCAGCGTCGGCGGCTCGCCGTCGGGCGGAGGCTTGAGCTCGCCGTTGATGTTCACCTTCACGTTCTTGCCCACGCCCGAGGGCAGCTCGATCAGCACCAGCCCCGACGGAGGCTCCCGGAAGAGCAGCAACGCGGCGACGACGATCGCCGCCACCAGCGCTCCGGCACCCAGCCCGACGCCGATGAGCTTGCCCCGGCCGGCGAACAGCATGGCGGGCATGGCGGGCTGTGCCGGCTCGGTACGGATGGGCCGGCTCGGGCGACGCTCCTCGGCTGCGGTGGGCAGCGTGGGCGACGAGATGGTGCCCGAGGGCTCTTCTTTCGGCACCGGCCCGATGGTGGTGGCCAATGCGGCCTTCGTGTCCGACTGCGGCTCGGGCACGGTGCCGGTGGTCGGGTCAGACGCGTCGTCGGTGAAAACCGCGCTGCGGTCGACGAGCACCGTGGCGCCGCCATCCTCCTCCGCGGCGTTGGAGAGCATCGGTGCCGCCGCGGTCAGCTTGGGCATGTTGGTCAGCGAGCTGCCGCGCTTCGCGGGCCCATTCGCCGGAGCGCTCGGCGAAAGCACCGGCGGACCGGCCTTGGGTGGTGGAGCGGCTGGGGTGATGACGGGCACCCCCGCGGGGGTGAGCACCGGAGGCCCCGCCGGCGGCGCCGTGGGCGTGTGCGTCACCGCGCCCTCGAGCGGGGCCGGACCACTCGCGGGAGGGATGGCCCCCGGAGCGCCGAAGCCCATCTCGACGGCCGCCAGCATGCCTTCGGGCGGCTTGACCTCGGCGTACTCCTGCAGCCGCAGCTTCTCGCGCTCGACCTCCTCGGCGAAGGTCGACTTCATGTACTGCATCAGGTCCTTGCGGCTGAAGATGGAGTCGGACGTGATGAGGAAACGCTGCAGGTCGTCGGCGAGCTCGTTGGCGTACTGGTAGCGATCGTCGACGTCCTTGGCCAACGCCTTGAGGACGATCTTCTCCAGCTCGGGCGGCACGCGCCGGTTGTACGTCGACGGCGGCAGCACCTCGGCCTTGCGCACCTTCTCGAGCACGGAGAAGTCGGAGTCGCCGACGAAGAGGCGCTCGCCGGTGAGCATCTCGTAGAGGCAGACGCCCACCGCGAAGATGTCGCTGCGGCGGTCGAGCGGCAGCCCGCGAATCTGCTCCGGGCTCATGTACCCGAACTTGCCCTTGAGGATGCCGGCCTGCGTCTTGGTGGCCTTGCCCGCCGCCTTGGCGATGCCGAAGTCGATGACTTTGACCTCGCCCTCGTAGCTGATGAGCACGTTCTGGGGCGACACGTCGCGGTGGACGATGTTCATGTCGCGCCCCATTCCGTCCTTCTTGCGGTGGGCGTAGTCGAGGCCCTCGCAGACCTTCGAGATGACGTAGCAGGTCAGCGGCACCGGCGCGGGCTCGCCCTTCTTCCGGCAGCGGTCGAAGATGGTCCGCAGATCCTTGCCGGGGATGTACTCCATCGCGATGAAGTACGAGGTGGAGATTTTCCCCAGCTCGTAGATCTGCGCGATGTTGGCGTGGGTGAGCTGGACGGTGATCTTCGCCTCGTCGATGAACATCGTGATGAATTCTTCGTCTTCGGCGATGTTCGGCAGAATGCGCTTGATGGCGACGATGCGCTCGAAGCCACCGGCCCCGAACGTCTTGCCGCGCCAGACCTCGGCCATGCCGCCAATGTTGATCCGGTCGAGGAGCAGGTATTTCCCGAACGGAATCGGCTGTTTCTTGGGTGGTTGCGTCGTCACGAAAGAACGGTCGACATCGAGGCAGATGGGCAGCGTACCGATCGGTCAACTGAAGCGTCAACCATCCGGAATTCCATCTGAAGTGCCGCCGTCGGGCAGTGCTCTTTCGCCCTCCGGCTCGGCCAGGCCGGCCGTCAGCACCGCCACGTAGGGCTTGCCGCCGACCGAGAAGACCCTCGGCTCGCCGAAAGTCTGTTCGGCCGGGAGCCCCATGGCGGTCACCCACGCCATTCGCCGGTCCGCCGACACGCAGTACAAGATGGTGCCCACCTCGGCGCCGGGAGCCTCGGACACCGGCCCCTGGCAGCCGGTGCGGAGCTGAAGCCGATACGACTGCGCGCGTTCGCCACGGACGAGGTACGGCGGTCTGCCGAGCTCCTTCACCAGCTCGCCGAGCGCCCGAGCGTCGTCGGGAACGCCCTCGGGCGTCGCCAGCTCGGAGGCGCGCCGCTCGAAGACGCGCAGGGCCATGGCGAGCTGCTCGGCCGAGCCGACGGGCAGCCGCTCGCCCGCGAGGACGAACAGATCCACGAACAGCACCGCCACGGCCGCGATGGGCAGCAGCCGATAGCCCTTGAAGTCGGGCCCGCGGCGGCGAAGCAGCCCGTAGACGGCGACGCCGGCGGCGCCGAGCGCGAGCACCACCGCGGCGATGGCGAGCGGCGCGTTCGGCAGCTCCGTCAGCGCGGACACGGTGGCCCACTTCGCTCGGCGATAGTCCGCGAGGTCGCCGCCATAGAGCCATACGAGGAGCACGAAGGCGACTGCGTTGGCAACGAGCGTCGGTTTCACGGCATTCACCCCGCCAACGTCCTCGCGGGATCGACCGATGCCGCGGCCCGCCCGGGCAGGTACGCTCCCGCCAGCGCGGCGACGACTCCCAGCGCCACGCCGCCCAATGGCACGTACCAGGGCGTGAGGAAGAAGCTGTCGGGCTTGAAGGGGAACGGCGGCAGGTACTTCGCCGAGAGGAAGTCGACCAGCCGCGTGGCGCCGAGGGCCGAAAGCGTCCCCATGAGCCCCCCGAAGAAGCCGACCGCTCCCGCCTCGGCGAACACCAGGTTGCGCACGTCGGCCCGCGAGGCCCCCACCGCCTGCATGACGCCGATCTCCTTCGCCCGGGCGCGCACCGATGCGGAAAGGGCGTGGGCGATGTTCACCGCCGCGAGCAGGCAGATGAGCACCGAGAGCAGTGCCAGCGCCGAGGTGGTGACCGCCACCGCGGCGCCCGCGTTCTCGGCGAGCCGGCGCTCGTGGTCGTCGATGTCGAGGCCCATCTTCTTGACCTCCTCGACGATGCGCGGGACCGCGGCCGGATCCTTCGCCACCAGCGTGACGCCGGTGAACGTCTCCGCGTCGACGCCGGCGGCCTTGTTCAGGCGGATGGCGGCATCGAGCGGAATGGTGATGCCCGCGAGCAGCCCGCGCTCGGAGACGCCGACGATCTGCACCTGCGCGTGCGTCACCGGCCCTTGGGCCGTCGCCGCCACGAACGAGCGGTTGAACTCGACCGGGAAGGCGAAGCCCACCACCATCGTCGGCGAGAGCTGCGGCAGCCGCCGCGCCGGGGCGAAGCTCTTGTTGTAGATCTCGAGCAGCCGGCTGGCGGCCACGCCGGGGATCGGCTTGTCCGGGCCGGGGTCGGAGAAGTCGCCCATCTGGACGTCCTTCTTCACCAGGCCCGGGTCGACGCCCACCGCGAGCACCTCGATGCCCATGCGCAGGCGCGAGCCGAAGAAGTCGCCCTCGTAGCGGCTCACCGCGGGCACGCGCACGTTCATCTTCCGGTAGACCGTCTCGACGCCGGCGATGGCCGAAAGCCGCTCGACGGTGGCCTCGTCGATCTTCCCTCCGCCGAGGATGGCGCCCAAAGAGAGCGTCGGCGGCACGACGTCCAGAAGCTGCGCGTCGACGGGGAAGACCTTCTCGCGCACGACCTTGTCCACACCCAGGCCCAGCGCCACGAAGAACACCAGCGAGCCCACGCCCATTGCGACGCCGAAGGCCGAGAAGGCCACGCCCTTCTTCTCGCGCGAGAGCGACAGGCGCGTGAGGCGAACGAGCGCCAAAGCGGTCATCGCCCCACCGCCTCCACCGCCGCCGAATCGCTCTCCAGCTTCCCGCCCTTGAGCCGCAGCACGCGATTCGCGGCCGACGACATGCGGTCTTCGTGCGTCACCGCCAGCACGGTGAGGCCTTCGCGGTTCAGCTCCTGGAAGAGCGAGATGATCTCCCGCCCGGTGGTGGCGTCGAGGTTGCCGGTGGGCTCGTCGCAGAAGAGCACCCTGGGCCTGGCGAAGAGCGCTCGGGCGATGGCGACGCGCTGCCGCTCTCCGCCCGAGAGCTGGGACGGCGAGCGGTCTTTCTTGGCAACCAGGCCCACCCGCTCGAGCACCGCTTCCGCCCTCCTCCGCTGTTCCGCCGCCGGCACCGAGCGGCCGAAGTACGCCGGGAGCAGCACGTTCTCGATCGCCGGCAGGTTGGGGATGAGGTGGAACGACTGGAAGACGAAGCCCACCTGCGTGTTGCGGAACGCGGCCAGCGCCTGGTCGGACAGCCCGGTGATGCGCGTGCCCGCGACGGTGACCTCGCCCTGGTAGTCGACGTCGAGCCCGCCGAGCACGTGGAGCAGCGTCGACTTGCCGCTCCCCGACGGGCCGACGATGGCGACGAGCTCGCCCTCCTTCACCTCGAGATCCAACCCATCGAGGACCTTCAATTCGCCGTACGACTTCTTGAGCGACCTGGCGGAGATCACTTCCCGGCGGCCTTCATCTGGAGCTTCAGCGACAGCTCGGCCTGCATCGCCGACTTCCGGGCGTCGAAGGACAACGTCACCGCCTTCAAGTCGTCGGTGGCATCGAGCCAGCGCACCGTGGTGGCTTTGATGGCGAAGCCGCCGACGCCCCACGCCTCCGACGGCAGCGCCTTCACCGACTCGGCGAGCTTGCGCAGGTCCACCACCGCCACCGCGGCCGCCTTCTCGAACGGCTTGCGCAGCTCGGGATCGTTCAGCGGCCCGGGCTTCTGCCCGGTCGACTTCACTCGCGCGAGCATCTCGTCGAGCCGCCCGATCGGAGCGCCGAACACCGCCTTCTCGCCGACCGCCGCGAAGTGAATGCCCTCGCCCTGTGCATAGCGGGTGAGGAAGACCTTCTGGCCGTTCCGCTGGCCGGGCTCGATCTGCGCGGCGAAGCGCGGGGCGATGGGCGGCACCTTGTCCAGCGTGCCCGAAAGCTTCGTGGCGTCCTTCGCCTCGGCGATGGCGGAGAGGTGCACGTAGCGGAACGGGTTGGTGCGGCGAACGTCGAGCTCGGGCATGCCGCCCGAAAGCTTCACGTCCGGCGCCAGCGACAGGGCGAAGGTCGCTCCCGGCTTCATGTTGGCGAAGATCTCCGCCTTGGGGTCGAAGCCCGACTCGTTGAACGCGCGCTCGAGGTGCGGGCCCAACAGCTTCGCCCAGTACGGCGCGAGCCGATCCGGATCTCCCGAGAAGCGCGCCACCAGGAACGCGTCGTCGGGCAGGTAGCGGAAGAGATCCGGCCCGGCCTGCGCCGCGAGCATCTCGAGCGACTTCTCATCGCGCCACGGCAGGTCGGCCCGAATGTCGAGCGCCTCGGGCGACAGGTGCACCGTCACGGTGAGAGACGCCACCTTTGCCTGCTTGCCGAACGGCGACTGCGAGGGCACGTGGGCATAGAGGTCGCGCTGCTTCGGCAGCCGGCCCAATGCGGCCTGAAGCGCCTGCTCCTCCTTCAGCGATTGCTCCGCCGGAACGGCAGCCCACGCCGAAAGCTGCTCGATGGCCTCGTCGGCACCGACGAAGGCCCAGCCGTCTTTCAGCGCGTAGCCGAGCCGGTTGCCCTTGCCGCTCGAGTGCTGGAACCAGGTGAGCTTGACGCCATTCTTCTCGGCCAGCTGGGCGTTGCCGGCGCCGAGGCGGTTGCGCGAGAGCGACTCGAGGAAGTCGTGGAGCTTCTTCTCGTCCTTCACCGCCACGACCGCATACGCCCTGCCGCCCTCGAGCAGCGCGACCGCGAGCGGCCGGGCCGGGTCGATGCCCACCCCGGCGATGGCCTCGCTCGAGCGCAAATCCACGCCCGCCTGCGCCATCAGGGCCGAGGCGAAGGCGTGCGCATCGTTCATGCCGTTGAGCTGCGCGGCGAAGCTGGCCACCTTGAGGTTCTCGAGCAACGACAGCTTCTTCCCGAGCGCGCCGAGCTCGGGCACGACGAGCACCGCCTCGGCGTTCTTCGGCAAATATCGGGTGACGTCTCCGGTCGGTTGGCCGCCTTCCTTGCCGCACTTCGAGCAGCCCCCAAGCACACCGCACGCGACGAGCAGCAGGAGCCGGCAATTCATGGGCAGTGAAACTTACCGGCCGGCCGGCGGGTAAGTCGATTGGAATGCTGCTTTCGCGTTCGGCCGGCGCCCGAGCCGGCGAGCCGCTACGTCCGCACGCGATTTCCGTGCGACAGCGGCGGAGCGATGGCCTCGTCGAGCTCCATGAAGCGCTCCATCTCGCGCACCGTGTCCTCGGTCTCCTTCACCTCGGCGGTGAGCAGGTCGAGCTGCTTGCCGATGGAGTCGGGGTCGCGAATGGCGATGGACTGCTCGTGCGTCAACCGCAAGAGGTCCTCGATGCTGGCGAGCTGATGGCTGACCACCTCGCGGCTCTCCTCGGCCTGTTGGAAACGCTGCACGCGCTTCTGGAGGATCTCCGCGCGCTTCTCCTTCACTTCCTTGAGCCGAACGTTGGTCTCGGCGGCGGCCTCGGCCTTGAGCTGCAGAAGCTCGGCCTCGATGGCCTTCCGGTCGGTGCCGCTCAGGTACTTGCGGTAGGCATTCAGCGTGGCAAGCAGCCTGAGGAATTGCGTGAGCAACGCGTCGACGCGCTGCTCGCTCGCCGCGACCATCACCCGCCCGCCCGGGAGCCGCCGGTAGTTGGCGAGAATCTTGTCCTTCAGCTCGCACAGCGCGACGTAGTGCTGGCGCTGCGACGGAGCGAGATCCTGGAGCAGGGCATCGATCTCCTTCCTTCCCCCGACCTCCGCCTCGATGGGGCCCATCGCCGCCCGCACCGCGCGCTTGAAGACGCGCGACGACGACATCAGGCCCAAGTAGACGGCCTCGGCTCCGAGAGCGACGAGCATCGGCGTCGGGTCATCGGTAACGGCCGAGCCGATGCCCGCGGCGAGCAGGCCGATGAGGTTCGCCGGCATCAAGAATGCCGCTTTGAGGTAGCTCGGCCCCTTCGCCACGACCACTCATATAGGTCGCCCGGGGCGGTGCCGCCACCGTCGGCGCGTCAGGGGCCTCTCGCTTCCGACACGTACTTGAGCGGGCCCAGGTCGCGGCTGTCCTCGGCGCGCGCCATCTCGCCCACTCCCAGCTTCAAGGCCAGGGCCGATGCGCTAAAGAAGAGCTCGTCGTAGGTGACCGGGGCCTCGCCGGAGAGGCCGAAGAAGGCGAGGTTGTCCTTGAGCGAGGCGGGCGGAGCGCTCTTGATGGCCTCGATCGGATCTCCCAGGTACGGGGCCACGTCGCCCAGCAGGCGGGCCGCGTCGGTCGGGTCCTTCGCCACGCTGGCGGCGCAGTCGAGCACTCCCCGGAGCACGCGGCGCACGGCATCGGGGTAGCGCGCGGCGAACTCGCCGCGCACCACGAGCACGGTGGCGACGAGGTGCGGAGCGTCGGCGGTGGTGGCCAGGACCTTGCCGCCCCGATCGCGCGCGGCCGGCTCGACGTCGCCGTACAGCCCCACCACCGCGTCGGCCCGGCCCTCGCGCAGCGCGGCGCCCGCCTCCAGATTGGACTTCAGCTCGGTCCAGCGCACGTCGGTGGTGGAGAGCCCCGCGCGGGTGAGCAGCCACAGCGCGAAGTAGTGCGACGACGAGTGCGGGTACGTGCCGAGCCGCCGGTTCTTGAGCGCGCCGAGCGAGGGCACGTCGACGGCGGCGA
>FWPU01010710.1_pt1 | contig 13397 bp, 10 predicted proteins | sample 2228361 | NCBI WGS metagenome assembly FWPU01 (sample SAMEA103939777, study PRJEB20133) | metagenome | reverse complement strand
TCCAGGTCGGAAAGCAAAGAGCGCCAGCCGCGGTTGAGTTCAGCGCGCCCAAACCGACTGGCAATGCCAGCCGGGCTCTGTAAACTCATGATGAAACTTGCCTCGTACCTATTTTTAACTTTCTGCAGCTCTGCCTCCGTCACCCCTTCTTTCTTAATCTTTTCTAACTCAGCCCATAGTTCCTTTTCCAGGTCATCTGGCTTAATCCCTTTCTCTGTTTTTGGCCGGGCACTCACGACAAAGCTTCCAGCATACCACTGAGCCCGGGAAAAGGCATTGGCCATGGAAGCCACGTCTTTCTCCTTAATCAGTGATTTATAGAGCCGGCCGGTATCGCCAGAAAGGATGCCAGCGCAGAGGGAAAGGGGATAAGTATCAGGGTTGCCGTTGGGCGGAATATGGAACCAGATAGCTATTTGAGCCGGAGACGGGCCCTCGCCGTATACCCTCTTTTGGCAATTCTGGGCGGGAACGAAAGTACGAATCGGCTCGATATCTCTGCCGCGCGGAATCGGTCCAAAATATTTCTCTGCTAACTGAATAATGTTCTGCGGGTCCAGGTCGCCGACATAAATAGCCACCGCATTATTAGGCACATAATATTGGTTGTGAAAATCAATCAGGTCTTCCTTGGTCATTTTCTTCAGGTCGTCCATCCAGCCAATCACGTTCCAATGATACGGAGAACCGACAAAGAAAGTAGCTCTCACCTGTTCGTTGAAAAGGTAGCCAGGGCTGTTTTCTGATAAACGTCGCTCCTCCATGACCACATCCTTCTCGGAATAAAATTCCCGGAAATAGGCGTTGGTCATCCTGTCAGCCTCCAGCATCATCTGGAGTTCAACTTTATTGGACGGTAGAGTTACGTAATAGCCCGTGACTTCATCCGAAGTGGAAGCGTTGAGGCCTGTGCCGCCGTGTTTCATGTAGGTTTCCCAGAGATGGTCCTTGATGATGTACTTTTTCTCTTCTTTGATGAGCTGCTCTACCTCTTTCTCCCAGGCTGCAATCTGGCTGGCGTTGCCGTCCCTCTTCCAGTATTTTTCCCGGTAAATTTTAGTCATTAACTCGTCGATTTTCTGGTTAAGAGCATGATCCGCCTCGTAATCAGTAACGCCCATGATTTTGGTGCCTTTGAACATCATATGTTCGTGGACATGAGCAATACCAGTTATTCCTGGCCGCTCGTTGATTGAACCTACTTTATAATAGATATGACAAACAACGCGGGGAACTCCTGGCCGTGGTATCATCAACAATTTTAACCCGTTGGCCAGTTGATGCTCCTTGACCTCGAGCTGGAATTCTCCCGCAACCCAAGTAAAGCTGAACAATAGAAAAACGGATAAAAGAATAATAAACTTACGCCTCATTAAACTAACACCTCCTTTCTCTAAAATTATATATTTTTTACCACAAAAAGAAAGCTAATTAAGCTTTTCTCTTTTAAGGTGAAAACCCTTTATCCTTCCCGGCAGACAGCCCTAAGGCTTTGCTCTTTCCCTTTTAACTAAGCGCCTTTTTCTCTTAAAGCATGCCGGTCTGAAAATTCGCTCTTTTCTTCTCTCTGTGGCATCTCCATCTTTGTAAAGGCACTTAATTGGCCCACCGAGCTAATCCCTTTTCCTTTTCTCGATAAATTAACCAGCGAGAATGTTTTGATTTCTTTTTAAACGCACCTCTTGAAGTAATTTCTTCAACCTGATGATATAGGCTATGCTTTGCTTTTCCATCACGAATTTGAGGACGGCTCTCCCATCCCTTTTTATGACCGATATAACTTGTAATCGCTTTTTCTTGACTCGTTTTATTTCCATCTAATAAAGGCGGCGGCAAAAAAATTGCTTCCTCTCTTTAGCTTGACCTCCCCAAGGAAATGGTGGTAGCTTAATATAGTAGCTTAAAATAAAATAAGCTTAAAAAGGATAAGGTCCCGCAGAAAATAGCGTAATGAAGAAAGGTCGTTTGTCTTTGACTCTGAAAAACACTTGACAATTAACCATGGCTAAGGGGGAAAACATTTACTCGAGGATGAACAAGTGGCCTTCTGCTGTTGCCTTAGCTTTCTTTAACAAGCCCCCTTACGCTAGACTACCAGTTGCTTTTCTCATCTTCGCTATCATCATAGGTGCAAGCGCAAGGCTTATGCCCCAAAAACCAACTTCTGCTCCGCCTGTTAGTTTAACTCCGGCCAAGCAATTCCAGCTCTTCCAGAAACTTTTATCCTATGAAAGAACCTGGAAAAAAAGAAGCGGCCCGGAATTGAAGATAGCCATTCTTTATGACCAGGCCTATGAGCCGTCGCTCTGGACCAAGGAAGACCTGATGGCGCTGGTTTCGCCTTCGACGACTATCGAAGACGTGCCAGTTCGTCTGATTGAGCTTTCTCTGGAAAAAAAAGAAGAGTGGCCTAAAATTTTTGCCCAAGAAAATATTATTTTTCTTTACCTTACTCCTTTAAAACCGCAAACCGTGAGCTCGCAACTAAGAAACATTCTTTCCTTATGTCGCCAATTCAAGGTTGCGACCTTTACGGGCGAAGTGAGCTATGTGGAGCTTGGGGTGGCTTTAGGTTTGGGCGTGCAGAATCAAAAGCCCCGTATCTTTGTTAACTTGCGTGCGGCCAGAGAGCAAGGGCTTGACTTGAGCTCGCGTTTACTCCACATCACTTCCATAAGATGACGAAAAATAACCATCAAGCCGCTAATAAAACGAGTAGAATCAACCTGAGTTTCTTCCGTCCCCGCCTAGCGGTTAAGTTTCTTCTTATCTTCATCCCTTTCTTATGTCTTTTCTCCCTCGGCACTTTCTTCCTGGTGCCTGAATTTTATAAAAAACATGGCCTTGAGGACATGGCCAATAAAGCCAGGAGCCTGGCTAATATAGCTTCTTATTCCGCTGCGCCAGCGATTTTTTTTGAGGATATTCCTACCCTGGAAGAGCTTCTTCAGAGTTTAGCCCGCGACGAAGACTTGCTTTTCGCTCTCATCCGGGATGAAGAAAAACGTGAATTAGTCGTCTATAAGAAATTTAATTATTTAAACCTTGCTTCCATAATCACCAAGGAAAAAGACCTATCACCGGATAAGAAAATTTGGCTAGAGACAACTAACATTATTCATCAGGATAAACCTGTGGGCCAACTCATCCTTGGTTTCTCCTTAGAATCATTGCTCCAAGGCACACGTCGGGTGCAAAGAATAGCTGGCTTGGCCTCTTTAGTTATGTTCCTTTTAGGTCTCCTCATTACTTATTATCTCAGTTACATAGTTACTAAACCACTCCGTCACATCACTACCGCGGTTACGGAAATTGCCGCCGGAGATTTTGACCGTCGCGTGGAGGTTTCTTCTTCGGATGAGGTTGGGCTTCTCGCCTCATCTTTCAATAAAATGCTTAACCGCCTGGCCGAGACGATGCATCATCTTCATGAAGCCAGGGCCAACCTCGAAAAAAAGGTAGAGGAGAGGACAGCCGCTTTGCAACGGGAAATAGCAGAAAGGGAACAGGCTGAACAGAAGCTTCGCGCCAGCGAGGACCTTTTTCGTAACATCGTGGAAACGCTGGGTGAAGGTGTGGTCATAGTCGATGGGGCAGAAAATTTTCTTTTTGACAATCAAGCAGCTAATCGTATTTTCGGCTCAGAAAGCCAATCCCTTTTGGGCCGCTCCGTGCGCGAGTTCACCACTCCTGACCAATTTGCCATCATCCAGGAACAGACGAAGGAGCGTAAACTGGGCAAGCGCAGCACTTATGAGGTTAAGATTAAATTGCCTGACGGTGCTGAAAAGACACTTCTCGTCACGGCCACACCTCGGTTTGACGAAAAAAACCAATTCACCTCCAGCCTGGCGGTGCTCACCGACATAACAGAAATAAAGAAAAACGAAGAAGCATTAAGAAAGATTAAAAGCCAACTCGAAAAGACTGTGGAACAATTGGCCAGGACGAATGAGGAGGCCAACCTTTTTATGCAAATGGGTGATGCCCTTCAGATGGCCCAGAACGAGGCAGAGATGGTGCATATCATTATCAATTATGCTCGGCGATTATTCAGTCGCGAAGCTGGCAGTCTGTATCTTAAAAAGAAAGAGAGAGGACCTTTAGAGCAGGTTGGTTCCTGGGGGGAAATCCAATTCCTGGCCAAAGATTTTTGGCCAGAAGAATGCTGGGCTTTGAGAAAAGGCCAAATGCACTTTGTGGAAGACAAGGAAAAAGATATTTGCTGTCCGCATCTTCTCCATGAAGAAAAACTTCCTGGTCCCTTCCTTTGCGCTCCTTTGATTTCCTTCGGCGAATACTTAGGTGTCCTGGTTATGGTCTGTTGTCAAGAGAAGGAGGGAGCGACAAAGGAATTAGCGGAAAGAGAAAAGGCTCGACGTCAAAACTTAGTTCTGCAATTTACGCAGCGCATAGCTACAGCTTTATCTACGATAAGACTTCGTGAATCTCTCAAGGAGCAATCGATACGCGACACCCTAACCGGGCTTTATAACCGGCGGTTTTTAGAAGAAACTCTGGAGAAGGAAATCCATCGAGCTTCCAGGTCTCAAACCAAGATCGCTGTGATGATGCTGGATATCGATTATTTTAAACAATTTAACGACCTCTACGGACATGATGCCGGCGACGCTGTGCTCCAGGCGGTGGCGGGATTGCTACAGAAATCAGTCCGGCAGGAAGATATTGTCTGCCGTTATGGTGGGGAGGAATTCATCATTATCATGCCTGGCAGCAACCGGGAAACCGCCCGCCAGAGGGCAGGGCTTATTCTCGAGCGAATGCGTCAGCTTGAAATTCGTTATCAGGAGAATACCTTTCGCCATCTTACCATCTCTATTGGATTGGCCCAATTCCCGGATGACGGCAACACTGTAGGAAATATTCTCTGGGCCGCTGACCAAGCTCTCCTCGCCGCCAAAAAACAGGGACGCGATAGATTGGTATGCGCGGAAGAAATGACGAATTTGGCCTGAGAAATCTTGGTTAAATTAAAAAAGGTTATAAACATTGTTTCAGGTTATAAATATTCTTTCTTGCCGTTTTTTTTCAGCCAATCAATTATCTCTCTGATTCTCTGGTCTTCCTCGCGGCGGCAGACGAGAAGAGCGGAGGGGGTGTTGACCACAATTAAATTTTCCAAACCTATCAAGGCGGTCAATTTTCCCGGGTTATAAACCAAGCAGCCAGTGGAATCAATAAAAATGGTTTCCCCCCGCGCGGCATTTCCTGCCTTATCCTGGGGCCATATTTCCAACAGAGATGACCAGACCCCTACGTCGGACCAGCCAAAATCGCCGGGACAAACGACCACTCCCTGGGCCCTTTCCATCAGGGCATAATCGATGGAGAGAACCGGCATCTTCTGAAAAACCGAAGCGACGGCCTTTTCATCCTGAAGCCGGAGTGCTGTAAGCATCGCTTCCCAGAAAGGATACCATTCAGGGGCATAAGCCTTTAGCTTTTCCGGGAAGACTTCTGCCTGCCATAAAAACATGCCTGAGTTCCAGAAGTAATCCCCAGACTGAAGGAAGCTCCGGGCCTGTTCCATGCCTGGCTTTTCTTTAAAAGAGAGTACGGGAAAAAACGTTTCATCCAAATATTTGTATTCTGCGCCAGACTGGTAATGGATGTATCCATAACCAGTGGCAGGATAAGTCGGCGGAATGCCAAAAGTAACTAGAAAGCCGCCGCGAGCAGCCTCCGCGGCCGCGGCCAGCTTACGCCGAAAAACCTCGGGCTGGAGGATAACATGATCTGCGGGCAAAGCAGCAATAACCGCCTGTTTATCCTGAAGAAAAATGGCCGCCGTGGCCAAGATAAGGGAAGGGGCCGTGTTTCTTCCCTCTGGTTCAACCAGACAATTTTCCTTCTTCAGCTCCTGGATTAGACGCAGGATGGTTTCAGCCTGAAATGCGTTGGAAATAATATAAATATCATGAAGGGGAATTAAAGGAAGAAGCCGACTCACTGTCTCCTCGATCATTGTTCTCTCGCCGACAATAGGCAGGAACTGCTTGGGCCGGTCAGCCCGGCTCAGCGGCCAAAACCTGGTTCCTGTTCCGCCCGCCATTATGAGGGCCACTAACCTCATCGTCCCCTCCTCAACCAAGGTTAATTCTTTTCCAGCTGCCGGATAACATTTTCCAGGTTCTCCTTAACCTCGCTCTGCATGGCTGCCAGAGCCTCTGGGGTATCCGCCTCAAACCGCAGGACGAGGACCGCCTGAGTATTAGAAGCCCGAACAAGAGCCCAGCCATTAGGGTAAATAATTCTGATGCCATCAATGTCGATCAGCGGGTAGCGAGGAGCCATGACCTTTTTTAATTCCTCCACAATCTGAAACTTGACTTCATCAGAAGCATAAATCCGTATTTCTGGCGTGTAATATGTGGTGGGAAGGTCAGAGAGGAGGGCAGAGAGTTTGTCCGAGGAACGAGATAAAATTTCAGCTAGACGGAGGGAAGCATATATAGCGTCGTCATAGCCAAAATAACGGTCGGCAAAGAAAAGATGGCCGCTCATCTCTCCCGCTAGGAGGGCCCCTTCCTCCCGCAATTTCTTTTTAATCAAGGAATGGCCAGTCTTCCACATAATCGGCCGGCCACCCAATTTTTCAATTTCCTGATAGAGAATCTTAGAGGCCTTGACTTCCGAGATAATGGCTGCCCCGGGGAAACGAGGCAGCACATCGCGGGCAAAGATAATAAGGAGCTGGTCTCCCCAGATCAATTGACCGCGGTCATCGACCACCCCGATGCGGTCCCCATCCCCATCATAACCAACGCCAAAGTCAGCCCCAGTCTCTTTTACTGTTTTGATTAGCTCTTCCATGGCTTCGGGCAAGGTGGGGTCAGGATGGTGATGAGGAAAGCGTCCGTCCATCTCGCAATAAAGCTCGATTACTTCACAACCGAGCCGGCGGAAAAGAGGAGCGGCGACAACACCGGCTGTGCCGTTGCCAGCATCTAGAACCACCTGGAGAGGTTTTTCTATTTTAATATTTTGTTCGATAAATTCATTGTATTCAGGGATGACTTCATGAGAAAAAACATTTCCTTTTTCATCCTGAATGAATTTCTTTTCTTTAACCAGGCGATAAAGCTCCTGGATGGCCGGGCCGTAAAGAGTCTCTTCGCCGAGCATGATTTTGAACCCGTTCTGGTCAGGCGGGTTGTGAGAGCCAGTGATCATTACGCCCGCCTCTTTTTTCTTTTGAAACACGTTGAAATAAAGGAGAGGTGTGGGCACGACGCCTATTTTTTCCACATGGCAACCAGTAGTCAGAAGGCCGTCAATAAAAGCTTGCGCTAAAAGAGGAGAGCTCAGTCGGCAATCCTGACCAAGGCTCACCTGACACCGGCCACGCTGGCGAAAATAAGTACCACACGCTTGGCCTAAAAGAACGGCAAACTCTGGCGTCAGGTCTTGGCCAACTATGCCCCTGATGTCATACTCGCGAAAAATCTTGGGGTTAATTCTCATCATTTGCCTCCGTTAAGACAAAAGTTGAGCTAAATTTTCTGGTCAAGCGGGTCCAGGAGGTGTTTCACTTTCTCTTCAAGGTCGATCATTTTCCCCTGGCAAGTCAGGATAAACTCGATGAATTCTCTTACCGCACCCCGGCCTCCAGCAGTCTGACAGAGGAAATGACAGTTTTCCTTCACTAGAGGATGAGCATCAGCTACCGCGGCTGCTAAGCCAACATTCTTCATTATTTCCAGGTCTCCCAGGTCATCGCCGATATAAGCGATTTCCTCTGGCGCGAGACCCCAGCGTTGCCTTATTTCCTCCAAAACACTCTTTTTATCCTGAATGCCCTGGTGTACCTCGTCTATTTTTAACCTTTCGGCTCTTCTCGTGATGGTGGAACACGTTTTGCCGCTAATTATCCCTGTCTTTAATCCAGCCTGTTTCGCCAGAAGAAGGCCCATCCCATCCCGGACATGAAAGCTCTTGAGCTCCTCTCCATCTGGAAGAATAAATAGCGTACCATCGGTGAGCGTCCCGTCCACGTCTGTTAGGATAAACTTGATACGACGTGCTCTTTCTTGAACCTCCATCAGAACATCTCCGTGCGCCACAAATCGTGGAGATGGATAATTCCCTCAACCTTGCCTTTTTCATCCTTGATAATGAGCGAAGTAATCTTCTTTTCTTCCATAAGGTTGAGAGCTTCGGTGGCCAGGCTTTTCCGGCTGATGGTCACGGGTGTTGGCGTCATGCAATGGCGAGCTTGCTGGGCCAAAAACCTGTTTTTATAACGTTGCATCATCCGACGTAAGTCACCGTCAGTGATTATACCTTTGAGAATATGTTCCCGGTCAACTACACACGTCATCCCGAATTTCTTCCTGGTCATCTCTTCCACTACTTCGAGCATCGGCGTATCTTCATAAACCAGCGGTACCTCGTCGCCAGTATGCATCAGAGTTTCCACCCGCAGCAGGCGCCGGCCTATCTGGCCCTTAGGATGAAAAAAAGCAAACTCCTTCTCGCCGATGCCTCTTTTTTTCATCAAAGCAATGGCCAGGGCGTCTCCCAGAGCTAAGGCTGCGGTGGAAGAAGCGGTCGGGACTAAATTCTTGGGACCAGCCTCCCTTTCCACTCGCGCATCGAGCACGATATCGCTGTAGCGAGCCAGACGCGAACGGGGAGAGCCAGTAATGGTCACCAGCTTGACGCCGATTCGCTTGATAAAAGCTAAAAGGTCGATTATTTCCTTAGTTTCGCCACTATAAGAAATAGCCAGAATCGTGTCTTCCTTTAATATCATCCCGAGGTCGCCGTGCCCGGCTTCAGCCGGATGAACAAAAATGGCTGGCGTGCCGCAGCTGGCTAAGGTAGCCGCAATCTTCCGGCCGACAAGGCCGGATTTACCCATACCGGTGACAATAACGCGTGATTTTGTTTGGCTGAGCAGGTTGACCGCACGGATAAAATTTTCATCCAGGCGAGAAGCCAAATCAGCTACTGCTTTCGCTTCTACCTGTAATACCTCCCGGCCAATAGCCAGAATGTCATGCTTGGTCATGGCTAAAACCTCGTACGAGTTCAAATATTTTTTTGGCTTCCTTTAATATTTGGGATAAGTCTTTTAATCTCAAGGAGTTATGTCTGTCAGAAAGAGCGCGGCTGGGTTCCTCGTGCACTTCGAGGAAAAGGCCGTCCGCGCCAGCGGCAATTCCGCCCCGGACAAGAACAGGGATAAATTCAGGCTGCCCGCCTGAGGTCTGACCAGCTGCTCCGGGACGCTGCACCGAATGAGAGGCATCAATGACCACAGGGAAACCTAATTTTTTCATGAGCGCTATGGAGCGGAGGTCAACGACAAGGTCATGATAACCAAAGGTTGTACCTCTCTCGGTCAGAATTATCTGCTCGTTCCCCGTACTTAAAATTTTTTCCACCACATGACCCATGTCCTCAGCAGCCATAAATTGACCTTTTTTCACGTTAACTGGTTTACCGGTTCTGGCCGCGGCTAAAAGCAAATCTGTTTGACGGCAGAGAAAGGCAGGAATCTGGATTACATCCAACACTTGGCCGGCTAGCTCAGCTTGCCAGGTTTCGTGAATATCGCTAAGAACCGGAACACCAACTTCTTGCCGAACCTGACGAAGAATAGCCAACCCTTTTTCGAGGCCAGGCCCGCGATAGGAAGCGAGAGAAGAACGGTTGGCTTTATCAAAGGAAGCCTTAAAAATAAAGGGAAGGCCGATCTCTTCGCTTATTCTTTTTACTTCTCGGGCTATAAAGAGGGCGTGCTCCTCACTCTCGAGCACACATGGTCCGGCGATGAGGAATAAAGCTTCCCCTCCGCCAATCCTGGTTCCGTCACTGAGATTTATTTTTCTGGCATTGATAGGCATAGCTGGCTCCGATAAAAGCTTTAAAAAGGGGGTGAGGAGAAAGCGGCCGTGACTTGAATTCTGGATGAAACTGGCAACCTAAAAACCAAGGATGATCTTTGAGTTCGATGATCTCGACGAGCTGATGTTCGGGGTTACGGCCAGAAATCACCAGACCGGCTTGGCGCAGGATATCTTCATACGCGGGGTTGAACTCATAGCGATGACGATGGCGCTCCCATATTTTAGTTTTCCGATAGGATAAGTAAGCTATTGACGGTCTGGTCAAAACGCACGCGTAACTGCCGAGACGCATCGTCCCGCCGAGGTCATGCTCTGGCTTGAGCTCCCGCCAAAGGGAAAAAATCTTATGCGGCGTTTTTGGGTCAAATTCAGTGCTGTTGGCCTTATGGAGCCCGGCCACATTCCTGGCGAATTCAATGGTCGCTAACTGCATCCCCAAACAAATGCCGAAATAAGGAATCAGAGCTTCCCGGGCATATCTGATAGCCCTTATTTTTCCCTCTATGCCGCGTGGGCCAAACCCACCTGGAACAAGAATTCCATCAACGGAAGAAAGAATCTGGTCTACATCGCCCTTTTCCAGGTTTTCTGCCTCAATCCATGAAATATTTACTTTAAGCCCATGGGCCACGCCGCCGTGGTCGAGGGCCTGCTTCAAACTGATATAGGAGTCATGAAGTTCAGCATACTTACCTACAAGAGCAATATTTACTTCTCCTCGAGGATGATTCATCCGATGAACCAATTTTTGCCACTTCTTTAAGTCTTTTTTTCTTGCCGGAAGGCCAAGCTTCCTTAAAATTATTTTATCCAGACCTTCTTGGGCAAAAATAAGCGGGATTTCGTATATATTATGCACGTCTTTTGCGGTAATAACTGCTTCCAAAGGAACATTGGTAAAAAGAGATATTTTGGCCTTAATATCTGGCGTAAGAAAACGCTCTGTCCGACAGAGAAGAATATCTGGCTGAATACCTATAGCTCTTAGCTCCTTCACACTGTGCTGGGTTGGCTTAGTTTTCAATTCCCCTGAGGTTTTAATAAAGGGAATAAGGGTGAGATGAACGAAAAGCGTATTTTCCGGGCCCAGAGCCAGGCGCATCTGGCGGATAGCTTCCAGAAAAGGCTGGCTTTCAATATCACCCACTGTGCCACCAATCTCGACAATAATAATATCATTATCCTGGTCAACACTATGGATAGCTGCCTTTATTTCATCGGTCACGTGAGGAATGACCTGGACGGTTTTCCCTAAAAACTCGCCTTTTCTTTCTTTTCGAATTATAGATTCATATATCCTGCCTGCTGTCCAATTATGCGCCCGCGAGGTGATGGTAGAGGTAAAGCGTTCATAATGTCCTAAATCAAGGTCTGTTTCCGCCCCGTCTTCTGTGACATAAACTTCCCCGTGCTGAAACGGGTTCATTGTGCCAGGATCTACATTTAGATAAGGGTCGAATTTCTGGATAGTAATCTTATACCCGTGGCTCTCCAAGAGGCGACCGATAGAAGCAGCTGCAATCCCTTTGCCTAAGGAGGAGAGAACTCCGCCAGTAACAAAAATATATTTAGGTTTTTTCATGTCTTCTCATTTGCAAAATATCCTCGGCTCGAGCCAGGTCCTCCGGTGTATCAATGCCAATAGTAGGATGAGGGATTTCCAGCATTTTAATGCGCCAACCATTTTCCAAAGCCCGCAATTGTTCCAGCCGCTCGCTTTTTTCCAGGCGTGAAGGCTCGAGTCGGCAAAAAGATTCGAGTATCTCGCGACGAAACCCATAAATACCGATGTGCTGATAAAAGAAATCTTTGGCCTCAAAGGGAAGGGGTAAACGCGAAAAATAAAGAGCATATCCCTTTTTATCTACCACTACTTTTACCCGATTGCAATCTGAAATCAAGGAAAGGTCGTGCACTGGAGCCATAAGAGAAGTCATATCTGATTCAGCTGCGGCAAGCGGCGGAATAAGAAGGTCAATCATCCAGCCTTCCAGAAAAGGTTCATCAGCCTGGATGTTGATTACCAAACGGCAATTTTTCCCCTCTACTGCTTCTGCCACCCGGTCAGTTCCAGAAGGATGGTCAGGTTTGGTGAAAACGACCGGAGCTCCAAGACGATGAGCCAAAAGAGCGATCCTTTCATCTTCGGTAGCCACCATTAATTCATCTAATAATCTTGCTGTTTTTGCTGCCTCCCAAACCCATTGAAGAAGGGGCTTTCCTCCGAGCAGGGCAAGAGGTTTGCCGGGAAATCGCTTTGAATGAAAGCGAGCAGGAATAACGCCTATAACTTCAGCCATCATACCCTACTTTATTTGATATCAGGAGGTTCAATCTGAAAGTTTACTCCCTCGCCAGCAAGACATCGGGCTTCGAGAAAGGCCCCCTCCTCAACCTGGAGCCGAGGAGTAATAATTGTACCTATAACTCTTCCCCGTTCATGAATTTCAATCTTTTCCCTGGCTTTGAGAGTTCCCCGCATCTCTCCTCGAACAATGCACGTTCCGACATCCACCTCAGCTTTTATTTTGCCTTCGTCTCCGATGATAAGGGTTGTTTCGGAGAAAATTTTGCCCTCAAAATAACCATCAATCCGAAAAGAGCCACGAAAGGTAAGCTCTCCCTTTATTTCCGTATGACTGTCAAAGAAGCCAGCAATCTTTCCGTCATCGGGCAATTTCTTTTTTTCTTTCATTTTTTACCTCTCTCCCTTTATTCGGCTATAAACTCGATAAAGGTCTTCGGGGGAATAATAATGAATCTTGATTACCCCTTTTTTTAGGTCTCCTTCTATCTGAACTTTTATCCCCATGCTCTTCATCAGCTCTTCTTCCATCGCCATCAGCTCCAGATTCAAGCTTTTTTTCCTGGGGCTTTTTGCTTTTTTATTAAATCGCTGGACTAATTTTTCTGCTTCCCTGACAGAAAGTCCTTTGGCCACAATTTTTTCCGCCAGAGCTCTTTGCCATTGGGGGTCTTCGAGCGCAGCCAGGGCTCGGCCATGGCCCATAGAAAGCTTCCCCGCAGCCAAAAGTTCCTGAATATCCGCAGGCAACTCCAGCAACCTCAAATGGTTGGTCACTGAAGTCCTGTCTTTACCCACGCGAACAGCGATCTCTTCATGAGTTAAACCAAATTCTTCAGCCATTCTTTGGTAAACTCGGGCCACCTCAATGGGATTTAGGTTCTCTCTTTGCAAATTTTCTACCAAAGAGATTTCAATTTGCTTATCACGAGGCAAACGACGAATCAGAACAGGAACCTTTTTTAAGCCGATTAATTGAGCTGCCCGCCATCTTCTTTCTCCAACTATGATCCGATATCCTTGCTCCTCTGGCACAGCTACCAGTGGCTGAATCAAACCTGTTTCCCTGATGGAGGCAGCCAATTCTTCAAGGCTTTCTTGGTCAAATTTTAGCCTGGGCTGGTCAGGATTCGGGTAAAGCTGGTCAATGTCAACTTCAACCAACCTCTCATTTTTAATCAGGCCATAATCATCTGGGAGGAAAACATCCAGGCCCT
>FWPU01010707.1_pt1 | contig 13400 bp, 8 predicted proteins | sample 2228361 | NCBI WGS metagenome assembly FWPU01 (sample SAMEA103939777, study PRJEB20133) | metagenome | reverse complement strand
TTTTTTTAGTAAATATAATATCTTATTGTAATTATTAATGGAGGAGCAAATGAAAGATAGTTTAATATTTATTTTGTTTATAGTAGTAATTTTTTTAATGTTTACAGAAGTCAAGATAAAAGGTCAAGAGGATGCAGATAAAGAGTTATGGGAGAAAGCATTGAAAATACATAATGATGCTATTGTAATAGATACCCATTGTGATACTCCTATGATAATGATGACGCGTGGTATTGATATAGGGAAAAGGAATGATTTTAATGATGTAGATTTAATACGAATGAAAGAGGGAGGGGTGGATGCAATTTTTTTTGCTGTATTTATTTCTAATGAAATGGATGATAAGAATCCATCTAAGATAGCTTTAGAAACTATAGATGAGATATATAGACAGGTAGAGAGATATCCTGAAATAGCAGAAATAGCATATTCTGTAGAAGATATTCTAAGGATTTCTAAAAGCAATAAAAGAGCAATATTAATTGGATTAGAGAATGGTGGTCCTATAGAAGATAGTTTAAGATTATTGAGGATATTTTATAAATTAGGGGTGAGGTATATAACATTGACGCATTCTAATAACAATAATATATGTGATTCATCCACAGCTAAAGAAGCAAAATGGAATGGTTTAAGTCCTTTTGGTAAAGAAGTGATAAAAGAGATGAATCGTTTAGGTATGATAATAGATGTATCTCATATATCAGATAAAGCATTTTATGATGTTTTGGAAATTTCAGAAGCTCCAGTTATAGCGTCTCATTCATGTGTAAGGAAATTATGTAATGTAGAGAGAAATATGTCTGATGAAATGATTAAAGCTTTAGCTGAAAAGGGTGGGGTTATACAGATAAATTTCTTTTCAGGTTTTTTGGATGAGAATTTTTTTAAAGAATCTGAAAAGATAAGACAAAAATTAATGCCTCAGATCAATGAGATAAAAAGTAAGTATGGAGATAATACAAAGGAATATTGGGCAGCTGCAATAGAGCTGTGGCGTAAAAATGCATTACCATCTCCTAAAATAGATATATTAATTGATCATATAGATTATGTTGTTAAGTTAGCTGGAATAGATTATGTAGGCTTGGGCTCAGATTTTGATGGAGCAGGAAGCTTCCCAGTTGGATTAGAGGATATAACTGGCTTTCCATTAATTACTTATAATTTATTAAAGAGAGGATATAGTGCAGATGATATAAAGAAAATTTGAGGAGGTAATTTCTTAATAGTATTTAAAGAAGTAGAAAAGCATAAGAAATTTTAATTAATAATTTAATTATTAGTTTATCATATCTTCACTGATTTCTGCTGAAAAATGACTTTCTTTATTGTTTTTAGAGATGGAGGTAATTGAATAAAAATAAATTGAATCAAGGGCAAGATAGTTGTCTATATAAGTTGTATTAGTAATTGGTGCAGAATTTAATTTAACATAATTGACATGACTTGCATTTGTTCTGTAAATATTAAAGCCGGCTAAATTATTGTTATTTGAGGTCCATGATAATAATATATGTTTACGTGAATCGAGCAATGAATAGCTATATATAGGTTTAATAGTAATGTTTTTTGGAGGTTTAGGTAAATCAGGGTCATATAATTGAGCTAAATAAGCAGCATTTGCTATAGCAGCTTTGGTTACTTCTATACCAAAATTTAATGTTAAAGTATTTAATAAATCACCGGGGGAATGGTAGTATGGATTGGCAATTATTAAATCTTCAATAGCAAGTATTGCAGGATAATTTGCATGCCAGAAGGGAGCATGATCGCTCCAACGGAATGAAGGATCTATTGTATTAGTTGAATTTATATTCGTGTATGTTTTTGCTATAGAAGTGAACATTTCTCCAAGCCATTCAGATTTTTCATTACTTGCTATATTAATATCTTCAGGGATAAGATCTGCATAAGAAATCATATCTAAATTGATAACAGCTATTATTTTTTCTTTTTTATTAATTGCTTCTGAAACATAATATGAACTTCCATATAGACCTAATTCTTCAGCTCCAAAAGCAATATATTTAATAGTAAAATCAAATTGGTAATTTTTTAATATTCTGGCAGCTTCCATAACAGCAGAAACGCCCGAGGCATTGTCGTCTGCCCCTGGTGCATTATCTAAATCGTAACTATATGAATCATAATGTGCACTAATAATTATAAAATTATCCGGATCAGAAACACCGTATTGAATTGCTATTATATTTTGAGTTTGTTTAGAATAAACATTAAAAAATTGATAATAGGCATCTAATCCTAATGAACTAAAGTAATTTATGATATATTCTGCAGCTTTATTGCATCCTTCACGATCATAATAACGAGTTTTGTAATTTTGTAATTTTTCTATTTTATTTTTGTATTCTTGAAGAGAAACTTTGGATATGATTGATAAAATATCTTCATTTTGTTTAAATTTATAATGTTTTTTATATTCGTAAAAAGCTTTAACAGGTGAAATATATTCCTTTGTTAAAGGTAATGAAATTAAAAAAACATCTTTAGGGATTTTAGGTGGGATATTTTTATTTGGATGTATGAAAAATGCAACACCATTTTCTAAAATTATTGCTTCACCCTGTAATTTTATTTTTATTAAAGAATCAACAGAATGATATTTTATAAGAAAATATGAATTGGAGGGAATGTAATTTGAAATAATAGTGTATTCTAAATCATTATTGTAGTATTTATTAATATATTATAATTTAATTAAAGCGATATAATAATTTTTCATTTTCATAAGGGGCATAATAAATGGGCTTGCTTTAATTAAATTATCTATGTCAGTTTTAAAATTAATTTTTATGAAAATGTCATAATTATAATTAGCTTGAATTGAAGTAAGAAATATCAATATTGATAAAGTAACTATAAGCAATGCAGCTTTTTTCATTTAATATTCTCCTTTATATTTAAAGTAGGTTGAAGTGGTAAAGCAATGAATTCATTATTGGAGTATTTAAGAATAGCTGGGATTATAGTATTTTCTGGAATATTTTTATTATTGTGAATCATTTTAGAATGTATAAAATTATCGCTAAGACATAACAAAGTATCATTTTTTGAGTAGTGAAATGTTAACATTTGAAGCTGTTTACCAATGAATTTTGTTTTGTATTGATAGAATTTATTTTTGGATAGATTAATTAATTGATGGGTTCTATTTGATATCTCTCTATTAGTACTGCAATTATTAATATTAAAAGCGTCCGTAGATGGTCTTGGTGAATAAGGAAATATATGTAAGTAAGATATAGGTAGATTTTTAATTAATTCATAGGATTCTAAGAAATCTTTATTAGTTTCAGTAGGATAACCGGTTATGATATCAGTTCCAATGCAAGCATTACTGTTTTTATTATGGATAAAGTTAATTAATTCTATGCATTCATTTAATAAATAAGGACGATTCATTTCATATAATATTTTTTGGCAACCATGTTGCAAAGGGAGATGAAAATGTTGAGCAATTTTGTTTGAATTACATGCTTCTTCAAAAAATGATATATTTTTGAGAGAAGGTTCTATAGATGAGAATCTTACTCTAAAATTATCATTTAAGTTATTTATTTTTTTTGCAAGCGTATAAAGTCCATTATTTAAGTTAATATCATCTCCGTACAAAGAAAGGTTAATGCCGGTAATAATAATTTCTTTATAACCTGCATTTATTAATTTAATAAGGCGTGAGATAACAATATCAGGGTGAAGGCTTTGTCCTTTTCCTCTAACATAAGGAATGATACAGTAAGAACATTTATGATTGCAACCATCATGGATTTTAAGAAAAGCACGTGTCTTACCTAAGGTGGATTTTTGGAAAAAAAATGTAAAGTCTGGGTAAGAATTTATGCTATTAAAATTATTGTTTAAAGTATTAATTATTAATTTCCATTTGTCAGGGTTAAGATTACCGATAATTGCATCTGGCTTTAATTTTTCAAGTTCTTCAGGTGCTCGCTGAGCGTAACAACCAGTTATTAATATTTTAGCTTCAGGATAATTATATTTAATAGATCTGACATATTTACGCGCTTCCATTTCACTTTTCATAGTTACTGCACATGTTTGAATTATAAAATAATTTGCATCTTTAACATTTTGAGTATAAATAAATCCATTATATTCCAAAAATTCTTTTATTGAAGTTGCATCATATTGATTAACTTTGCATCCTAATGTCTTAATATAGAATTTTGGAGAGCAATTTGGACCCATATTATATAAATGATAGAGATAATTTATGTATTGTTGGATAAAGTTTTATTTTTAATTTCTTCTTTATAATTTTCTAATAATAGTTCTATACTATGATTATTCAGAGATATTATTCTAAGTGCAAACAAAATAGCATTAATTGCTCCTGCTTCTCCGATAGATACGACACCTACTGGAATGTTTTTAGGCATCTGAACCATAGATAAGAGAGAATCTAATCCTTGCAAGCATGTAGAAGCAATGGGAACACCAATAACGGGCAAAGTAGTGCATGATGCTATAATACCTGGTAATGCAGCAGAAGCTCCCGCAGCTGCTATTATTACTTTTATTCCTTTTTTATTGGCTTCTTTAGCATAAGTAATTGTTTCGTCTAATGTCCTATGTGCTGAAAGAATCTTAAGTTCATATTGTATATTCCATTTTTTTAACAAATTTATTGCTTCATTAAAAATAGGAATATCTGATTTGCTGCCTAATATAATAGATATCATTTATAATTCTCCTATTTAATATTATTTTACTCTTCATCTATTAAATTAATTTTTGCAACAGATGCGATATAATCATCTTCATCTAAAGCCATCAATTTAACACCTTTTGTGGCTCTATTTAAAATAGGTATTTTATCAGCTTCAATTCTTATTACTTTTCCGGATGTTGATATTATAAGCAATTCCTCATCATTTATTAAATGTTCTATATCAATAACATTTCCTATTTTTTCTGATAGTTTTATATTAATAATACCTTTAACATTTCTTTTTGTTAATCTATAGCTATTTATTTTTGTTCTTTTGCCATATCCTTTTGTTGTAATAGTCAATATATAACCTTCAGAATTTACTATTTCCATTCCTACTGTTTTATCATTCTTACTTAACCTAATTGCTTTAACTCCTCTTGCATTTCTTCCCATAATACTTACTAAATCTTCGTTAAAATAAACAGCTTTGCCTTTTTCAGTAGCGATAAAGATTTTTTGTTTTCCGTCAGATAATTTTACTTCTAATAATTCATCATCTGGTGTAATCTTTATGCTATTTTTACCTGTTCTTTGAATATTAGCGCATTCTTGAATGTTCATTCTTTTAATTAATCCATTGCGAGTTAGCATGATAAAATACTTTTGTTCCCATGAATCAATAGCAAGTATATTAGCGACTTTATCTTCTGTACTCATTTTTACTAAATTTACCAAAGCTCTACCTTTGCTCATAGGACCCATATCTGGTATATCATAAGCTTTTAATGAATAGACACGACCTTTTCTTGTAAATATAAGGATATCATCAAGAGATGAGCATATTGTACAATATTTGGCAAAATCTTCTTCTTTTAGTAGCATTCCTGTTCTACCTTTTCCTCCACGATGCTGTTGAGTAAAAGTTTTAAGTTGGAGTCTTTTTATATAACCTGATTCTGTACAGGTAATAACAACCATTTCTTCTTTTATTAAATCTTCTTTATTTATTTCTGGAGGTGTAGATAAGATTTTAGTAAGTCTTTTATCACCATATTTTTCTTTTAATTCATTAAATTCATTAATTAATATTTCATTAACCATATTTTCATTAGCTAAAATTGTTTCATAAAGCTTTATATTATCATTGGTAACTTTTAATTCGTCAGATATTTTAGTCCTCTCAAGGGATGTTAGTCTTTGCAATTGCATATCTAAAATAGCTTGTGCTTGTTTATCTGAAAAATCAAATTTAGATATTAAACTTGTTTTTGCTTTTAAGGGTGTTTCAGATTTTTTGATTAAGTTAATTATAGCATCTATATGTTCTAATGCTTTTTGTAATCCTTCAAGTATGTGAAATAAAGCTAAAGCTTTATCAAGATCATAACGTGTTCTTCTTAAAATAACTTCTTTTCTGTGAATTATAAAGTAATCCAATATTTGCTTAAGATTGAGTGTTTTAGGTTGATTATTAACAATAGAGAGCATTATTACACTATAGCTAACTTGCATTTTAGTATGTTTAAATAGATTATTTACAATTACATCTGGTATTTCTCCTTTTTTAAGTTCTATAACAATTCTAATACCTTCACGATTAGATTCATCTCTTATATCTGATATTCCTTCAATTTTTTTATTTTTAACAAGCTCAGCGATTTCTTCTAAAAGTTTAGCTTTATTAACTTGAAAAGGGATTTCATTAACGATAATAGCATCTCTTGAACCTTTATCAAGTTTTTCTATTTTAATTTGGGAGCGGATTTTAATTATTCCTTTACCATTATGATAAATTTCTCTTAATTCTTTTTTGCCAAATACGATGCCACCTGTAGGGAAATCAGGTCCTTTAATTTTTTGCATAAGTTCATCAATAGTAGCATCTGGTTTTTGAACTAATAAGATAAGTGCATCTAATACTTCTGTAATATTATGCGGTGGTATATTTGTTGACATTCCAACAGCTATGCCGGATGAGCCATTAATAAGTAAATTAGGTATACGGGTTGGTAGAACTGTTGGTTCTTCTGTAGTTTCATCAAAATTAGCTATAAAATCTACAGTATCTTTATCAATATCTTGCATCATTTCAATAGCTATTTTTGAGAGGCGAGCTTCTGTATATCTGTAGGCTGCAGGTGGATCCCCATCTATAGAACCAAAATTACCTTGACCATCTATTAATGGATATCTCATATTAAATTCTTGACCCATTCTTACTAATGCATCATATACAGCAGCATCTCCATGTGGATGATATTTTTTTAATACTTCACCAACAACACCAGCACATTTAGAATGCTTCTTTGTCGGTAGTAAACCTTCTTTATACATTGCATATAATACACGCCTATGAACAGGTTTTAATCCATCTCTTATATCCGGTAATGCTCTGCCTATAATTACACTCATCGCATAATCTAAATATGATCTTTTAATTTCATCCTCTATCCTTACTTGAGGTTGAGTTATGCTAGTTTCTCCATCCATTTTTTACTCCTTGAATTAATAAAAAAAATAGTTGAATTTCATTTAATATTTTATCAGACTTTGTGGTAAAATCAATTATTTTCAGATAATATTATATAAGAAAAATTAGTTATAATCAATAATATGGAAACTAAAGTTTCCCTAAAAATTATTATTGGATTAAAGAAAATATTGCATAGATCTTAATTTTATTCCTAAATTTTAAATATATTTTCTCTGTGTTCTCTGTGTCTCTGTGGTTTAAATGAACCGCAGAGGAACAGAGAGCACAGAGTGGGATAAGGCATAGATGGGTAAGGGATAAAAGGGGTTGATGAATAGATTTGAATTATGGGGAGATGTAATAGGGAAAATAGATGTATACTAATTTATTTAGATTAATTTTTCTCTGACTCTCTGTATCTCTGTGGTTTAAATAAAACGCAGAGGAGGCAGGTAAAACTATACTTTTGTAATAAATTGACTTTATAAGAATTAGGATAGATAATTTATATGAGGATATTAAAAGAAATAAATGGATTTATTAAAATAATTGATAAATAAGTACAAGATTGGAGATCAGGATAAAGAGAAATTGAATTATGATTTTTGAAAAGAAATATATCTTGCTAAAAGGGGTAATAATATACTTAATATTTTGCTTTTTTTTCTAATAGCATGGGAAACGAAGCATTAGCCAATAATAATGGTAAATTAAAATTAAATGGTGCTGAATTTATTGTAAAATGTGTAGGATATTCACCGACACCGATTGGTGAGGGACCGGGTGGTGATTATTATACTTTTGAGAATAGAAGTCTTTATGAAAGAGATTTTCCATTTATTCGTAGCATGGGAGCAAATTGTATAAGATTATGGGGATGGGATATATCATTGGATCATACTGATTTTTTAGATAAAGCATACAATAATGGTAATTTACCAATTTTTATAATTGCATCATATTGGATAGATCCACCCCCGGATGATAATAAGGATATTATTTGTGAAATAGAATATAGAGAGAAACTAAAAACGGAATTTAGGTCTATGGTAAAGAAATATAAGAATCATCCTGCAATTATAATGTGGAATATAGGAAATGAACTTAACGCTCCTTGGATGCATGGTGAGAATCTTGATTGTTTGTTTACACTTATTAACGAGATGGCGTATGAAGCACATCAGCAAGAAGGGATTGAATATCATCCGGTAACTACAGCTCTTGCTGATATTGATATTATAAATACCATAGGTAATTATGATTCTATTGTTCCGAAGCTTGATATTTGGGGTGCTAATATATATCGTGGAGCGACATTTGGTAGTTTTTTTAACGATTATAGATTGGTGAGTGAGAAGAAATTAATTATACTTGAATTTGGTATTTATGCATATGACATTATAAATGGTGATGAGTATGAGAAGATAGGGCAACCTTATCAAGCTCAATATGCGGAATCGCTATGGGAAGAAATTATAGGAAATAGTGATATTTGTATAGGGGGTTCAATAATGGAGTATAGTGATGAATGGTGGAAAGGGATAAATGGTCAGCCAGATAAGCCAGGCTGTCCTGATTATAATAATAATTATCAAAGTACATGTGGTTATGCAATAGAGACTCATCCGGATAATTATTCTAATGAAGAGTGGTGGGGAATCATGAAGATAAAAGATAATGGGGATGAACCTGATATTAAAGAACCAAGATTGTTGTATTATACACTTCAGAAGTTATGGACATCTTATTTATATCCATTTATGGGGAAAAAGCTTGAAGTAGATGATTCAGCGAATCAAAATCCTAATGGGATAATTGATGAAAATGAACAAGTAGTATTGAGAGGAAGCTTAAGCAACATTAGTTCAACTATTGCTTCGAATGTTAAAGGTAAGATATCAACATTAGATGCTATTGAGATTATACAATCTGATGCAATATATGGGTATATAGAACCTGGGCAAACTGCTCAATGTTCGCAATGTTATTCTATAATAGCTCATTCTTCTAATAGACCATATTTGCATTGGGATTTTAAATTAGTTGAAACAATATTTCGGGATAACTATTCACCTTCTTATTTTATTTATAATTATCATATAGGAAACAGTTTTTTTGATGTTCAAGTATCAAATATATTTTATAGCTATATTGAAACATTATTACATTATGAAATTGCAAGTGGGTGTAAAGATTACTTTTTCTGTCCTGTGGATTATGTTAGAAGGGATCAAATGTCAAAGTTTATTTGTAAATCAATGCAAAAGCTAAAATACAATTCTTGTATAATTAATGAGTGTACTGAGCTTTTTGGTGATGTTCCATTTTCCAATTTATTTTGTCAATATATAGAAGGACTTCACCAATCAGGTATTGTAAATGGGTGCAAGAATGATCCATTATTATATTGTCCTGCTAATTTTACAAAACGGAAAGAGATGGCTAAATTTATTTGCAAAGCAATGCAAGAAACAGACCCAGGTTCATGTATCACATCATATTGTACTGAAATTTTTAATGATGTTCCGTCGAGCAACCTTTTTTGTTCATATATTGAATCTTTGTATATTGAAGGAGTAGTAAGTGGATGTTCAGTAAATATGTTTTGTCCTGATAATTATGTAAGAAGAAGTCAGATGGCAAAATTTATAGTTAAAGCTTTTAATTTTAATTTATAAAGAGGGCAACTGCTGCCAATAATTGACTTTATGCTGAAAAATTAATAATATTAAATATTGATTAATGTAATAATTAAATTGCTGAAAAATTTAATATAGTTAAAATAGTAATAAAATGAATGAGGCAAAGTTGTTTTACTAATAAAGTATAAAATATATATAAGATGATAGAAAAAATAAGTAATCTCAAATTAAAGATTAGGACTAAATTAATAGTAATGGTTATATTAGTGGTAGTAATACCGATAATTGCAATCAGTATTTTTGCTTTTTATCAATTGAGTCAAACTGAAAAGAATTTAAGATATGATACCGAGAGTTCGTTAGAGGCTCAATTAGAATATTTTTTAGATTCTTGGACAAGCCATTATGTTGAGTATCTTAATCATTATTTTAATGAAATAGGTAAAAAGATTTATGAATTAAGTTTAATAGCATCAGATATTTATCAGAATCCTGTTAAATACAAGAGAGAAACTTATTGGAATTTTAATAAGATGATATATCGTGATAAGGATGGAAGATATACTAATTATCCTGATGATAAAGTGAATGTATTTTTACCTAAAAGGACAGTAATAGATAGTGAATTAATTGATTTGATAGATGCTAGTTCTTATTTAGATGAATTTTTTGAGATGGAATATTCTTCATCACATAATATGGAGAATATTTATTTATTATTGTCCGAGCCATTTTATTTAAGAATTTATCCGAATAAGCAACAAAGTTTAGGTTATGATGAAGATTATATAGTCCCGACATCTTATTATATATCCAGGATTGGAGAAAAGAAGTCAAAAGATATAAAATGGTTGTGGGTACCTTTATATTATGATGGAGCTTTAAAAAGCTATTTTGTATCCTGTATAGCGCCTGTTGTTTCTAAAGACGATACTGTAAAAGGGGCTGTAGGAGCTGATATTAGTGAAAACAATATAATGGAGGAATTACGTTTTTATGATAATAAAAATATATTGCCAATGTTAATAGATGTAGAAGGTCAAATATTAACTGCTGATTATGTAAAACAAATTTTATTTGATACCAAGCAGGAGGCAATAAATATTAATTCAATAATGGATGCTCAAACGAAGAGGGCGTTTTCTCTAATATTAAAGGGTGATAAGGGTATTGATTATTATAAAATAAACGGAAAAGAGATGATAGTTTCATATGCGAATATATCAGTATTAGGTTGGAAACTTATTTTAATAATATCAAAAGATGAGATAGATAAGCAGGTAACACCAATTATATCAAATATTAAGAATTCATACAGAAAGATCAGGATTATATGGGCTGTAATATTTTTACTTTCAATTTATTTATTACTATTAGTAGTTTTAAAGTTATCAAGGGATGTTGTTCAGCCTGTAGTAAATATATCGGAAGCATCTAAGAAATTAGAAAAGGGGGAAATTCCGGAAGAGATTATTATTAATACAGGGGATGAGATAAATGATTTAGCAAAATCTTTTAATAATTTAGTTAAGAGTCTTATTCAAAGAGAAGAGGATATAAATAGAACACAAAGCTTTTTAAAGGGAATAATTCGTAATTCTCCTGATGTAATAATAGTAACAGATCCTTATAATAAAATAATTGAATTTAATCAGGCAGCGGAAGCTTTTTTAGGTTATAGTAAAAATGATGTTATAGGATTTGATTTAAATTTATTTTTTTATCAAAGCAAACAGTTGCAAGAGATATTAGTTCAATTAGAGAGTGATAATAAAGTAATAAGCAAAGAAATTTCTATGATAGCAGTAAGAGGCAAAAGAAGGGAGATATTGTTGAGTGCAGCTGCTATAAGAGATGAAAATAATAAAATAAATGAGGTTATTTATATAGGAAAGGATATAACGGAGAAAAAGGAAAAGGAGAAAGAGGTTGTTAAGAGGGTTAGGCAATTGGAAATGTTGCATAATACTATTTTTACTGCGACTACAATTCTTGATTTAGATTATTTATTGCAAACTGTAGCCAAAACTATTCAGGAGACTTTTTTATACCATAGTGTGGAAATATATTTATTTAATGATGGGAAAAGTGAATTAACGATAATGGGTAAAGCCGGACCTTATAAATATTTAATACCGGAGAAAAATAAGATAAAGGTATCTGAGGGTATTGTAGGTTTGGTAGGTAGAACAGGAGATACTTATGTATGCCAAAATATTAAGAATGATCCGTATTATGTTATTAAATTTATTCCATTTACTCATTCAGAATTGTGTGTGCCTATAAAATCAGGAGATGATATAGTAGGTGTTATAAACATTGAAGAATCCAGGGTAGATGCTTTTGATGCACAAGATGTTTTAACGATGGAAGCCATTTCAGCTGGGATATATAGTAGCATAAAGAACATAGAATTATATAAGAAACTAAAAAGCAGAATAGATGAATTAACGATTTTATACGAGTTTAGTAGTGGATTAATGTTAACTTTTGATATGGAACAATTGATAAACAATATATTCAATGCATTAAAGAAGACTTTTAATTATTCAAATGCTTCAATATGGTATTTAAATGAGCAGGATAATAAATTATATTTAAAGTCGTTTTATGGGTATCCTGATGGATTTGCTAATTCTGTAAGGGAATTAGGAGAAGGGATAGTGGGTATATCAGCGCGTGATAAAAAAGTAATCGTAATACCTGATGTTTCGAAGGAACCTAATTATACTAGTGTATTAGATACAATAAAATCTGAAGTAGCAATACCTTTGATATATGGTGATAAGTTAATCGGGATACTTGATGTTGAGAGTGAGCATTTAGATTATTTCAAGCAAGAAGAAATAAATATGTTAACTTCATTAGCAACTCAGATTGCTATAGCTATTGATAATGTTACTTTATATAAGCGATTAGAAGAAAGTCATTTAAGATTAAAAGAAAGTTTTATAGGAACACTTAAAGCTTTAACAGCTGCAATAGAAGCAAAAGATTCTTATACAGATGGTCATGTACAAAGAACATCTATGTATGCTGAATTGGTTGCCAAAGAAATGCAACTTCCTGATGATTTAATTGAAACTGTTAAGTATGCTTCTATTTTGCATGATATTGGTAAGATAGGGATACCGGAGACTATTTTACAGAAACCGGGTAAATTAACAACAGATGAGAAAAAAATAATGCAAAAGCATCCTGAAATAGGAGTAAATATAATTAAAGATATAGAATTTTTAAAGAATACTATTCCTGCAATTATGCATCATCAAGAGAGATATGATGGTAATACTAAAGCTGAATATCCTGGTTATCCAAATGGATTAAAAGGTGATGAGATACCGATAAGTGCTCAAATAATTGCAGTTGTAGATGCTTATGATGCTATGACTAGTGATAGACCTTATCGTAAAGCTCTATCTCATGAAGAAGCTATTGAAATACTTACAAGAGAAAAAGGTAAACAATTTCATCCTGTTGTTGTTGAGGCAATGCTAAGAGTATTAGAGAAAATTAGAAAGAATAGGAAATAAGTATACTTTATTTTTGCTGAGTAGAAAATATAAAAGGAAAAGTAAATTTATTATAT
>FWPU01010419.1_pt1 | contig 13400 bp, 12 predicted proteins | sample 2228361 | NCBI WGS metagenome assembly FWPU01 (sample SAMEA103939777, study PRJEB20133) | metagenome | reverse complement strand
CTAGCGGGCGGGTGTAGCTCAGCTGGCAGAGCATCGGCTTCCCAAGCCGAGGGTCGCGGGTTCGACTCCCGTCGCCCGCTCCAATACTGACTTGGGTTTTCGCTGATCGGCAGGTGCGGTCGGGGCTCTGGAATTGAGTAGCAGTTCGGTAGCAGCCTCCCTCAGCTTGCCGACTTAGAGAGGGTGCCCTCCGGCAGCGGCCTTCCCAGAGCTTCGATGTCTACCTCTTGCTCCTCCACGTCCCCCCAGGTGTAGCGGCCGATTGTGAAGGCCGCCGATGCGTGCCCTGCCCGGTCCTTGATAATGCAGGGGTTAACGTTCCTGCGACGCAACACGGTGTTGTGCAGGTGGCGAAGGGTCGTGGAACCGGATAGGGGGGCACCCCGGCCTGGGCACACAGCCGCTTCAAGTCCCGCATCGTGACGTTGTGTCCGTGGAGGGGCTTCCCGTTGGGCTGGCAGAACACTAGGTTCCAGTCATGCCAATGCTTGCAGTGTGGGTGCCGACAGGCATGCCCTCCGGGCAGGGGCCGCTCTGGAGGCGTCGTGCAAGCTGCTGGGCACGCAGTGCTTGTAGCCGGTCGGCGAGCCAGCGCGGGATGAGGACCGTGCGGTCGGAAGAGCCAGCTTTGGTATCGTCGAATTCAGCGCCTCCACGGGAGCGATCCAGATCCTGCAGGAACGTTACCGCGGCTTCTGTCAGGCCTGCCTGATTCCAGGGCAGACCCTGCATCTCGCCCTGCCCCTGGCGCATCCATCCCATCAAGGTCTCCTCCGCAGAGGCGGCAATGGGGGCGGTGGCCGAGGCGCCTGCGGCCGTCGCGGGGGATCCCGGGGAGTTCTGCCACGTGCCGGCCGCCCCGGAGGAATTGTGGGCCGCGCATCCCACGACCGTCTGGGCCGCGGCGGACCTCGTCGCGGCGGCCCGCCTGTACGCGGCCTGCAGGGCGCTGGAGGGGGCATCGCGAAAGGCCGCGGTGGCGAGCTCCCAGCCGGAGACGCCCCTGCCGCCGCCCTCCGCCGGGGAGCAGGTCCCCGCGGCTGCTAATGAAGGCCCGGATGCGGTCCCCTGGCCGGAGGCGCAGGCCCTGCTCGAGCAGGTGGTATCTCAAGAAGGGCCGGACCTCGCGGGAGCCCTGTGGATGGCCGCGGTGCGGGAGCTGACCAGGGGGCGGGGAAGCCCTGTGCCGCGCGCTCGGCGTGGAGCCGGTCGGCGCGCGGGGCGGAGCTGCCTGCGTGCTGCGGGAGGGGCGGTGGTGGACGGTGTGTTGGGGCGTGGCTGCGTAGGGATGGTATCTCCTTCCGCTGGAGCGCTGAAGGCCTAGCCGGGGCGAGCCATCTCTCACCGGCGTATGACGCTTTCGTGCTCGTCAGCCGCGCCGGCCGACCATTGAAAAGCGCGGGAGCCTATCAAAGTCGTCCACCGCCTCAGCGCAGCAGGAAGGCCGGCTTGGCACCCTCCGGGGCTTTCATCACATATGCCCTGCGATACTTCGCGGCGACATCGTGGGTGGATGCCGTGACATGGCACAGGACGAAGTGTGGTGCCTCCTGGGGCACGAAAGCCTCAGCACCCCCGTGCGCTACAGCACTTTGGTGGGCGCAGACCTCCGGCGGGTCCACTGCAAGATCCGAGCGACTGAGCGCCCGAGGCTGTACTGAAGTGAAGGACCTTAGGGTTAGCGGCGGTGAATATGTAGAAGTAGTATGAAGGACGAACGGGAGGGCACCATCCGGGCGCATGCCGATAGGGGAGGATGACTATGCGGCTGGTTAACGAGGCCTGCCGGCGAAAACCTGAGGTCCTGGCCGGCCAGCTGCGCGAAGAGGAGTTCCCGGCGCGCCTGAACCGGGCACTATGGCCAACGCTGACAGCGCCGCGCGCCCATGCGGACCCAGCACTATTCTTCTCCTGCACCCTCCCGACCGGAGGATTGCGGACGCTACTCCAGGACGTGCCTAGCCGGTTTTCCGGGGAGGATCCTTCCGCGCCCGCGATCATACGGCTGGAGACTGGGTTCGGAAGGGGGAAGACCCATAACCCGATCGCGCCGGCGCACGCGGTTGGCGACAGAGCGCTTCGGGATCTCCTTACCCCGAGCGAGCTTCGGACAATTACAGTGGACGAGTGATTGATATGATCCGCGCCATCGATCTCTTCTGCGGAGCAGGAGGAAGCAGCTGCGGCGCCAGGGAGGCCGGAGCACAGATCGTTGCCGGGTTCGACATGTGGGACCTGGCACTCCGCACCTTCCAAGACAATTTCCCCGAAGCGAGGATCTACCGCGGAAACCTGCGGCGGATCAGTGCCAGGAAAGTCGCATCTGAGCTCGGTAGAATCGATATGATCATCGCATCCCCTGAATGCAGGGGGCATACGCCCGCGAGGGGTAACCGCCGGCCATCCGTCAACAGCATCATGACGGCATTTGAGGTCACGCGGTTCGCGCGGGTCTTCAAACCGAGATGGGTAATCGTCGAGAACGTCCCCCACATGCGCTTCTGGGACCTCTATCCGGAGTTCGTGGCGCGGCTGAAACTCCTGGGCTACAAAGTACGTGAACAGTTGCTCGATGCGAAGGAATTCGGAGTACCCCAGTCGCGGAAGCGACTATTCATCATGTGCGATCTGGAGCAGCTCCCTTCTGCAGTGGTCGGTCGTCATAACGCGTTCAGGTGTGCCATCAGCGTCGTCAATATGGATGGGGGGTATCCGTTCAGGCCGCTCGTGGCATTCGGGCGCGCACGCGCCACCCTGGAACGGGCCAAGCGGGCCATCCGGAAGCTCGGTCGGGGGACACCTTTCCTCATCGTGTATTACAGCACGGACGGGGCGGGTGGGTGGCAGAGACTCGATGTTCCCCTCAGGACCGTCACCACGGTGGACCGGTTCGCCCTGGTCAAATGGGACAGGAGCCGTCCCATCATGAGAATGCTGCAGCCGGACGAGATCCAAGTGGCGATGGGCTTCTCTCCGTCCTACGTACTCCGCCATGGAACACGGCGGGAGCGAATGCACCTGCTCGGAAATGCGGTCTGCCCTCCGGTGATGGAGGCAGTGGTGAGGGCACTGACCGGGTCCCACTCCTGGGGGTGAGATATGGACCGGAGAGCACCTTCCGTGAGAATCTCGCCCTCCCTGCTCAGGTCCTTCCGGAGCCAGCTGCTGGCGTGGTGGAGGGTTCACGGAAGATGGTTTCCCTGGAGACAGGATTCCGATCCATACCGGGTGCTGATTGCAGAGATCCTGCTGAGACGCACTCAGGCCACCCAGGTACTCCCAGTCTTCACGCATTTTCTGGAGGAGTTCCCGGACCCAGCGGCCCTTGCGAATGCTCGCGCCGAACGCATAAGAGAACTGTTGTGGCCTCTCGGGCTCCACTGGCGTGCCGGGGACGTCATCCGGCTGGGCAGGGAGATCTTGGAAAGGACGGGGGGAAGGGTCCCCGACGACCCGGACACGCTCCGCTCCCTTCCGGGGGTCGGAGATTACGTGGCGGCCACGGTCAGGTGCTTCGCCCTGGGCGAACGGGCGGCAGTCGTGGACGTAAATACGGCGAGGGTTGTCTCGCGTTTCTTCGGAATCGATTCGAGGGGTGAGCTCCGCCGCAACCGGCAGATTATCGAGGTGCTCGAAAGGCTGGTGGATCGCAGGCATCCCCGAGAATTCAACTGGGCGCTCATCGACCTTGCCGCCCTGGTATGCCGTCCGCGGGTGCCTGTCTGCTCCAAGTGCCCGTTCAATCAGGCCTGCAAGAGAGAAGGAGTAGAGAAGCGGGTCTAGGCTGAACTGTTTCGATTTACTGTTGACAGTGGAGGAGGGTCATATGACGTATCCTTCCCGTTGGATAGTACGCCTCTATGGGGAGACCCAACCACGCTCTTCTGGATCTCGTGGGCCAAGTTCGCCGCAAAGAGCGGAAGCCGCAATGAGAGCGGTGCCCGGTACGTAAATTGTGCCTATATGGCCGCTCTAAACGACGAACCCTGGAAAAATTTTCTGCTCTCCCATGCTGCCGACGACCTGCTTATGGTAGAAGGCAACCGGAGGCTTTATTACAACGGGCAGCCCATTCGTCTGCACTGGCTAGATCGGGTCAGTTTGCTGCTCATCCGCCAAGCATACATACGGCGTCGGTCACTGGCTCTCTGCTACCCGGTCCCAGTCTGCAATCTGGCGGTGCTGGCCGCGGCTCAACTACTGATCCACGATTTCATGCAGCACTATCCGGGTCGTCTTTTAGTACTGATGATAAGCTCCCGTACTCAGGTTCGTGAGCACTACCTGAATCTTAATGTGGAGCGGGAACCGCTGGCCTGTGTCCTGTCGCTGGCCCGCATCAGGGCTGACGGCGATCCGGCAGTGATCCCTGTACCGGGTGGTTCGTCGTCACAACGTCCCCGCCTGTACCATCTCTCCAGCCCACATCTGCTGGATGCCCCATGGCCTGAAGGCATCGGTGCCGTCATCGTGGATCACGCGGGCGGCAGCTTTGATGAGCACGTGACACGCTTACAGGAACTGGCCGCCAGTCGGGGGATTTCCACTGTCATTCACCTGTGCACCGATCCCTTCGCGCCCTTTCTTGAAGAACTGGCCTCAGCTGGCGTTCCTGTTTGGGTCTGGGATCACCATGGGCTGGCAGCCGACTTCGGCGGGCAGATAGCCACAGGTGATGGCGTGACAGGGCATCCCTTCGGCGTAAGTGTCCGGCAGTTCCGGAACATTGCCACCGGAATCCAGCACCATATCCTGGTCTGCCGCCATCCTGTCTTCGAGGCAGCCGCCCGGCGGGTGTGGGAAGACCTGGGGACAGTGCAGCACACATTCAGCGACCGGTCCGGCCAGGGTATTCAACGGGCCATCCGCGCCGCCTACGGCACTTTTTACACGATGCTTCAGATGCCCGTACCACTGCCGGTCTACGAAGAAGAGGCCCGCAACCTGTGGGGCATCCGCCCTGTCAGCCGTCGCATCGATGACCTGGAAGCCTTCACACAGTTGTTGCATGACGAAGCACCAGATCTGGCCGAGGTCTACTGGCCCTCGCTGATCCTGGATTTGAAAGAAATGCAGGATACCCTGGCGGCTGGCAACCCCAAGTATGAAACGCTGGTACAGCAGATTCGCGAACGGCAGACACAGGAAAAGGGGTTGGTCATCATCTGCCCCAATCAGGCCACCCGACGGATGCTGCGCCTCTGCCTGCATGCCCGTGAAGGGTTGCGCCTGAGCGAGCTTGAGGGGGAAGATGCTCACCGGGGGATGCTTCTCAGAACCTATCAGGAAATCCCGAGCCTGGAATCAGCAGATACGATCCTGTTCCCGGGTCAGTTCAGCTATGGTCGCCGTCAGTTCATCCTGACCGCGGCCGCCCCGGAAATTCGCTACCTGGCCTATGGCGACGAGGCAGACCGCATTGAGCAGCAGGTGACAGGAGTTCATCAGGCCCTTGCCAGGATGGGCGGGGCAAAGAAACGTAACCGGGCCTGGGCAGTGCTTGGTGGCATGAACGAAAGACTCCCGGATGCTGTTCTGAATGACAGGATGGTGATCATCGAGTTCACTCACAGCGAGGGTGAGCAGGTATCACGCAGGACTGTGACCGCTGTCAGGGAACCTGATCTGTCGCTCTGGACACCCTTCTCCACGTCAGAATACGATGTGGACAGGGGCCGGGACACGCTGAGCATGGAAGGGGAAGATGCCTTGCGCCCGTCCGGGTTCGCAACACAGCCTCGCCAGAATGTGCTGGTGCCAGCGCTGCGCATTGAGTTCGTGGATGGCTTCTGCCACGCCGAACTGGACAGCCGGTTGATGGTCCTCCTGCCGGCGACGGAGAGCGTGGAGGAACGCCGGGCCGATGCACTGCGGGTTGACGACGTGGTGCTCTTTGTGGATGGTGATCAGCGGCGCCGTCTGTATGAGGCCATTCTGGAACGTGTTGAACATCATCCGGCGATGGGAGCTACCTACATCCTGGTACGCTACTGGCAACAGGCTGTCCGTGAAGGGTTTTTCCGCTCACGGATGACTTACGATGAATTTCTCCAGAAATTGCAGGATCTTGGCAGCCAGATGCAGACAACACCCGGCATCCGGTGTTGGGTAGCCGGGGAAGTCCTTGGTCCCAGGGATGCACAGGACATCAGACGGGCAGGGGTTATTTTCAATGACCAGGCTCTGATTCAGGAATGGAGGGAGATTGATCGGGCGCTACGCAGAATCCGGGGACTTCACATTTCCTTGGCCCGCAAACTGAACCGGGTGATCGTCGAAGCCGGGCTTATGGGCCGTCGCCCTGACGCCGCTGAAGAATGTATCGACGAGGAGCTTAATCTCTACCTGGATGACTTCCGCGACAGCGTGACCGTGCATCGTATCACCGGCATCAGCCCAAAGGCGACACTGGTTCCTTATGTTTTCACCGGGCAGTTTTTTGAAAAGGGGACGGAACTGAGATGGTGACACCACAGCGCCAGGATGAGATCAGGCTGGCCGAATACCTGCTGCGGCGTACGCTGGACCAGCTCACCGGGCGGAGCGAGGACATCTGCCGTGATGACCGGCCGCGCAACCGGTACTTTGTAGGTTCGCTGGCCAACCGGCCGCCGCAGGATGAGAGCGATACCCCCGACTACGACCTGTTTTCCCATCTGGCTCCCACGGCGATGGGGCTGGATGTGCTGGTGGAGCCTGACGGGTCAGATGCCCGACTCGTCATCCAGCCTCACTTCAACGTCTACTATCGCATCTTCCCCGATCTGGAGCACCAACGTCGCATCTCAGGTTACGGAATCGTCCCGCCTGAGAGTCAGGAGGACGGTGGAACAGAAAACCAGCTAGGTGAGTGGGCCGTTGCCTATCGGAAAGTTCCGGTACAGGTCCCACCGATTGAAGTGCGCCTGCCGGGACAGGTGACCGGACGCATCCGTCTGTATGACCCGACGGTACAGCTGGCGCTGGACGCGGCACTGACCATTGCCCGCCAGCAGGCGGGTTCTGATCCGCTGTGCCACCAGATGCCTGATGAGCCACCGCCCGTACCCCAATCGGCCCTTAACAGCCAGGAGGCCTATAATGCCCTGCTCCAGAAGGTGAGGGCCGGGAGGAAACCGGTTATTCCACAGTGGCAGGCCCGGCTGGACGTCCAGGTTCGCCCTGCTGATAATGGCCTGCTGCGTGTGTCTGTGATGTTACGCAACACTTCACCGGATGACGGCGCCGAGCGCAATCCCACAGATCACTACCTGTTTGACTGCTCGCTGCGGGTTGAAGGCCAGAATGCCGTTATCCGGCCCTTCGTCTTCGATATTCTGCCTGAGGATTACCGGTACAATCGAGAGTTATGGGGGCTGGGACGCAATTGCAGTGTTCGCAGAGTGGACGGACGGAACGCTGTGGAGACCGAAAATGCTCCCATCTATCGTCAGCCGGTTTACACCACCCGAGACGCCGTGGATCCCACTCTTCCCCCGGCCAGTTTCCAGGCCCTGGCACAGGACCCGGTCCCGGTTCTGGAGTCCATTGCCGCCGCAATGGATCAGTACCGGACCGGGTGGGAACAGTTGATGGTTCAACGTCGATCAGATCTACCATGGACGCCCGAAATGCTGGCTGCTGCCCAGGATGACCTGAATGCCTTTGTGGATGAGATTGCCCGCTTCCGCAGGGGGATCCAGGCTCTGCAACGCCGTGACATGCTGCGTCGGGCCTTTCAGTTAATGAACCAGACCTTTGCCAGCGCTAGCAAAGGATTCGCCGCCTGGCGACTGTTCCAGATCGTTTACATCGTCTCTCAGCTGCCAGCCATCGCTGCCCGTGAGTATGATGAACCCGATGGTCGTGCTGACTGGAACTCTGTGGATGTCCTCTGGTTCCCCACCGGTGGTGGCAAGACCGAGGCCTACCTGGGCCTGATCGTCTGCACAGCCTTCTTCGACCGGCTGCGAGGCAAGAAGTCCGGCGTCACCGCCTGGATGCGTTTCCCCCTGCGTCTGCTCTCCCTGCAGCAGTTACAACGCTTGGCTGATATTATGGCTGCCGCAGAGCTGCTCCGTCGTCAGACATCCCCTATCAACGGTCCCGATTATGATCCGTTCAGCGTGGCCTACCTGGTAGGATCCGAGAACACCCCTAACCGGCTGACTGAGTATAGCGGGAGTGGAAATGTCTCCTGGCTGGAGCGGTTTCAGCAGAACCCGGCCCTGATGCAGCGATTCCTGACCATCCCCTGCTGCCCATTTTGCGGCCAGCAATCTGTCAGGATGGATCTGGACCGGGACACCATCCGGCTGGTTCATCGCTGTACCAGTCCCCAGTGCCCGGAGGCCTCAAAAGGTGGGGTGCTTCCCATCTTCATAGTAGATAACGAGATTTACCGTTATCTGCCCACAGTTATTGCCAGCACGATCGATAAGGTGACGGCCGTAGGCTACGAGCGTAAGTTCAGCCATCTCTTCGGCGCCGTCACTCACCGCTGTCCAAAACACGGATATCTGAGCCTGGGCGAGTGCACCGAGAAATATGCCCCCTGTGATCTGGAGCCCGGTGCCTTCGTCCCTGTGTCGTTGAAGGACCCCTCGCCAACATTGCAGATTCAGGATGAACTCCATCTGCTGCGTGAGGAGCTAGGTGCCTTCGACGGTCACTACGAAACTTTCCTGGATACCTATCAGCAACGCCGCCAGCGTGTGAGCCAGAAGATCATCGCCGCCACAGCAACCATCGAGGAGTATGCGAATCAGGTGGCCCACCTCTATGATCGCAGGGCCCGTCGCTTCCCGGTCCTCGGCCCTGAGCTAGGCGAGTCGTTTTATGCTACCACCCTGCGCGGCGATGTGCGCCGTACCTACGTGGGCATCATGCCTCACAACTACACCCACATCAATGCCGTGGTCCGTCTGGCGGAACTGTTCCATCGGGAGATCGAAGACCTGCGTCGCGATCCGGCTGAAGCCATCGCGCGCCTGGGCCTGACTTCAGTCGCGACCGCTGATGGGTTCCTGGCCTTGTTGTTAAATTATGAGGTCTTTCTGACCTATCTGCTCTCCAAACGTGAGGGCGACCGGCTCAACCAGAGTTTTGAAGGGCAGTTGAACCGTGAACTGACCGGGGCTGGCTACACCGAGGTGATCAACCGGTCTATCATTGGTGAAACTCCCTTCTCTGAGGTGGCAGAGATTCTGGGTGAGCTGGAAAATCCCGGCCCCGACTTTACCCGTCGCCTGCGCTCCCTGACTGCTACCAGCACCATTTCCCATGGTGTGGACGTGGAACGTCTGAACTGTCTCTGCTTCTTCGGGATGCCCCGCCAGACAGCGGAATACATTCAGACATCCAGCCGGGTGGGGCGTGATCATCCCGGTCTGATCTTCGTCTGCTTTAACCCCGCTCGCGAGCGCGACCAGAGCCACTACCATTTCTTCGTCAAATACCACGAGTACCTGGACCGGCTGGTGGAGCCGGTGCCGATCAACCGCTGGAGCAAGTTCAGCATCAGGCGCACCATCCCGGGACTGTTTATGGCCGCCCTGCTCAACGACTATAACCTGACCATGGGCGGCGGCAGGAAGGAATCACTCTATTTCAGCAGGAAGGTGAGGCGGTTGATTGAAGGCAGGCAGCTCAGGCCAGATGACATTGTGGTGTATATGAAAGAGGCCTACCGTACGGCCGGGCGAGACGCAGGTCAGGATTTTGAGGCTGTGATCGAAAGCAAGGTCAATGAATATATTGATATGTTACGCAACCCGCAGAAGGATTTCACTTCAGAAAACCTGACTGACCAGCCGATGCAGAGCCTGCGCGATGTGGATGAGCAGCTTGACATTTACCTGGGGAAAGACTCCAGGCTGCTCTGGAGCAGTGCAACCGGGGGGCGTCGCCGGTGAGAAGGGGCAGGCAGCAGATTCTTTTCAACTTCCTGCCGGGAAAGACGTTCGACCACGAGAGCGGGCAGGCCATCTGCATCGTCACCGGCTTCCGGGCTGAGGAGGATACAAAGCTCAACCTGCGGTATGTGCTGGACCGGGTGGCTTGGCTCCTTCGTCAGTGGCCAGAAGAACGGCGACGGGGCTTTCCTGACCCCTATCGTCAGCCTGATCGCTATGTCCTGGCGACACCTAAGGCCGTTGAAGCTGAGATCTTTCCTCTCCTCTACGAGTGCACCAACCCGGACTGCCGGCGCGTTGCCCTTTACCAGAACGTCCGTCAGGCCAGCAATCTTAACCCTGGTCTGCACTGCCGCACGTGTGGTTCGTCCATGATTCAGCTCCACCATGTACTGATCCACCGGTGCGGCTCTATTCGTCCCTTCATCGTTCCCCGCTGTTTACGGCACGATTACGACCATATCTGGCTGGACACCAGGAACAGCCAGAAGTACACCCAATTTCGCTGGCAGTGCCGTCAGTGCAGTTTTCAGCTACCCATAATTTATGGCAACTGTAACGAATGCAGTCTGTCGGACAAAACGATGCGTCCCATCGTTCATCGCGCCACGGCCTCGTACTATCCCCAATACCGCACGCTGATCAATCTGCCTGGCAAAGATCTGACCCGCATTCTGGCTGACCCGGAACGCCACTGGCTTGCCATCGCTGCCTATCTACGTCTGTTCGACCACTGCCCCAACAATCGCATGATTGATCTGGTTACAAGCCCAGAGGGGCGGACGGCAGAGCAGGAGAGCATCGCCACGCTGGAACGCCTGATTCAGAATGCGCCATCAGCGATAAGGATAAAACTCCAGGCGCAACTGGACGGGCTGTGGCAGGGGCTCTCCAGCCTGGGGGGCGACCGCCGCAGTCAGATCATCAGTAAGGCAAAGAAGCTGGTCACGCTGCAGGGCGATGCGCTGGAAGAAGCCGGACGTGAACTTCTGGAGTTTGTCCGTCCCGACGAAACGATGCAGATCACGACATTATCTCAACTGGAACAGAAGGCCAAGCAGGAGATGCTGGGCCGTCTGCCGATCTACCAAGTGGCCTACCGGGATGCCCTCTGCCAGACCGGACTGGTCGACGTACGGCTCATCGGCGACTTCCCGGTAGTCACGGTCGTTGCTGGCTATACCCGTGATCAGCGTGAGGCGGACAACACTATTCTCAGAGCGTTCCCACGGCTCCAACAGGATGATCCGCGTACCCCGCTGTTTGTGGACACAGTTGAGACCGAAGCGCTGATGTTCAGGCTGGATCCGGCCCGTGTACTGCGCTGGCTGGCATTGAACGGATTGACGAGCAGTGATCTGCCGGACTACCAGGATGAGACAGCTGTCCGAAGCTGGATTCTTAACCGGATGGGATCTATCAATCCCTTCCAGGAGATCCCGGAAGACGATCCCATTACACGGGCCGTGTACAGGCTGGTGCACTCCTTCAGCCACTTGGTCCTGCGTCAGGCCGTCATCCAGAGCGGGTATGACCGCACCAGCCTGAGCGAGTATCTGTTCCCGCGTGCGCTGTCTTTCGTGCTCTACAGTAACAACCGGACAAAGTTTACCATCGGCGGGCTGTACACCCTCTTTGAACAGACTCTTCATGAGCATCTTCGGGCTGTGCTGGACAAAGGTGAGGCCTGCGTCTACGACCCTGTTTGCACGGAAGAAACTGGCGCCTGTCATGCCTGTATGCACATCTCAGAGCTTTCCTGTGAACACTTCAACCGTAACCTGAGCCGGCGTTACCTGTTTGGCCGGATTGAGGAGGATGGAAGCGAGTTCATTGGGTACTGGGATGCGCGGTGTAATGGCTGATGTGGCGCTGGGAATCGCCCGTCTGCCCGGTCTAACTGCAGACCTGCTGGCTCTCATTGAGAAGGCCCTGCTCCTTGTCAGTGACCGGGATGGTGTCGTTTCCGTGCACACCGTTCAGGCAGAGATGCAGGATCGATTCTCTGGAAAGCGTCTGGAAGCTCTCTTTTTCTCCCTGTCCCAGGCTGAGGCCCTGAAACGTGTGAAACAGAGCCGACGCGGTCATACCTTTGACCAGTACTTGGTGGAACCGGACCGGCTGCGCCAGACCATTCGTGATGCCACCCTGGCCAGACTTGTGTTGGAGCAAGTGCAGGTGGAGGCAGAACAGGCGGGTCAGGTCGAGCTGGTTGCCACACTGCCCGAGAATCTGCCCCCGGACACCCGGATCCGCCACAGTATTCTGCCGCTGGCCGCTGCACTCCATCGATTGATTACTGAAGCCGAACGGGAGATCCTCATCCTCAATCCTTTCTTCGAACGGGCTGGCTTTGACCGGCTGGCTTCAGCTCTGCTGGCTGCTGCAGACCGTGGTGTGGCAACCACCATAGTAACCCATCGGCTTTCTGATCCCGGTTCAGTCAACCATCAGGTACTGGGCAGTCTGGCCACACTGGCAGCTGCGCGAGGTATGGGTAAACACTTTACCTTCTGGGAGTATCAGCAAGTTGAGGAGCGTCGCGTCGTTCCCGCTGCCCACGCCAAAGTCCTGCTCGTTGACGGAAGAAGTGCCTACATCGGTTCGGCGAATATGACCGAATACGGGATGGCCCGCTTCCTGGAGATAGGCGTACTCCTGCAAGGACCCCTGGTGAGGCGGTTAAAGCTAATCTTCCAAGCCATTCTGGGATCAAACCAAGCAGAACAGGTAACACTCCAAAGTTGATAATGCCGTCGCATCCCAGAGTACCATACCTGACCTGTAGCTCTGCCGCAGACCTCATATTTCTGTGGAGGAGGCACCGCACCACATCCTGGCCGACGGGCGAGGAGTGCGGCTAGCGGCGCACACTACCGTTGCGAACTGCCACGACATGAAGACCCCCACGCAGACAGTGAAAAACGTCATTGTGCCACGGCCCAGGGGCTTGCCGTTCGGCTGGCACAAGACCAAGCCCCAGTGGTGCCGGCGACGGCAACGCGGGTGCCGACAGGCGTGCCCCTCCGGCCAGGGGCCGTGTCAGTGCCGGTGCTAAACTCCCCATAATGCCGAAGTAAAAGTCCCCCTGTGTTTGGAGTCAAGCCCTGCCTTTGGTCATGTCCGGCCCATGGTCGCTGAGGACAGCCGCCTCTTCTCCGGGGATCTGGCGCGCTAGGCCTTGATCCCCGAGGAGTTTCCTGCCGGAAGCCTGGACGACACCCGAGCCGCCGTACTCCGCAGTTCCCGCTGCTTCCGTGATACGCGACGGGACTCCGCCGCTCGGTACACCTCCCCGGTCAGCAGCATGCGCCAGGCGACGATGAGCAGCTTCCGGGCCAAAGCAACGATTGCTTTCTTGTGCCCGATCTGTTGGCGCTTGCGCCGGTAGAACTGGCCCAGGGGCCCTTTGTCGTGGAGAGCCAGCACATGGGCAGCTTCCACGAGGAGCGTTCTGAGTAGGCCATTGCCGTTTCGGCTGATGCGCCCCTGGTAGTGGGTCTCTCA
>FWPU01010706.1_pt1 | contig 13402 bp, 13 predicted proteins | sample 2228361 | NCBI WGS metagenome assembly FWPU01 (sample SAMEA103939777, study PRJEB20133) | metagenome | reverse complement strand
TGTAGTTAATTAATAATTAATTTGACTTTATTATACCTATATAAATATAATTTAAATCTTAATTCCTTAAAAAGGAGGTAAAAATATGAGAAAACTTACAAAAAGACCTATATGGGGTGTAGCAATAATGCTGTCAGCAGTTTTTATCCTGAGTGTATCCTGTAAAGGTCCTGAAGGTCCCCAGGGTTCTCCTGGAACAGAACTCTGCAGCACATGTCATGCTGAAAATACTGAAATACTCTCAAGGGAAATACAATATCAGAACTCAATCCATTACCTGGGTGGCAACTATGAAAGGGATTATTTTCCATGTGCAGGATGTCATACTCATGAAGGATTCATAGTTCTTGTTGAAAATGGTGATACAACCCAGTCAATAGTAAATCCAACTCCTCCAAACTGTAGAACCTGTCATAATGTTCACACGACCTATACATGGGAAGATTTTCAGTTAAAAACAACTACAGCGGTTAACTTGAGAGCAAGTGGAACATTTGATATGGGCAATGGTAATCTCTGTGCTAACTGCCATCAGGCAAGAGCAAGCGATGTTATACAACCCGGAGATTCAGTCGTCAATGTGACTTCTCCATACTGGGGTCCTCACCACAGTCCTGTTGCAAATCTTATTTCAGGGCAGGGAGGATTTGAAGAATTTCCAGGGAACTATCCAAGCACCCCCCATTACACTGCTATAACAGAAGGATGCCCGAAGTGCCACATGGCAGAACCCTACGGCTCGCAAGCAGGTGGTCATACAATGAACATGTTTTATGAATATCACGGTGATTCAGAACTTTTAACAGCAGGATGTGAAGGATGCCATTCTGACCCTGTATCTGAATTTGAAAATGCTGAATCAATTCTTGAAGCAAATCTTGACTCTTTAAGAACAATCCTTATAAATGCAGGAATAATGGACTCAACAGGCCATGCAGTTCCAGGTAACTGGCCAAGAGAACTTGCAGGAGGTTTGTGGAATTACCTGTTTGTAGAAGAAGGACATGGAGTTCACAATTTTGATTATGCAAACTCACTTCTTGAAAATACGATTCAGGGATTAAGCGGGCAGTAATTAATTTATATAGACAATTTCATTTTTTCAAAATTTTTAACTTCTCCCATCAGTACAAGAACATTCCCGGGTTTTATAACTTCTTCTGGGTCAGGATTGAAAATCATTCTATCTTCCTTCCTTATTGCTATTGCTATCATACCGTATTTCTGTCTCAAGCCGGAATCCTTTAAAGTCTTATTTGCAAACTCATAGTCATCCTTAACCTCAATTTCCTCAACCCTTAAACTTAAATGCTGTCTTTGAACAATAAAATCAACAAATTCTAAAAGAGAGGGTCTTAAAAGGGTCTGAGCAATTTTTATACCACCTTCCTCATAGGGCAGTATTACCCTGTGAGCACCTGCTTTAACAAGTTTTTTATAGGAAAATTCATCTTCTGCCTTTGAAACAATTAAAATATTCGGACTTAACTCCTTTGCAGTAAAAATAACATAAAGATTATCCGCATCATTTCCTAAAAGACAGGCTATTCCTTTTGCCTTTTTAACACCCGCTTTTATAAGGATTTCTTCCTCTCTTGCATCACCTTCTATAAAGGCATAGTTTTTCCCCTTCAGAACATCAATTCCTTCAGGTTCTTTTTCTATAACAATAAATTTTTTCTTTTCCTTTTCAAGTTCTTTTGAAACAAACTGTCCAAGCCTTCCAAATCCGCATATTATAAAATGGTCTTCCATTTTTCTCAACCCTCTTTTCCTCCTTCTTGTTAAAAAACTAAAAAGGGTTATTTCAAAAACCCTCTGTCCTATGGTTAAAATTGTATAGGAAACAAAGCCGAGACCAAAAATAAGATAAAAAATTGTAAATATTTTACCAGTCTGGCTAAAAGGCTTTACTTCTTTGAAACCAACTGTTGTTATTGTTATAACAGATTGATAAAGAGCATCAATAAAGACCATTTTTTCTATTAAAAGATAACCCATGGTTCCCAGTAAAATCAAAATTAAAATTCCGAGTATGTGAAGTAAAATCCTCATTTAAACCCTTATCAATTTACCGTATTTAATTCCCTTTGTTGCAACTATCTCATCACTCAATTTTCTTATCCTTGCTGGTTTTCCCTTTAAAACTGAAATTTCAAGACAGTTTTTTTCATCAATATGAATATGAAGAGTTGAAATTATTTCATTTGTATGTGTATGTCCTTTTTCAAGCAATTTTTTTGATAATTCTCTCTTTTCATGTTCATAAACTGTTATTAAAACACCGTAAACTTCCTCCTTTTCTTTTTCCCATTTCCTTTCCCTTATCCAACCGGTTAAAAGTTCCTCAATTAAATGGGAACGGGATTTATATCCGTGTTTTTCTAAAAATAAAGAAAGTTCTTTAATTAAATTTTTATCTATTGATACACCAAATCTTTTTTTTGCCATACTAAACCTTGAAAATTATTTTTTCCTCAATTTTGTTTAATCTTTCTGTTAATTCCTGGTCAATTTCTTTCTGGCTCTCATAATAATAAAAAAGTGAATTATTTTTGTATTCTTTATCACGGGTGAACCTCCGCATACATCTTTCTTCTTTACAATGTAAGGGTTCACATTTTTAACCTTTCCCATCAAGGCCTTCTTTTTGTATTTCATAATACAACAAACATACAAAAAAATTCAAATTATTTATCATTGAAATCACGGGGTTTACTGCCTTATGTTAAATATTTAAAATGAGCACAATTCTATTCATCGGAATTGTAATCCTCATCTTTGTAGGCTATTTTAGGAATTTTATATCAAAAATTCTGGGAATTGATGTAAAAAGGGAAATACCTATATTATTAAAATATGATGGTGTTGATTATGTCCCTCCCAAAAACCCTTTGTTTTATTCGGACACCATTTTTCATCAATTGCAGGAGCAGGTCCTATAGTTGGTGCTGTATTTGCATATATCTTCTGGAGATGGGCTGTTGTTATAATATGGATTATACTGGGTTCAATTTTTATGGGTAGTTTTCATGATTTTGTCTCGATAAAGGAGATTACAGGATGAAAGTAAAATTATTTAATCTTTATAAGTTTTACTTTTAAAATAGGTAGTCTTTTAGCGATAATTTTTCATACAATTTTAAGGTTAACTCCAAAATAGAAATGAATCATTTTATCTCTGATTTCTGCTATTTCTCTTCATAGGGTATTAAGATGCTTTTCTTTAATTTTTTTAGCACATTCTTCACTGCTTCTCCTATTATTTCTATATTTCTTATCTACCTCTTATTATTTTTTCAAAATTTAAAGGGGGAAATCTTATAAAAATTAAAGGAAATCGGGTTAATATTGATTATAAATCTATAAAAAGCCTATAATTAAGGTATGAAAGAAATAAATCATGCGGTTATAAGTAAAAGGCTTAAACATATAAAGGAAAGGAATAAAAAAGTGTTTGAAATTATGAAAAATAGGGTCAGGGATATTGAAAAATATATAAAAGTTATTGAAAAGAAATTTTTAAAAGCATGAATAAAGATTTTTTTAATTAAAGGGAAAAGAAAAAGAAATGATCAAGAAGAAGATTAAAAATGTATTACTTAAAAAAAATATAATCGGTTTTGCTTATCTTTCTGATAGTTTTATTCAGGAAAAAGAATTCAGTGATATGGATATAGGAATATATATTTTGTTTGAAAGATATAAAAAAGATAGAGAAATAGACATTTCAAAAGAATACTGGTATGATAAAGTATTTTTTAAGGGAAGTTTTAAATGAACTTATTTTTGAGCATTCTTATAATTTTTAATCTGGATTTAGACAAAAAGAAAAAAGAACTTTTAAAATTTGCTGAAAAGGAAAACATAAGGGAATGGGCTGAATTTGTCTTAGAATATTCTTCATCTGCTGATATACTAAAACTTAACTATGAGAATTTTATATTCCATTTAAAGGCAATAAAAGAAAATCTTGAAAGGGTGCAATGGAAGGATAAAATAAATGATTATCTTCTCTATCATTATATTCTTCCCCAAAGAGTATCCCAGGAACCTCTTGAAAATTTCACATGGATTTATAAGGATACCCTTTATAATCTGGTCAGGAATTCTAGAGATATGAGGTCCGCGATTTTAAAAATAAATGAATGGTGTTTCACAAAAATGAAATATCAGCCTACTGAAAGATGGGATCAGAATGCAATATCAACAATTAAAAGGGGATTTGGAAGATGTGAGGAAATGGTGATTTTATTTATGAAGGCATTGAGAACTATTTGCATTCCTGTAAGAGAAGCTTACACACCCTGGTGGCCATTTACAGAAAGCAATCATGCCTGGTGTGAGGTATGGGTAGATGGAAAATGGCACTTTATAGGGGGAGCAGAACCAACGGACCTGGATTTTGCCTGGTTCAGAAATTCTGTACCAAGGGCTGGAATAGTTTTATCTCCTGTTTTTGGTGAGGTGAAGAAAAAAAGTGAGTTTGTTCATAAAAAGGGTGAAAATTATACAATTTTAAATATCACACAGAATTACACAGAGCCTTATAGAGTATATGTTAAAACTGAAGAAAATGCAACACTATCTTTTTGCGTTTACAATTATTCTGCTTTTGTTCCCTTGTTTATTGACACTCTTAAAAGAGGGGAAAGGCTTTATACTCTTGGAAAGACCGATTATTTTATTTATTTATTTAAAGATTCTTTATTCGGATATAAAATTTTAAGACCAAAAGGAGATTTTGATACAGTAATTATTAAAATAGATAAAAAAGAATTTAATGATACTTCTCTCTGGATTTATGTAAAAGAGCCTTTTGAAGATAGTGTAAAGCCTTCCTACAAGCCGAATATGGATTCATTAAAAAATTTGCAAAGCAAACACTTTGAAGAAATCTCTTTTATCGATTCATCAAAAATTAAAGACAAAAGACTTTTAAAAATTCTTGAAAATTCAAGAGGAAATAAGTATAAAATTTTGAAATTCTATAAATCTTTAAATAGAAGAGAAAAAGAGGATTTTCTGGAATTTTTTGAAAATACCCATCCAAAAGACCTTGTTATGATGGACACTGTAAATTTGAGAGAAGAAATTAAATTCATAAGAAAATCAATAGAACTTTCAAAAAATGTGCCAGACAGCATCGTAAGGGATTATTTAATTCCTGAAAGGATTTTATTTGAAGAATTTGGACTCTACAGAGAGTATCTTTTCAATAAATTTAATAAATTTATAGGCAAAAATACACTGGAGACAGCCAAAAAAATATTTGAATGGGTTAAACACAATATTAAGGAAGAAAAACAAAGAGAATTCTTTAAACCCCTTTTAAATCCTGTTTATACTTTTGAACTTAAAAGGGGAGGAAATATCGAAAGGTATATTTTGACTGCCGGAATTTTGAGGACATTTGGAATACCTTCAAAAATAAAATGGAACTATAAAGGAGTTTTATACTGGCATAATGGATGGAAAGAACTTGCTTTTGAGAAAGAAAAACTAAAAGAGAAAGCAATTTTAATGATAAAATTTTTAAGGGAAGGAGAAAATATTTCAAAGGATTTTGAATATTTTGAAAATTATAGCATTCTATCTTTTAAAGAATATCCTGAAAGGGAAGAACCCGATATTATAAAAGAAGATACAATTCAAACTATAGAACTTGATAAAAATATTTACTATCTATTTTCAGGTTTTAGAAATGCAAAAGGGGATGCTTTTTTAAGGATTAAAAAGGTGGATTTAAGGGGGAAAGATACATTGAAAATATCTTTTGATGTAACTCTTCCCTATAGGGATTTAAAAGCAGGACAACTTGTTATAAGAAAATATCAGGGTTTTGGAAGAATTGAAAAACTGAGTATTAAAAAAGAGGAAATTGAAAAGGGAAAGGTTATTCTGATATTCCTTGACCTAAAATCAGAGGAATCAAGAAGCACGCTAATAAACGCAAAATCCGCAATAAATAAATTTGAAGGTAAGGTATTTTTCTTTGGAAAAGATAAAGAAGAAATTGAAAAATTTTTAAAGGAAACCAGGATTAAAAAGGGAAAAATTTATGCTATAAATGAAAAAGATTTAAAAGAGTGGAGAATAAAAAATCTCCCGTCAATTTTATATTTAAAAAATAACAAGCCTATTTTCTGGATAGAGGGGCTTACTTTACATTTAAGAGATCTTTTAGAGATTAATTGACTTTAAATAAAATTCTAAATTAATTTGATTAAAATTTCTGTGAGTTTTTCAATAATTTCAATTCTTTCATAGCATTCTTCAAAATTTTTTCCCCTTACAATTATTCCATGTTTTTTCCATATTATACACTTGTACTTTGAAATTTTTTCTGCAGTTTCTTTTGCAAGCTCTAACGAACCTGGTTCTTTTTCTCCTGTAAATCCAATACCCTCAGGGAAAATATATTTAAACTCAAAATGAATATTTTCCAAGACTTCATTTAATTCTCTCTCATCTTTTACTAAATGGGAAACTGCAATTATATTCACAGGATGAACATGAAGTAAATAATTTTCTTTTAATTTACTTCTTAAAATTTCCTTATGGCATAAAAGATGAACATTAAACTCTGTTGAAGGGTCTTTGCCTTTAATTAAATAAACTTTATTTCTTTGAATTTTTAACAAACTTAAATTCCTCTCAGGGTTTTCCATCAGGTCCCTTATTCTTGCTCCTTTTGAGGTTATTAAAACAGATTTTTTATTTATCTCATCGATATCTAATTTAATAGCCATTTCTAACCGTTTGCCCTTAAGCCTCTTCACCCCTTCACCCATTACCGATAAATTCCCTTCACCTGCACATACCCATCCCTTTTGGTAGATAAGGAATGAGATTTTTCTGGTTTCTTCAGAAATTCTTTCAAATATCATCTTCATTATGCCATTTATTTTAAAGTAAAAATATACCATTTATTCCATTTGACTTTTTTTTAAAAAAATCTCTTATAATTTTAAAGATAAAATTATAGGAGGTGAGAAATGAAAGCCATAGTTGCTGTAAGTATAACTCCGTTAGGGACAGGTAAAACAGGTCTTTCAGAATATGTTGCATCTGCAATAAAAGTTCTTGAAAGATATCCTGATATCCAATATAAGACTGATTCAATGTTTACAATAATGTTTGGAGATAAAAAGAGGATTTTTAAGTCCATAATAGAAATGCAGGAAGCAATTTTTAAGAAAGGAGCCCTAAGAGTATCAACAATTATAAAGATTGATGAAAGAAGAGATAAAGAAATGGATCCGGAAGATAAAATAAAATCTTTAAAAAAACATTTAGGAGGTTAAAATGGGTATAGTTTTATCAATTATAATAGGAATAAAGAGTGTTTCAGGGACATTTTCAATAGTTGCAATGGACCCTGAAACAGAAGAATGGGGAATTGCAGTTGCATCAAGAGTTTTAGATGTTGGATATATTGTTCCTTGGCTTAAAGCGGGAGTTGGTGTTGTTGCAACGCAGGCACTCGCAAATCCCTATTTTGGACCATTGGCTCTCAACCTTCTTGAACAGGGTAAAAAAGCGGATGAAGTTTTAAAAATAATACTTAAAAGGGATACATCATCAGAAGACAGGCAGGTTGGAATTGTTGATAGATATGGAAACTCTGTTTCCTTTACAGGCAAAAGCACGATTTCATGGGCGGGTCATAAAAATGATAAATATGTCGCTATCCAGGGAAATATCCTTACAGGTCCTGAAGTTGTTGATACAATGTTTAAAGTATTCAAAAAAACAGAGGGTTTACCCCTTGCAGAAAGACTGCTTCTGGTCCTTGAAGCGGGTGAGTTAGTAGGAGGTGACAAAAGGGGCAAACAATCCTCAGCCCTTTATGTTGTCAGAAAAAGAGGCGGATATCAAGGAGTGGATGATAGACTCGTTGATTTGAAAGTTGTTGACAACCCAGAACCTGTGAAGGAACTAAGAAGGCAGTATGAGTTATGGCAGTATGCATTCCTTGCAACAGCCTATCTAAGGCTTGCTAAAGAAGAAAAGGATAAAGAAAAAATATTTCTTGAAAGATCTCTTGCTCTTTTAGAAAAAGCTTTAAAAAGTGATTTAAAAAATCCTGAGGTTTATAATAACCTGGCATGGGAATTTGCTTTGAGAAAAATGTATCCTGAAAAAACTCTTTCCGCAGCAAAAAGGGCACATGAGCTTGCACCTGAGGATGCCAATATAATGGATACTCTTGCAGAGGCATATTATGCTGCTGGTATGTATAAAGAGGCGGTCTACTGGGAGAAAAAAGCTCTTGAAAAAGAACCTGACAATGAATTTTTCAAAAAACAGCTAAAAAAGTTCAAAGAGGCATCAAAAAAATTTAAAAAATAATATTTGGATAAATACCGATAGATATAATTATTGAAAATAGGAATAGAAAGTAGAAGTTAAAAACTTTTAATTGATTCATTTTGGGTCTTTTTACCTCAAAAAAAGATAGAATACCAAGAGGAATTGCCAGAGGATAGAGAAGAAAAAATTTCAAAATTAATGGAGTAACAAAATAGGAATAAAGTATCAAAAGGGCTGAATAGATTCTTCCCTTTTGCTCACCAAAAATTATGGGCAGTGTTTTAACATTCAAAATTTTATCACCTTCTGCATCAGGCAAATCTCTGAAGGAAATTGCAGGGGTTAATCCCAAAAATATTAGAAGATATACCTTAAAAGGAATCTCTCTTAAAGGCAGGTTTATACCAAATCCCATCATAAAGGAAAATAGTGCTGCAATTCCAAGACACAAAAGATTTAAGGGAAAATATTTTTTAAGTCTTAAAGGAGGTATAGAATACACTATATGCAATATATGAGAAAACAAGATTACCAGAAATATTCTTTTTGAAAAAATAGAAATAAAAAGGCTTGAAAGAGTAAAAAAAAGGAAATAAAAGATTACCTTTTTTTTATTAAATTTTTCGAAAAATGGATTTGTTTCTCTTACATACCTGTCTCCTTTCCTGTCAAAATAGTCATTCAAGATAAGCGCAGATTGGAAAAGAAGAAATAGGGAAAAGGAAATCAAAAAGAATTGAGAAATATTTTTTATTCGGTACCCTTCCATAAAAATTGAAACCAGATAACCCCCGCTCATGAGAAACAAATAATGGCAGAAAAGATAAATTCTTAAAACAGGGAAGGATAATTTTTTTAAAAAGCCTGATCCTATATAAAAAGATAATGTTAAAACAAAAATAATTCCTGAAATTATATAAATCAATTTCTAAATAAAATTCCACCTCCTTATCAAAATCTTATTTAACCTCTCCTAAAATCCTAAATTCAACTCTCCTGTTAAGCTGATGTTGTGCTTCTGTTTTCGCACGTGGAACAACAGGACTGTCTTCTCCATAACCCACTGCTATAAGCCTCCCTGCATTTATTCCGTGCTTGGTAACAAAATAGGTTTTTACTGAATTTGCTCTTGCATCTGTCAATTTAAAATTATAAGCCCTTGAACCTCTCTCATCAGCATGTCCACCTATCTCAACTCTCATTGTTGGATTATCTTTAAGAACCTGAGCAATTGAGTCAAGAACAGGGTAAGATTCGGGTCTTATTGTTGCCTTGTTGAAATCAAAGTATATATTTCTGAAGGTAAATACCATCTTCTCCTGAAGCATTGCAAAATTCTTGATATTCTTCTCACCACCTCTTACAACAACATAAGCAGCCTGGGGTATATATTCCGGGCCTTCAGGTGGTTTGGTCACAGTAACTTCAAATAAATGAGTTCCTGCGTATAGCATAACCTCATAAGTTCCATTCGGTTCTGTTGTCAATTCTTTAACAACTTTTCCTATAGAATCCTTTATAACCATTTTTGCAACAAGAGGTTCTTGGGTTTGTGCATTATAAACTTTCCCAAGGACAAGTCCTTTATTAGGTTTCATCAGGATTTCTTTCTCAACCGTGGTAGCGGGTTTCATTACAATAACATCTGTTCTTTTGTAATAGTCAGGATGCTCAAAGATGAATGTATATTCTCCTTTTTCCATTTTTGTCTGGAACACTCCAAGGGAATCAGGCCTAAACTTTTTCTCTTCTTTCTTGGTCTTTAAAGATATATCAGGCACAACAGGTTCTCCTGTAAGAGCATCTTTTATTCTTAAAACAAGTGTTCCGTAGGTGGGAACAAGTTTAAATAAAAGGTCAGTTGTTTTATTGGCATTTATTTCAGCAGGGAGTTTTTTCGGGAAATAGCCTTCCTTTGTTACCTGAACAATGTAATCTCCTGGTTTTAAACTCTGATAGAAGAATCCTTTCTGATCAGAATAAAGGGTTTTAACAACCTTGTGTCCTTTATATATATCAACTTTTGCAATAAGAGGCTCACCAGTAATTGAATCTTCTATTGTTCCTCTTAATTTACCCTTCATTGGGGTTCTTAACCCCCAGTAAAGACTCAAAACTTCACCATTACTCGCCATTAAAAATCCCCTTGAATGTGAATAACCGAGATCAAAATAGAACCAATCAAAGGTGAGTCCTATCCCATAAGAAAGTGCAATTCCCTGATGACCTCCAAGTGTTGCACCTCCTCTCAATGCAAACCAATCTGTTAGAGGGTACTCACCACCTAAGGAAACCTTTGGTCTTTTTGAAGAGAGTGCTCTCTCTTTAAATCCCTGCTCATAATCAAAGAATATTTTCCACATCTTATCAGGGTCAACATATGTAATCCCGAGTCTTAAAAGAGGGGGGAGTCTTTTCCAGAATCTCGTCTCATAGGTATCTGATGTATCAATTCCTATGCTATCTCTTTTATCTTCGTCCACGAGATTCCATATATTGAAATCTTCCACTCTTCCATAATGATAACTTTCTTCAGCATAAGTATCCATATCAATAAAAGGAAGACCAACTCCCCATTTTACAAAGGAATAAACATTATTCAGGGAAAGACCAACAGCAAGCCTATCTCCATAATTAAATCCTGTTCCCATATCAAATGCGTATCCTCTTCCACCAACAGCATATCTTGCCTTTAATGTATCATAACCACTTATCGCTCTATATCCCGAATTGAGTGCTGCTCTGAAATCAAGAACCTCAGCGTATCCAAGTCCATAAATATAAGAATAAGATGCACCATAAAGTATCCTCAGGTTTTCATCAAAATCATAGTAATACCCTGCCCCTATTCTTCCTTCTATGTATGAAATTGCTTCCGCATCCATATTATTTAAGTTGTAAACCCTGCCCAATTCATTTCCATAAAAAGATAGGTTCCAGAAATCTCTCGTTGTTGAAAAATAACCACCTGCTACTCCTCTTACTCCAAGTGCAAAATATTTATAGGCGAAGGAAAGCGCGGTTATATCACTTCCTAAATGAGACTTGAAAAAATCTCCTGGTATGGAGCCATAGAAATCCTGTTTCTCATCGTAAGTTAATGTATCCCCATCACTTGCCTTCTGAGCCATATTATTCCACCAGGATATGGAGAATGTATTGTTTGTAAATCCTAAAAATCCTGAAGCGGGAAAGGAGAAAGAAAATTCGGGATTTAATTTTGAACCTAAAAGTGCAGGATTATAAAATAGAGTTTGAGAACCATATGCATAAGAAGACCCATGCCACATTCCTGCATTAGGATATATGTAATAGGCAAATAAAATTCCTGGTAAAATTATAAAAACTATTTTTTTCATCCTGTCTCCTTATTCTTCAAAAGCTTCTGTATCCGTCAAAATATTTACTTCAACCCATCCACTCACTCTCAGGCTATCCCGCGACCTTAAATATGCCTTACCCTGCTGAGGCACAAAAACTTTCGTTTTGTAAAATACAAGGGAATCCTGAAAGACATTGAAATGTTGCTGGGAAAGTTCTATTGTGTCACTCCATGCTATAGCGTCTGTTGATTTACCGGTTGCCGTATCTTTTGGAGCCGCATAAAATGGAAATTCATCTATAACTGAGTCAGGTGGCCACTCAAGTCCTCTTAAATAAATTGTTCCATAAGCCTCAGCAGGTAATGAATGTCTTATATTTAAAACAACCCTTACCCTTGCAATTTGTCCCTTTTCAGCAGCCTTTCTTATTTCTTCTTCTGTTTCAAATGTATCTTCAATAGTAAAAATTATATCTCCAATAAGATGAGCTGCCATTAAAACTCTTTTTACCCCAAGAACAGTATCAAAATAAGCGTTTCCACTCGTTATATAGGGTCTTATTTCAAGTTTATGAGGACCAAAAGGGAAACTATCATATACAGTTTGAACCACAGTATCTACCAGACCCGGGGGAAAGGTAAAATAAACTATTGTGTCCCCTGTTCCTATCCACTTTTGTAATGTATCAGTTAATGTATCCCAGTACCAGGGTGTAAAGTGTATATAGCCACTAACTGTATCTTGTGCATTCCCTTTGAATTCAACTTTTCCTATCATTGTGAATAATATAGACCTGAAAAGAGAATTAACAGTATCAATCTCCTCTGGTAAAGACCTTCTTAAACTTGCATAAAAAATTTGATACTCGGGAGGTGTCTGAACCTGAACACTTTCTTCAAGATGACTTTGAAGCATATATACAGAATCTATGAAAGGTTGAAGGGAATCATATATTATTTCATATTTTTCAGGGTCTTCCTTCAGAACATCGTAAACCGTGACAACACTATCTCCTATGGGAACCCTTAGTGTCACCCACCATATAGGCTGGTCCTTTGGAATCTTTATACAGGATACACCTATCATCAGTATAAAAATTACCGCATATTTTTGCATAAATTCCTCCTTTAAATTTTAAAAATAGATAAAAATTATAAAGCATTAAACACTAAAAAGTTAAATAAAATCAAAATTGAATAAATATAAATATATGGAGTAAAATTTATTTCTTATGAAAGAGTTTAGAGAATTCCATTCAGGGGATACAGGCATTTTCCTGAAAGTCGATAAAATTTTATTTAATAGGAAAAGCAAATTTCAAAAGATTTTTCTATTTAAAAATAAAACTATGGAAAAGGTTTTAACCCTTGATGGTCTTATAATGCTTACAGAGAAGGATGAATTCTTCTATCATGAATCCCTTGTTCATCCTGCTCTATCACTCTTTTTAAAACCCCAAAAAATTCTTGTAATAGGAGGTGGAGATGGAAAAACAGTTTACGAGATATCTAAACACAAACCTTGTGAGATTCACCTTGTTGAAATTGATGGAGAGGTTGTAAAAGTTTCTGAAAAATTTTTAAAATGGGGTAAAATTTTTAAGAGAAAAAATTTAAAAATATTTATTATAGATGGTGTTCAATTTGTCAGAGAAACAAAAAATAAATATGATGTAATCATAGTTGATTCTTCTGATCCTATAGGTCCTGCTAAAAGACTTTACAGAAAAGAATTTTATATTAATTTAAAAAAGATTCTGAAGA
>FWPU01004814.1_pt1 | contig 13403 bp, 11 predicted proteins | sample 2228361 | NCBI WGS metagenome assembly FWPU01 (sample SAMEA103939777, study PRJEB20133) | metagenome | reverse complement strand
GTCACTATCAAATCCTAGAGTATTGCAGATGCTCAACGTCATTGCAGTATTATTGACATTGGTGTTCAATGCTCTTGCAAATATTCTCCCACTCAACGGAGTCTATACAGGCGTCGTTTCAGACTCGTACCCAAATCTGTTCACACCTCCAGGCTATGTGTTTGCAATCTGGGGTGTGATCTATATCCTTCTATTCACCTTCATGATATATCAGGTTCGTCGTTCTCAGACAGATTCTGAGTATCTGCGACAGATAGGTGTTCTTTACCTCTTGGGTGCGATCGCAAACTGCCTGTGGCTATTACTCTTTCACTACTCATATGGTGTACCCACTCTGTTTCTAATCACAGTGATACCCATTGTTGTTCTGCTACTTGTTCTTCTGGTCACATATGTCCGAGTAGGTGTGGGCACAAGATCCGTTAGTCTGGGTGAAAGACTTGCAATTCATCTCCCACTCAGTGTCTACCTTGGTTGGATATCTCTCGCAACCATTGCAAACATAGCATCTGTGATCAATGTCCTTGCGCCAGGTATTCCCGTGGCAACACAGGAGATTGCAACTGCAGCAATGATTCTCGTTGCACTCGTGCTCACGCTGCTGATGATATTCCTTAGACATGACTTTGGTTTTGGCCTTGTCGTCATCTGGGCCTCTATCGGTATAGCTGTCAAGAATGTGGCAGTGTCGGTCATATACTTCACTGCAATATCCTGCAGCATAATTGTGGTTGTGGCCCTGATTCTGGCTCCATTTATAGCAAAGAAGGATCTGTTGTCTTTCTATCTCCTCCGATGAGCCATTAGATCAAAATACGAGTGTCCCTGATGCAGAGATGGGCAAATTCTGCCTCTCTGCAACCTCTTTTTGTATAACATCTAGTGAGTTGTCACTGCAGTGAACTTTGCCACATCTGGTGATGATTGAAACTCCCACTCACCATTTATGTCACAAATCCTCGCTCCAAGTTCAGCATGAAGCATAGCTATTCCGCAATCAAGTCTTAAAGAGACCCCAAAGTCTGTAATTACTCTGATATGTGAGATCTTAATAGAGTCGGATGTCACAGAGAATCGCCATGGTTGACGATTTACTGCTGAAGGCGCCAGTCTAGCTGCTTCAAGAGCGCTAGTGATCCATGGATCAAATTGATCTACTCCTGTGGTGACTAGTTCTCTCAATTCTCGTCGCTTGTGTTTTATATTCTGAACGTTTCTCCAGTATTCCACGCGTTCGTTGGTTCTAAGTGAATACCCAACTGGTGTGACACTCAGAATGGTCTCCTGTTCTTCTACACTGATGTGTTGCTGAACCACATCTCTCTTTACAAAACCTGCCACCCAACATGTGTTTAGTCCGAGTGCGGTCGCCTCAAGCACTATTCCCTCTCCTATATATCCCACACACTCCTGGACGTGAGGATCGCGCGAGTCGCCAATGAATGCAATGTAATGTGGTGCATCGACAACCTTGACATAGGAACCAAAGAGTCCCTTGAAGACGTCTTCTGGAGGATCTCTCACCATGACTGCTCGAGCACATGGGAATGGTCTGAATCCATTGACCACTGCCTCTAGTCTGTCTAGTATCTCACTGGCAACAGCTTGTCCGGAGTACTTTCGGACCGAATGTCTAAATGGAATGGCATGGTACCATCGATCTACTGGCAATATCATTGTGGACTGCTATGTGTATAGATGTGTGTAAATGCGTTTTGGCCTAGATTCAGTGTTCTGCCGTAATGATCTCTGAGAGTGTCATAAAGCACACCTATACATGATGTCTTTCCATGATGTCATTCCGGACAACTCAAGACCGTCTAGAATATTGCATATACTCACGAGGTGTGTCATTCCATCTGTTTAAATATCACGTATGCACCGACGAGTTACACTATGACAAAGGTGTCACTAGACTGAGCTGGTGTTGAACTTGTGCAAATGGTGTATGAAGCACGGTGAAGGCGGCAAATGGTACATGAATGCACGTCTGTATTCTAACGAGCTCGCAGATGAATACAACATGCGTGAGTACCTTGAAGAACAGTGGAAATACATGGAAACTCTCTTTATTCGTAAGATTATGGGTTTCAGTTCAATTGGTCTTGGATACAAGCTACGGATGCCCATCATTGGACGCATCATCCGTAAGGCCGCAGAGTCACAGATACACAGCGAAAAACATGGACGAAATCCGATGCGGGCAGATGGACACTTTGGTCAAGTGATTCCAATGGAGGATGCAATGCACATTCTTGGCAATCTGGCTGCTGAACCCATAATCAAGAACTACTGTGTATGCCGTTGGATGCAGAGAGGTGTGAAAGATGCTGTCTGCATAAACTTTGGGCAGTTGTCTGGTATAATTGAAAAGTTACCACGTTACATCCCTGAGAGTGCCAAGTATAGACTAGATAGAGAGGAGGCCATAGCCGCTCTCGAAGCGCAGAATAAGCGGGGTTATGTTGCTACTGTATGGTTCCAACCCGTTCCATATATCAATGCGATATGTTCCTGTGAGAGTCCAGAGTGCGGAGGACTCCGTCTTAGATGTGACTTTGGGCTTGAGACTGTCTATAAGGCTGAATACATCATCCAGGTCGATCCTGATAAATGTCAGGGGTGTCAGAGCTGTGTACGAATGTGCCAGTTCAATGCGTTACGCTACTTGCCCTCAATAAAGCGAGTGATTGTCAACCTTGACAAGTGTTTTGGATGTGGTGTCTGCAGACATGCCTGTCATCATGATGCACTGAGACTTGTGCCTCGTGATGAGGTTCCGGGACAGGCCGGCAAATACTAGGGGGAGTGTTGCCAATGAAGAAGAACAAGATCAAGATTGACTATCAGAAGTGCAAGAGTGGTGCACAGATCGACCCACGCGACTGTAGAAAATGCCTGTTTGTGTGTGATCCCGCCGTCTTTCTAATGCATCCGACACTCGATAAGCATCCTAATCCCTTTGACCCTGACAAATGGATGGTCACTCCAGTATGGCCATCTATCTGTACTGGATGCTTTAGATGTGTGAAGGTCTGTCCAGTCAATGCAATCACTGTGAAACCCGCGGCACCTTGAGCGCAGTCACTGGCCTACACTGTACTACCAGTAATTGGTCGCCCCTCATGCACCATTCTATATCTTGTGGCCCACCTAGTTGTTTTTCTATATGACATCCCAGATCAGCTATCCTAATCACTTGCGAATCATCAAGTGTACGTGCCGTACATCTCTTAGGATCTGTTCTATTAGTTGTTGTTCCTTCTGCCTCTTTTTTTATGTGTCGCTCTATCTGCTTGGAACCTATCCTAACATCAATTACTGTGTGAGTGGACTTGTCAACAATATAGGTGTCAGGTATCACTTGTCCAGATACTAGTGACTCACATAGACCCCATGTAGACTGGACTATGATCTTGCTCAAGTTCGCATTTACTGTGTCTGCAGTAAACATCACTCCCGACACGTCTGCATCAATCATCTCTTGAACTAGTACTGCCATCTTAACAGCATTGGGTGAAATACCCATACTCTTCAGATAGAGAATGGAATTCACGGCCAGTACTGATCGCCAGACGTTCTTCACTGCTTGGAGCACGCGGTCCAGCGTCTTTACTGCTAAAAAGGACTCTGCCTGTCCTGCAAAGGACACTATTTTGCTATCTTCAACAGATGCTGATGATCTGACCGCATAGCCCGTGTCACTCTTGCATCGTGCCCTAAGCCTCTCTAGGGCCTCCCCTATGTCAGTCTTGACATCCTCCGGAAGAACATAGTCATTCACCAACTGCTCAATCTGAAGAGCATATTTGAGTATCTTATCTACATCTTCTGAAGACACTATTTCATTGATGATTCTCCGAATGGCTGGTGTTTCGTCGAGTAGACGTTCAAAATAGTCGTAGGATATCGAAAATCCTGGTGGTACTGGAACACCCATCGCTATGAGGCGGGCAAGCCCTATCGTCTTGCCTCCATGTCGTACAATATCTTCACTACTCAGCTCATGCAGAAACTCTATTGACGCCATATTAGATCCCATCTGAATACAATTGAATATAGTCCTGTTGTACTATTCAGATGATAACGTTTCCACGTCGGCTAGAGCGAGAACTCCTGTTCCATCGTCCCTTGGTTCAATATGGACCAGTCTATGGTCTAGTTCTTGAATATCTATTGTGATCTTTGTGCCCATCAGCGCTGGGATCTCGAACTCTCGCGTGACAATCGCAAGATGCGACCCTATCGCGCCCGTTGTACAGACTACCCCCGCAAGTTTTGAGAGAATCGGTCCTAGAGTGGTTGTTCCCGCATCTTCAACTAGGACAATCTTGCCAGATGCTCCCTCTTTCCAGAGCGCAATCACATCTTGAACTGTCTTGACTACTCTGAGTTCGCCGTTCACACTACGTTTTAAAGTGATCATACCGTGTCCAACTTCTTTCAACAAGAACTCACCATTTCAGAACGCTTCGTTAGTGCGGGTGATTTTCTACTATGTTTTAGTAGGCATTAAAATCTCTATTCCTATGTTAGAAACTCATCATATGCTCTCTGATGTCGCCAAAAATGGGGTTCAGGTGTTCACATATGTCTTCTGAAAGAGTTATTACCTGCTATTGTATGCGATTGTGCCTTAAGACCTAAGGCGTATGCTGGTGTGATACACATTGGATGTAGAGTCTGCTAATGCACAGATACGACACCTCTCAGATGTATTCACAAAGATACTACTAGAACGTGGACTTTTGGAGTCCAAGTTGTTTCCTGTCAATGCATACATCTGTCTTGCCTTCTATCAGACCTATGACCAACTATATTCACTTATGAAGCAGGTCTGGGACAGGATAACTCCTGAGAAATTGGCACAGAAGAGTAAGCGGCTTCTCTCAAAGATTCAGGGCTTGTCAATCACATATCTCTGGCTCTATTATTCACTCGCACGTATGGGTACCATCTTCAACAAGTATAATGGCGACCCTGCCCTTGAGCCACTGGAGAAACAGGAACAATGGCTCTACATGCTTGACAAATGGTATCGATTGGCAACAAACTACTTCAATAGTGGAACACCCACCATTGCTTCAGCTGGTGGTGTGAATCATGCATTCACGGAGAATACACACTCCTGGTTGATGGACCATCTACAACCTGTCACAGAGGAGCAAGTAGTTCGTGTGCGTCGTGCTATTGGTTCTGTTGATCTCTATTCATTTCTTGATGAGTGTGAGGCCCGCGCCAAGATCGTAGAACATGGTCCATATCCACTCGATAATGATGAGATACTAGTAGTCTCCGAATATACTAATCTCCATGACGGACATGGCGATCTGTGGCTTCCGTGGTCCGACACAGAGGCTAAACTACCCACCTCGTCACTTGGTATTGCAATGACAATTAAGAATGCAACAGCTGTATGCAATGATGTAGGAACCATGACAGTTGAGCCCGCCGACTATTCGCGACTTGTCACGAGGGTTGCAGTCTACACAGAACGTGGTGATAAGATTGTGCCACTGGGGCTTGATGAACTACAGGCATATGCAGAGGCCGCCGACGCTGCACAGGCTGAACTCTATATGAAGTTCGCAGAATGGGATAGAAGGCGCCTTCTCATTGCAGGCGCATTGGCATATTGGAAGGGTTTTGCACGATATACTGATCAGGTGGACTTGACCCGAAGTATCAATTGGGAACTGTCACAGGCTGTCATGGATGAATACTTGCCAATATTCATGGATGCTGATGCAGACCCTGCATTCTTCAGGATGTTTAGTGAAGAGGCTGAACTCAAAAACGATCCCACACTGTATCTACTTCCTGAGAGGCACTAAGTAATTTCATCTAGAGGTGCAGATTATGCAGTCCATAGATACACAGGATGATCTTCTTCATAAACCTGACGAGAGAGCAGACTGGCGTGAGAGCTATTACTTCAACTTCGTTGATCTCTCAGCAGGCGTATCCGGGTTCACTACAATAGGTCTTCTTCCAAATGCAAAACGGCGAGAGTTTGTCTTCATTCTATTTTATGATGACCGACCGGTTGTCCACTTCTTAGAACCTGCGGGTGCTCTGCCAGATGATCTGTCTGAATCACTATCTGACGGTCATCTGTCCTATGAGCTTATTCAGCCGCTTAACTCATGGAAAGTACGTTTCACTAGAGCCGATGCCTCTGTAGACCTTGTATGGCGTGCACGACTGCCTCCTCATGACTTTGGCCGAGGCAGTGGAACATCATGGAATGGTCACTTTGAGCAATCATGTCAAGTCATTGGTGACATCACTCTACCAAATGGACGAACTGTAAAAGTGAATGGACTTGGCCAGAGGGATAAGAGCTGGGGTTCCCGTGACTGGCATATTACGAGTTGGTTTGCCCTTCATGCGCAGTTTGATGAATATTCCATTGGACTACGTAGAGATGTGGTCGGTGAGGTAGTCAAATCGTCTGGTGGGATAACCAGCAAGAGCAAAGATGTGAGTATTGTTCAGGTCGATGTAGACACGGTCTTCACAGAGTCGCCATCAAGAATGCCCGTGCGTGCGGTGAGTACGATCCGCGGTGATGATGGTAGTGTCTATACGCTGGAGTCCTCACTGATATCCTCCAAGACTATATTCAGATTCGAACGTCAGTTCCCAGGTGGTACCACGGAACTGTTTGAAGGAATGGCAATACACAAGTGCCGTGAGACTGGTGAGACCGCTACAGGCCTTCTCGAATGGCTCTTTACTCATGTCAGCAAATGAGCCTATCTTTGGAGTGATTCAGTCAAGCATTTGTGGTCACACTCACAGCTCTAGTAGCCAGCCAGGTCATTGCTACAATAATGACTAGGTATACAACTAATATCGTGATTATTTGCAATATGAGTGCATCTAACAGGAATAGGATGATATTCTCTAAGACAATCACAAGTGTGATCATCATTAGAAAGAACATTGTTCCACCAAAAATTCCCTGTGTCATTCTATGAGCGGTGGGCATTTTTATGACAGTGACCCATGGTGGCGGCGTAGTGGACCTGTATTGTCTGTACCTCTGATATAGAACAATCAGGCCAAGAAAGATGACTGTGAGTTCAAACATACCTGCAACTATCAGGAGTATAAGACTCGTTTCTCCTAAGATGGGCTCGCTAATGCTTATGACAAGTAGTGCAAATGAAGCGCCATTCATTATCGAATGAAGTATCACTGAAAACAACACATTTCTAGTGATGACATATACCAACCCAAGAATAGTTCCAATAGTAAATACTGCTAGAAAATGAGTGATTGCACCTGCAAGACTGCCATTGAATATATCTAGAGGAAGATGAACTGCAGCAAATAGGATTGTCGATGTGAGGATGGCATGTTTCGTTGGTAGTCCATGTCGCTCAAACATAGGAATTGCTAGTCTTCTGTAGAGGAGTTCCTCATAGAGCGGTGCACCTATACTGCCAACAGCAAAGAAGATCATGATGTTCATCGGATTGTACAGATGGTGGGCCTCAAGTAATAGTGTTCCCTCGTAACCACTCTCCAACGAGACTCCTAATGTAGTGTATATCATAGCGGCAAGGAGACTGACGCCAATTGCAAGCGGAACCGATGCAAAATACCACAGGATGGTCTCTCGTGTGGGTGTATCGGTAAGCGGTGCATTCTCCACTCTCTTTACACCCAATCGTGGTATCAGAACAAGTAGTATGAACAGTGCTCCAAGAATCTCTCCTGCAAATGCCAAGTATAGGTTGGCAATAATAGTGTCTTCGGCAATAAGCTGAAGGAGTGGGCCAAATTGGAGATCCATCATTATGATAAGGTAGCCTCCAATCGGCATCACAAGACTGGCTGCTAGTACTGCCCAAACAACAGGAAGCAACCTTGCTAGACTGTCACCTGCACTTTTCTCTCCTGTCAAAATATTGTTCTCCTCAAACTAATTGGTTGTAATGAACTTATACGTCATTGAATATAACTGCTATTTCAGTGACAATTCTTCTTCTGTGCTCTCAGTAGTCATAATACCTGACAAGCCATAGTTCATTCACTCTGCCAACTCCTCTCTTGTCTGACCTCAACAATTCTCGCTGCAAATCCTCCTACGACTCCACTAAGTAGCCATATCTGATATACAATGCCAGTGTCAGCTGTACTCTGAATAGGCGTCCAATAGAGCATCTCCGCCAACAGACCCCAAACTACATTGTCTGCAATGATAGACAGCAATAGAAACACAAGACCTGCAATGATGCCCTTCACGAGAGCGCATATTCGAAATCTCAGGCTACAGCCACCTTTGACCAGATGAGAATATGTGATTGCTGGAATAGTCGCAATAATTCCACATATCTGTATTAGCGGATAGTAAAATGAAGCCAGTAGAACTATTATTGATATCCACGTGATAAATGTCAACACCGAGTACACTGCTATCCAATACTTTGGAATCCATAGCCAGCTTCGTAGCTCGTCGTTCATCTCAGTTCAGATCTGTAGGATTGAATTTACAAATTAATACTGGCATATGGTAGTCACTCTGTCATTATTCCACTGCCACACCTCATCAGTCACTCTTGCAGGTCTGAATACTCGTGTAGGTCACTCAGTAATTACAAGATCCTTCTCTGGGTTGGCTATAACCAACAGTATTAAGCATCCAAATGCTGAGAATTGGTGACACTGCTCTAGTTGGAGGACAGACATCAACGTGTTGCGACCCAGATGGTTGGCCCTGGTGTTACTAGTAGTGCTTGCAACAACATCTGTTGCAGTTGAGTATGCTTTTGAACGCGACTTTGGTGCAGTGAGCATATTGGATATGAAGATAGAACTGGACAACGGGCGTTCTGTGTCGTTCTCTGTATATAGGCCATCAATAGTCAGATATGAAGGAGCAATGCCCGCTATTGTGACTATTCATGGTATAACTGCATCTCGTGAGTCCATGCGAGCATACAACATTGAACTGGCGCGACGAAACTTCACAGTTGTTTCGGTTGACCTTGCTGGTCATGGTATCTCCTCGGAGACTTTTGGCATCAACACCTTCTATGATATAGTTCGAGACGTGTATGAGGCTGTACGCTATGTGCAACTCAACGATGAATTCACCAGTGACTCTACGTATGGTGTTGTGGGTCACTCTCTGGGTGCTGGTATTGCACTGCTTCTAAATAACATGCCCGTTATTCCTAATGCGACTGTCATAATTGGTGGTGGAATGGGCTTTTCTATGGGTGGTATCACACTCCCGCTCAATATGACCACACCCCACAATCTCTTGCTTGCATCTGGTATATGGGATGAACTCATAACTCCAGCCACTGCAATTGAGACCCTTAGAACCACAACAGGGTTGCCAGATGCTCTGCCTGGTATTACATATGGCGAATTTCTAAACGGCACTGCACGACGCCTTGTACTCGCACCCACAAACCATCTCTTTGAAACTACCAATTCGATGATAGTCTCAGAATGCACAGAATGGATGATCCGGTCACTTCAGGGCAGTACACATTACACTTCGACACTATCCCCCGCCTCTCAGATATACCACTATGCTGATGTGGCTGGCACAGTCGCATCTGTATCGTTTGTTCTATCCTTGTTTCCGCTCTATCTGATCATATACTCTAAAATACCACAGAGATGGCGCCCCTCAAGACATTTAACACACGCCTCAAATGAAGTGCATACTAGCAGTCTAAGACGTAGTACTGTAGTAAGTCTAGTCAATGGCATCATCTTTCTAGTTGTACTATTATTTGGTTTTGTTCTCGATTTCAATAGTCTGGTGTTTGTACGTGTGTCTTTCGGGACTGGTCTGACACTCTATTCAATATTCACGTTCATCATCATAGTCTCATTATTGCGACTATTTTTTGGAGATAAACAGGTCCGTATGTATGGACTGAGTTATCTGCGGTCTCAAGAACTGTCCCGTGATATTCCACGTGCGATATTGTCCCTACTTCCTCTGATTGGCTGGATGATATTATGGTCCGTTGTCACAATGACACTCACTGGAACTAAGATCGGATACACACCACAGATTATCGGTGGTTCCGTGACTATCCGGGCGTTATATACAGTCTTTCTCACATTCGTTTTTCTGCCACTCTTCTACTCTGATAAGATCTGGCTCAATATTGCGACAAATGACATATGGTCATATAATGGACCAATGCATACTGTAATGCTCTGTATCAGAATTCTCACATTCAGATTTACAGGATGGGCTATACTGTTGACGTTATTATACGTCCCATTTCTATTTGGTGTGCAATTGGGCTTTCTGATGTTTGTTGCACTATTGGTACTCGCATTTATGATAGTGTTTGGTGTCATCACTCTTCTTGGTCTTTGGGTTAGCATAGTGACCCATAATGATACAGCATCTGCCTTGTCAAGTGGACTACTTCTCGCGGTTATAGTGGCAAGCACATTCCAACTACTATGATGCAAAAGGATTCCTCAAACACCGCATACTTAATCATTCAACCATTTCATATTCCAACATCTGTAGCAACCTCTCCGTAGTAATCCTCAATACCATATGGCAGGGCTTTAGTGAAGTGTGATGCTATGCGATTCCAGGTCAAGGCCTCCCTGACTGATGAGGAGATCAATGCAGGGCTGAATGCAGTCGTACTCGATGGTATGATGAGTCAGATCAAGATGACTCTGACCGAGAGTGTCTTTCTGGTCTCTTTTGCAATTCTGCTCGGTGCCTCCAACTCAGTTGTGGGTGTCTTGGCAGCCATACCCCCTCTTGCACAGCTATTACAGATCCCATCCGTCATGCTTGTAGAACGGGTTCGTGTGCGACGTATGATATGCGTGGTCGCTTCAACTGCGAGTAGGCTCTCACTACTACTTTTGGTTGCCATCCCCTTCCTTGCGGACTCTCAGGCTGCTCTTCCAATACTGATACTTGCGGTGATCATGCATGCCACATTTGGTGCACCATCAAATGTGAGTTGGAACTCGTGGATGCGGGACCTGGTGCCCGAAGCACGATTGGGTCAATTCTTCTCAAGACGACTCACTATGCAGGCCATTGTAGGTATGATCGCAACACTGGTCGCTGGTTATTTACTTGGCACATGGTCGCAGATCTCACCAGGACTGGTGTTATACGGCTATTCCATCGTATTTGGAACTGGTCTCCTTGCAGGAATGGTTGGCGTCTATGTGATCTCTACTATACCAGAACCACAGATGTCACAACAAGTGGGTCATAACGAACTTCTGAAGATCATTCGTGAACCCCTCCGTGACTTGAACTTTCGTAATCTGATGATATTCTCCGGAACATGGAGTTTTGCAACCACACTTGTGGCTCCGTTCTTTACTGTCTATATGCTTGTACGACTTGGGATCTCTCTACAACTTGTCACCGTGCTGACAGCCTTGACGCAACTCATGAACATTCTCTTCTATAGATTCTGGGGAAGGTTGTCTGATCGCTTTTGCAACAAGTCTGTTCTACGAGTGACCATTCCAATGTTCTTGGGCGGACTATTTCTTTGGACATTTACTACAATGCCCGAGACTCATCTTCTGACATTCCCACTTCTCTTCCTAATTCATCTTCTACTCGGTGTCGCTTCCGCAGGTATAAACCTGGCATCAGCAAACATGGGCCTGAAACTCGCACCGAGAGGTGCTGCAACACACTATCTCGCCTCATGGGGCCTTGTAAACTCTCTTGCCGCTGCATTTGCACCACTGGTTGGAGGTATAATTGCTGACCTGATGGCTCAAATAACATTATCAATTGATATCTCCTGGTCGCAGCCCGGTCTCGAATTTAAAATTCCTGCATTCAATCTGTCTGGACTGGACTTTCTCTTCATGATGTCCTTTATGATCGGACTCTATTCCGTGTACCGATTGGTATCAGTTCATGAGACTGGCGAGATCGATGAGAAGATACTGATCGATAAGATTCTTGCTGATGCTCGAAGAAGTGTAAGAAGCCTATCAACAGTTGATGGTCTGCGAACACATCTCATTGTTCCACTATCGCATGTTCGACAGATACTCCGAAAGCCCACTTCCAAGACAAAGCCCTGTCCTTCTATTACTGATAGTTGTGTTTCTAAACAACCACAATCCTCTGATGACAAATACACTTCTGATGACAAATAGCACGACTGGTAATGACTGACCTTCTATTGTACGATACCACTACAGATAATTTTCACATTTCAATTTCGCAGTAGTAATGAGTTATTAGAACACGTGTTCTAAATAGGTTCTCCATGTAGGAACTTGCATTGTATGTATAACCCTGTTAGAAGTCAAGGGCACAATGAATTGGCATGGCTGGAAACCATCTACGAAGAGTCTCCTTGTCTTGCATGTTGTGACATTTGCACCATCCTTTGTGTTCAATCTCATCTAGAGTCAAGGTACCATAGATCAGTGCGGATACCCCCTCTGCCGTGAGTATGCATGTGGGTGTTTTGTCACTCTGTTCTACCTCAACTCTGTTATTGTTCTCGGTAATTTTCAATGTGACGTTGTTCCATGGACAATACTCGTCATGAATCCTGGCAATGATATGTCCCGGCGCGTGCACAGGGATCTCTTCTAATGCCTTTATTGCATCAATGACACGCACTGACCATAACTGCCACGTATTTAGTTCCCATTCCGCATCAGGAAACCAATTTTGGAAGTTTTCTCCAAAAGGAAGGTAGAGTGATATCTCCTCCATTTGATCAACATGCAGAGCAAGGAAATGAAACAGTGCATCTCTTGATCTTAGATCCCGCCAATACATCTCATACACTCTTAGCGACTGTTTATCATAACCTGGAAGTTCAAGGTGTTCGACTTTAATCCTATACTTTGCAAGTGCATCTATTCTGTCATCGCGCTTGATCATGACAAGTATTGCATCTTTACTACGGTCTCTCCACTCCTGTTCTGACATATATGGTGCAAGTGTCATACCATGATAACGTGGCATACAGAACTCTGTGACAAATCGTGAGTATATCTCTCGCGCATCTGTCATCTTACATCTCTCGATACAGAGTTCCTCGTCAACTTTAATTTCAAGTGCAGACGCAATCTCTTGCATTCGAGTCTTGGCAAATAGACCCGTGTTGGCAGGGACATACCCAAACTGCGCGTAATATGATCGTCTGAATGCGGATAGCATACTGACTGGCATCTCTCGCTCGTACATTCTACGAAACACGGCTCGGAATAATTCACGAATATGTCCCCTCCGCCGTTTCTCCGGATATGATGCGACAGCGGCAACCCCTCCCATGTTCTTTATGACTCCTCTTATTGACTGCAAAAGGGGCAAAAACGTCACTCCAGATACAATCTTATCATTCTCAAAAACACCGAGTGTTTCATTCGGTCGCAACCAACTGATCCAGTCG
>FWPU01010705.1_pt1 | contig 13404 bp, 14 predicted proteins | sample 2228361 | NCBI WGS metagenome assembly FWPU01 (sample SAMEA103939777, study PRJEB20133) | metagenome | reverse complement strand
CGGTCGGCGTTGACGCCCACCGAGGCGGCGGCGTCGGCGCCGGCGGCCAGGGCGTTGAGGTCGCGCGCCAGGGCGAGGAGCACGACCAGCCCCACGCCCACCACCACCGCGCCCCGCGCGAGGTCGTCGTACGGGATCCAGTCGAGGCCGCCCATGAGCCAGCGGACGATCCGGTAGCTCTCGGCGAAGCTGGCGGTGTACTGCACGAGCATGGAGGCCGCCGAGCAGGCGAACGCGAGGGTCACGCCCGAGAGGAGCAGCGCGGCGGGCGCCAGCACGAGGGACGCCCCGCCGCCCGCGCGGCAGGGCGCGGTCGCCGTCACGGGACCCTTCGCTCTCGGCCCTGGGAAGCGCAGATCGGGGCGGAGTGTAGCGCAGGCCCGCGCCGCCGGGAAGCCCTTTCGTGCCCGCGGCGCTCAGCCTTCGAGCACGGCGCGCGCCAGCCGCGCCGTGCCGGCGGCCGCCGGCGTGGCCGGCAGGCGGGCGAGCAGCAGCTCGGCGGCGGCCGGCAGCCAGCCAGGCGCGCCGTCCGCTGCCGCCTCCTCGACGAGGAGGGAGATCTGGAACAGCCGGCCCAGCCGGCCCATGACCCCGCGGACGGCGTGTCCGGCCTCCTCGGGGTCGCCCTTCAGCAGGCCGTCCAGGCGCGCGCGCGTCTCGTCGAGCGCGGCCAGGGCCTGATCGCGGAGGGCCCTCAGGCGCGGCGTCTCCACCCCCAGCAGCAGCTCCTGGGTCCGGCCCAGCAGCGGGTCGTGCATCTTGGCGCGGCCGGCGTCGCGGAGCAGCTGGGCCATCAGCGTGTTGTGCGGCCCCTCCCAGGACTCCTGCACCGGCACCTCCCGCCAGAGGCGGGGCAGCGGGCTCAGGTCCTCGATGGTCCCGTTGCCGCCCAGGATCTCGATGGCGTGGTGCACGACCGGGCCGGCGTCCAGCGAGCAGAGATACTTGGCGAGGTTGACGGCGGTGCGGAACAGCGGGTCGTCCTCGGGGGCCAGCCCCTGGCGGGCCAGCCGGTCCTCCAGGTCGGCCACGAAGAGCGTGGCGGCCAGGCCGGCGGTGGCCAGGGCGCGCATCTCGGCCAGCTGCCCGCGCACGGCCGGGAACTCGATCAGCCGGCGCCCGAACGCCTCGCGCAGGCGCGCGTAGCGCTCGGCCTCGACGAAGGCGCGGCGCATGATCGCCGAGGTGTCGGTGGCCACGGCCAGCCGCGAGGTGTTGATGACGATGCCCATCAGCAGCCGGAAGCCCTCCTCGAGCCGCCCGAGCGGCCAGGCCTGCGCGTCGTGAAAGTCCACCTCGGCGGTCGGCAGGGTCCGGGTTCCGAGCTTGTCCTTCAGCCGGCGGATGGCGACGCCGTTGGGGCGGCCGTCCGGCCGGCGCCGCGGCACCACGAAGAGCGCCACGCCGGCCGTGCCGTCCGGGCCCCCGGGGATGCGGGCGCTCACCGCGTAGAGGTCGGCCGAGACGTTCGAGCAGAACCACTTCTCGCCCTCCAGCAGCCAGACCCCGTCCGCGCCCCCGGGGCGGGCCCGGCAGGCGTTGGCGCCGACGTCGGAGCCGCCCTGCACCTCGGTCACGAACTGCGCGCCGTGCCACCGGCGGTCGTAGTCGCGCTCGAGCAGGCGCGGCAGCCACTCGCGCCGCATCCGGTCGTCGCCGGCGCGCTGGATGGCCTTGATGAGCCCGGCCGTGCAGGCGACCGAGCAGAGGTGCGGCACCTCCCCGTTGAGCGCGAAGAGGTAGGTGAGCGCGGTGTGCTCGGTGACGTGCCCGGGCTCGCCGAGCACGGCGGTGATCCCCGAGCGCCACACGCGCCGGCCCACCTCGTGGTGCAGCGGGTGGAAGACGATCTCGTCCACGTGCTGCCCGCTCGGGCTCCAGGCGCTGAGCCGGGGCAGGTTCTCGGGGCGGTCCAGCTGCGCGCACGCGCGCTCGATGAACCCGGCGGCGTCCTCGCCGGCCTGCCGCAGCGCCGGCTCCACGGCCGCCAGGCGCTCGGGGCCCAGGCGCCGGGCCAGCGCCCAGCGCAGGTACGCGTCGTCCTCCCAGAAGCTGCCCGGGCGGGTGGCGAGCCACTCGGCGAGCAGCGAGCGTCCGCGGTCCCGGCGGTCCATGGAAGCCTCCCTCGTCTATGGGCCCTTCGCCCTGCTGGCGCTCGCGGCCGCGCTGCTGGCCGGCATCCTGCTCGGCGTCTGGCTCCTGGCCTGGCTCTACGGGGGCCTGGCGGCCGCCCCGGCCACGGTGATGCTACTGCACGCCCACGCGCAGGTCTTCGGCTTCTTCGCCGCGCTCATCCCGGGCGTCGCCCACCACCTGGTCCCGCGCTTCACCGGACGCCCCATGGCGCGGCCGGTGCTCGCGCCGTGGCTGGCCGGCTCAGGCCGCGGCGCGGCCCGCCTGCCACGCGCACAGCGGGTCCTCGCCCAGCGCGTCGCCGGTGGCCGCGTAGGCGCGCGCCCGCGAGCCGCCGCACACCGCCCGGAACTCGCACCGGCCGCAGCGTCCGCGGAACCGGCCGGGGGCCCGGAGCGCCTGGAAGAGCGGCGACTCCCGGTAGACGGCGAGGGGATCGTCGGCCCGGACGTTGCCGGCCACGAGCGGCAGGAACCCGGAAGGGGTGACGTCGCCGTTGGCGGCGATGAACATGATCCCGTTGCCGTCCCGGACGCCCCACCCGCGCGCGGCCGGGCTGGCCGCGATCTCGGCGTCGCTGCGCCCGGCCGCCCGCATGGCCTGGACGACGATGCGCCGGAAGTGCGGCGCCTCGGTCGTCGACACGATGAACGGCAGCCGGGGGGCCCGGGCGGCGAGCCAGCGCAGGTGCCGCTCGCACTGCTCGGGGCTGACCGGGGACAGCGCGCGGCCCCGGCCGGTGCTGACCAGGAAGAAGAGGCTCCACCGCGCGGCGCCCAGCCCGGCCACGAGGTCAGCGGTGGCGGGCAGCAGCGGCGCCGTCTCCCGCGCCACCAGCGTGTTGATCTGGAGCGGGATGCCCGCCTCGACGGCGGCCCCGGCCGCCGCCAGCGTGCGGGTGAAGCAGCCCGGCACGCCGCGCAGGCCGTCGTGCGCCTCGGCGGTCGGGGCGTCCAGGCTCAGGGACATCGCCTTCACCCCGGCCCGCTGCAGCGCCCGGATGGCCGCGGCGGTCAGCGCGGGCGTGGCGCTGGGCGCCACCGAGACCTCGAGGCCGAGGTTGCCCGCGTGGCGGACCAGGTCCAGGAGGTCGGGACGCTCGAGGGGATCGCCGCCGGTGAAGACGACGTGCGGCCGGGGCCGGCCCGCGGCCAGGTCGCCCAGCACGCGACGGCACTCCCAGGTGGTGAGCTCGTCGCGAGCCCGGCGCGGCATGGCCTCCGCCCGGCAGTGGCGGCAGGCCAGCTGGCAGGCCCGCGTCAGCTCCCAGTAGACCCGCACCGGCGCCCGGTCGAAGACGAGACCGGTCACGATCGCCGACCGGCCGGCACGTACTCCCGCCGCCCCGGGCCGGTGTAGAGCTGGCGCGGGCGGGCGATCTTCTGCTCCGGATCCTGCAGCATCTCCTGCCACTGGGCCAGCCAGCCGGCCGTGCGGGGAATGGCGAACAGCACCGGGAACATCTCGACCGGGAAGCCCATGGCCTCGTAGATCAGCCCCGAGTAGAAGTCCACGTTCGGGTAGAGCTTGCGGCTCACGAAGTACTCGTCCTGCAGCGCGATCCGCTCCAGCTCGAGCGCGATGGGCAGGAGCGGGCTGGGCCGGGTGACCGCGAACACCTCGTCGGCGATGCGCTTGATGATCCGGGCGCGGGGGTCGTAGTTCTTGTAGACCCGGTGCCCGAAGCCCATCAGCCGGGCCTCGCCGGCCTTGACCTGCCGGATGAACTCGGGCACGCGGCCCAGGGAGCCGATCGAGCGCAGCATGCGGAGGACGGCCTCGTTGGCGCCGCCGTGCAGCGGGCCGTAGAGCGCGGCCGCCGCCGCCGCCACGGCCGAGTAAGGGTCCACGCCGGAGGAGCCGACGCCGCGCATGGCGCTGGTGGAGCAGTTCTGCTCGTGGTCGGCGTGCAGGATGAACAGCACGTCCAGCGCGCGCTCCAGCACCGGCTCCGGCTTGTACCGGGTCTCGGCCATCTTCCAGACCATGTTCAGGAAGTTGCCGGCGTAGCCGAGGTCGTTGTCCGGGTAGACGTAGGGCCGCCCCAGGCTGTGGCGGTAGGCATAGGCGGCCAGCGTCGGCACCTTGGCGATCAGCCGGTAGATCTGCAGCTCCCGGTGTCCCGGGTCCCGGTTGACCCGGGCGTCGGGGTAGAAGGTGCTCAGCGCCGCCACCGACGAGATCAGCATGCTCATGGGGTGGGCGTCGTGGTGGAAGCCGTCCATGAACTTCTTGAGGTTCTCGTGCACCCAGGTGTGGTGGGTGATCTGCCACGTCCACTCCTCGAGGGCCCGGGCCGTGGGCAGCTCGCCGTGGATCAGGAGGTAGGCGACCTCCAGGAACGTGGACTGCTCGGCGAGCTGCTCGATGGGGTAGCCGCGGTACCAGAGCACCCCGCGGTCGCCGTCGATGTAGGTGATGGCGCTGCGGGTGGAGGCCGTGTTCATGAAGGCCGGGTCGTAGGACAGGAGCCCGAAGTCCTCGGGGCCCGTCCTGATCTGCCGGAGGTCCATGGCCCGGATCGCCCCCTCGGTGATCGGGATCCGGTAGGTCTTGCCGGTGCGGTTGTCGGTCACGGTCAGGCTCTCGTCGGCCATCGGCGTTCCCCCCTTCGCGCTCGATGCTGCAAGCGACGTGCAAGGCGCGGTGAGGCGAAAGGGGCCGGAAATCGGGCTCCGGGCGCGGCCCCGGGGGCGGGCGGAGCCCGGCCGCGCCCCAGCCGTGCGGCGGCGCTGCCCCGCCGGGGATGCGGGCGCACCAGGGAGATGAGCCGGCCGGCGCATGGCCGGGGAGACCGGGGCGGGGTATCCAGGGCACGTGGCCACTGCCGGCGAGGAGGAGCGCCCATGAACCTCTGGCTGGTCCTGCCCGTGCTGGTCCTGATCGCGCTCGTCTACGTCCTGCTGCCGGTCGGGGTGGCCGCCGCCACGCGCTACCGGCTCCCGAGCCCGACCCGCTGTCCCGTCACCGGCCAGGCGGCGCAGGTGACGTTCGCCCACGCCGGCTTCGCCGAGGTCCTGGGCGTCCGGGCCCTGCGGAAGGTGACGAGCTGCTCGCTCTGGCCGGCCCGCCGGCACTGCGCGCAGCGCTGCCGCCTGCACGACGGCGAGCGCGCCGCCTGAGGGTCGCGCCGCCTCACACCCCGGCGGTTCCGTTGCCGCGCTGCGCGAGCAGCCGCTCCACCAGCTCCGTGAAGGCGGTCAGCGAGAACGGCTTGCTGAGATAGGCGGTCGCCCCCGCCTGCAAGGCCTCGTGGCGGCTCTGGTTGGAGGCGAAGCCGGTGACCACGATGACGGGCGGGCGCCCCGAGGTCTTCCGGGCGGCCCGGACGATGTCGAGCCCGCTGCCGTCCGGCAGCCGCAGGTCGGCCACCACCAGGGCCGGCGCCAGGGTCTCGATCGACTCCAGGCCCCGCTGCCGGGTGGCCGCCGTGATGACCTGGTGGCCCCGGCGCTCGAGCACGCGGCGCAGCGTGCCGAGCATGTCGGCCTCGTCGTCGACGACCAGGATCAGCGCTCCGGGGAGGGGCTCAGACATGGCTCAGCGCCGCGCCGCGGGCGGCGCTGAGCGCGAAGGCACGGACCAGGTCGGTCTCGGTGAGGATGCCGGCGATCCGCCCCCCGTCCAGCACGGGCAGGGCGCCGATCTTGTGCTCGAGCATCAGGCGCGCCGCCTCGGCGACGGGACGATCGGGATCGACGGTGATGAGGGTCCGCGTCATGACCTCGCCCACGGTCAGCCGCTGCAGCAGGTAGTTGATCTCCCAGACGGACAGGCTGGTGGCCGGCGACGGCAGGTTGAGGCGGATGTCCCGGTCGGTGACGATCCCGAGCAGCCGCCCGCCCTCGGCCACCAGCAGGTGGCGGATCCGCTCCCGGGCCATCAGGGCCCGGGCCTCGGTGATGCTGGTCCCGGGCGGGACGGTGATCGGGTCTCGCGTCATCAGGTCGCGCACCTGCATGGGATCGCTCCTTTCCACGGGTCTACCGTCCCCGGACGGTCAGCACCGGGCAGGGCGCCAGGGCCACGACGCGCTCCGCCACGCTGCCCAGGAAGAACTTGGCCACGGCGCCCCGGCCGTGGGTGCCCATGACGATGAGGTCGGCCCGCTTGCCCCGGGCCGCCCGCACGATCTGCTGGGGCGCGCTGCCCTCGGCGACGACCGTGCGGGCGCGCGCGCCCGCCTTCCGCGCCCGGTCCAGCAGGCGGCCGAGCTGCTTCTGCGCGTGCGCGCGCGCGGATCTCTGGAGCTGCTCCCAGGTGCTGGGCGGGATGTAGCCGTCCGGCCCCAGGGGCAGCACGTCGTCGATGACGTGGAGCAGGATCAGCTCGGCCCGGTTGGCGCGGGCCATCTCGACCGCGCGCCGGAAGGCCGGCGTGGAGGCGCTCGAGAAGTCCGAGGGGTGGAGGATGCGGCGGATCTTCGTCATGGTGGCTGCCTCCCGGGCCTCAGTCCTGAAGCCGAATCTCGGCCGACGCCAGCGTGTGGCGGCGGCCCAGCGTGTCGTCCACGACCAGGCTCCCCTGCTCGTCCACCCCCGCCACGCGCCCCTCGAACCCGGCACCGTCGCGGCGGACCTCGACCCGCCGGCCGGTGAGGATGTCGCGGTCCGCCCACGCCCGCCGCAGGGCCGCCGGCCCCTCCTTCCGCCAGACCTGGAGCCAGTGCTCGAGCCGGTTCAGGTAGGAGGCGGCGAACGCGTTGCGGTCGACCGGCCGCCCGAGCGCCGCCGCCAGCGAGGTGGCGAAGGCGCCGGCCGGTCCCAGCGCCTCGTGCAGGGCCGGCAGGTCCACGTTGATGTTGACGCCGACGCCCAGGATCACGTAGTCCACGGTCTCGCCCCGCACGCCGGACTCGACCAGCGTGCCGGCGACCTTCTTGCCGTCGACGAGCACGTCGTTGGGCCACTTGATGCTCGCCGGGAGCCCGAGCGCGGCGATGGCGTCGGTCAGGGCCAGCGAGGCCATGAAGGAGAAGACGCCCAGCTCGCGCGCCGCGAGGCGGGGCCGCAGCAGCACCGAGGCATAGAGGTTCACGCCCGGCGGCGAGAACCACGCCTGGCCGCGGCGCCCGTGCCCGGCGGTCTGGCCCTCGGCGATGACCACGGTGCCCTCGGCGGCGCCGTCCCGGGCCAGGGCCCGCAGCCGGGCGTTCGTGGAGTCGACCTCGCCCTCCACCCGCAGCGGCCGCCCGATGACGGCCGTCCGCAGCCCGCGGCCGATGGCCTCCGCGCTCAGCGCGGCGCCGGTCATCGAGCCACCGCCGCGCTCTCCGCCGGCACCCGGGTCAGCCGCATGAGGAGGACGGGAATCTCGGCCTGGCGGAGCACGGCCTCGGCGACGGAGCCGAACAGCAGCCGGCCCAGACCGGTGCGCCCGTGGGTCGTCATGGCGATGAGGTCGGCCCCCACCTCGCGGGCGCAGCCGAGGATCTCGGTCACGGGCTCGCCGTGCCGGGCCTCGGTGCGCACGCGGATGCCGCGGCTGGCCAGGCTCTCCGCGATCGGGGCCAGGTAGCGGCGGGCCTCGGCCAGCCGGCCCTCCACGTCCTCCACCTCGACGTGGCGCGAGGCCTCGATGACGGTGGGCGGGATGGGCGTCACCACGCGCAGCAGCACCACCTCGAGGTCGAGCGGGCCGGCGATGCCCAGCAGGAACGGCACGATGCCCTCGGCCAGCCGGGAGCCGTCGAGCGGAACGACCACGCGCTTATACATGACTGCCCTCCCTGGGGCTCCGGCTCACCGCGCGGCCGGGCGGTGGCGCCAGCGGCGCGCCGGCCGGACGCAGGAGCAGGATCGGAGTGCGGGTGCCGCGGAGGACCGACTCGGCCACGGAGCCGAAGATCAGGCGGCCGAGGCCGCTCCGCCCGTGGCTGGACATGACGATCAGGCTCACGTTGTTCACCTCGGCGGCCTCCACGATCGCGGAGGCGGCCTGCCCGTACCAGACGGACGTCGCGACGTTCTTGGCCCCTTGATCGGCGAGCTGGGCGGCGATCCTGTCCAGGTACTCCTCGGCCTCCCGCACCACCCGGACCTGGACCTCGGTGGGGTCCACGCCCGGCAGCGTCGAGGCCTCGGCGGCCCGCAGCAGGATCAGCTTGGCCGCGGGATGGTCCCTGGCCAGCTCCAGCGCCGGCGGCAGGGCCGCCTCGGCCAGCGGGGAACCGTCCAGCGGTACCAGGATCGTCTCGATCTTCATCGGCGCCTCCTCGGTGCTCGGTGTCCTCGGCACCCGGGCCCTCGCGTAGCAACCGGGTTGCCACGCGTGAGACCTGCGCCGCGACGCGGACTTGGCGCGCGGGAGGCGCCGGGACAGTGGGGCTGCCGGACCCCGCTGGGGCGCCGGCGCCTCGCCAGATGCCTCAGCGGATCTGGTGCTTCGTCACCAGGCGGTGGAAGGTCTTGCGGTCGATGCCGGCCGCCTTGGCCGCGGCCGAGATGTTGCCGCCGTGGCGGTCGAGCAGGTCGCGGAGGTAGCGGGACTCCAGCTCCCGCATCCAGCGCTCGCGCGCCGCCTGCAGCGTCAGCGTGCTGGCGTCGAGCGCCGGCGCGGCCACCTCCCGGCCGGCCGGGCGGTCCTCGCCCCCGAGCAGGTAGCCGGGGAGATCCTGCCGGCGGACCATGGGGCCGTCGGCCAGCGCGCAGGCCCGCTCCACGACGTTCTGCAGCTCGCGGACGTTGCCGGGCCAGGCGTAGGCCTCCAGGGCCTCCATGGCTTCGGGCTCGTAGCCGGTCAGCCGGCCCTGGCCGTAGCGCTTGAGGAAGGCGTGGGCCAGGAGCCGGACGTCCCCGGCCCGCTGGCGCAGCGGCGGCAGCTCGATGGCGATGACGTTGATCCGGTAGTAGAGCTCTTCCCGGAACTCGCCCCTGGCCACCGCCTCCCGGAGGTTGCGGTTGGTGGCCGACACCACCCGCACGTCCACCGTGAGCTGGCTGGTGCCCCCCACGCGCCGGATCTGCCGCTCCTGCAGCGCCCGCAGCAGGCGCGACTGGAGCGCCATCGGCATCTCGGCGATCTCGTCCAGGAACAGGGTGCCCCGGTGGGCCACCTCGATCAGCCCCGGCTTGGAGCGGACGGCCCCGGTGAAGGCGCCCTTCTCGTGGCCGAACAGCTCCGACTCCAGGAGGTTCTCGGGCAGGGCCGCGCAGTCCACCGGGACGAACGCCTCGCCGGCGCGGGGGCTGTTGGCGTGGACCGCCCGGGCCACCAGCTCCTTGCCGGTGCCCGACTCCCCCAGGATCAGGATGTTGGCCTCCGAGCGCGCCGCCTTCTTGATCAGCTCGAAGACCCGGGCCATGGCCGGGCTGCGGCCCACCAGGCTCTCCAGCCCGTACGCCTCCTGGAGCTGCTCGCGCAGGTTCCGGTTCTCGACCTGCAGCCGGCGCTGCGCCAGGGCCCGGTTCACCACCACCGTGAGCTGGTCGATCGAGAACGTCTTGGGCAGGTAGTCGAACGCCCCCTCCTTGATGGCCTCCACCGCCGACTCGATGGAGGCGAAGGCGGTGATGACGATGACCGGCCTGACGGGGTCGAGGCTGCGGGCGTGCCGCAGCAGCTCCATGCCGTCCATGCCGGGCATCTTGAGGTCGGTGATGAGGAGGTCGGGCCGGTCGGACTCCAGCAGCTCCAGCGCGCGCCGCGGCTCGGTGGTGGACAGGCAGTGGTGGCCGGCCCGGGTCAGGATCCGGGACAGGTTCTCGATCATGTCCGGCTCGTCGTCCACGATCAGGACGCGGGCGGCGTTCATACCGGAGCCTCCACGGGCCGGGCCGGGAACGTCAGGATGAACGTCGTCCCCTGGCCGGGCGCCGTCTGCACGTCCACCGTCCCCTGGTGCTCGCGCACGATGCCGTAGGAGATCGAGAGCCCGAGGCCGGTCCCCGTCGCCTTGGTGGTGAAGAACGGATCGAAGATGCGGGGCAGCACCTCGGGCGAGATGCCGGGCCCGGTGTCGCGGACGATCAGCCGGACGTGGTCCGGCCGGCCCGGCGCGGCGTCGGTGGTGATCTCGATCTCGCCGCCGCCCGCCATGGCCTCGCGCGCGTTGAGGACGAGGTTCATGAGCACCTGCTGCAGGCCCGTGGGGTCGCCCTGGATCGGGGGCAGGCCGGCGGTGAGCCGCCGGCGGAGGACGAGGTTCATGAGCACCTGCTGCAGGCCCGTGGGGTCGCCCTGGATCGGGGGCAGGCCGGCGGTGAGCCGCCGGCGGAGGACGAGCCCGTCCTTCGTGATCTGCTTCTCGACCAGCAGCGCCGTCGCCTCGACCACCTGGTTGAGGTCCACCGCCTGCTGGACGCCGCCCGACTGGCGGGCGAACGAGAGCAGGCCCTGGACGATCCGGGCCACGCGCTGGGCGTGGCGGTGCAGGACCGTGAGGTCCTCCCGGAGCCCGGGCGGCAGCGCGGCGTCGGTCTCCAGCAGCATCAGCTCGATCCGGGAGGAGATGATCCCGATGGGGTTGTTCAGCTCGTGGGCCAGGCCGGCCGACAGGGTGCCCAGGGCGGCCAGCTTGTCCGCCTGCCGGGCCGCCCGCTCCAGCCGCACCTGCTCGGTGATGTCCTGCACGAGCAGCACCGCGCCGGCCGGCCGGCCGCCGCGCCGCAGCAGCGTGCCGGTCAGGTTCTGCGTCACCGGCCCCCGGCGCAGGGAGCGGTGCGCCATGCCCTCGATGACGAAGGTCTCCCGCTCGCCGCGCAGCAGGGCCCGCAGCGGCCCGGCCAGGGCCTCGTGCTCGAGGGCCGGGTTCAGCTCGAAGAAGGGCCGGCCCAGCGCCTCGGCGGCGGGGATGCCGTAGCGCTCGGCCATCGCGCGGTTCCACGTCACGACCCGCCCCTCGGGGTCGAGCACGATGAGCCCCTCGCTCAGGCTCTCGACGACGCTGTGGATGAACTGCTCCCGCTCGCGCGCCTGCCGGGACAGGGCCACCACCTGGCCGCGCTCGCGCTCCTCGACCTCGGCCAGCAGCCCCACGCCGATCGCCGTCCCCAGGAGCACTGTCAGGCGGATCGCCATGTTGGCCGACTCCATGTCCCTGATCGTCGGCCAGACCAGGATCAGGTAGGCGGCGCCGGCCCCTGCCGCCACCAGGAGCCCGCGCCTCAGGCCGTAGTAATAGGCCTGCAGGCCGGCGATCAGCAGGAGGGCCAGGAACAGCGTGCTCCGGGCGCCGCCGGTCAGGTGGATGAGGAGGAGGGCGAAGGCCAGGTCCAGCACGAGCACCAGGGACCGGGCCCGCAGCGTCGGCGCCGGCTTCCACCAGAGCAGGCCGATGACCAGCAGGCTGTAGAGCAGGAAGCCCAGCATGGTGGTGTCCACCGCGTCCCAGCCCGCCCACGGCGAGGGCGCCAGCAGCACCCAGACGTAGCCGGAGACGACGGCCAGCAGGCGGATCAGCGGCAGGGCCAGGATGCGGGGCCCGCCCAGGCGCTGGGCCAGGCGGTCGATCACGCGCTCGAGCGCCGACACGGGCAGATTATACGCACCCGCTGCCGCGCGCGCCGGGCCGCCTGGGGCGCCGGTGCGTCACCCCCGGGCGGGCCCGCCCCACCGCGGCGGGCGGCCGCGCGGATCAACCGGGCAATTTTGCTCGCCGCCCGGCTGGCACCGGCGTTGCTCGCGTGAACCCGGCATGAAGATCCGCGATCTCATGAGCGCGAACGTGCGGACGATCCGGGACACCGCGTCCTGCCGCGAGGCCGCGGCCGTGATGGGGCAGGCCCGCGTCCGCCACCTGCCCGTCGTCGACGAGGCCCGGCGCCTGGTCGGCATCGTCACCGACCGCGACCTGCGGCACCGCCTCTTCCAGCCGGCCGTGTTCCACGCGGTGGGGACGGTGCCGGTGCAGACGCTGCTGGGGGCGGTCCGGGTGCGCGAGATCATGTCGCGCCCGGTCGTGACCGCCCGCCCGGACGACGACCTGGAGGCGGCCGCGCGCCTGATGCTGGAGGACAAGGTGGGCTCGCTGGTGGTCGTGGACGAGGCGGAGCGGGTGGTCGGCATCGTGACCGAGACGGACCTGCTCCGGCGCATCGTGCAGGCCGACCGCGACGCCTCGGACGTCGAGTCCATCATCGTCTCCTACCCGTGAACGCGATGCTCCGGGACGAGGCCGAGGTCGCGGACGCGCTCAGCATCGAGCGGATCCGCCGGCGCCTGGAGACGGCCACGGTCGGCGCGGCCATCTACCTGTTCCCCGAGGTGGTGGCCACCGGGGCGGCGCTCGCCGGCCTGGCCGCCGCCGGCGCCGCCGAGGGCACGGTGGTGCTGGCCGAGACCCAGACCGGCGCCCGCAGCCGCCGGGGCCTGGCCTGGTTCTCCCCGCCGCGCTGCAACCTCTACGCGGCCGCGCTCTTGCGGCCCTCCCTGGCGCCGGCCGCGGTGCCGGTCTTCTCGCTGATCGCCCCGCTGGCGCTCTCCGACGCCGTCTGGGTGGAGGGGATCCCGGCCGCGGTCAAGTGGCCGGATGACGTGCTGGTGGAGGGGCGGCGCGTGGCCGCGACCGTCGTGTCGCACGCCGCGCGGGGCGAGGAGACGGCGTGGGTGATCCTGGACGTCGCGGTGAACGTCAACGTCGAGCGCCCCGCGCTGGAGGCCGCCCTGGGCCCGGCGGCCGCCGGCGCCACGTCGCTGCGGGAGGTGGCCGGCCGGGTGATCGACCGCAACGCCCTCGCCGCCGCCTTCCTGACAGGTCTGGAGCGCTGGGCGGAGGCCTATCGGGCCGCCGGTCCCGACACGGTGCTGCGCGCCTGGCGGACGCGCGATGCGCTGGCCGGCCGCCAGGTCGAGGTGCGCGGCGAGGGAGCGCCGTACGTGGCGCGGGCCCTGGGCGTCGACCGCGAGGGCCACCTGGTCGTCGAGCAAGCCGGCCGCATCAGGCGGACCGTGGCCGGCGGTGACGTGCGGCTGCTGCCGGGAGGGGAGCCATGACGCAGCGCGGCGCCGCGATGCGACGGCGGCCATCCCGGCCGCCCCGGGTCGAGCACGGGCTGGCCTGATGCCGGACATTCTCCTGGCGACCGACTTCTCGGCGGCCGCGGGCGCCGCCGCCCGCGTGGCCCGTGACTACGCGCGCCGGCTGGGCGCCCGCCTCCACGTCCTGCACGTCGTGTGGCCGGGCGCCGATCCCGTGGTCTCCCCGGCGCTGGCCGCCCTGGCCGCCGAGCTGGGCGGACCGGAGCAGGTCGTGACGGCGGTCGCCGCCGGGCTGCCGGCGGCCGAGATCGTGCGGTACGCCGAGCGGCACGGCATCGAGCTGATCGTCATCGG
>FWPU01010704.1_pt1 | contig 13405 bp, 8 predicted proteins | sample 2228361 | NCBI WGS metagenome assembly FWPU01 (sample SAMEA103939777, study PRJEB20133) | metagenome | reverse complement strand
GGGAGCCATCCCGGGCCGGCCCCGCGCGCGCGCGCCGCGCGGCAGATCCCGCGCTTCGAGGCGCGAATGAACTCGATCATGCGGCGCACCTCCGGCGCGCTCTCGCGCGCGAGGGCGTCCAGGCACTCCGCAAGCGGCGTGCGCCCGCGGTAGAGCGCGCGGTAGGCCCGCTTGATCGCGAGCCGCCGCTCGGGCGGAATCCCGGCGCGCCGCAGCGCGACCGTGTTCGGGCCGATCACGATCGTCGGGTGGTGCCCGACGGCGATCAGATACGGCGGCACGTCGTTCGACGCGGCTGAATTCCCCGCGAGCATGGCGAGCGTGCCGATCCGCGCGAACTGCTGCACGGCGGCGTTCCCGCCGAGGAACGCGCCGTCCTCGACCACCACGTGTCCGGCGAGCAGCGCCCCGTTCGCGAGCACCACGTCGCTTCCGACGACGCAGTTATGGGCGACGTGCGCGCAGGCCATGAACAGATTCCGGTCGCCGATGCGCGTCTCGGAGCCGGGCCCCGTGGCCAACGTCACGGTGACGCATTCGCGGAAGACGTTGTCAGCGCCGCAGACGACGCGCGTGGGCTCGCCCTTCCAGCGCCGGTCCTGGGGCGGGGCCGCGAGCACGGCGCCCGGAAAGACCTCGCAGCGCGGGCCGAGCGTCGTCCCGCGCAGGAGGACGGCGTTCGCGTGGATGCGCGACCCGGCTCCAATGCGCACGCCGGCCTCGATCACGGCGCCCGGGCCGACCTCCACTCCCTCCTCGATCTCCGCGCGCGGGTCGACCGTCGCGCGCGGGTGAATCCGTGCGCCGCCTGCGCTCATTGGTGTACCCTTTCTACGTTCCGGGTCCCTGAGGCGCCGCGAGCGAGCGCGCCGCAGGCAGCGCCCGGCGAGCGAGCGGCGCCTCTCACGACGGGCTGCTTGCGAGGAGCGGCGGACGCGAAGCGGCCGCCGCTGAGACCCCGGTAGGGAGCGGCGCGATCGAGCCCGCGCCGAAGACAAAGGAAGCGATCCTCCGTCGCCCTTCCGGCGAGCCCAAGCTCGCCTTGCCGCTTGACGGCCCTCGTGAGACCAGCGCCGTCGGAAGGGCCGGGGGGAAGAACGCCATGTCCTACTTCGCAGGCATCGACTGGGCCAGCATCGAGCACGCGCTCTGCGTCATCGACGACGCCGGGAAGGTGCACGGAACATTCAAGATCGCGCACACCGCCAAGGGGCTCGCCGAGCTCCTTCGCGTCCTCAAGCCCTTCGGTCCGCCGGCGAGCTTGCCGCCTGCGCCTGGGCCGCGGACGTCTATCGCCGTGCGAGGGCCCGCGCGTGCGACCACCCACACGCGATTCGCATCCTCGCGCGCTAGGATCCGCGTCCTCTGGCGCTGCTGGCAGAACCGCACCCCATACCATCCGACCCAGCACGGCGGCGCGAGGCGCCTCGCCCCAGTCATCGCGACGGGGGTTGACCCAGGGTGTCTCACGGCTCCACCAGCATCCCGGTGATCGTGCCCTCGACCACGGGGCGCTCCCCGACGAATCCCTGGAAATCGAACCGCATGAGCCGGCTCCGCACCTCGCGCATGACGTTCCCAAGAAGCAGCGTCTGGCCGGGCGCCACGCTCCCGCGATAGCGCACTCCGTCCACGGCCGCGAGCGCCCAGAATCCCTTCTTCTCCGGGTGGACGAGCTTGCAGTAGAAGGTCCCGAGCTGCGCCGCCGCCTCGATCATGAGAACGCCCGGAAGGAGGGGCCGCCCCGGGATGTGCCCGCGCGTCCAGAACTCGCCGGGCCCGTACGTCTTGAACCCCACGATCGACTGCGCGGCCGGGTCGACCGCAAGGACCCCGGAAAGCTGCTCCATCTCGAAGCGGTGCTCGTTGCGCGCGCGGATCTCCTCGATTCCGTAGAGGACGCGCGAGAGGTCGTACGCGCGCGGATCGAAGAGCGGCGGCCGCGGCACGCGCTCACCTCTTCCCGTCGAGCGCTGGGATCGTGCGGATTCCGTCGACGTCGATCGGCCGCAACCCTTCGAGCTTGCGATCGAAGGATGGCGCCGGCTGGCCGCTTGCGGCGGCGCGCGCCTCGCGCTCCAGGGCCGCGAGCGCCCCGCGCGCCCGCGCCCGCACGTCCTCGCTCTGCCCGGGGTCGTTCGCCGCCGCCTCCAGCGCCGCCCGCGCGCGCTCGCCCCCCACCTCCTGGAGCGCCAGGATGGCCACCGCGCGGATGCGCAGGTTCGGATCGTTGCGGAGAAGATCTTCAAGCGTGGGAATTGAAGTATCTCGCGCAAGCCGCGCGTAGATCTGAATCGCGTTCTGACGGCAGCCCACGTCCTCGGCCGTGCGCGCGATCGACTCGAGAAGCGGGACGGTCCCGGGGTCGGCCGCCTCCCCGAGCGCGCGGATGGCCGCGATCCGAACGTTCGGGTCGGGATCCGCCTGCGCCACGCGCGAGATGAGCAGGACCGCCTCCGGGCTCTTCTGGCGCCCGAGGTACGTGAGGATGCGGCTGCGCACCCGGGGATCGGCTTCGAGGTGAATGCGGCGCGAGAGGATCTCGATTCCCTCGCTCCCGCGGTTCTCGGCGAGCTGCGTCACCAGCGTCATCTTCAGCGTGTACGACTCCGACGCCGCGAGCGCGTCTCCGAGCGCCGCGAGCGCCTCCGGACCGGGAATGCGCGCGATGGCGCGCACGAGGATGGTCTGCCGCCCGATCAGGTCGGGCCGGTGCGCGTCCCCGCGGACAAGATCGATCAGGATCGGCACCGCCTCCGGGCCGAGGGCCGCGAGCTCGGCGACGAGCTTGTCGAGGCGCTGCTGCCGTTCGCGCAACGTGGAAATGCGGTCGGCGTCCGCGGGTCCGCTGCCGCTCGTCTCGTTGATGATCTGGTCGTATTCCCGGAGGAGCGCCGCGATCCTCCCCCGCAGGTCGCCCGGCGCGGGCTCCGGAGGTAATTCGGGCGCGGCGGGCGGGCGCTCCTCGCGGGCGCGCGCGCCCCCGGTCGCCCGGGCCGGCAGAGGAACGAGCCGCGGCGCAGGGGCGGCCCTCTTCTCGGGCTTGCGCGCAAGCGGCGGAGCGGGGTCGAAGCGATCGTCGCGATCGCCGCCTCCGAGCAGGAGGCTCCCGATCGCCACGACCGCGAGCGCGATCGCGAACCCGGTCACCGCGAAGAGCAGGGCGCTACGCCTCATGGATCCCGTCCGCTCCATTCAACCGCGCCCGGGCCGGGGATTCAAGCGAAATCGAACCCGCCCACCGGCCGCGTCTCGGACAGAGCGCCGGAGACGCAAGAGGGGCCCTCGCGCCGCGAGGGCCCCTCGGGGCGGGCCGTCCGTCCGCTTCGCCGCGGCTAGCGCGTGTAGACCTCGATCGTCGGCGCCGGGAACCCGTCGAATCCGAGAAAGTCCGTCCCGTCGTGGGTCCCGCCGATCGCAGCGACCGCCCCGTTCTTGAGGCGGACGCAGCTGTGCCCGAGCCGCGGCTCCAGCATGGGAATGGTCTCGATCACCTGGCGGGCGCCGTTGTCGTAGAGCTCGGCGCTCGTCACCATCGTGGGAGCGTTCTGATTCCCGTCAGAGCCGCCGGTGATGAGGAAGAGCCCGCTTCCGAGCTCCGCCCCGGCCGCGTTGAGCCGCCCCGTCTGGATGTCCGCCTGCTTGAGGTACCCGCCCATGAGCGTGTCGACCATGAGCACGCTCGTGCCGCCCGCAAGCTGGCCGCCCACGATTTCCCACCCGCCGGCCATGAAGAACGTCCCGCCGATCGTGGCGGCGGCGGGCAAGATGTTGTAGCCGTCGCCCGAGCCGGTCGAATGAACGATCGTGAACTGCGAGCCGTCGTAGGCGAACCCGACGTTGATCTGCGTCTGGTTCGCGTTGAGGGGGACGGTGATGGCGTTCTGTCCCGTCTGCGGATCGAGCGCGTACTCGAGCCCGCCCCAGATCACCGCGCCCTGCTGCACCGGGCTCGACGCGGCCCAGATCAGTCCGTTCTCCAGCGAGCCGGCCGGGCTGAATGTCTGCGTCGATGGATCGTAGATCTCGGCCTCCTTCACGCTCGTCGCGGTGCCCTGCCCGCCCAAGATCCCGTCGTCCTCGATCCCGCCGGTGATCAGGACCTTTCCGTTCGCGAGTCGCACCGCCTGGTGGAAGGCGCGGGGCTTCTGCATCCTCCCCTGGACTAGCGTGAACGTGTTTGACGCCGGGTCGAAGAGGTGCGCCGAGCTCAGGACCTCCTGAATGGGCTGGTTCGCCGTGTCCGTTCGATCGAATCCATAGCCGCCGCAGATCAGCACCTGACCGTTTTGGAGGAGCGTCGCAGTGTGTCCCATGCGAAAGACGATCACAAAGGGGACGACCTGCCCGTTGCCGATGTCCATCTGGCCCGGCGCAGTCATCACGGCGTTCTGGAGCTGCTGAACGCTCTGAACGTTGGCGAGCGAGTCCGTGAGGGTATTGGCCGTCGCGTCGTAGAGGTAATAGCCGATGCTCGCGCCCGGACCCTGTCCGTTCGGCCCCGCCGGATCGGGGACCAGCCCTCCCACAATGAGCACGCGGCCGTCGTCGAGTAGCGTCGCCGTATGCATGATAACGCCGCCGTCTCCGCCCTGCTGCTGCGGGAACTGCGGTCCCGCCGAAACCTGAAGCCGGCCGCTCCCGCCGCCGCCGCCCGTTCCGCCGCCCGTTCCGCCCCCACCCCCCGTTGCCCCCGGCGACAGCGTCCCAGAGGGCGGTTCGCTGCCGTTCCCGCACCCGACCAGCCCCGCTGCGACCAGAACGGCAAGCGCCGCGACTCCCGTCCGTCCGAACGACCGCATCCCTCCGCCTCCCTTATTCTTCGAAACGGACCCTGCCGCGCCGCGGCCCGTTCCGATTGGACACATGTTCCGTCTCGCTAGAGCAAAGAAAATGCCGGAAGCACCGCGCCATTCGGACGGATGGCGAACGCAGCTAACCCCATGCGACTTCCGGCACGTTTTCGCTCGCAACGTCAACGGATGTCCACCCGTCGCTTCCCATTTTTGGGAAAGTTCCCGGAAATGAAACGACCAGCAAGCCCGCGCCTGCTTGAAACGTATCATGGTCCGAACCGCCTGCCACGGCCTTCGATCGGCATTTGGCTCTCGCATGACTGCACGACGCCCGCGCCTCGCCGCCTGTGGGCCGCTCCCCAAAACCTTATGCGTCCCACGTTCCTCGATCGGGTGACCCGCGCTCGGAACTCCACCGGCCTCTATCTTTGCACTTTGTGCGTGGATAGTAGGGGACCCTCGCTTTTTGGCTTACCTTGTGGTGAGCGGCGTCCCAAGTGCTCCGTTACCCCGAATGATATGGTTTGTGGCGCGTCGATGCTCCGCGCGGGCGGGGGCCGGCGCGGAGACACGTCGGCGAGCGAACGCACCAGCCCGGCGCGAGCGGACGGGACGGCACGCGCGCTATCAAAGCCCACGCGCGCTTGCGATTCCCGGGACGCGGGCGGGCGCGACCGGACGGGACCCCACGGGCGCGATCGAGCAGCGCGGCGGCGGGCGCGCCAAGCTCCCTTCTCGGGCGGCCTTGCCCGACCTTCATGGCACGCGAGTCGACGGACGAACGAGAAACGCTCTCCCGACGTTCGTGCCACGCGAACCGACGGACGAAGAAACGCTCGCCCGACGTTTCATGCCACGCGGGTCGAGCGGGGCGGGTGGGCGATCCGAGCTGAGAGCCGGCGCCTCGGCTGGTCTCGCCTCCGTCGTCCCGAAACCGCGACTCTGCTCCGCCGAGTTGCTGGTTTCGCCCGGGCCGGTGACGGCGCGGGCCGATTTCCGCGGCGATCCCTGCGCGAGGCGCCCAGCCCGATTCTTTCTCGGGCTCTTGGCTCAGTTCGAGAACGAGACGGTGGCCGCAGCTGCAGGGGCGCCACTCGTCGCGTTCTTTCCGGCGGTTTCCTCCTCGTAGCGGCGCCAGATCGACTCGAACATGAATGCGTAGAGCTCGAACGCCGCCTTCGCCGAGTAAATGACGGCCGCCTCGTCCTCCGGCGTGTTCACGGTCTCCAGGATGGCGCGCTTCGCCTCGCGCACGTGCGCAACATCGAGCTCGGCATGCCGGAGAAGAAACGTCGCCGCCGACTCCGGAATCCCAAGTCCCTCCACGATCCTGCGCGCGGCGACCCCGCCCTCGTTCTGCCCGAGGTTTTCGAGCACGTAGATCATGCCGAACATGCCGAGCGGGTTCTCGTGCTCCGCCATGTGGTAGTGGAAGGCGACCATGGCGCGTGTGGCCGGGAGCGGCTCGCTTGCGCGAACCTCCTCTGGGTTCTCCCCGAGCGCGGCGAGGTCGTCGAGCGCGAACTGGTCGTGCCCGAACTCTTCCAGGCAGTGCTTGAGAAAGCGCCTTCTCGCCTTGTCCAGGTGATATCCGAAGCGCACGGCCGCGGCCGCAAGGAAGCGCGGCGTGTGCCGGGTGAAATGATACGTTTCGCGGAGATATCCCTTGTACGCCTCAAGGGGCACCGTGCCGGCCATGAACTCGCGGACAAGCCGGGTCTCGAAGAATCGCTGCTTCGCGGGCGCGATCTCGCGCTCCAGTCGCTCGAAGAACTCGGGCTTCGCCATCGGGCTACCGTCTCCTCTGCATCTGGCGCCCAACCGCGCGACGGGCCACTCGCCCGCCCCCCCCCGCGGCCGGGCTAGCGTGCTGCATTCTCTACCACATGGAACCTGTTGGGGCAAGGCCACTGCGGCAGAAATGCCCCTATCTCCGCCGGACTACGCTCGCGAGCCCAAGCGGCGACCGGAGCGCGTGCGCTGGGGTGCGTGCCGGCAAACAAAGACGGGAATCCTTAGGTCGCGGGCTTGTATACCTTCACCCAGACCTCCTTCAGCCGGATCTCCGCTCCCTTCTCGATCCGGATCTGGAAGGGGCCCTTGCGCCTTTTTGCAGGTTTTCCCGCCGTGGCCGTCGTGGCGCCGTCGCAGTAGAGCGTGATCTTCCCGCCTCGCACCTCGAAGCGAAGGTCGACCCACTTGTTGCGGGGAATCGTGCGATCCCACGGGTTGATCGCCGCGATATCGTCCCAGCGACGCTCGGGCACGCCGTCCTCCTCGACGAGCTCCCCGTGCGCGATGAAGTAGACCTTCTTGTCGTTGCCGGCGATCCACGCCTTCGCGGTGACGACGTAGTCTTCCCACTCGTCGGACCCCTCCGGGCGGAAGGTCATGTACGACGTGGGCTCCTCCCCGTCGACGTACTTGAAGACGCAGATCTTCTCGGAGTCGATCTCGACAGCCTTCGGCTGGTCGTATTCCCACTTGTAGAGGTCGTCCTTGCGCCCGGTGAACGCCGGCTGCCACTTGATGGCGGCCTCGCTCGCCCGCGCCGCGCGCGCCTTCTCCACCTCCGGCGCGAGGGACGCAACCGCCGCCTGCGCCTCGTTCGCCCGAGGGCTCTGCTGGAACGCCGGAATCGCCTCGGCGAGGACGAGGAACGCCTCGAGCACCCCCCGCGCCTTCTCCGGCTCGCCCTGCTGCCGGAACGTGTCCGCCTTGGCGGCGTTCCGCGCCCACAGTTCCTCGGCGCGCTCGCGCCCCGCCACCTCCGCGAGCGCTTCCTCGCAGCGCGGCCACGCCGGCGTGGTCCCGAGCTTCCGCTTCCAGTCCGCGATCGCGCGCCGGGCCTCGTTGAACTTTCCTTCGGCGGCGAGCGACCGCGCGCGCTTCGCGAGCTCGTCCGCCTTTGCCGCCGCCGCGTCCTCAAAGGCGCGCTCCGCCTCCTCCTTCAGCTTCGAAAGCCGCTCCTCGAAGGCAGCGAAGAGGCCAGCGTTCGCGGCTTCCTCCGCGATCTTGGCGACCTCCAGCTTGTTTCCGGAGATGTCGAACGGGTCGCGCGCGATCTCCTTCGCGTGCTCGTCGATGCGCGCCTGGATCTTCTCTCGCCGCGCGCGCCGCGCGGCCTCGTCGCGCTCGCTCGCCTGCTGAATCGCGTCGTCCGTCCAGCCGCCGCACCCCGACGTCGCGCCGCCGCACGCCGCGGTGGCGGCCGCCGCGAGCGCGACCAGCAGCGCCGCGCGCCATCGCGCGCCCTCCGATCGGCGAACCCGCATCACTCCCCGTCCTCCTCGCCGCCCTCCCGCTCGGCGAAGGCGTTCCGCTTCGCCTGGAGCCCCGCGACGTACGTCTCCACCGCGCGCTTGCCCTTCTCGTCGAGCCGCGCCTGGATGGGCTCCGTCTTCAACACGGCCCCCGACAGAAAAAGCGCGATGCGCTTGAGCGCGTCGCGGCGCGCCACTTCCTCGTTCCCACGCCCCCAGCGGTCGGAATCGACCACCGTGGCGAGCACCGACTGGTCCTTCCCGAGGATCCGGAGGTCCCCCGTCCCCTCGAAGGTGTAGGCGACTTCCTTGCCGTAGAAGGTGGACACCTCGTAGAGCTTGACCGCCACCGTCCCCGCGATCACGAGGTCCGGCTCGCCCGCGGGCGGCGGCGGCGCGCGGCCGCGATCCACGGGAATGGGCCGCACGCTGTACGCGTCGAAGCCGAGCTCCTGGAGTTTCTTCCGGATAAAGTAGGCCGCGACGTTCTGCTTCCCCTCCTTGTCCTCGACCTTCTCGACGATGTCGATCTTCACCGTGCCGAGGGACTTCCGGGCCGGCGCCCGCGCGGTGGCAGTGGCCGCCGCCGGAGCGTCGGGCGCCGCCGCGGGACCATCGCCCCCCGCCCCCTGCTGGGCGTTCGTGGGCCCGCCCGCGGGCGCTACGAGGAGCGCCGTGGCCACGATCGTCCACGGAACGAGCGCGACGAAGAGACGGCCGGCGGTTGCTCCCATGCGGCAAGACCTCCTTTTTCGCCCGCGCGACCTCCTGCGCCGAACGCGGCGGAGCCCGCTTCTTTTTCCGCGTGCGCCCCAGGCGGCGGCGCCTGGTCCTTCCCGCGAATGCGCGACGGGGCGCGCCGCCCGTTGCAGCGCCCCTTCCCCCCCCGCGCGCCCGTTCCCCTGGCGCCGCGCGCGCCGCGCCCCCCGGACTCCTTCCCCCGCGGCCGCGCGCCGCGCCGGACGAAGCGCAGAGTGTAGCAGACCGCGCGGGCGAAAGTCAACCGCGGGCCGGTCCCAAAACCCGCGCCGCCGCGCGGTTGGGCGCGCTCCGCTCGCCTTGACTTCCCCGCGGCGACCTGCTTCAATGGCCCCTGGCCATGGACACCCAGGTCCTCCGGATCGAACAAGGGGCCTGGCGACGCGAAGACATCGAGCGCGCCGCCCGGGCCTTCGCGGAGGGCTCGCTCGTCGTCTTTCCTACCGAGACGGTGTACGCGGTCGGCGCGCGCCGCGACGATGCGGCTGCGGTGGAGCGGCTGCGGCGCCTCCTCGGGCGCGATCCGCAGCGCCCGCTCACCCTCCAGGCTCCCGCGGTCGCGGACGCGCTCTCGCACGTCGACCGCGTGCCAGCGCGCGCGCTCCCGCTCCTGCGCCGCTTCTGGCCGGGTCCCGTGACGATCGTCTTTCCGGGAGCCGAATTCGGCCTGCGCGTCCCCGCGCACCCGATTGCGCACGAGCTGCTGTCGCTCGCGCGCGTCCCCGTCGTGGCGAGCGCCGCGGTCGTCGACGGCGCGCCGGGCGTCGATGGAGCTCTGGTCGCGGAGCGTCTTGCGGGAGCCGTGGAATGGGCGATCGACGCCGGCGAGACGCCTCTCAAGGAACCCTCGACCGTCGTGAGCGTGCGCGACGAAGGCTGGGAGTGCCTCCGCGACGGGATCGTCTCGCGCGACATCCTTGCGCGCCATCTTAGCACCACGATCGTCTTCGTGTGCACGGGGAACTCGTGCCGGAGCCCCATGGCGGAGGCCCTTTTCCGGCGCATGGTGGCGCGGCGCCTGGAAATCGACGAGGAGCAGCTTGAGGCCGCGGGCGTGCGCATCCTCTCCGCGGGGACGAGCGCGCTCGATGGCAGCCCCGCAAGCCCCACCGCCGTTCGCATCATGGAGGAGCGCGCGATCGACCTCTCGCAGCACCGCGCCCGCACCATCGACGAGCGGATCATGGAGGAGGCGACCGCCGTCTACACGGTCTCGCCGGCGCACGCGTCCTCGCTCAAGGAGTGGTGGCCGGAGCACGCCGACAAGGTGCAGTCGCTCGACGAGCAGGGAATCGTCGATCCGATCGGCGGGTCGGCCGACCTCTACCGCGAGTGCGCGGAGGCGATCGAGCAGCGACTCGCGGAGCTGCTCGACCGGATCTATCCGCTCGACCTCTTGCGTCCGCCCAAGAAGCGCGCGGAGGAGACCTCGTGAGAGTCGCCCTCGCGTCCGATCACGCCGGCTTCGAGGCCAAGGAGCGCCTGCGCGAGCACCTCGCCCGCCGCGGCCACGACGTGCGGGACTTCGGCACCACCTCGGCGGAGCCGTGCGACTATCCGGATTTCGTGGTTCCCGCCGCGCGCTCCGTGGCGACCGGCGAGTGCGAGCGCGGATTCGTCCTCGGCGGCTCGGGCAACGGCGAGGCGATCGCCGCGAACAAGGTGCGCGGCGTGCGCGCCGCGGTGGTCCACAACGCCTTCACCGCCGAGATGGCCCGCCGGCACAACGACGCGAACGTCGCCTCCTTCGGCGCGCGCGTCACGCCGGCGGACGAGATCCTGCGGCTCGCGGACATCTTCCTCGCCACGCCCTTCGACGGCGGCCGCCACAAGCGGCGCATCGCTAAGATCGCCGCCGTCGAGGCCGCCGAAAGGGGCGAGGCGCCCCCGCAAAAGAGCGAGCCGCCCTCGTGACGGAAACGCCCTCCGGGCCGCGACAGGTGTCGCCGCGCCCGGCACGGGACTCTAAGCGCAGATTCAGAAGTCGAACCCCGCGAGCAGCGATTCCCCGATGGTCGGGCGCGCCTCCTCGAGCGAGCGATTCTTCCGCTTCTCCACCTTGATGATGCTCAGGCCCTCGCGCACCTCGACGATGCCGCTCATCTCGCCCTCGCCGAGCGCATAGAGCGCGTCTCGGAACGCCGGCCCGTACCGCGCAAGATCGGGATCCGGCTCGAAGACGCCGATCTTCCCGCCGCGCTTGCCCGAGGGGGCCTCCGACGCTTTCGCCGCCGCCTCCTCGAACGCGCGGAGGAGCGCGCCCAGGCCGCCGCGTCCGGGCCGGTCGCCTTCCTCCTTTCGGGCGACTTCCAGGAGCTCCTCGCGCAGCTTTTCCAGTCGCCCGGCGGCATCCGGCCCGCGCGCAAGAATGTGCCGCACCAGGCGGGCCCCGGCGTCGTGCGCGCCGCGCTCCGCCCCGCGGAACGGAACCGCGAGCACGAGGTGCTTCCCCTCGCGAGAGTCGATCGGTCCGGCCAGCTCGTTCGGCTTCGCGCGCAGGACGCCCTGCTCGAAGGGCGTCTGGAAGTCGTACTCGCGCGCGAACGCCGCGCCGGGCTCGTCGGAAAGCTCCCGCGCGACCTTCTCGAAATCCTCGCCGGCCCGCAGCCGCGCGAGCGCCTTCTCCGCCTTCTCCCGGGCTTTCTCGAGCGCGAGCCGCCGCACCTCGGGGTCGAGCGGGTAGAACTCCCCCGTCTCCGGATCCTTCTTGCGCTCTGGACGCAACAGGATGTGCCGCGCCCGCACCTCCTCCCCGCGCCGCTCCACGATCTGGATCACGTGGTAGCCCTGGGTCGTCTTGACCGGCCCGACGATCGAGCCCGGCTGCGCGGCGAAGGCGGCCGCGTCGAACTCGGGCGGCATGCGCCCGCGCCCGATCGTTCCGATCGTGCCTCCGCGCTCGCGCGTGCGCTCGTCGTCCGACCACTTCGCGGCCAGATCCTGGAACCGCTCCCCGGAGCGCGCGCGCTCCGCCAGCTCCTCCGCCTTGGCCTTCGCGCGCGCGTCGAGCTCCGCCTCGATCGTCCTCTGGTCGGCGGCGACGTAGAGGTGGCGCGCCTCGATCGCGGAAAGGCCGTCCTCACCCGTGCGCAGCGCGTAGACTTCCTCCACGATGTCCGGACCGATCCCGCGCGACTCCAGCCGCACCGCGCGCTCCCAGTCGCGCTGCCGCGCGTACTGCGTGAGGGGCGCGAGATTGCGGCGGATCTCCGCCTCCTTCTCGGCGAACTTCGCGGGGTCGGGGGCCTCGCGCGCGACGAAGCGGTAGACCACCCACGCCTTCGCCTCCCGCAGCTCCACGGGGCCGCCCGTCTCGCCGAGCTCCCCGAGCGCCAAGAGCGCGCTCACGACCGGCCGCGACCCCGGGAGCCCCGGGATCTCCTCGTCGCGCGCGAGGAAGGGCGTCTCGTGGACGGCGAGGCCGCGCTTGCGCGCCTCCGGCTCGAGCGGGCTGCGCGGCGACACGGCGCGGGCGAAGGCCTCGGCGGCAAGCCGCGCCCGCTCGGCGGCACGCTCGGCCAGCACGCCGGCGCGCACGCGATCGCAAATCCCGTCGAGCGGCGGCGTCCTCGCGGGGATCTTCTCGCGCACGAGGTACGCGTAGACGCCGGTCCGCGCCTCGTTTTCGAAGGTGGGCGAGAGCTTCCCGATCTCGTCGGCCCCGGTCGCGAGCCGCCCGAGGATGTCGCTCCCGCGCGCCTCCGGGGGGAGATCCTTCCCGGACTTCTCCACCTTCGCCGCGCCGGCCTCCACCCCCTTTTCCAGCGCCACGGATTCCAGGTCGCGCGGCTTCGGGCTCCCCGCCGCCTCGTTCCACGCCCGCCGCACGTCCTCGATCCGCTCCTCGGCCTTCTGGCGCAGCGCCGCGATCCGCGCCTCGCCGGTCACGTCCTCGGGGACCGTGCGCTCCAGGCGCGCGTAGGGGAAATGGACGTACTCGATCGCGACCTTTTCCGGCTCGCGGTACTTGATGAGGTTGCGGTTATAGTGCGAGGCGATCTCGTCCTCGGGCGGATTCGCATAGTCGGCGCGGACGCGCTCGGCGACCTCCTCGAAGGGCGGGAGGCGCTCCTCCTTGCGCTCCAGCACGCGCACGAAGAACCCGGCCTTCTCGTTGGCGAACGTCTCCGAGAGCTTGCCGGGCTCCACGGTGTCCGCGACCCGGAGCAGGAGGTAGTGCGCGATCGTCTTCTCGTCGAGGAGCTTTTCCGGCTCAACGAGCCCCGTCTTGCCGTGGAGCAGCCCCTCCGCCTTCGCGACCTCGGCGAGCGAGACCTCCTTCCCCGCCGCGATCTCCGCCTCGACGCGCTTGCGCACCTCCTCCGCCCGCGCGCGCGCGGCCTCTTTCGTTCGCTCTCGAACGATCTCGCGGACGATCTCGTCGCGCACCTCCGCGAGGGGCCGATAGCGCGGCTCGGGCGCGGCCGTGGGCGTCGCGGGAGCCGGCTCCGCCGCCGCGGCGGGCGCGTCGGCCGTCGCGGTTGCCGCGCCGGGCGCGGGCGGGGGCGGCGCATCCGGCAAGCGGTAGCGCTCGCGCACGGATGCGTAGTGCGCCTCGATGTCGGCGTCCGACGGCTGCGCCACCTT
>FWPU01010701.1_pt1 | contig 13408 bp, 16 predicted proteins | sample 2228361 | NCBI WGS metagenome assembly FWPU01 (sample SAMEA103939777, study PRJEB20133) | metagenome | reverse complement strand
ACTTCGTTCGACATGACATTAACCGGTGTTTCCGTCACCGCGAGCCGCGGCAGGCGGCGTGGCGGTCTCCCGCTCCGGCATCACTTGCGCGTCAGCAGACGGGCATAGACAGCCAGCCCAAGCCCGGCCAGCAGGATGATACCACCCATCACCGCCATCAACGGCGAGCGCCCGCCCTCGCTGACCGGGGTGGGCAGTGCCTGCGAACTCAACTGCGCGCCGAAGTCCAGCACCGAGTTGTCGCCCGCGCTGACTTTGAGAGGATAATTCAGCAGCGTGGTGGGATTGTAGCCCTGCGGAATGGCCACGCTGATGTTGTACTCCCCCTCTTCCAGATTATCGAAACAGGTTGGCTCTTCCAGACTGGCGCTGGTTTCACCGGTCAAGGAAACCCGCCCCAGCCGGTCGGTAATGCTGACCGCTCCGCCGGGGATGGCATTTTCGCCTTCTTCGGCCAGGGCGTTGCCGTTGACATCGTTGAACAGCACAATACACACCCGCCCGGTGCCGCGGAAGGGAGTGGGGGAGGGTAAAACCGGCGTTTCGGTCGGCAGTACGGCTGAGGTCGGCTGGGGTTCTACCGTGCCAAGCAGCAGACGCACACCCGGAATCAGCACACAGGCGGCATCGAGGTTGTTCAGACGGCGCAGATCATCCAGCGTCACCTGATTGAGCAGCGAAACACTGATGCAGGTATCCCCCTCCTTGACGGTGTAAAAAATCTGTCCGTTTTCGTTGGGGGTTGGGGTAAAGTATAAAACCTGTGCCTGCGAGTGAGAAGGCTGAATCAGACTTAAATTGAGCAGCAACAACAAACCTGCCAGGAGCAGGCCGGCGAAAAACCAGCGGCGGTGGAAAACATCTTTCATACGCGCTTTGATTATAACATCAATCGGGTATTTCCCATTCAACGCGGTTGCGTCCGTTATTCTTGGCGCGGTACATGGCTTTGTCGGCGCGTTGCAGCAACGACTTGACCGTATCCCGTTCGCGGCTGAGGGTAACCCCGAACGACATGGTTACGGGCAGGTTATCACTGAATTCGTACGATTCGACCGTCTCGCGCAGCCGGTTTGCCAGATGCAATACGCGCTTCTGATCTTCTTCCAGCGCAAGGATCAGAAATTCCTCGCCGCCCCAACGGCCAATCACATCACTGGCGCGCAGTTGATAGTGCAGGCATTCGCCCACTTCGCGCAAGATTTTATCGCCGGTTTCGTGTCCAAAGGTGTCGTTGATGCGTTTGAAGAAATCCACATCGGCTAAAATGACTGCGAAGCGCCGCCGGTTGGCGAGGTGTTCTTCCAGCAAACTGGTCATGCCGCGCCGGTTGGGTAAAAGTGTGAGCGAGTCGGTGTGAGCAATGACCTGAATTCGGTTGGCTTCGGCCAGCGAGAGGTTGAGATCATCTTTGGCTTTGGCCAGCAAAAAGACCAGAAACAAAATACCGGCCACCCGCGTTTCCAGCCGAATCAATTCCAGGGTCAGGGCATCTCCCAGAGCCGAAAAGCGCAACGCCCCTGTAACAAATACAATACCCAGAAAAAACAGGTTGAAGCGCAATGCCAAACCGCGCGGGAAGACGATATAACTGAGAATGAACGAAAAAGCAAACGTCCAGAAAACGGCTTCCACTTCCTGCCACTGCTCGATTAAGAGGGGGTGGAAGTAAAGAAAATAAATGTACTTGGCTAAAAAGAACATCGTTGTGGTAATCAATACCGAACGCTCAATCCAATTAAGCGGGATGCGTTTCCAGAGCAGGGTTACGCACCAGATGGCCAGCGCGGCCGCCAGAAAGGGGTAGGTAAAGCGGATAAAGACTTCCTGGTCGTGTTTTTGCAGCCAGATATACACAACAGAGAGGAAGCCGGGAAAGGCGGCAATCAGATACAGCCAGCGTCGGCGTTGGTCAATCTGCTGGGAAAGGCTGTTCAATGAGGGGGCAAATTCGGATTGAGACGGCACATTGTTGTTCATTGGGTGGATTGGGGTTCGCAACAGGTAACAACATACAATTATGCCATAAATTTATCCATTTTGATCAAAATATATCAGGACAACTGTCACTAAAAACGCACCAGCGAACGGAGTATAATCGTTTTGAAAGTTGTCTCAAAAGGCCATTTCCTGCGGAGGGAATCGAACATGCCATTGGATATTGTCATTGGAACACAATGGGGGGATGAGGGCAAAGGCCGCATCGTAGATTTATTGGCGGCACAGGCGGATATTGTGGCGCGCTTCAACGGCGGAGACAACGCCGGCCATACTGTAACCGTTGGCAGTCGCACCTTTAAACTGCATCTGATTCCTTCCGGCATCATTCATCCGCACACGATTGGGGTGATGGGCAATGGCATGGTGATCAACCCGGTCACCTTCATCAATGAAGTGGAAATGCTGCAAGCAGCCGGCGTAGCCGCCGGTCCTGACCGGCTGCGGATTTCGTACGCCGCTCACCTGATCACGCCGGCTCATCGGGCGCTGGATGCCGCCCAGGAAGCCGCCCGCGGTCAGGCACAAATTGGTACAACCGGCCGCGGTATTGGCCCGGCATATACCGGCAAGACCTCACGCAACGGGCTGCGTATGGAAGACATGCTGGATCCGGCTTCCTTTTACAAAAAAATGAAACAGCATGTTGAGGAAATCAATGCCATGCTGAGGAGCCTGTACCGTGTTGATCCTTTGGATGAGAACGCTGTGGCGCGTGAATATGCCAAACTGGCCGTTCAACTGGCTCCCTACATTGCGGATACGGGCGGACTGGTTCATCAGGCTTTGCAGCAGGGCAAGCGCGTGCTGGCCGAAGGCGCTCAGGGTACGTTGCTGGATCTGGATCACGGTACTTATCCGTATGTGACCAGTTCGTACGCTACGGCAGCCGGTGCGCTGGTTGGCCTGGGGGTGGGGATTGTGCCGGTAGAACGGGTGATCGGCGTGACCAAAGCCTTTCAAACCCGCGTTGGGGCCGGGCCGTTCCCCACCGAGGTGTTTGGTAAAACCGCCGAACGGCTGCGCGGCACCGGTAAAAACCCATGGGATGAATTTGGTACCACCACCGGGCGGCCGCGCCGGGTGGGCTGGCTGGACGGGGTTTTGCTGCGTTATGCGCTGCGGGTCAATGGTGTAACCGAATTAATGGTCACCAAGATGGACATTCTCAGCGGGCTGAGCAATTTACGGCTGTGTACCGCTTATCAGCACGGCACCCAGGTGGTTAACGAACTGCCGATGGGCCCGGCCAACCTGACACCTTACGAGCCAATTTACGAAGAACTGGCCGGTTGGGAAGAAGAGATCAGCGCGGTACGGCGCTGGGAAGAACTGCCCGAAGCCGCCCGGGCGTATGCTCGCCGGCTGAGCGAATTTTGCGGTGTGCCGGTTCGGCGGGTTTCGGTGGGACCGGAACGCGAACAGGTGGTCGAAGTTCCGCTGTGAGACCCTTGCTGCGCTGGTTGGGTTGGATGCTGTTGGTTACGGGGATGATCAGCGCTTGCCTGCCGGCTGGCGAGATCAGCGCACCGCTGCCCGATACGCCCACTCCTCAACCCAGCGGCACCCCCACCCCGACGATTGTCTGGTTCCCGCCGACACCCACCCGTACCCCGCCGCCCACGCAGGTTTTTTTGCCCACCCCAACCCCACAACTGGGCAAGGCTCAGATCCTGTTTGAAGAGGATTTCCGTCAGCGGGAAGGGTGGGTGACCAGCCGCACCACAGCCGGCAGCGTTGCCTATGGCGTGGAAGAACTGACTCTGGCAGTAGCCAGCCGCCGCGCTTATCTGGTGTCGCTGCGGCGGACACCCCAGTTCAGTGATTTTTATCTGGAAATGACCGCGCGGGTCAGCCTGTGTCAGACGGATGATCAATACGGTTTACTGCTGCGGGCAGCCGACGAGTGGAACTATTACCGCTGGGTGATCACCTGTGATGGGCGCACACGGCTGGAACGGGTTCAACAAGGCGCCTTTGTGGTGGTGCAGGACTGGCTCGAATCGCCGCGCATTCAGGCCGGCGCACTGGCTGAAAACCGACTGGGTGTGTGGATGTTTGGCAGGGAGATGCGTTTCTTCGTCAACGATCTCGAATTGTTCAGCGCGCGCGATCCGGTTTGGAGCGAAGGGCTGGTGGGCGTGTTCGTGCGGGCAGCCGGCGAGCCGCCCCTCACGGTCAGCTTTGACGATGTGCGGGTCTGGTCGCTCGACCGAACGCAGATTCCCACCCCCACCCCGCTGCCAACAGCGCCGTAATTCCGCCCATTGTTGGATGTTGAGGGGCGGTTACCGGAGGGATTAATCTACCCTCCGAATCGTCCTTGCTCGCCTCCCTTTTCATGTACAATATGTGGAAAGGAATTTCAATTTTTGCAGCCAATCAGGAGAGACCATGTTTCACACCATTATTCTTGTTGGTAACCTGGGTCGTGACCCGGAAATGCGTTACACCCCCAACGGTCAGCCGGTGACCAGTTTCAATGTTGCCTCCAATCGTCAATATACCGATCAGAATGGTCAAAAGGTCAAAGAAACCATCTGGTTCCGTGTTTCGGTGTGGGGAAAGCAGGCGGAAGTGTGTAATCAATATCTGCGCAAGGGCAGTAAAGTGCTGATTGAAGGCCGTTTGACCCCGGACCGCAATTCGGGCGGACCGCGCGTCTGGACGCGCAGCGATGGCACCAGCGGTGCCTCTTATGATGTTACAGCCAGCGTGGTGCGCTTCCTCTCGGCCCGTGGTGATGTGGAAGGCGAACTGGGCGGTGAAGACCTGCCGGAAATGGACGCCGGTGAGGACATCCCCTTCTAGGCGAGGAACAGCGGTGATGACCACTCCCCCTCGTCCGCCAACGGGCATCCCGATGGAACTGCCGGAAGATCTGACCCCCTTTTACAGCAATGTGGTTCGCATCAGCCACACGCCCACCGATTTTGTGCTGGACTTTGTGCAGGTACTGCCGGCACAGATGCGCAACCTGATCCGCTCGCGGATTGTCATGTCACCGGTTGGTGCCAAATTGTTTCTGCGCGCCTTTGCCGAAAATCTGGCGCGTTACGAAGCCAGTTTTGGAGAAATCCAAATACCCCAGGGGGATCCCGGTTTGGCGGGTGACCTCTTTCGCCGCATTCATCCAACTGAACCACCCCCGCAGGGAGAATAAACCCCATGCCCGATTTGAGCGAACTCAACAGCCGGGTACACCAGATCTTCGAAGCCCTCAATCAGGCGCGCGAGCAGGCCTTGCTGCAAGCCCGACAGCTGACCCGTTTGTGTGCCAATACCATCCGTGCACTGCATCGCGGTGAGATGGAAACTGCCCGTCAAAATCTGGAAGAGGCAGGTGTCATTGCGGCGGGGTTGCACAGCCTGCTGGGCGATTATCCGGTGCTTTTGTACGCCGGCTATACTCAGGATGCCCTCAAAGAATATGTGGAAGCCAGCCTGACCTGTGCAATCATTGAGGGTGCTCCCCTGCCTTCTCCCGAAGACCTTAAAGTGGAATACAGTACCTACCTGAATGGCATGGCCGAAGTGACCGGTGAACTGCGCCGCCGCTGTCTGGATATTTTACGGCAGGGTTATTCGGAAGAGGCCGAACGGCTGCTGGGCTGGATGGACGAAATTTACAACCTGCTGGTCACCGTGGACTACCCGGATGCGCTCACCGGCGGCTTGCGCCGCCAGACCGATCTGGTACGTGGGATTGTTGAGCGCACCCGTGCCGATTTGACGCTCAGCCTGCGCGAAGAACGCTTACAACAAGCGCTGGAACGCGCCTCGAACCGCCTGCCCGAAGAGCCGTTAAATCCATGAAACGCAGTGTCCTGCGCGCTTCTGAAATTGGAGCGTTTTTATACTGTAAACGAGCGTGGTGGTATCAGCGCCAGGGAGTGGCATCGGAAAACGAATCGGCCATGCTGGAAGGCACCTTCACGCATCAGGCACATGCCCGCCAGGTGCTGGCTGCTCGTCTGCTGCGCCTGCTGGGGTGGGCGCTGCTGGCTGCCGCACTGATTGCTGCTGCAGTGGGTCTGACACTCATGCTGTTGGGTTGAACATGGGCGTGTGGTGGGCTGCCCTGATTCTGGTGCTGGGCGGGCTGGCACTGTTGTGGCTGGGGGCGCGTCAGCAGCGGCGCAGCGGTCTGCCGCCCGGACGGGTGCTGTACAGTGATCCCAAAATCATCGGCGAACCGGAACGCCCGCTGTTCGACCCGGATACCCTGCTGACCGGCAAGCCGGATTATCTGGTCAAAGAAGGCAGCGCCGTCATTCCGGTGGAGGTCAAAAGCGGTTGGGCGCCCTCCGAACCGCACCCCGGCCATGTGTTTCAGTTGATGGCTTACTGCCGGCTGGTGGAGCGTTCGATGGGTGTGCGTCCGCCTTACGGCATTCTGCGCTACCGCAATCGCACCTTTGCGATTGACTACACCCCGCAAGCCGAAGCCGAATTACTGGCATTGATCGAGGAAATTCACGCGGCGGGCGGGCGCGAACAGCCTCGCTCGCACGATTCAGCGGCACGCTGCGCCGGCTGCGGCTTTCGCCGCCAGTGCGACCAGCGGCTGGGTTAGGGCTTTTCATCGCGGCGGATTTCGCCATTCAGCGGCTTCTGCAGTTCAACCGCAGCCGGTTTGCTTTCGCCGTTTTCCCCCCCGCGGATGCGGGTGATGCGGCTGTAACCGCAGGCTGTCCAAAAGCGCAGGGCGCGCCAGTTTTTCAACCCCACCTTAATCCGTGCCTCGCGGAAGCCAATTTGTTTGGCCTGCGCTTCCAGATGACGCACAATTTCACGTCCAAAACCACGCCCCTGAAAGACCGGGCGCAGGTACAGGCTGCCAATGTACATGGTGTCGGGAGCGGGGTAGCCGAAGTAAACCGCCAGAAAGCCGATGGTATCGCGGCTTTCCAGATCGCGAATCAGGTAGAGCGATTCGCGCCACGGAACACCGCCGGGCGGCAGGACACTGTGGCGGATAGCCTGCAAAGCCTGCTCGTGGGGCGGCAGCATTTGCCCCATTTCGCGCAAAATTTCCTGATTTTCGCTCAAAATCAGGGTCAACTGGTCGAGGAAGCGCTCATCGGCGAGGTGCAGAAAGCAGGACTCGGTCTCCCAGCGGTCTGGCAGGAAGGTGCGCGGCGCGCCTTCGCGGCGCATCCAGTAATGCGTATCGGTTTCACCAACGATGACAAACCCCAGCCGCAGGTACAACTGACAGGCGGGGTTGATTTTCAACACGCGCAGGCTGACCGGCAGACCGCGCCCGGCGGCGCGCTCCAGCACTTCCCGAATCAGCGCTGTGCCGATCCCAAGCCCCTGATATTGTGGCAGGATTTCGATGTTCGAAAGGGTAATGCCCAGCGGAGTTTCTTCCAGTGTGATGACCCCAATTTCCGCGCCCATGTAGCGGATGATGTGGCTGTGCTGGGGTTTGAAGTGTTCGCGAAAATAGCGGTATTGAAATTCTTCATCCCATCCCCAGGTTTGCTGGATGTGGGGCTTGAGGGCAGCGCAGTGGAGCTGCCACAAAAAATCAGCATCGCGTTCGTTGGCGGGTCGGAGAGATAAATCGCTTCTCATCTTTCTCTGACACACACTGTCATGATTTTAGAATCTGGCGGGTGCGCCAGCATACCTGCAAGAAACCGGCCAGATGAGCCAGCGGGCGGATGTGGCTTTTTTCGCCGGCGTAAATGGTGCGGATTTCAACCCAGTCCAGTTTCAACCCGTGTTGAATGCAACGCACAATCATTTCCACCTCAAATTCAAAACCGCGTTCCCGGCTGGGCTGCTCCACCAGCAGGTGCATTAACTGCCGGCTGATCAGGCGGTAGCCGGATTGATTATCGGCAATGGGTTGGCCGGCTGCCCACGAAAAGAGCGCGGTACCGAGCGTGTTGCTCATACGGCGCACGGGGGGCATTTGGCGGAAATCGCGCTTGCCAATGATCAAATCCGCCTGAGTTTCTGCCCGGCGGCGCAAAAAGGCTGGTATCTCAGCCGGGTCATGCTGACCGTCCGCATCCAGCGTAATGACCGCCTCGACGCCCTCATACAGCGCAGCCGAAAAGCCGCGCAGCAAAGCGGCTCCCTTGCCCTGATTGGGCTGTTGAATCAACACCTGTGCGCCAGTGGAGCGCGCCAATGCGGCGGTGTCATCCGTTGAACCATCGTCTACCACCAGCACCGGCAGGTACTGGCGGGCTGCCCTGACCACCCCGCTGATGTGCGCTGCTTCGTTGTACGCCGGTATCAGCGCCAAGAGGGCAGCGGAGGGAGCGGGTTCCGCGGATGGGATTTGCACGATTTAATTTTATCACATCCGACAGCGATTTTCTGCCGGGCACAGTTTGCATTTTGATTAAGTCCATCTGCGAGAAATTTACCGCAGTTTTTTTCTCACCGGCGGATTTATGATAGGATTAAGGCAAACTTTTCGATGCAGAGGAAAGACCCCCATGACCGACCGAATTGACCCGCAAACCTTTGCTCATCTGGTAGAACTGGCTGCACTGGAGCTGGACGAGACACAGGCAGAGTACCTGCGCCGCGAATTGAATGCTCAGTTAAGTGCCATTCACGAACTGGAAGCCATTCCCCTGGAGGATGACTTGCCGATCACCTCGCACGGCGTTCCCTATACGCCCCAAATCAGCCAGCCGCCCCGTGCCGATGTCTGGCAGCCCTATCCCGATCCTGAGGAAATCATCGCTCAGGCGCCGCAAAGCGAAGAGGGTTATGTGGTCGTCCCGGATATTCCCCATACCACGCTGGAATGATGCCTCATGGAACTGTGCGATTTACCTGCTTATGAATTGAGTCTGCTGCTGCGCCGAAAACAGGTTTCGGCGCTGGAGATTACCCAATCCTGCCTGCAAAGAATTGAGAAGGTGGATGGCCGCCCCGGTCAACTGGATGGGGGGGAACTCACCCCCGAAGATGAAGAAAAAGTCCATGCTTTTATCACCCTGACCAAGAAGCGCGCTCTGGCGCAGGCCAACGCCATTGACCGCAAACTGGCCGCAGGTGAAGACCCCGGTCCGCTGGCGGGTATTCCCTTTACAGTCAAGGACATTTTTTGTGTGCGCGGCACACCTTCGACGGCTGCTTCACGCATTCTGTCCAACTTTGTTGCTCCTTATACGGCTACCGCGGTGGAGCGCATGGAGGAGGCAGGTGCGGTGCTGCTCGGCAAGGTCAACCTGGATGAGTTCACCTATGGATCATCCAACGAGTCCACTGCCTTTCAACCGGCGCCGCGCAATCCGTGGAACCCGGCTCATGTGCCGGGCGGCTCTTCGGGCGGCAGTGCGGCTTCGGTGGCGGCTGGGGAGGCACCCCTCTCGCTTGGCACCGATACGGCCGGTTCCATCCGCCAGCCAGCCGCTTTTTGCGGTGTGGTGGGTGTCAAACCCACCTACGGGCGGGTTTCGCGTTACGGTCTGATTGCCTTCGGCTCCTCGCTGGATTGTCCCGGCCCTCTGGCTCGGAATGTGGTGGATGCGGCGTTGATGTTGCAAATGATTGCCGGTACTGACTCGCGCGATTCAACCACGGCTAATCTGCCCGTGCCGGACTATCTGGCTGCGTTGGAAGAAGGGGTGCGTGGTTTGCGCATTGGCCTTTCGCCGGATTATTTCCAGATCACCTTTCCCGATCCGCAAACCGGCGAATACCGTCAGCAGGAATTGCCTGCGGAGATTGAGGCGCGGGTACGCTACGCCGCCGAGGTGCTGGCTTCGTTAGGTGCAGAAATCGTCGAGGATGTCCCCATGCCAAACACCCGTTATGGCATTCCGGCCTATTTTGTCATCAGCCGGGTGGAGGCTGCCTCGAACCTGCATCGGTATGACGGGGTCAAATACGGTTATCGCACGCCCCAGCCGGTGAATGACCTGCGCGAGATGTACCGTAAAACGCGCAACGAAGGTTTTGGTCTGCAGCCCAAATTGCGCATCTTGATGGGAATGTACGTGAGCGCGGCGCAGTATTCGGCCCAGTACTACCGACGTGCCTTACGGGTGCGTACCCTCATCCGGCGGGATTTTGAGCAGGCCTTTGACCCGCAGGGAAAATACCGCCTGCATGCGCTGTTAACGCCCACCACCCCGACCACCGCTTTTGAAATGGGGGCGGTTTACGGCGATTCGGTGCTGATGCAGTATGCCGATCAACTGACCGTGCCGGCCAACCATGCCGGCGTGCCGGGTGTTTCGCTGCCGTTTGGGCTGGATGAAAACCGCCTGCCGATTGGGGTGCAATTCCTCGGCCCGGATTTCAGTGAAGCGATATTACTGCGGATTGCCCGCACACTGGAATTGGCTACCGAGAGCGAACCCTGGCGTAAATTGAAACCGCAGGTTTTGCGAAACATTGCAGGATAATAGATGTCGCTCTTTTTTTATGAGACTTGACCATGGACCTGAGGAGGAATAAGGACATGAACCAAAACACCCTTTCTTCCGATGAGCGCTGGCTGGCGGCCTTTTCGCATGCCAGTATTCTGATTCCCACGCTGGGCTTTGCCGTCCCCTTGATTGTGTGGATTACCCGACGGGAAAAGTCGGCTTTCCTGCGCTTTCAAGCGTTGCAGGCGCTCGCTTACCAGCTGCTGCTGGCTGCTGTTTGGGTAGCATTGGGGGCATTTTCCGGGTTGTTTCTTGGTGCGCTCGGTTTGGTGAGCGGGGCGTTTGCCCTGGCTGCCCAAACCGAAACACCGATCATGCTGGTTGCAGGCGGTCAATTTCTGGTGCTTGGCGGGCTGCTCTGCCTGATGGGATTGGGCGTTCTGCTGGGTGTGATTGCCGCAATCGCCTGCCTGAGCGGCAGCAACTTCCGCTACCCGCTGCTCGGGCGTGGTTTGGAAAAGTTTCTCCTGCAACCTTCCAGCGAGGAGGTAAGCCATGCCTGAAACAAGATTTTCAGAAGAATCCGAAGACCGTCTGGTGGCGGCGTTCTGCCATTTGGGCGCATTTTTGCCTTTCTTTGGCATGCTGGCTGCCCTGATCATCTGGTTGACCCAAAAAGCACGCAGCCGCTGGCTGGGTTTTCAGGCTTTACAGGCACTGCTTTTTCAGGGAATTGCCCTGGCTCTGTATTATCTGGTCGGTTTGGGGATGAGCGCGGCTTACTTTGTCTTTATCATACCCCTCATTACGCTCAACGAAACAGGCTGGGGCGACCGTGTCCCCTACTTGCTGGTGCCGTTCATCTTTCTATTCCTGGGGATGTTGTTGTTGATCGTCGTCGCTGCATTCGTTTATTACCTGCTGGCGGCTCTGGCAGCCATCAACACCCTGCGCGGTAAGGAGTATCGTTACCCCCTGATTGGAACATGGGTCGAAAGTTTAACATCCCGCCGTTGATTATTTCATCCTCACGAGGTTTTTGATGACCGAATACGAAGCCATCATCGGGTTGGAGACGCACATTCAACTCAACACGACCACCAAAATATTCTGCTCGTGCAAAGCCGATTCGTGGAACGACCCGCCCAACACCAACATTTGCCCGGTGTGTACCGGAATGCCGGGCGTGCTGCCAGTGCTGAATCGGGCTGCTGTGGAAAAAGGGGTGCTGCTGGCAGCGGCAATGCACGCCGAATTGCGCCCGATCTCGTACTTTGACCGCAAAAATTACTTTTACCCGGATTTACCCAAAGGGTATCAGATTTCGCAATATGATCAATCGCTGGCGTTTGGCGGCTGGATGGATGTGCCGATACCGGCGGCAGCCGGAAAAACGGCCTATGTGCGGCGGGTAAATATCCATAAACTGCATTTGGAAGAGGACGCCGGCAAAACGAAAAATGTCGGCAACCGGCGCTGGATTGACTTCAACCGCTGCGGCGTGCCGCTGATCGAAATGGTTACTGCCCCGGATTTGCGCTCAGCGGACGAGGCGGCTCAGTACCTGATCCGCCTGCGCCAGTTGCTGCGCTGGCTGGGTGTTTCGGAAGCCGACATGGAAAAGGGTCACCTGCGCTGTGATGCGAATGTGTCCATCCGTCCGAAAGGCGCAGAGTACCTCAACCCCAAAACCGAAATCAAGAATGTCAATTCCATAGATGCGGTGCGTGAGGCAATTGCCACCGAGATCGAACGCCAGGTGCGTGAAATGGAAGCCGGACGGCGGATTGAAGCCTGGACGCTGGAATGGGACGAGGACGCTGGCGTGCTGCGCAAGATGCGCTCCAAGGAAACCGAAGCCGATTACCGCTACTTCCGTGAGCCGGATTTGCTGCCCCTGCGCCTCGATGCCGAGTGGAAACAGTCCATTCTGGCGCAAATGCCGGAATTGCCGCTGGAACGCCGGGCGCGTTTCATCGAACAATACGGTTTACCGGAGTACGATGCCGATATCCTGACCGGTGAGCGCAGTCTTTCGGATTACTTCGAAGCGGCGGTTAAAGCCTTTGGGGGTGATCCCAAAAAGGTCTCGAATTACTTGATGAATGACGTGTTGCGGATGATCAACGAAAGCGGAAAAACCGCAGGCGAGCTGCGTCTGACCCCGCCCTATCTTGCCCAGATTCTGCAACTGGCCGAAAAGGGCACGATCAACACCACCACCGCGAAAAGTCTGCTGCAAAAAGTGGAGGAAAGCGGCGAAGCGCCGCAGGTAATCGTCGAGCGGGAGGGGCTGGCGAAGGTCAGTGATGAAGGTGCCATTCGCGCTGTGTGCGAGCAGGTTCTGGCAGCCAATCCCAAAGAGGTGGAATCCTACCGCGGCGGCAAGACAACCCTGATTGGCTGGTTTGTCGGGCAGGTGATGCGCCAAATGGGCGGCAAGGCTGACCCCAACCTTGCCCGGCGCATTTTGGAGGAGATGCTCCATCAGGTCTGAGCCGGTTGAGTGGCGCTGCCAGCCATTGGTCGAATTCACCTTAATTCAGGTTGTGAGGGGACTTAACGCAAAGACACAGAGGCGTAAGGGATTTCTCTTCCTTAACGCCCTGGCATTGAAGTCATCTGTCTGAGGGTTGTTATTTTTCGGGTTGGGAAACCCGGCTTTTTCTGGCGGCGTGGCGCCGACGCGGGTGGGTCTCGTTGCCAATCCAGATACCGAACCGAGGCAGGATACGGCGGTGAACCAGTAAAATCGCGCCGGTGACGGCAAAAGCGGCTGCAAAGACAATCAGCGCTGTGCTTAAATCGTCCAGCAGGTTAGGGTTCAGCACCATCACTCCCGCCAGGGTCAGCATCAGCACCCCACCGATCAGTTTGAGAATGCGCCCGTGTTTTTCTTCCAGGCGGCTGGCTTTGAGGGTGAACACGGCCACGAAGAAGATGGCCAGTTCATCCAGCTGGTAGATTAGCATGTACAGGAGCAGCAGAAGGACAAAGGTGAGCGGCTCAACCTGATTGGCAGCCAGCAGATTGCTCCACAAAACCGGGAAGCCCGCCGT
>FWPU01010700.1_pt1 | contig 13409 bp, 10 predicted proteins | sample 2228361 | NCBI WGS metagenome assembly FWPU01 (sample SAMEA103939777, study PRJEB20133) | metagenome | reverse complement strand
CCCATCCGGGTTTTTTTTTGCCTCCTCCAGGTGCGTCTCGGCGGGTGGGGGGAGTGGTGGTGGTCGCGGGGCCGGAGGAGGCGTGGGCGAAGAAGGGGGCTCCGGTCTGGCGGGATGTTCGGCGGCTGGCGCGGGTGTCGGAGGGGGCGGCGGGGTTTCCGCCGCGCGGGCCTTGGCGGGCTGCGGTCGGGGTCGGCTGAGCGCGGCGACGGCCGCGGCCACCAGGACGGCGGCGCCCAGGACTCCCATCAGGACGGCCGCCGGCGCCCCCGGCGCCGAGGGGACCCGGAGGCGGCGGAGGGTGGTTTTCGTCTTGGTGGAGGCCTCATCGAGGGCGTGCCCCGCCGCGTCGTGGGCGGCCGGTGTCTTGCCGGTTTGTCGGTCCCGGGCGGCCAGGAACGCCTCGCGTTGGCTCTCCGGCAGGGACGCGAGCATTTCCCGGGCGCATTTGGAGCAGGCCACCTTGTCCCCGACGCGGAAGGCGTCTCCCGCCTCGAAGTCGGCGGTGCGCAGGCGGGTCTTGCAGCCGGAGCAGTAGACTATTTCCTGGCCCACGGGAGGGTTAGTTTAGTACATGCCGCCGCGCGGAATCCAGCAGAAAGCGAGGCGGTGTCCGGGGCCTACCTTTTGGCGGGGGCCTTCTGTTTCTTGGAAACGACGGTGCTGGGCTTGGGAGGCGTCCAGCGGGCCTCCTTGACCATCACGATGCCTCCGGTGGGGCCGGGCACGGCGCCGTGGACGAGCAGTATGTTCCTGGCCTTGTCGACACCGACCACGTCGAGGTTGCGCACGGTGACTCGTTCGGCGCCCCAGTGGCCGGCCATGCGTTTGCCGGGGTAGACTCCCTGGGAGATGGAGTGCTGGCGGCCGAGCGATCCCGGGGCGCGTTCGCGGTCCGATTGTCCATGTGTGGCCGGCAGGCCGTGGAAGCCCCAGCGGCGGACCACGCCCATGAATCCGCGGCCCTTTGATGTCCCCGTGATGTCCACTTTCCTGTCTATGGCGAATATTTCCACGGTGATGCTGTCGCCAACCTTGAACGTCTCTTTTTCGTCCCAGGGGATTTCGCGGAGGATTTCGGGGAGTTGTTTGATCTCCTTGCGTGCGCGGTCGAGCGCCTTGCGTCGATCCTCCGGTTTTGCGTCGCCCTTGGGGACGACGTGTCCCAGCAGGGCGCGGGAGACGTTTTTTGGGCGGCGGCGGCCGAAGGCTATCTGGAGGGCGGAGTATCCGTCCCGCGCCTTGGTTTTGATCTGGGTGACGGTGCAAGGGCCTGCCTCTATCACGGTGACCGGCAGGCAGCGGCCTTTTTCGTCGAACTTCTGGGACATGCCCAGCTTGCGGCCGATGATGCGGTTGACCATGGGATTCTCCCGCGGTGGGGGGTGCGCGTCTTCCTGGGGGTGTGGGTCGGGAAGGGGGCCCTTTATGGGGCCCGCTGAGATTCACCGTCCAGCGCCGCGGATCTGGTGCGCCAGTATGTGCGGACAAGCCGAACGGCCGATTAGTACCGGTAAGCTGAGAGCCTCACGGCTCGTACACACCCGGCCTATCAAACTCGTAGTCTTCGAGTGGCCTTCAGGGATACCTCATCTTGGGGGCGGCTTCCCGCTTAGATGCTTTCAGCGGTTATCCGGTCCGTCCATAGCTACGCTGCGATTACCGCTAGCGCGATAGCAGCCACACCAGAGGGACGTCCACCCTGATCCTCTCGTACTAAGGGCAGCTCCCCGCAAGTATCCTGCGCCCACCACAGATAGGGACCGACCTGGCTCACGCCGGTCTGAACCCAGCTCACGTACCGCTATTGATCGGCGAACAGCCGAACCCTTGGGACCTTCTCCAGCCCCAGGATGCGATGAGCCGACATCGAGGTGCCAAACCGCGTCGTCGATGTGGACTCTTGGACGCGATAAGCCTGTTATCCCCGGAGTACCTTTTGTCCGATGAGCGATGGCCCTTCCATTCGGAACCACCGGATCACTAGGCCCTGCTTTCACATCTGCTCGACTTGATCGGTCTCGCAGTTAAGCACCCATCTGCCCTTGCGCTCCACACGCGATTGCCAACCGCGTTGAGGGTGCCTTAGGACTCCTCCGTTACTCTTTAGGAGGATTCCGCCCCAGAAAAACTGCCCGCCTAGCACTGTCCCCCGTCCGGCTTCACGGCACGGGGTTAGGATCCTAACCAGCCAAGAGAGGTATTTCACCGCCGACTCGGACCGGGCCGGAACCCGGTCTTCACCGTCTCCCTCCTATCCTACGCAAGGCAAGCCAAAACCCAATACTAGGGCTGCAGTAAAGGTTCACGGGGTCTTTCCGTCTTGTGGCGGGTAGGCGGCATCTTCACCGCCGTTTCTATTTCGCCGAGTACCAGTTGGAGACAATGGCCAAGTGATTACGCTATTCATGCGCGTCGGAACTTACCCGACAAGGAACTTCGCTACCTTAGGCGACTTGGTCCGCATCGCTGCGGAGGTCGGACTGTATCTTGAGGCCGTGCCCGTATGACGGGACCGACGGATTGGCGGCGCACTTGGCGGGAACCGGACTTCGAGCCCCTGGCGTGAACTGTTCTGGCACGTCTCTCCGGCGTACAGTCTCTGAGGATCCTCTTTCGGAGTTTCCTGCGGATTGCCCGCACCCCGCCCGTTTTTACCCGCGAGGGTAGGGGGGGATACACGGGGTTCCCCGCATACGGCCGGATTTAGAGAGGGCCCTTTCAGGTTGACCCTCATAGTTAGGGCCGCCATTCACTGGGGCTTCGGTTAGGAGCTTCGCCTTGCGGCTGACCCCACCCCTTAACCTTCCAGTATTGGGCAAGCGTCGGTCTGCATATGTCGTCTTACCTGACTTGGCGCAGACCTGTGTTTTTGATAAACAGTTCCCCAGCCCGCTTCGCTGAGGCTCCCCGCGGCTTCGGGCGCGAGGCCCTACACCATAAGGAGCACCCCTTCTTCCGAAGTTACGGGGCTAGTCTGTCTAGTTCCTTCAACTGGTTTCACTCGCGCGCCTTAGGATACGCTCCTCGCCTACCTGTGTCGGTTTTAGTACGGTCACCAGCATTCGTCCCGCCGAGGCTTTTCTAGTGAGCAGGGCATCGGCCGCTTCCCCTTCCTTTCGTCCGGGTGGCCGCGGCCCTCGGTGTTGACGGGGCGCCGGATTTTCCAAGCACCCCCACCTACGGCAACGGACGCGCATTTCTATCCGCGCGACGGCCTAGCCTCCTCCACCCCCCCATGCGGTGATGACCTCCTGCTGGTGGCTGGCGAATATTAACGCCATTCCCATCGGGTACGCCTTTTGGCCTCCCCTTAGGGGCCGGCTAACCCTGGGCCGATTTACGTTGCCCAGGAATCCTTAGGCTTACGGCGTGCGGGCTTCTCACCCGCATTGGCTCGCTACTCAAGTCCGGATTATCACTTCCAAACGCTCCAGCGCGCCTTGCCGGCGCACCTTCCCCGCCGTTTGGAACGCTCCCCTACCGCTGCGGCGGATCGGCGATCCGCCGCAACCCGCAGCTTCGGCACGAGGCTTGAGGCCCGATCATTTTCGGCGCGGGATTGCTCGACCAGTAAGCTGTTACGCACTTTTTAAATGGTGGCTGCTTCTAAGCCAACATCCTGGCTGTCTTAGCAGTCCCACATCCTTTCACACTTAGCCTCGATTTGGGGACCTTAGCTGGCGGTCTGGGCTTTTTCCCTCTCGAGGAGCAAGCTTATCCCCACCCCTCTGACTGCCGGGATAGTCGTCGCGGTATTCGGAGTTTGGTTGGGCAGGGTAGTCTGGTGGACCCCCAAAACCCATTCAGTCTCTCTACCCCCGCGCCGTAGTGTCCCGACGCTAGCCCCAAAGCTATTTCGGGGAGAACCAGCAATTCGCCAGTTTGACTAGTCTTTTGCTCCTACACGCCGCTCATCTCAGGTGTTTTCATCCACCACGAGTTCGGTCCTCCCCCTGGTGTTACCCAGGGTTCAACCTGGCGGTGCGTAGATCACTGGCATTCGGGTATGCTGAGTGGCACTGGGTCGCCCGTTTCGGACTCGCTTTCGCTCCGCCTCCGGCGCAGAACGCCTTAGGCTCGCACCACCCAGCAACTCCCGGACTCATTAAGCAAAAGGCACCACGTCAGGCCTTGCGACCCTCCGAGTGTTTGTAGGTGCATGGTTTCAGATCTTTTTACTCCCCTCACGGGGTTCTTTTCACCGTTCGCTCGCGCTACTTAGTTCGCTATCGGTCTCCGAGGAGTATTTAGCCTTATGCGATGGTCCGCACGGATTCACGCCTGTTTTCCCGTGGCAGGCGTTACTTGGGACGCTCTCAAGAGGAACCGAGCCCCTTCGCGTACGGGACTATCACCCTCTATGGCCGGCCTTTCCATGCCTTTCCGCTCGAAGCCCGATTTGTCAAACCTCCTCCCGCAGAGTGGTGGGGACGAGGCGTCCCGCGACACCGCGCACGCAACGCCCATCTCGCTTGACACGTGCGTCGGTTTAGGCTGTTCCGCGTTCGCTCGCCGCTACTGACGGAATCGATGGCTCTTTCTTTTCCTGCGCTTACTGAGATGTTTCACTTCGGCGCGTGTGACCTCCCGGGTTGCCCCGGGATCGCGGGATTTCCATCCCGCGGGGTTTCCCCATTCGGACATCCGCGGATCGCTGCCTGCTCAGCGGCTCCCCGCGGCATTTCGCAGCTCGCAACGTCCTTCATCGCCTCTCGGAGCCAAGGCATCCCCCATGCACCCTTAGTAGCTTGTCCGCACATATTGGAGCACCAATATGGCTGAGCCAAATCCTAAGCGCTGGTTTCGCCTTTTCTCAGCCCTGGACATGGACGTCTGCGTCCATGCCAGACCTTCCCGATTGTCACAGAGCCCCGGCAGCGCGCCGGCCCCGGCCGGCCGCGCCGACGCCACTCCTCCACGTCTTCAAGCACGATTCGCGCCGCAGGGCGCGCCTACCCGAGGTGAGTGCTATACACCTTGGCCGCTATTGATTATAGGCCCCTCTCCGGGTTTGTCAACAGCTATTTCATCGTCTTCAAGTCCTTCCAGAGACGCATCGGCTCCTCAGTGGGGCCCTCCAGACGCACGAGGTTCTCCCCCTGGAGCCGGAACTTGATCTCGCCCAGAAAGGTGGCGTCCAGCCGGTGGTAGCCGGGCCGGGCGCTGCCCTCGCCCTCGTCGACGGGGATCCACCCCTCGGCGACGCCCTCCTTGGCCTTCTGGCTCACCCGAACGACGCCCCAGCGATCCCACGACCAGGACCGCCGAATGTACCGCACCACCGCCTCCAGCGGCTTTGAGGTGTCCTCCTGGGTGAGCTCGAACATGTTCCTCACCTCGGCGCCCTGCGCCTTTGAGGCTTCGAACGCCTCGCGCGAGATCAGGGACTCCTTCGGCGCCATCTGCCTCTGGTCGGTGCCCACGCAAAGGGTGCAGGGGGACTTCAGCAGATCCGCATCCTTGGGATGCTCCACGTATGGGCTGTGGCGGCAGGCCGGGCAGAGGTAATCAAGAATCGGGGTCAGCACCATGAGGCGCACGCCGCAGGTGCGGCACTTGAAGTTGAGCACAACGAACGATTCGGGGTCGAATATATAGGACTGGTAGACCACGCCGGTCGGGGGCGGATAGACCGGGCTCTCCTCGAAACGCGTCTGCTCCATCCGCAGCTGCTGCCTGCGCAGCTCGTTCTCACTGTTGAGGTTGTAGAAGTACCGGCGCACCTCGCTCTTGAAGCGCTCCTCGACGTCCGCCTTGGGGGGCGGCTTGCACCCCCAGGAGAAGACTATGCCCGCCGTAGACAGCGCCAGCACGATCGTCCGCATAGGCGACCTCTCCTCCTCGGGAATCTACAATCAGAGACGGACATGGTACCCGGAATTACGAGGGTGCTCAACAAAAATGCTGCGTCCGCCTGGAATGCCCGTTTGACCCGCGGAGTCCGGCCAGAAGGAACCTTACGATCCCCTTTATGTACTTGTACCTGACGTTGGAGTGGATCTTCGGCGGGCCCCATCGCAGGCGGCCGTTCGTCGCGCCGTTGCCGCCATGGCCGTTCTTGTTGCCGCCGGCTTCGAACCGGTATCCGCACCTGACGAAGGGGTTGACGATGTCGCGATCCTGGACGTCCCTCTCGTCGATCGGGAACAGCCCGCAGACGCCCGGCCGGTCGTCGTAGATCGTGCAGAGCGGCCGGCCGTTGGAGTCGTCGTAGTACGGGCAGCGAAAAAGGATCTTGCAGCAGGAGCCGCACCGCAGGCACTCGCCCCGACGACGCTCCAGACTGTGGACCACCGTGTTCTTCCGCAGGGCGACCAACAGGGATCGCCGGAGTTTTCCCCAGCACAACGCCGCCTTCTGGCGGAGCGTGTACATGACCGGGTCGGATTATATATTTCACCATGGAATAAACAACATTTTAAATATGCCCATGCCGGAGATACGCGTCGGCCCGGCCGGATGGTCCTACGAGGACTGGAAGGGGAAGGTCTACCCGGATCCTCCCCCGCCGGGCTTCGATTCGCTGTCGTACCTTTCCCGATTCTTCGACTTCCTGGAGGTGAACAGCTCCTTCTACCGCCCGCCGTCCCCGCGCATGAGCGAAGGCTGGGCTCGACGGACCCCGCGGGGGTTCGTCTTCGCCGCCAAGGCGTGGGGGAAGTTCACCCACGACGAGGCCGGTTTCTCCCCCGCCGAGGCGCGGCTGTTCCTGGAGGGCCTCGCCCCGATCCAGTCCGCCGGCAAACTCGGGGCGATCCTGCTCCAGTTCCCGTGGTTCTTCAGGGACACCGCGGAGGCGCGGGACCGAATCCGCCGCGCCGCCGACGCCCTCCGCGGAGGGGCGCCGCTGGCGGTGGAACTCCGCCACCGCTCCTGGCTGGGGGCCCTGGATTTCCTCCGCGATCAGGGGCTATCCTTCTGCAACATCGACCAGCCGGCCTCCTCCGCGGCCATAACGGGGACCCGCCACGTCACCGGACCGGTCGCGTACGTCAGGCTCCACGGCCGAAACGCCGAGGCCTGGTTCAGCCGCCGGGCCGGCCGCGACGAGAAATACGACTACCTGTACTCGCCGGAGGAGCTCTCGGGATGGGTGGAGGCCTCTCGGACCATGCGCGCCGACCGCGTCTTCGTGGTCACCAACAACCATTACCGGGGCAAGGCCGTTGTGAACGCCCTCCAGATCAGGCGCGCCCTGGGCATGCCGGTGGAGGTGCCCCCGGCCCTCAGGGCGGCCTACGGGGACGCGATCTGACCAGGCCTCACCCCGATTTTGCTTGATTTCACCATGGTCCCCCACTAGACTACACCGCCCCATGGCCGACGATCAGAGAGAAAAACTGAAAAAGAAGATCGAGGACGTCAAGGTCCAGCTGGACCAGCACAAGGCGGCCGGGAAGGATCTGAAACTCGACCCGACATGCCGCCAGCTCCGCAAGACCCTCAAGCGCGCCCAGCGCCGCCTGGCGCTCTTGGCGGCGCCGACGCTCCAACAACGGCAGGCCAGGACCGAGAAGCTTCTCGAATTGATCAACAAGCGCCTCGAGGAGCTCACCAAGGGCGCCAAGAAGGCGATTGGCAACCCCTACGTGCATTCGCTGAGGAAGAAGCTGAAGTCGCTCAACAAGAGGAAGAAGAAACTCGACCGCGTCGCCAGGAAGGCGGCCGAGAAGACGGCATCCGCGGCGCCGGCGCAGGCGGCGGCCCCCGAGCCACAGGCGCCGACTCCCGCCCCGGAGAAGAAGTAGGCGCATGTGACATAAACCGACACACGGCGGGGTCATACTTTACCCGGAGGAAGGGGTGAAGGAATACGCCATCAGGCGGCCGGCGGCGGCGCGCGCCGGGAAGATCGACTACGCCGGCGAACTGAACGAGCAGCAGCTCCGGGTCGTGATGGCGGGGGAAGGGGCGCTGCTGGTCATCGCCGGCGCCGGCAGCGGCAAGACACGCACGCTCACGTACCGGGTGGCCAGGCTGGTCGAGTCGGGCGTGCCGCCGGATCGAATACTCCTGCTCACCTTCACGAACAAGGCCGCGCGGGAGATGCTCCACCGCGTCGAGATACTGCTGGGCGCCGACGTCCGCCGCGTCACCGGCGGCACGTTCCACCACGTGGGAAACCTCGTGTTGCGCCGCCACGCGGCCCTGGCGGAGCGCAGGCCCGATTTCACGATCCTCGACCGCGAGGATTCCAAGGATCTCATGGAGGGCCTCATCGCCGGCAACCGCGCCTTCCGCGAGTCACCAAAGAGGCCGCGGGCGGACGTGGTCCTGGAAATCCTCAGCTTCTCGCGGAACACCGAAACCCCGCTGGGGCGCGTCATCGAGAGGAGATTCCCCGTCTTCCTCGAGATAACCGACCCGATCGCCCAGGTCTGCAACCGCTACGCCGCCCGCAAGAGGGATCTCAACCTTGTTGACTTCGACGACCTGCTGGTCTTCTGGCGCGACATGATCGCCGGGCACCCCGAGATCCGCGAGGCCCAGCGCCGCCGCTGGCGGCACATACTGGTGGACGAGTACCAGGACACCAACCGGCTGCAGGCCGACATCGTCGAGCGCATAGCCGGCGAGGACGGCAATCTCATGGTCGTGGGCGACGATTCGCAGTCGATATATTCCTTCCGCGGCGCCGACTTCGGCAACATCATAGACTTCCCCAAGCGGTACCCGAAGGCGCAGATTTTCAGGTTGGAGACGAACTACCGGTCTGTGCCGGAGATCCTGGATCTGGCCAACTCGAGCATACGGCACAACCGCAGGCAGTTCCACAAGACGCTGCGGGCCGTCCGTCCCCCCGGGGGGCTCCCGGAGGTCGTCTCCACCGCCGGTGCCGTCGAGCAGGCGTGCTTCGTGGTGCAGCGGATGCTGGAGCTGCGCGACGAAGGTTACGAGTTCAAGGAGATGGCCGTCCTCTACAGGGCGCACTACCACTCGATGGAGCTCCAGATGGAGCTCACGCGCCGCGGCATCCCCTTCCAGGTGCGCAGTGGCCTGCGCTTCTTCGAACAGGCCCACATAAAGGACGTGGCCGCCTACCTGAAGATCGCCGTGAACGGGAGGGACGAACTGGCCTGGAAGCGAGTCCTGAGGATCGTCCCGCGCATAGGGAAGGCCACCGCGGAGAAGATCTGGGGGCTCATCGAGAAGGAACGGCTCGGCGAGGTGAAGGATACCCTCACCGGGGCCGCACTCAAGGGCTGGCAGGACTTGGCCGCGCTTGTGGGGCGCCTCCGGGGACTCCTGAAGTCCCCCGCCCAGATGATCAAGGCCGTTCTCGACGGCGGCTACGAGGATCACCTGCAGGCGACCTACGCCAACTTCGGGGCCAGGATCGACGACGTCCGCCGCCTGGCAGACTTCGCACTGCGCTTCGAGGACGCCGAGTCGTTCCTCTCGGAGCTGGCGCTGGCCTCCGGAGTGGCCGGACAGGACTCCATGGAGGAGGCGGAACCCACCGATGTCCTCGTCCTATCCACGGTTCACCAAGCCAAGGGGCTCGAGTGGCGGGCGGTCTTCGTGCTGTGGCTGGTCGACGGGAAGTTCCCGGACGCCCGCGCCGTCCGCGAGGAGGGGGGGCAGGAGGAGGAACGGCGGCTCTTCTACGTGGCGGCCACGCGCGCCAGGGACCGGCTCTACCTGTGCTACCCATCGATCGCTGACGAGCGGTACATGCGCTCGGTGATACAGCGCCCCAGCAGGTTCATCGCCGAGCTCGACCGGGGCACCTACGAGGAAGTCACCGTCACCGCCGATCCGTTCTGAGCGGCCGCCGGGGACGGGGTGCGGGCTTGTCGGCGCCGCAAATGGCTCCGCCGCCCTCAGGGCCCCGAGAGCTCATTCTTCATCGCGTCGAAGTCCAGCTTGCCGGCGTGCTGATTGCAGATGCGCAGGGCTTCCGCCTTCGCCTTGGGGGTCCCCATGTTCCGCAGGAACCTCGCTTGCTGCCAGGCCAGGTGGAGGCGCAACCGCTCCGTGTTGGCGAACCGTTCCGCCAGGAGCAGCTGCGCGTAGCCCCGCTCGGGATCCAGGTGATGGGCCCGCACCAGCGCGAGTCCCGCCACGTCGCCCTCGTAACGGGCTTCGGGATTGTAACCCTGTATGCGCGCGGCCAGCAGCGCAGCGGCCTCCTCGTGACGGTCGAGCTCGATGAGCGACCGCGCGCGGTTGGCGGTGGCGGTCACGACTTCGTCGGTGTCCAGATGTTCTTCCTTGAGGGACTCGTCAAGCAGCTTCTCCGCGCGCGAGAAGTCGCGCTGGGCGCGGGGGGGGTCGCGGCGCAGCCGGGCCATCCCGTCGTGGTAGAAGTCGGTGCCCTCGTGGAGTGCGGAGCAGGAGGCCAGCGCGATGAGCCCTGCCGCGATCTTACGCATGCGAACCTCCTTCGCGGGGAGGACGTCCCTTCCATGGGTCGAACGAGTACAGCCTCCCCTCTCTTATCGCCGCGCGGATATTCACCATCAGTTTACCATAGTGGCGGACGTTGTGGAGGGAGAGCAGGCGAGGGCCGAGCATCTCGCCGACGTTGAAACAGTGGCGAAGGTAGGCGCGGGAGTATCCACGGCAGCAGGGGCCGTCGCAAGATGGATCCAGGGGCCGCTCGTCCCCCGCGTAGCGCGAGTTGCGGACCTTGATGAGGCCCTCGTCCGTGAAGGCCCAGCCGTTCCTGCCCAGGCGGGTCGGCAGGACGCAGTCGAAGAGATCGACGCCGGAGCGGACGGCCGCCAGCATGTCCCAAGGCATGCCCACGCCCATGAGGTATCTGGGCTTGCCGTCTGGCAGCAGCGAGCAGGTGTAGTCGACGATTTCGTACATCTTCTCCGCCGGCTCCCCGAGGGAGAATCCCCCGAGGGCGAAGCCCGGTGGATCGGAGGCCGCGATCGTCTCGGCGGCCAGGCGCCTGAGCCCGGGGATCACGCTTCCCTGGAGTACGCCGAAGAGCGCGCCGCGCCTCGCGCGGCTGCGGCGCCACCACGAGTGGGTACGTTCCAGCGCCTCGCGCGCGGCCCGCGGATCCGGCGGGTACGGGACCGGCTCGTCAAGGGGCATTATGATGTCGCTGCCGAGGCGCTCCTGGATCTCGACGACCAGTTCCGGCGTGAATTTCATCTCGGCCCCGTCCAGATGGGATCGGAACGTCACTCCCTCGTCGGCGACGGAACGGCATTCGGCGAGGCTGAATACCTGGTAGCCGCCGCTGTCGGTGAGGATGGGGCCTTCCCAGGACATGAAGCGGTGAAGCCCGCCCAGCCGTTGCACTCCATCGGCCCCGGGCCGGAGCGCCAGGTGGTAGGCGTTGGCCAAGACTATCTCGATCCCGGCGTCGCGTAGGTCCCTCGGCTCGAGCCCCTTGACGGCGCCCTTGGTGGCGCACGGCATGAAGGCGGGGGTTTCGAAGGCGCCGTGCCCCGTCTCGATCCGGCCGGCGCGCGCGCGCCCGTCCCTGGCCGAGATGGTGAATCTCATTCGCCGACGACCTGCACCGTGATGTCGCGCGTGCGGGGGCGCGTGTCGAAGTCCACCAGCACTATCTGCTGCCAGGTCCCCAGAAGCAGCCTCCCGTCGGCGAAGGGGACCGACAGCGACGGGCCCAGCAGCGCCGCGCGGACGTGGGATGCGCCGTTGTCGTCGCCGGCGGTCTCCGAATGATGGTACCGGCGGCCGCTGGGGGCCATCCGTTCTAAGGCCTCCTTGAGGTCGTCCAGCAGCCCCGGCTCGTTCTCGATCGTGGTGATGCCGGCGGTGGAGCCGGAGACGAAGACGGTGGCCACCCCGCTGCCGCGTACGGCGGAGGCGACCTCGCGGGTGATGTCGACGACGTCCGTGTGCCCGCGCGTGCGGACGCGGAAGGTCAGGGTCCTGATCATGGCCGCGGACGATCCCCTTACAGGGGCTTGTACTGGCCGGGCTTGGCGACCTCGGGCACCGGGAGCGGCTGGTTGAAATCGTAGGTCTCCGGACCCAGCCGCCGGTTGGAGGCGATCGCCTTGTCCCATTCGACCGCCTTGCCGCTGTAGGCGGCCTCGCGTCCGAGGATGCCGGTCATGGTGCTTTCGGCCACGTTCCTGGCCTCGTTGATCGGATTCCCCGCCCTGATGCTGTTCATCAGGTTCTCGTGTTCCTGCTGGTACGGGTTGGTCCGCTTGCCCTTGTACGTCCAGGCCTCCCCCTTCCTGAGCCAGATGCCGCTGGAGCAGTTGCTCCAGCCGTTGATGCCGACGACCGCCTCCTCAACCTTGTTGTCGCAGCCGTTTATCTGGCGCGCCTGGCTGAACATCCTGACGCCGTTGGGGTACTCGAACTCGACGGCGAAGTGGTCGAAGATGTGCCCGTGGACCTCCTTGGTGCGGACCTGGCGACCCCCCACGGCTGCCACCGCGCGGATGGGATGCGCCCCGAGGACCCAGTTCATTATGTCCAGGTTGTGGACGTGCTGCTCCACGTAATGGTCGCCCGACAGCCAGGTGAAGTAGTTCCAGTTGCGGAGCTGCCATTCGAGATCGCTCATCTCGGGCCGACGTTCGATCACCCATATCTCCCCGCCGTTCCAGTAGCAGCGGGCGTAGACGATCTCGCCTATGGCCCCGTCCTGTATTCGTTTTATGGTTTCCTGGTAGTCGAATTGATGGCGGCGCTGGGTGCCGGCGGCGATGCCGAGCTTCTTCTGCTTGGCCATCTCCCCGGCCTCGATCACGGTCCGGACGCCGGGGGCGTCGACGGCGACGGGCTTTTCCACGAAGGCGTTCTTGCCGGCCTCGATGGCGGCCTTCAGGTGCGCGGGCCGGAAGTGGGGCGGGGTGGCGCAGATGACGTAATTGATCTCCTTGATCTCTAGGAGCTTCTTGTAGGCGTCGAAGCCGGTGAAGCACAGCTCCTCGGGGATCTCGTGGCCGACCTTCTGGAGCTGCGCGCGGCAGCGCGAGAGGCGATCCTTGAAGAGATCGGCGAGCGCCAAGACCTTGACGTCTTTCCGGCTGGCGGTCGTGCCGGCGGCGTCCTCCGTGTGGTATCCCGCCGCCGGGTAGATGACCCTTGTGGCGGCGCCGACGGCGTCCAGGGCCGCGCCAGTGCCGCGTCCGCCGCAGCCGATCACGCCGATCCTGAACTCCGCGCCGGACGTCCCGACGTGCACGTGGGGGATTTGGGACGACGCGATGGCGCCGGTCAGCGCCGCCGAAGATGCGCTCATGAACCGCCGGCGCGTAAGGCTTTCTTCCCTGTTCATGGCCTTCCTGCCTCCAAATTTTGTTCTGGCCCCGCCTCCCGCCCGGGTGGGGTCAAACAAACTATCAGAATCGCCGCCCGGCATCAATCCGGACGTTGGGATGGCAGGGATTGCTCGAGCCACCGGGGAAGGCGGCGCTGGCCGGGCGGGAAGGAGCGGATAAAAGAGAGAGAAAGTA
>FWPU01010697.1_pt1 | contig 13417 bp, 12 predicted proteins | sample 2228361 | NCBI WGS metagenome assembly FWPU01 (sample SAMEA103939777, study PRJEB20133) | metagenome | reverse complement strand
GCTCGAGGACGAGGGCGGCCTTCGTCCCGACGACCTCGGCCCGGTACATGTGGTTGTGGACGACGTCCGGGCAGACGGTGAGGAGGTGGGCGGTGAGCATCCCGACGGCGACGGCATCGTCGGGTTCGTCGAAGACGACGACCCGGACCCCGGCTCGCTGGAGCTTCCGGACGGCGCTCCCCGGGGAGAGGCTGACGACGGAGACGTCGTAGCGCTCCTCGTCGATCCGACCGACGAGGTTGTAGACGTGCTCCTGGGCCCCGCCGTTCGTCCCGGTGGCGAGGATCTCGACCACTCGGATCCGACCGCCGCCCGGGACGGGTCCCCGGACGACGGGCTGATAGCAGGGATCGCCGGGCCCGAGGGCGGTCATGGCGCTCCGGCCGGGGCTGCGGTGGCCGGACGGGTCGACGCCGACCCTCCGGCGGCGCCGGCCGGCCGCCGGACGAGGAGCCGGGCGATCGGCTCATCGACTGCCCCCCAGCTGTACTTGTACGCCTCGTTGCCGCGAAGGAAGTCGAAGCGCCGCCGGCCGAGCTCGATGGCGCGGCGGATGAGCCGCTCGGCGAGGAGGACACCGGGCGAGAGGGCTGAGGCCTCGGGGTCGAACCCGGCGTTGTAGTAGTAGACCGTCGTCCCGTCGTCGAGGGTGATCCCGGCCCCGATCCGACGGCCGCCGATCTCGAGGAAGGAGAGGCAGACCCATCCCTCGAGCCAGGCGAGCTCGAAGAGGCGCTCGAGGAAGCGGCGGCTCTGACGCCCGCCCTCGGTCGGTGGGAAGAGGCCCTCGGCGCCCCACCGGCGCTGGTGGAGGTCGACGAAGGTGTCGAGCTCGGCGAGGGGGTCGGCAGCGTCGACGAGGCGGACCTGCCCGACGCCCTCGGCTCGACGGACCTTCCGCCGGAGCTCGTGGCGGTCCTTCTTCTCAAGCCCGGCCAGGAGGGCTTCGAAGCCACCCGAGGTCGGCAGTTCGACGACCGGGCAGACGTCCTCCCGCTCGACGGTCACGGTCCAACCCTCGGCGACCTCGCGCCGCCCGAAGGCCAAGGCGAGGGCGTCGGTGGCCGGATCGGCACAGCGGAGGCGGCGGAGGTCGACGACGTCCCAGGGGATCCGGTCGATGACCGTGGCCGAGGTTCCCGCGAGGTAGTCGGCGACGGCCTCGGCGACGGCGGGTAGGTCCTCTGGGGCGGCGAGGAGGGTCGCGTAGTCGGCGTGGTAAGAGGCGCCCATGAAGATCGCCTTCGCCGAGGGGGAAACCGGCGTCAGGGAGACCGGTGAGCCGTGGCGGAGGACCGTCCGTCGGGCGGCGTCATCGGGTTCGACCTCGTGGCGGTGCATGAGGGGGACGATGGCGATGGGCGCGGCGGAGGAATCAGCGACCGCCTCGGCCTCGACGACGAGGAGGGTCTCGTCGTGAGCGTTCGTCCCGTAGGCGTCCCACCAGGCGCGATGGACGGCCCAGCGGGCGAAGGGAGTCGCCCAGGGGTTCCGCGAAGCGAGGCTGTCCCAGGTCCGAGGGTCGAGCGTCCCGAAGGGACGCCGGACGACCTGAAGGCGGCGGGCGGAAGGGACGTCGGTCCGCGCCGCGGCCTCCGGACAGGCCGGCTCGGCGTCGAGGGTGGGGCTGGTCACGGCGGCGAGGATAGCACCGGGTGGCGGGGTGGTTGTGTGCGCAACCGCAGCCTCGGGGCGGACGAACGGTCAGGGGACGTACCAGCCGGCGAAGCTCAGAACGGCGATGGCAAAGAGCCCAGCGGTCGAGGCGATCGGCCAGGCGATCCGGCCGAGCCAAGAGCCTCGGCCGGCGAGGAGCCAGAAGAAGGGGACGGCGACGCTGAGGTGGCGCCCGACCGACACGAGGTTGCCGCTGGCGAAGGTCAGCGCGAGGGCGGTGATGGGCCAGAGGAGGTAGGAAGGCGCCAGCCGGTCCGGGCGAGCGAAGACGAGGAGGTAGGTCCCGCCGAGGAAGGTCGCGAGCTGCGCGGCCCGCCGCCAGTCGAGGTTCGCGCCGAGGGAATCGGGTCCCGGGGCGATCCCAGCGCGTCCCCAACCGGCCTGGGCCTCGAGGTAGCCCTCGGGACGGCCCGTCACGGCGGCGACGAAGGCGAGGAAGCCGAGGGCCGCGACCGGTCCGAGACCGAGCCAGGCGAGCCGGGGCCATCGACCGGGATCCTGACGCCGGAGGGCGATCCAGACCAGGGTCGGCAGGAGGGTGAGCCCCTGGAATCGCGTGAGCGTCGCCAGGGCGACGAGGACGGCGGCCAGCGGCCAGCGGCCACGCTCCGCTGCCAGGCACGAGGCGACGACGAAGAGGAGGAAGAGGCTCTCTGGGTACGCCATCGAGAAGACGGAACCGAAGGGGGAGAGGGCGAGGAAGGACGCGCCGCGGATGGCCCGCTCCTGCCCGACGACGGTCGTCCCGAGCCGCTCGACGAGGCCGAGGGCGATGAAGAAGGCGAGGTTGGAGAGGACGACAGCGACGAGGGCGTCGAGGTCCGGCCAGGGGAAGCTGAGGACCCGGACGGCGAGTGGGTAGAGGGGCCAGAAGGCGACGTTCGCATAGCCGTCGAAGAGGGGGGCGGCTTGGTAGCCCTCCCGGGCGATCCCGAGGTACCACCAGCCGTCCCAGGCGGTCAGGCTTCGGAGGAGCGGGAGGTCGGTCCCGACCGTCAGGCGTGGGTTCCGCTCCACGACCGTCTCGGCGCCGATGGCCGCCGCCAGGACGACGAACCGAGAGAGAGCGAAGGCGAGGAGGGTCGGTCGCGAGGGAAGGAGCCGTGGGAGCTCGTGGCTCATCGGTTCAGGAGCCCGCGAGCGCGTCCTGCGGAGCCGCCCTCGCCGACCGACCAACGACGAGGAGGGCCGCGAGGGCAACGAGGAGGATGCCCGGGTAGACGATCGGGGGGACCCCCGAAACGAGGGGCCACGGGGCGGCGAGGGGCACGAGGACCGCCCACGAGCGGCCCCGTTCCAGGAGCCAGGCGACGGGGAGGAGGACGAGAATGGCGTAATGGTCCCAGAGGATCGGCGAGGCGAGCTGGCTGACGACGACCGTCGCCAGGTATCCGACGAGGGGCGGACGCCGGAGGACGGCAACGAGCCAGCCAACCCCGACGAGGCCAAGGGTGAGCCACTGGAGGACGGTGGCCGCCTCGCCGCTGGCACCGGCCCGGTAGGCGAGGGCCCCGATCGTCACATTCCCCGGTGTCGTGATCGGGTCGCTGATCCGCCCGAGGAGAGCGAAGAAGTCCGACCAGGCCGCTGGACCGACGATCGGGACCGTCGCAGCCGAGAGGACGACGACGAGGCCGAGGCCGAGGCCGACCACTCGCCAGCGACGCTCCAGGAGCGCCCAGCCGAAGAGGAGGGCAGGCTGGAGCTTGATGAGAGTCCCCAGGGCAGCCACGGCGCCCACGGCCCGGTCCGAGGTCGGCCACCGCCAGCCGACGGCGAAGAGGAGGAAGAGGAGCGGCCCGACCTGGCCGAGCTTGATCGAGTAGACCGCCGGCCAGGTGAGCCCTGCCAGACCGAGGACGAGCCAGCGGACGGTCGGACGGACCGGGAGGAGAGCGATGCCGGCGAGGAGCGCCGCGACGAGACCGCCAGTCCAGAGCCAGAGGGCGAGCTCGACCGGAGCGACGGCGACGAGAGGGAGGAGGACGACGGCGAAGGGAGGTGGGTAGAAGTAGAGGCCGAAGGGGCCGGCGACCTCGGAGTCCAGGTCGTAGAGGGGCGAACCTGCCAGGAGCCGCCGGGCGGCGGCGTCGTAGGCGAGGTAGTCGTGGCCGAGGGTTCGGGCCCAGAGACCGGCGAGGACGACCGCCACCGCCGAGGATGCGAACAACACGCTCGCGGCGACCGGGAGGAGGCGCGCCGGGTCCGCCAGGGCCAGCCGAGGCCGCGGGTCGACGAGGCGCGGGCTAATCGGGTCGACCTCCGGGATCAGGCGCGGGTGCCGCGACCGGCTCCGACGTCGGAGCCACCGACCGATGGAGGAAGGGGATGCGGAGGAGGTCCCAGGCGACCCGGAGGGCGAGCCCCGGGCGGGCCCGGAGCCGCGATCCGCGGCGGTCTGCCCAGGCGATGGGAACGACGGCGACCCGGTAGCCGCGGCGACGGCCGAGGTGGATGAGCTCGACGTCGAAGACGATACTCGTGATCCGCTGGCGGGCGAAGAGGTCTCGAGCCGCAGCTCGCGTGAATCCCTTGAAGCCGCACTGGGTGTCGCGAACCGAACCGACGACCCAGGCCGAGGCGAGGGCGTGGAAGACGCGCCCCAGGAAGCGCCGCAGGAGCGGCTGAGTTCGGCGCAGGTCGCGGCCATCGGGTTGGATCCGGCTGCCGAGGGCGACGTCGTGGTCGACGAGGGCCCGGACGAGGAGCGGGATCTGGTCGGGTGGGGTCGCCATGTCGGCGTCGGCGAAGACGACGAGCTCCCCCCGAGCAGCGAGCATCCCGGCCCGGACGGCGGCTCCCTTCCCGCCGTGGGGGACCTGGAGGAGCCGGAGCGTCACCCCCGCGACCTCGCGCTCGAACTCCGAGCGCCTCCGGACGATCTCCGCCGTCTCGTCCGTGCTCCCGTCGTCGACGACGAGGACCTCGATCTCGGGCGGGAGCTCAGCTGAACCCGGTGACCCGTATCGGCCGCGCTCACCGCGGCGTGTGAGGTAGCCGAAGAGCTCGTCGAGGGCAGGCCCGATCCGGGCGGCCTCGTTGTACGCGGGCAAGACGAGGGTCAGCGACCGGGCAGGCATGACGGCGTCAGTCTAGCCCGGGCGGGCGTGCTGTCCACGGGCCGTAAGCGCCCCTCGTCCCTCCGTCAGTACCATCGCGGACGGCAACGGCTCGACGAACCACACCCACCGCCGGAGGTGAGATGAGCATCCTCCGCCGCGCCCGCCTTCAACCCAGGTCGGTTCGACTCCTTCGAACGGGGCTTCTCGTCATCGCCGTCGCTGGACTGGCTGGCGCAGCTTCGGCGCGCCGCAGACCCGGCCTGGATCGCCGCCGGGGTCTCGCTCGGTCGCTCCATCTCGGCCCCCATCGCGCTCCTCGTCGTCGCCGTCGCGCTGTTGCTCGTCCCGCTCGTCCCTCGGGAGCGGGCGGGTCCCTGGGTCGGGATCCTCAGCGTCGTCGGAACGCCGTCGCTCCACGTCTTCGGCGTTCTGCCGATGCTCCCGGCGTTCTTGTCGATCCGTCGCGAGCTGGCGCTTCTGGCAGCCGTCTTCCTGGCAACCTTGACCGAGCCGGGACTCTGGCTCGCGATCGCGATCGTCGCGGCCAGCTACGCCGCAGGCGAACGGTTCACCGCCTTCCGTGCGTCCAGCTGACCCTCGTCACCGGGCCGGCGGTTCAGGGGCCAGAGGGCCGCGAGGACGGCGAGCCCCGATGGCCACAAGACAGGGAGGGCGAGGGTCGCGGCCACCGGGACCGTCCATCGACGGTCGGTGCGGGCCCCCCAGAGGACGATGGCTCCAGCGCCGAGGAGCCGGATGGGAAGCAGGACGGGGACGGAGAACTGGTTGAGAGGAGCCCCGCCCGCCGTTGCCAGGAGACTGGAGGCCCAGGCGAGCCAGAGTCGGCCATCGACGGCGATGGAGACGGCAGCTACCGCGATCGTCGCGAGGACCGCGGTCCCAAGAGCGCGCCACTCGCGGCGCACCGCGAACCAGAGCAGCCCGATCCCCGGCGTGACCTTGGTGAGGAGGAGGAAGGCCCATGCCGCTGGATGCCGAAAGCCAAGGACGATGGCGGCGGCCATGAGGAGATGGATGTTGCCGTGGTAGAGCTCGAGGGCCACCGGGGGGAAGGCGAGGAGGGTTGGCCAGCGCCGGCCCCCGAGCCAGACGACGGTCGCCACCAGGAACGCCTCCCAGAGCCAGAGGAACTGCCAGAAGGTAAGGGCACCGGCGACGCTGAAAAGGCGAGCCATGACGGGCGAGTAGGTGAAGGCCCCCAGGGCCCCAGCGGTCTGGCGGTAGGGATCGTCGCCGTTGACCGCCCAATAGGCGAAGGCATCAAACCCGAGGGTCCCGGTCCCGGGTGCCACGAACGCGAAGAGATAGCCGGCGAAGATGAGCCCGGCCAGGACGAGCCCATGCTCGAGCGCCCTACGCCGGGGTCCGCAGGCGGTCGAGAGGTGGCGGCGGACCGAGGCGATCACGAGATCGATCCCATCACCCCTTGGACGAGTCGGCCTCCCCCAAACCAGTACGGATCGGCTGGGTGAAAGGTACCGGTTCGAGTCTCGAAGGTCCGGTGCTACGCTGCACCAGCCGTGGGTACCCCGGTTCTCCTGTACCTCCTGGCCCTCCTCGCCCGGGCCGTGGCCGCCGCGGGCTTTCTCGACCCGGCCTACCCCGATTCCTTCTACTACGTCGAGGCCGCCCGGTCCCTCGCCGCGGGCCACGGCCCGAGGGTCGACTTCATCTGGATCTTTGCCGAGGTCGGCGGTCGCCTCCCGGCCGAACCGACCCTTCCCGTCCCGGCCTTCGGTCACTGGATGCCCCTGGCCGCCCTCGTCCAGGTTCCCTTCCTCTGGCTCCTCGGCCCGCAGCCGGTCGCCTCGCTCCTTCCCTTCCTCCTGGCCGGAGCCCTCGTCGCTCCCCTCGCCTGGGCGATCGCTCGGGATGCCGGGCTCCCCGACCGAGCCGCCGTCGCGGCGGGTCTCCTCGCCGCCATTCCCGGGCTCCTCCTCCCCTTCCTCGCCCAGCCCGACAACTTCGGCCTCTACGAGCCGATCGTCGCGGGCGCCCTCTGGTTGACCGGCCGCGCCCTGCGGGGTGAAGGGCGGGCCTTCGTCGTTGCGGCCGTCCTCGGCGGCCTCGCGGTCCTGTCGCGGAACGACGGCTGGCTCGTCGTCGCCGTCCTCGGCCTCGCCGTGGCCTGGGACCGGCGCCGCGTCCTGGCCCGACCCTGGACGACGGCCCGGATCGGGGCTCGAGAAGTCCTCGTCGCCGGCGTCGCCCTCACCGTCGTCGTCGGCCCCTGGTACGCCCGCCAATTGGCGACCTTCGGGACCCTCTCCCCCTCGGCGGCATCGGGCAAGGCCCTCTTCATCCGCGACATCGGCGAGTGGAACTCGATCGCGACACCGGCGAACCTCGAGCACCTCCTTGGGATGGGCCTTGCGCCCCTCCTCGCGTCCCGGCTCCTCGGATTCGTGGCCGCGGCGACGATCTTCACCGTCCTTGTTGCGGGCATCGTCCTCCTCCCCTTCGCCCTCATCGGGGCTTGGCGCCGGCGCCGGACGCCGAGCTTCGGCCCCTTCCTCACCTACGCCGGGCTCCTCTTCGCCTTCTCCGGCCTCCTCTCGGCCGTCCACGTCCCCGGTGGGACCTTCATCCACTCGGCCGTCGCCCTCGCCCCGCACACGGCCGTCCTCGCCGTCGATGGGATCGCCGCCGCCGTCGACTGGGTCGCCCGGCGGCGGCCGAGGTGGCGCCCGGCCGAGGCGGAGGGGGTCTTCTTCGGCGGGGCGGTCGTCTGGATGATCGCCCTCGCCGCCCTCGGCACCCTCACCGTCCACGAGACCTGGGCCGTGAAGCGAGACCGGATGGAAGCGGTGGCGGCGGCCCTCGAGCGGGCAGGGGCCGCGCCGACCGACCGACTCATGTCGATCGATGCGGCCGGCTATCGCTACCACACGGGCCGGGGTGGGATCGTCCTCCCGAACGACCCGCTCCCGGTCATCGAGGCTGCGGCCCGAGCCTACGGCGTCCGCTGGCTCATCCTCGAGCGAGAGGACGCGGTCGCCAGCGTCGCCCCCGTCCTCCTCGACGACACCCGGCCGGCCTGGATCGGCCCGGCGGTCTGGCGTGACGGAACCGCCGTCGCCCTCTACCCGGTCTGCACGACCCCGACCGACGAACGCTGCCCGGCCGCCGAGCACATGGGAGGTGGCGGATGACCCGGCGGCAGGACCTCGCCCTCCTCGTCGTCGTCGGCATCGTGGCGCTCGTCGTCCGCCTCCTCGCGGCCGGCCTGGTCCGCTTCCCCATCCCCGAGGACACGGCCTACTACGTCGACGTCGCCCGCAACCTCCTCGCCGGCCGAGGGCTCGTCGCCGACGCCCTCTGGAGCTACCAGACACCGCCCCTCGTCTTCCCTCGCCCGGCCTTCGAGGTCTGGCTCCCCTTGCCGTCTCTCCTTGCCGCCCTGCCGATGGCCGTCGCGGGGGCTGCCGACACGCGAGCCGCCTTCGCCGCCGCCCAGCTCGTCCCCGTCGCCGCGGGCGTCGTCGTCGCCGTCCTTGCCGCCCAGCTGGGACGGGAGGTGGCGGCCGAGCTCCGTCTGCCGCCAGGCCGAGCGCGAACCCTGGCCCTTGGCGCAGGGCTCACCGCCGCCGTCTATCTGCCCCTCATCCTCCACTCGGCCCTTCCCGACTCGACGATGCTCTTCGCCGTCCTCGCCCTCGCTGCCTGCCTCGGGATGGCCCGCCTCCTCGCCGACCCCCGCGGCTTCGGGCCCGCCGACCGGCGCCTCCTCGGCCTCGGGCTCCTCCTCGGCCTGGCGGCCCTGACCCGGAACGAGGCCCTCTGGCTCGCCCTGACCTGGCTCGGCCTCGTTGCCATCCGGCGAGACCTTCCGGTTCGGGCGCGGCTGTGGGGGGTCGGGACCGTCGCCGCCGTCTCCCTCGCCGTCTTTGCACCCTGGGCGGCCCGCGACTGGCTCGTCTTCGGGACGCCCTTGCCCGGCCAGGCCCTGGCGAACGCCCTCTCGGTGACGGGCTTCGACATCTTCGCCTGGCAGGACCAGCCCTCCCTCGGCCGTTACCTCGCCCTCGGGCCGGAACGGCTCCTCGAGCTCCGCCTCATCGGGCTCGGCCACAACCTCCTCAACGTCCTGGTCCTCCTCGGCATTCCCCTCGCTCTCCCCTGGACCGCCCGGATCCTGGTCCTCCGACCCCTCGTCCTCTTCGGGGCGATCACCTTCGCCGCGACGAGCCTCCTCTTCCCGGTCGCGACGACGTGGGGCACCTTCCTCCATGCCGCCGGCCCAGTCCACGTCCTCCTCGTCCTGTCCGCCCTCGTTGGCCTCGATCGCCTCCTGGCCGCCGTCGGCCGGCGCCGCGGCTGGACGCGCCCCGTCGCATGGCTCGGATCGACCCTGACGGTGGCGGGCTCCCTCCTCTTCAGTGCTGTCTTCCTGCCGGGCTTTGGGGTCCAGGCCCAGGCTCGGGAGCGGGAATTCGGGGCGCTGAGGACGGCCTTCGAGGCCGTCGGCACGCCCCTCGGCGAGGGGCCGGGCAAGACGGGGCCGGTCATCACGAACTTCCCGATCTGGCTCGCCTACACGAGCGACGCGCCGGCCCTCGCCCTTCCCGACGAGCCGCCCGAGGCCGTCGTCGACCTGGCGGCGGCCTTTCCCGGGACGCGCTTCCTCGTCGTCTTCGGCAACGAGCACGGTCGCTGGCCGGCAGTCCTCGAGGGCGGGCCGTCTCGGCCGAGCGCGGCTGTGGCCTGCTTCGAGCCCCTCGACCTCACGGCGGCCCTGCCACCGGCCGAGGCGGCCGATCTCGCCGAGATCCGGGCCTGGCGGATCGTCTGTCCAGCGGAGGACGCCGATGGCTGACGTGCGCCGCGCCCGCGGTCGTCGCGCGCCGGACGAGGGCGCCCCGGCCGTCGATCGCTCCCTGGCCGCCTCCATCCCTCCTGGGCCCGACCGGCCTCCTCCCGGCCATCCCACCCCCGGCCACGCTGAGCCCCGCTCGTATACTGCCCCGGAGATGGACGCCCCCCGCGCTCCGGACGATCCGCGCCCGGCCAATGCCGAACCGTCGCTGCCGTCCGGCCGGGACAGCCGCTTCGACCACCTCCACGCCGAGGCGAAGGCGGCGCTCGGCTACAGCGCCAACACGATCCGGGCGATCCGGGAACGCTATCGCGAGCTCTACCTCGAGGAGCTCGGCCGCTGGCACACCTTGCGGGACGAGCTGGAGCGCCTCGAGCGACGAAGTCGGCCCCGCCCGTCGAGCCCGTCTGACCCTGCCCTCGCCGCCGAAGCCGGTGCCGAAGACGCCCGCCTCCGGGAGCTCCGGCGCGAGGATGCCCTCGTGACCTCCTCCCTCGGCGTCCACCAGCAGGAGCTCGCCAAGCTCGACCTCGCCCTTCAGGTCCTCGAGCGAACGTGGATCTTCCTCGAGCGGGGCGACGCGAGCCTCATCGGCGATCTCGGCGGGTCGGCGGCCCCCGAGGACCTTCGAATGCAGATCATCGAGGCCCAGGAGGCCGAGCGGTCGCGCCTCGCCCAGGAGATCCACGACGGACCCGCCCAGGCCCTGGCGAACGCGATCTTCCAGGTCGAGTACATCGACCGGATCCTCGGCACCGACGAGCGCCTCGCTCGGGCCGAGCTCCACTTCCTCCGCGAGCTCCTCCGGCGCGAGTTGAGCGATGTCCGGAGCTTCATCAGTCAGCTCCGGCCGCCCCTCCTCGAAACCCGAGGCCTCAACGGCGCCCTCGAGGAAGCCGTCGAGCAGTTCTCGGCTCTGGCCGGCGTCCCCGTCGAGCCGCACCTCGACGCCCCACCCGAGCGCCTGGGCGACGCCGAGCAGACTGTCGTCCTGCGGGTCGTCCAGGAGGCCCTCCAGAACGTCCGGAAGCACGCCGAAGCCTCGACTGTCGTCCTCACGACGAGGGCGACCGAGACGGCCTGGAGCGTGGAGGTGCACGATGATGGGCGGGGCTTCGACGTCGATGCCGTCGCGGCCCGCGGCCGCCGGAACTTCGGCCTTCAGTTCATGCGCGAACGCGCCGAGCTGATCGGCGCCCAGCTGGAGATCCGATCGCGCCCGGGTGCGGGCACGATCGTCAGCCTGACCATTCCGATGGGAGGTGGAAAGGACCGATGAGCAGCAGCGAGTACACCGGACCCGAGCGGCGCCGCGGTGGTCCGGACCGCCGGAGCAGCGGCGAGAAGACGAGGATCCTCCTCGTCGACGACCACGCCCTCTTCCGGGTCGGGATGCGAAACATCCTCGAGCAGGAGCCGGACTTCGTCGTCGTCGGCGAGGCCGACAGCAGCCGGAGCGCCCTCGACGCGGCCCTCGAGCTCAGCCCCGACATCGTCATCATGGATCTCTCGCTCCCGGCCCCGGGCGGGATCGAGACGACCCAGCGGATCAAGCGCGAGCTCCCGGCGACGGGGATCATCGTCCTCGCCATGGAAGAGGACGAGGACTCCCTCTTCGACGCCATCAAGGCCGGAGCGGCCGCCTTCATCCTGAAGGATGTCGGGCCCGACGACCTGGTCACGATCATCCGCCGGGTCTCCCAGGGCGAGTACCTCATCAACGACAAGGTCTTTGCCAAGCCCTCCGTCGCCTCGCGGGTCCTCAAGGAGTTCCGGGAGCTCGCCGTCTATGGCCAGGAGGCCCAGCCGATCTTCGCCCCCCTCTCACCGCGGGAGGTCGAGATCCTCGACAACATCGCTCAGGGGATGACGAACAAGCAGGTCGCCTACGCCCTCTCGATCAGCGAGCAGACGGTGAAGAACCACATGAGCTCGATCCTCCGCAAGCTCTCGGTGAACGACCGGACCCAGGCCGTCGTCTACGCCATGCGCCAGGGCTGGATCAAGATGCCCGAGGACTGAGGGCGGTGCACCGGGACGGACCGGGCGGGAGGACGAGGTGAGCGACGAACGACCCGAGGCGAGGGCACCGGACGCCGGCGCCGTCGCCGCTGGGGCAATCGAGGCTGCGACAGGGGATCCGGCCGTGGCGGCTGCCCAAACGGAACTGGCGACCCTCGACCGCGAGCTCGCCGAGATCGAGCTCCTCATCAACCAGGCCCGGACCGAGGCGAGCCGGCACGAGACCCGGCGCGCCCAGGCCGAGGAGCGACTGCGGGCCCTTCGAGCAGCCGGCGACGACACGACGGCGGCCTTCGAACAGCTCGTCACCCTGACCCGGCGGGCGGCGATCATGGAGTCCCAGATCGACGTCCTCGAAGGCAAGCAGAAGGCGCTCCGCCGCTTCCGAGAGACCCTCGCCCGGCACGTCGACGCCCTCGCCAGTCGGCTCGAGGTTGTCCGGGGGGTCGCAGCCGAGGTCGGCGCCACGACGGAGTCCGGAGGGGCTCGGGGGGCATCGGCGGAGGTCGAGGCGACCGGCGTCCCGCCGGGGGAGCGTGCCGACGCCGTACCCGTCGACCTCGAGGTTCTGCCTCCGGCGATGTCGCGGATGATCCTTGCCGCCCAGGAAGACCTCCGCCGCGAGATTGCCCGGGCGATGCACGACGGTCCGGCCCAGAGCCTGACGAACATCGTCCTCCAGGCTCAGATCGTCGAGCGCCTCATGGACCGCGATCCAGCGGCGGCGCGTCGGGAGGCCGGGCTCCTCGTCGGGATGGTCCAGCAGACCCTCGAGGCAACGAAGTCGTTCATCTTCGAGGTCCGGCCGATGGTCCTCGACGACCTCGGCCTCCTACCGACCCTCCGCCGAGCCGCCCGCGATCGTGGCCGGAGGGCCCAGATCCCGGTCGAGTTCGACTCCGTCGGTGCCGACCGACGGCTGCCGATCGACGTCGAGAGCGGGCTCTTCCGGATGATCGACCAGGCCCTCGCCGGCTACCTCGCCCTCCGTCCGGCCCGGGTCTCCCTCCGCCTCGACTGGTCCGACGCCTTCGAGGCCGTCGTCGAGGCGATCGTGCCGGAGCCGGTTCGCTCGCCGGACGAGCTCGGCGAGGCTCCCCCGCCGAGACCAGCCGAGCGGGGTCGGAAGCGGGGTCGGGAGGAGCCGGCGGAGCTGCCGCCGGCCTTGGCCGCCCTCATCGAGGAGCGCCGGATCCGCGAGGCGGCTCTGGCCGAGGAGGCGAGCGCCCGTTATCGGCTGCCGGAGGCGACCCTTCGGGAGGTCCGGGGCCGGGCCGTCCCGATCGGCGTCGAGGTCGAGGTCCTCGACGGAGGGCGCGGCCTTCGCTTCCGGGCGCCCCTGCCAGCCGACGGGATGTGATGCCCGCTCCGGGAGGGCCGGCCGGTCGCCGGGGCGCTGGCCAGGGGCTCGTCGAGTACGGGCTCATCCTCGGCCTCGGCGGGCTCATCGCCCTCGTCGTCCTCCTCTTCTTCGGCGACATCGTCCGGGAGGTGCTGCGGTTCATCGCCGACGTCGTCGACGCGGCGACTCGAAGCACCGGATCGGTACCATCGGGCTAGTGGTCAACCCCGAGGCGGCGGGCTATCGTGGCGGGGCCGGATCTCCGGTTGGCATCATCGCAGCAGGAGGTTGCTCCATGGCGCTCATCACGTCCGTCCTCGCCGCCCTCCTCCGCTCCGACGAGGAGGGGCAGGGCCTTGCTGAGTACGCCCTCATCCTCGCCCTCATCGCGATCGTCGCGATCATCGCCCTCATCTTCCTCGGCGGCCAGGTCAGCACGATCCTGAGCACCGTCGGCAACTCCGTCTAGGCCCTGCG
>FWPU01010689.1_pt1 | contig 13422 bp, 10 predicted proteins | sample 2228361 | NCBI WGS metagenome assembly FWPU01 (sample SAMEA103939777, study PRJEB20133) | metagenome | reverse complement strand
CGGATGAAAATGTACCGCGGCATTCATGCCGCCCACGCGGCGGGTCGCGGCGGGATGAATCCCGCGGCACATGGCCCGTTTTCAGGGCAGAGCCACAGATACATTATACCGGCAGACAGCCCATCCTGCAAAGGCCGAGAAGTCAGATGAGTTTTTCTCCCTTACGTCAATGGCGGTGCCTCGGTGCGAACGATGCGGGTGCCGACGCGCAGATCCGGATGGATCAGAAGATCGCGCACCAGGCCGGCGGCCAGGCCGGAGACAATCTGGACAGCCTCGAGCGTCGGCTGCGCCTGCACCAGCGCCAGCATGGTCGCGACTTTGGCCGCCATCCCGCCCGTGACATCCACCCCGCGTGAGCCACCCAGGGTGCGGCTGAGAGCCGGCAGCGTCTCCGGCGTGATCACAGGGATCAAGTCGCCCGTCACGCCGCTTGCCGGGTCGGCTGTGAGCACACCGGGCACCTCGCCTACCAGCACGATACGTCGTGGGGTCAGCCGCGACGCGAACCAGACGAAGATCTCTTCGGTCGAAATGATCGTTCCACCGCGGACGCTGTCGAGCGCCACATCGCCGTAGACCACGGGCGTCAGCCCCTGGGCGAGTGCCACGCGTACGGGACGCTCGTCGAGCGCCAGCAGTTCCCCATCGCGGCAGTGGGCCGATGCGGAGGGCTGAATGCCCAACGCGGGCACGCCGGCCGCCCACAAGGCGTCCACCACATGGCGATGGAGCCGGCCGGCCGCGGTCGCCGTCTCCGCATAGCCGCGCCAGCCCTCCGGCGAGGCTACGCCAGCGCGCGTGTTGTAGCGCCGGGCTGCCATGTGACCGAATGAGCCGCTGCCGTGGCCGATCAACAGGCGCAGATCGGGCCGGGCCGCCAGGGCTGCCGCGATTTCGTCGGCCAGGCGCGCCAGCACATCGCTGCGCAGTGTCTCTGGTCGCGTTTTGTCGGTCAGCAATGAGCCGCCGAGTTTCAGGAAGACGATCTCGGACATGGGCTGGGATCAGAGCTGCGGAGGTGATGAAGCAGATTGCGCGGCGGGCACTGGTGACTGCGTTGCGTCGCGGCAGATGGTGACGATGCCGTCTTCCACGATCACCCAATCGCCATCCCGGATCAGGCTGATATCTATTTGATCCACCATGGGGATGTCGGCGATGATGGCGCCGACTGCAACGATCGCTTCGCTCTCGACATTGACGATAGCGGCCGGGCCGTGGCCGCTGCGGCCCAAGCGCAGGATGGTATAGGAGCCCACCGTGCTGCCTTTGCCCGTGGGAAAAACGAGCACTTTTCCGGCCACCGACTGCCCCTGGAGGGGGTGTCCGGGCTCCAGGACGATGCCCGTGTCGGGATTCACGCCGCCCAGGAAGCCGATGGGCACCGGCGACACCAGTGCCGGTCCTTCGCCCCGGCCCGATTTGATCACACGCCCCCGCAAGATGATCGTCTCAGACATGGTCGTCCCTCCCCGGCAGCCCGCTCAATCGCTTGTCCGGCGCCATGCGGCGATGACTGCCTGGATCAACGTGGCATCCGTCTCCGGCGATACGGTGCGCGGATCGAGGAGCAGGTGCTCGTCTGCGATGCGGCCGACGACGGCCGGTCGGCCCTGGCGCAGGGCTGCTGCCAGTTTGTCGAGATCGGAGTGCGCCAGCGCCAGCGCGCGCGTCGGCAACGTCTCGCCCGGCAACGAGCCGCCCCCCACCGTCGAGCTCGCAGAGACAACCACGGCCGGAATGCCTTGTTCGCGCAGTCGGGCGGCCCAGGCAATGGCCCGCGCTTCCAGCGCCTGCACGGGGGTCGCGATCATGCGCCAGACCGGGACCTCGCGTTCGGCCTCTCCGCGCAGGTAGTGGAGCAGGGTGGCCTGGAGCGCGGCCAGCGTGCTCTTGTCCACGCGCAGCGCGCGCGCCAGCGGGTGGCGGCGCAGCCGGCCGACCAGCTCAGCGCGGCCCACGATCAGGCCAGCCTGCGGGCCGCCGAGCAGCTTGTCGCCGCTGAACGTGACCAGATCGGCGCCGGCGGCCACGCTGGCCTGCACCATCGGTTCGGCCGCCAGGCCGAAGCGCGAGGTATCCAGCAGGCTGCCGCTGCCCAGATCGTCCAGCAGCGGAATGCCGCGGCTGTGCGCCAGTTCCACCATCTCGGCCAGCGGCACTTCGGACACGAAGCCGATCTGTTTGAAGTTCGAGGAATGGACGCGCAGAAGCAGGGCCGTCTCCTCGGTGATGGCAGCCTCGAAGTCGTGGCGATGGGTGCGGTTGGTGGTGCCGACCTCGATCAGACGGGCACCGCTCTGGCGCATCACATCGGGGATGCGGAAGCCGCCGCCGATCTCGACGAGCTGGCCGCGCGAGATGACGACGGCCCGACCCTGCGCCAGGGCAGTGAGTGCCAGGAAGACCGCGCCGGCATTGTTGTTGACGGCCAGCGCGGCCTCTGCCCCGGTGAGCTGACAGAGCAGCCGTTCGGCATGGAGATAGCGGGAGCCGCGTTCGCCGGCTGCCAGGTCGTACTCCAGGTTGCTGTAGCCGCCGGCCACCGCATCCATGGCCGCGCGGGCGGCCGCGCTGAGGGGTGCTCGACCCAGGTTGGTGTGGATGATCACGCCGGTGGCGTTGATGACCGGGTGGAGTGTTCCGGTCGTCAGCTCTTCCAGGCGCCGCACCACGTCGGCGGCCAGGGAAGCCAGCGCGGGCGGCGCTTGACCGGCCTGGATGCGGGCGCGCGCGGCATCCAGAGCCGCGCGCGCCGCGCTGACGGCCAGCTCACGACCGTTCTCGGCAATGGCCTCGCTCAGCGCCGGGTGCGTCAGCAGGCGATCCACGCTGGGGAGAGTGCGACGTCGGTCTGTGTCGGCGGATGTGTTTGCCATGCGCTCGAATTCCTGTTGTCTGACAACAAGAAACCAGGCCCACATGGGAAACCTGGCTTCGTTCGGATCACGTAAATGCGAGCAGCCATGCCGCCTTACGATCGCAATGGTGGGCGAAAAGGGACTCGAACCCCTGACCTCCTCGGTGTAAGCGAGGCGCTCTGACCAGCTGAGCTATTCGCCCGATGCGATGATTATACCGCTGCCGGGCAGGGTGTGTCAAAACGTGAGGCGCGAGGCGTCAGGCCGGTGAGCTCAGTATCGGCCGGCCTTCAGGCCAGATCATGTCGGGTGTTTTTTGAGCTCGGCCAGGAGGTCGTTCAGCCGCGTCTTCGCCATCGCCACGCAGCGGTCGGCACCGCCGTAGGAGATGTACAGGTCGCCGTCGTACACGTAACCGCCGACCGGAAAAACCACGTTGCCCACGTCGCCATACAGCTCGTAATCCTCCTCCGGTTCGAGGATCGGATAGGGCAGGCGGCCGATCACCCGGCCGGGGTTTTGCGCGTCGAGCAGCGCCGCGCCTGCCCGGTAGATGAAGGGCCGGGTCGCATAGAACTGCGCTGCCTTCTCCCGGTCGCGCAGCAGGGAGGCCACCTCTTGCCAGTCGAACTGACGCTCGGGAAACGTCTCCACCGCATGGTAGATCAGCAGCCAGCCATCCTCGGTGAGGATCGGGGGTACGCTGCCGCCCACTTTGCCGCATTCCCACGGGAACGCGGCCCGCAGCACCGTGGAAGCCTCGACCCGCGTTTCGTAATTCCTCCAGTTGCGCAGGTCAAGCAGCTCCTCGAACGAGTCGAAGTAGTCAATCTGGATATTCGGGGAGACACGGTGCACGAAAGCGATCTTGCCGGCAATGCGCTGTGGGAAAATGAACGCATCTTTGTCCCAGGTGTAATGATCCACAAAGCCGAGCTTCTGCGCGGCGATGAAATCGGTCGTGCGCGCGATGCCCACGCGTGCCCGGTCCTGGCCGGCCGGTGCGACGTCCTTATCCCAGCCGCAATAGAACAGGTAGTAAGCGCCCTCAAACGAAACAATGCGCGCATCCTGGCAGCCGGATGCATCCCACGGCTCTGACGGCGCCAGCAGCGCCCGGTTGGAATCGAAGAGCAGCCGGCCCGTCGGCGTCAGCCGGGCGTAGCGCGTCTCGTCCACGGCGTAGTTCGATTGCGTAGCCGGGTCGTACTCCGATCGCCATTCGGCGTACCGGTAGACCATGTGCACGATGTCGCCGGCCAGGGTCATGCCGGCATTGAATTTGGCGACGGTGCGGGACTGGGGCGTGTCGGGTTGCAGGACGACGCCCAGACGTTGGAATTTCAGCATGTGTTTCAACCTCCGACCAGTACCTCGCGGCTGCGGCCGCCCCCCTCATCCGGGCCGACCACGCCCATCTCTTCGAGCTGCTCCATCAGCCGGGCGGCGCGGGGATAGCCGATCCGCAGCTGACGCTGGAGCAGCGATGTGGAGACCTGGCGCTTGCCCTGAAGCAGTTCGAGCGCCCGTTCCAGCAATTCGTCCTTCTCCTCATCGGCCGTCATGACCATGCCGGCCCAGGGCGAAGCGGCTTCGTCATCCGGCAGCGGATCATCGGCAGCACGGCTGCCGCGCCAGAAGCTCACGATCCCATCAATTTCCTCGTCGGAGACAAAACAGCCCTGGATGCGCACCAGCCTGGCCGAATCAGGCGCCATGTAGAGCATGTCCCCGCGACCCAGCAGCCGCTCCGCGCCCGGCGCATCCAGGATGACGCGGCTGTCCACCTGCGATGTCACCGCGAAAGCGATGCGCGCCGGGAAATTGGCTTTGATCAGCCCGGTGATGACGTCCACGCTCGGCCGTTGCGTGGCGAGCACCAGATGAATGCCCGTCGCGCGCGACATCTGCGCCAGGCGGCAGATCTGCCGCTCGACGTCGTAGGCTGCGGTCATCATCAGATCGGCCAGTTCGTCAATCACCAGGACGATGTAGGGCAGCGGTTCGGCCGATTTCGAGCGGCCCAATTTCTGGTTGTATTCCTCGATGTTCCGTGCCCCGCGCGCGGCAAACAGCCGGTAGCGATCGTCCATCTGGAGCGTCAGCCAGGCGAGCGCGGCCGGCACCTGGGCCACATCGGTGATGACGTTGCCATAGAGATGCGGGATGCCGTTGTAGGTGGGCAGCTCCACCATCTTCGGATCCACCATCAGGAAACGCACGCGTTCCGGGCCGTTGTTCATCAACAGGGTCGAGACGATGGCGTTGATGCATACCGATTTGCCGGAGCCGGTGGCGCCCGCAATGAGCAGATGCGGCAATCGGGCCAGATCGGCGATGATCGGATCGCCGGCCACATCGCGGCCGAGCGCGATGGCGAGCGGCGAGCGCACCCTGGCGAATTCCGCCGACTCCAGAAGGCCGCGCAGCGTCACCGTGGCCTTGGCCGGGTTGGGGATCTCGATGCCGACATAGGGTCGGCCCGGCACCGGCGCTTCGATGCGGATCGAGGCCGCGGCCAGCGCCAACGCCAGGTCATTGCTCAGCCGTTCGATCTTGTGCACCGACACGCGACGACGGACGACCTCGCCGTTGCGCAATTCGCGGACGATCTCGCCCGGCTCCAGGCCGAACTGCGTGACGGTGGGTCCTTCCTTGATGCTGACGATCTCGACCGGAACGCCGAACTCGGCCAGCGTCTGCTTGAGGATTTGAGCGCGTTGGCGGGCATCGGCCTGGCTGTTCGCCCTGGACATTTCCGGCCGCAACAGATCGAGGGGCGGCAGGCTATCGGGCCGGGCTTTGAGCCGCGATGCTCGGCCCGTGGTCCTGGCCGCGTCGCGCGGCGCAGCCATTTCGTCGCGTGGGCTGCGTTGGCCAGCGTCGGCCACCGCGTCTGTCGTGGGAGCAGAGGTCGGCGGCCGGATCGCGGCGCGGGTCATGGATTTGGGCGTCGGTTTTTCTCGACCCTGATCCTGGCCGCGAGGCTGCGGGCGCTCCACGGCCGCGGCCGGCGGAGATGGCCGCAGCGAGAGGATGATATCGCGCAGAGTAGCCACTGTCGCGGCCGTCCATCGGTGCAACCGCTCGGCCATGCGCTCGCCGGCCGGGACGACGGGGGGCTGGCCAGATTGCGCCGCGCGTGCCGTCGGCAGAGGGGCCGGCCGGAAGTCGCTTCCACGGCGGCGGCCGGCCAACCTGTCCACGGCACGCACCGATCCCGTGATAACCCGTAGCAGCGGTTGTGCCGGCCATTGCGTCCAGGTTGAGGGCAGGTCTTGCCAGAGGAACCAGGCCGCGGCCAGGCCCACAGCCGCCAGGGTCGCCCAGGCCAGCGGTGTCGGCAACACGATCGTCAGCGCCTGGCTGATCGCCCAGCCGATCAGGCCGCCGCCGGCACCGCTGCGGGCTGTAGACAGCGGCTCGGCGCGGCCCAGATGGGTGGCCGTCAACAACGTCAGAAAGATCACCTCGGCTGCAGCGATGGCCTGCCAGCGGACGTGCCAGCCCAGTCTATCGGCAAAGAGCACGATCACGCCGCCGAGAGCGGTCGCCAGGACAAAGGGGAGTGCGCCCCAGCCCAGGAGAACGCGCAAAGGCGCTGCTCCCGTCTCATAAGCGAGGTCTGGCAGGAGCAGCGCCAGGGCAATCAGGCCGATGACGACCAGGATCAGGCCGACAGCTCGGTGGAGGAGCGGGTTCACGGCCGTTGCGCCATCTCAGGCCGCCAGATGCGATGTGGCGGCCGACATGCCGGAGCCGCGCACGCGTGCCGATTCCGCGCCGCGCAGCGAGAGCGCGATGCGCCGTTTCGCGCCATCCACCTGCAGGACGCGCGCCCGCACACGGTCGCCTTCACGCACGACATTGCGGGGATGCATGAAACTGCCCTCGGCCAGCTCGGAGACGTGTACCAGCCCCTCCAGGCCCTCTTCCAGCCGGGCAAAGGCGCCGAAGTTGACGACGTTGGTGATCACAGCCTCGACGGTCTGGCCTACGGTGTAGCGCTGTTCCACGCCCTGCCAGGGATCGGGCTGGAGCCGCTTGAGGCTGAGCGAGACCTTGCGTTCTTCCGGGCTGACTTCCATTACCAATAACTTGAGCTCGTCGCCCGGTCGTACGACCTCGTCGGGCGCGCCGACCCGGCCCCATGATAATTCGGAGATGTGGATCAGTCCCTCGTAACCGCCCAGGTCTACAAATGCACCGAAAGGACAGAGGTTTGTCACGCGGCCCTGGCAGATTTGCCCGGGCCGCAGAGAGGCGAGCAGCTCTTCCACCTGCCCATCCTGGCGCGCCAGCCGTTCAGACAAGATCAGGCGCCGACGGTCGCGATCAATCTCGGTGACGCGCACAGACAGGCTCTCGCCGACGCGCGCGGCCAGCGCCATCATGCGCTGCGCGGGCGTCTGTGCGAGCGGAGCATTGATCAGATGCGAGGCCGGGATGAACCCCTGGATCGTGCCGAGGTCGGCCAGCAGACCGCCCCGATTGTAGCCGGTGACCGTCACCTTGACGATCTCGCCGCTTTCGAGCAGACGTGCCGCGTTTTCCCAGTCGGCTTCATCTTCTTCATGTGGCGGCTCAGCCGGTCGCCGCACCGCGGGAGCCAGTTCGACGACGTGCCATTCCCCTGCGATCTCCTCGATTTCTCCCTTGGGACGCCACGAATCGCATTCCTCTTCTGCATCCCGGAGCAACGATTCCCAGTAACCTTCGTCCAGCATTCCTTCCTCCTCAAATTCCGTCCTGACGATGCGAGTTCTTCGACGTTTTTGCTGCCAACGACAGGGCGGCAGCCTCCATTTCGGCCAGGGTTCTGGCGACTTCGGCCACCGCGGCGCGTTGTTTACGGTAGAGATCGGATTCGCTCATCGAGAGACGTATCGCAATGTCGCGCACCCGTTGTCCCTGGATGAAGCGCATATCCAGAATATTATACAACAACCACTCCGAGGCGGTCAGCTTGCGCTCGCCGGCCGGCCGCTGACGCTCGATGGCCTCGCGCAGCACGGCCCGCACGGCCCGCGCTCTGTTGCCGTCGTGGGTTTCGAGTGCCCGTCGCACCAGATGCAGGCTGGCCAGCGGACTCTCGCTGAGCTTCGGGCCGCCCCAGTAATGGCTGAGCGCATCTTTGACCCAGGTGTAGAACGTGTGATCGTGGATTGGCGCGATGGGCTCCGAGGTGACGGCGTCACCGGCATTCGTTTGGGGTTCCGCTTCGGCAGGCAGCGGCGGTGCGTAGCGCAGTTCGCTGCGCCACTCCTGGATCCGTTCCAGGTCGGGCAGGATGCGCTGCAGGGTGGCAAAGACGCCCTCCTGCACGTAGCGGTCGGCGATGGCAGCCGTGGCCTGGGCCAACAGCCTCCCCACCTCGGCCTCTTCGGCCGGCAACAGCTCGACTTGCGGGCTGCGCCCGCGCACGGCCAGCAGCCCCAGCATCTTCGCGTCGTCTTCGCCGCGCAACGGACAGAGCCAGAAGAGGCCATTGGGATAGAAATGCGGCTCCTCGTTGCGCGCTTCCCGCTCCAACGCCTGCCAGTTCGCCCGGCCCTCGGGGCTGGCGGCGAACTGATTGGCCAGTTCCAGATCGCCGATCCCGACCTCGACCCGCAAGCCCTCGGCAGTCTGCACCAGGACAAAGCCGGAGTCGACGCGCAGCAGTTCGCACAGGCCGATCAAGATGTTGGTAAGGAACTGATGCAGGTCGCTGCTGGTGAGCAGCCGACGATCCAGCGTCTGGATCCAGGCCAGCTCCTCGCGATCCTGGCGAAAGATGAGGCGATCGAGATATGGTTTGGACAGGCCGAGCGCGAGCTGGCCGAGCACGATCATGCCGACGACGACGAAGATCAGCGCGGTGTCGCGCGGCAGGCCCAGGATCAGCTCGACCCGTGGGATCACCAGCATCACGATGATCACCATCGTGCCGAGGACCGGCCCGCGCAGCAGATAATGAATCATGTCGTGGCGGATGACGCGGTCGGGCGTCAGCACGCCGTAGTAGGCGACCGTGTAGGCCATCAGCACCAGCATGGCGCCGACCAGAACGCTGGCCAACATGGCCAGCAGAAGCACGGGGATCGGTCCAATGTGCATCAGCAGGCCCGCGCTGACGATGAGATAGGGAAAGACGCCCAGCCCCGGCGCGGCAAATGAGACCGCGAGGTAGAGCATCCGGCGGCGCAAAGCCGGCGTCAGGCAACGTCGTCGCGCGCGCACGACATTGTAGGCGCTATAGACGGCCGTGGTGACGAAATAGGCGACGAAGATGGGGAAGAGCGGCCCGGCCGATAGATAGCTGATCTGGGGCTGGATGTCGCCATCGTTCACCACGATATCGGTGAAGAGTGCCAGCACCACCAGCACGGCGCTGAAAATGTAGCTGCCGATCACGACCAGCCGACGCCGCGGCGAGAAGTGGCGCGTGCTGCGCAGCAATGCATCGGAAAAGTGGAGATAAGCGGCCGGCACCATGGCAATGCCGATCCACTGCACGCGCAGCCATACCACCACAGCCTCGGCGCCCTCAACGCGTGGAATGATGATGTCGCAGGCATAGACCAGCAGCACACATGCCAGCAACACGCTGAAGGCTTGTGCCACGCTGCTGCGCAGGTTGTGCGTCAGCACGTAGCCGAGCAGCGAAAAAGCCGTGATAACGATGGCGGATGAGAGGATGAGATTGACAAAACCCAATACGACGAGCCAGCTCAGGCCCGATAGCTCTACCATACCCTACAGCCCACGCCCGAAATACAAACCGATATCTTGATTGCGATAGAAACGTTCGTTATAGCCGCAGAATGTGAAACCATGATGCTGGAAGAAGGTAATGGCCGGATAGTTCTTGCTCTGCACGATCACCATCATCTGCGCCAGCCCTTCCTGGCGGGCATGTTGGATGCCGCGCTGCAGCAGGGCCGTACCGATCCCCTGGCGCCGATAAGGGGCTGCAACCACCAGGTGATGGATCCAGGCGATATCCTGGTCGGGCTGCGTCTCCTGGTCAATGTAGCCGAGCACTTCGGTAGCCTGGGCCGCGACGAGAATGAGGTCCCCGCGCTCCTGATGCGCCAGCAGCGCTTCGTTCCAGCTCGGATAGCGGACGCGCGTGGTGCGCGGCAACTGCACCACGCGGAAGCGAGCCACCATATCTTCCCCTTCCTGTTGCTGGACGACCTGCCATACATGGTCGGTTTCGTAGGAACCGTCTAGCATCAGGCAGGCTGTCAAATCGCGCAAATCGGCACGGTAGATATGCATGGCAGGCACGTTCCCCCATGGATCGAAGTGTGTAAATTCTAGCACTGCCGCGGAGGTTTGGCAAAGTAAGAGAGGGCGCTCACAAGGCAACGTGGAGCGGTTTTGCGTCGGGGCCGGGAAAAGGATACAATGACCACAAACCCGATTCTGCGTTCTGAGGACACAGCTCATGAGCCCACTCTCTATTCCCAGATCGTTTCCGTCGCAACCCGATCCGTCTGCTGTGGTCAGCGGGCCGGGCGTGCGTTTCACCGTGCTGACCAACCGGCTCTTTCGCCTGGAGTACAGCCGGACGAACCGCTTCGAGGATCGCGCCAGCCAGGCGTTCTGGTACCGTCGCCAGCCGCCGCCTCCCTTCAGAGTGGTGCAAACGCCGGAGCTGATCGAGATCGAGACCGACGCGTTGCTCTTGCGTTATCGCATCACCGACGAGGGCTTCACGCGCAACACCCTCTCGATCCAGGTCAAAGCCAGCGGTGTCACCTGGCATTTCGGCGACCGCGATCACGCCAACCTGCGCGGCACCGCGCGCACTCTGGACGGCGCGGACGGCGAGATCCCCCTGGAGCCGGGGCTGATGTCGCGCGCCGGCTGGTCGGTCGTAGACGATTCGCAAAGCCTGGTCTTCAACGAGGCAGGTTGGTTGGAACAACGGCCACCGGCTCGCACTGCGGACTACCGCGACCTCTATTTCTTCGGCCACGGGCACGATTACATCGGCTGCCTCCAGGATTTCACGCGCGTGGCCGGCCGCGTGCCGTTGCCGCCACGCTTCGTGCTGGGCAACTGGTGGAGCCGTTACTGGGCCTATCGTCAGGAGGAGCTGCGCGATCTCATGCTGGAGTTTCGCGAGCGACAGATCCCGCTGGCGGTGTGCATCATTGACATGGACTGGCACATCACTGAGACCGGCAACGCCTCCTCCGGCTGGACGGGCTATACCTGGAACCGTGAGCTATGGCCCGATCCCGAAGGGTTCATCACCTGGCTGCACGAGCAGGGCCTGCGGACGGCGCTCAACCTCCATCCGGCCGACGGCGTCTGGCCGCACGAAGCGCAGTACGCGGCCATGGCGCGCTGGATGGGCCAGGACCCGGCGCAGCAGGAGCCGGTCCACTTCGACCTGGCCGATCCGCACTTCGCCGAAGGCTATTTTGCCATCCTGCATCATCCCTACGAGGAACAAGGGGTGGACTTTTGGTGGCTGGACTGGCAACAGGGCCAGCGCATGGTGCATTCGAAGCAGCCCGTAGCCGAGGTGATGGATCCGCTGTGGTGGCTGAATCATCTCCACTTCTACGATCTCGGCCGCGATGGCGTCAAGCGGCCCTTCATCTTCTCGCGCTGGGGCGGCCTGGGCAATCATCGTTATCCCATCGGATTTTCCGGCGACAGCCATGTGACCTGGGCTTCGCTGGCGTTCCAGCCCTACTTCACGGCCACCGCGGCCAACGTTGCGTTCGGCTGGTGGAGCCACGACATCGGCGGCCACTGCGCGGGCATGGAGGAGCCCGAGCTGTACGCTCGCTGGGTCCAGCTCGGCGTCTTCAGTCCGATCTTGCGGCTGCACAGTACCAATAACCCATTCCACGATCGGCGGCCCTGGGGCAACGGCGAGGAGGCGTTGCGGGTGACGCGCGCGGCCATGCAATTGCGCCACGCCCTGATCCCCTACATCTACAGCATGGCCTGGCGCATGACCCAGGCGAGCATCCCGCTCATCACGCCGCTCTATTACACGCACGGCACATGCGAAGAGGCCTATCGCTGTCGCAATCAATTCTGGTTCGGCAGCGAGCTGATGGTCGCGCCGTTTGTGTCCCCGCGGCATCCCGAGACGAATCTCAGCCGCCATACCGTCTGGTTCCCACAGGGCGACTGGTTCGACTTCACCACGGGCGAGCACTTCGCCGGTGGCCGCACGTTGACGATCTACGGCACGCTGGACGACATCCCCGTCTTCGCAAAGGCCGGCGCGATCGTGCCGCTGGGGCCGATGGTCGGCTGGGGCGGCGTGGACAACCCGGACGAGCTGACCGTCTACGTCTTCCCCGGCGCAGATGGGGCGTTCGCTCTCTACGAAGATGATGGTGTCTCGGTGGCCTATGAGCAGGGCGACTACGCGATCACGCCGCTGGCCCAGCGCTGGCATGGCAGTCAGCTCCGTTTCACCATCGGCAGGGCGGCAGGCAACGCGCGCCATATCCCTGCCGACCGGCGCTACCGCCTGGTCTTCCGGGGTGTACGTCGGCCCGCGGCGTTGACGCTGCGGATCAACGAGGCAGTCCGGCCCGCGGCATGGACATATGACGACACGACCGAGTCCCTGACGCTGTCCGATCTGCCGGTCGGCCCGGCCGATGCGCTGGAGCTGACGCTGGAAACAGAGGCCGGCTCGTTGCTGTCGGCGCGCGATCGCCGTCTGGAGACGTGCCGCGCCATGTTGCGGGGCTTCCGCCTCGCCTCTCTGGCCAAATGGGCGCTCGACCGCGCGCTGCCCGAGCTGGTGGCGGATCCTCGCCGGCTGGAGGCGTTCGCCGGCGAGCTGGATCAGGTGAGCGAGGCGCAGTGGATGGCGCTGCGCAATGTGCTGGCGCGACGCTCTTGATTAAAGGTCACAGGCCCGAGAGGTCTCGAAGACCTTTCGGGCCCGTGCCGGGGGAGAATCCGAAAGGCCATCACGGCCTTTCGGATCGAGGGTGGAGGAGACCCTACGGAGTTACTTCCAGCCGCGGCGACCGCCGAAGAAGGGTTTTGTCCAGCCGTTTTCCAGCCCTTTCAGGAGCCACTCGGCGCGCTCCTTCGTGATCTTGCCGCTCTCGAGCGCCTTCTGGATGGCATCACGCGCTTGCGCCAGGCGTGCGTCCTTGATCGCCTGCTGGATGGCCGTCATCTCCACGTTTTGGGCCGTGGCGATCTCTTGCAGCGTCTTGCCGCTGTGCAGCTGTTCGAAGAGCTGGGTCGGTGTTAACTTCAGCGTCTTCGCGATCGCGTCGAAAACCGTCCAGTCGCCAAATGGCCCCGGCCAGTAGAACCATCCCCAGCCTTTCAGGGCTTTGGCGGTCGGATCTGGCTTGACAGGCGGCTGCGTGCCCTGCGCTGCCACCGTCCCAACGAACAGCAGCACCAGCACCAGGCTCAAGCTTACCGTCAACAGCACCTTTCTCGTCATGCGCTATCCCTCCTTTTCTTTCATTTGTCGAGAGCGTTCGGTAATTCGTTTGAGTAGGCGTGGCCTACGGACTCGAGTAGAATTGGGTTACACAAACCACTACTTGCATCCGGAGGCCAC
>FWPU01010688.1_pt1 | contig 13423 bp, 10 predicted proteins | sample 2228361 | NCBI WGS metagenome assembly FWPU01 (sample SAMEA103939777, study PRJEB20133) | metagenome | reverse complement strand
CAGCATCAAGACCATTCCCGACCGGCGACGGCCAGGACCAGCCGCGCCGCCCGCTCGGCGACCCCCGGAGCCCCGAGCTCGGCCCGGAGCTCCGCGAACGCCTCCCGCTGGGCCGCCAGCGCGCCCGGCGCGTCGAGCAGCCGGGCGAGCACCACCGAGAGGATAGCTTCGCCCCTCGGCTGAGCCTGGTAGGCGGACGCTTCCCGCACGCGCGAATACAGGCCAGGGATGGCCCACAGCATCGCCCCCCAGACGAGCAGGGGGAGCAGCAGGCCGAGCAGTGAAAATAGCACGGCCCGGCACCCGATGCGCTCCCCACGCCGGGGCAGAGTCATCTGGTGAGCGAGAAACACCCCGTACCAGATCGGGGTAGCGATCCCCGCGGTGTAGGTGTGCACGCCCAGCCCGGCCATGAACCCGGCCACTGCCCAACTCCGGTTCTTTCCTGTGCGCCGGGCGTCGAGCGCCGCGACCAGCGTCACTAGGACGACCGGCACAAGCAGCAGCGCGCGGAAGATCGACCGGCTCAAGAAGAGATGAGGCATCATCGCGGCCAGCGCCCCGGCTGCGACCAGCGCACCCAGCCGCCGCCATGCGCTGCCGCCAAGCAGGCCCAGCCCAGCGCGATAGGCGAGCGCCACCGTCAGCAGACCGATCAAGCCGCTGAGCAGCCGGGCGGTGACGATGCCCGGCCCGACCAGCACAAACCAGCCTGCCAGGATGAAGCGGTAGGCCGGTTCGGGGCGGGTGTCAAAGTCGAGGGGGAACGGCAGCCCGCCCCGGCTGATGCGCAGCGCGTCGATCGTGTTGTGCGCCGCATCCGGCTCAAGGCCGGGCGGTGTGGCCGTCAGGGCATGCACGCGCAGGAACCACGCGCCGAGCAGGAGCAGCAGGCCAAGGGCCGAAGCCAGGCAGGGCGACAGGTCAGGCCGCGCCGCCCGGCAGGCTAGCTGTTTCATAGCTGGGCAGCCTTCAAAGCAGGAGACGGCGGAGGGTCATACCTCCGCCGCCCGTTCAGGTGGATGTGCCCGGCACTGCCCCGGGGTCCAAAACTGGCCCTGGCGGTGGGGCGTTTCGCGGTCTGCACAGGGGCCTTTTCCGCTACCGCGCCCGGGCCAGCCTCGTCGATACTGGTTCACACCCGGCCCAATGATAACACATTCGCATTGGAATCGCATCTGCATGCAGCGTACCGCCCAGGCCCGGAACACGAAACAGCAAAAGGGCGACAAGACGAAAGCCGGGCGAGCGCCATTTTCGCCCCTTTGCACCTTCGCACCTTCACACCTTCGTCCCTTCACACCTTCGTCCCTTCGTGTTTCAACTGCCCCGCTACTCCTCCGCCTGAAGCCCCTCGACGTAAGCCTGATAGGCATCGCCCACCGTCTCGATTTCCCAAGCCCGCTCCAGCGGGATGACCACGCCCATCTCCTGCATGCGCAGCATCATCGAGGCCAGCGCCAGCGAATCGACCTGTAGATCGTGGATCAGGGACGCTTCAGGGGTCAGCTTCTCGGCGGGCTGCATCAGCTCCTCGGATAGAATGGCCCGGAATTCCTCGAACGTGAGCGTCTTGTCACGCTTTTCCATCATGGGTCTCCAACTCCTTGAGGGCTAACCGACGCAGCTCGTGCTTCTGGAGCTTACCGGTTGGCGTGCGTGGAAATTCGGCCACGACCCGCACGTGCCGGGGAATCTCATGCGCCTCCAGCGCCACCCGGCAGTGTGCCAGCACATCCTGCTCGGTGAAGGTGGCCCCATCATCCGGGATGACAAAGGCCCACACATCTTCGATGCCAAGCGGATCTGGCACGCCAACTACCGCCGCCTCCCGGATTCCGGCCATCGTCTCGATATGCTGTTCCACGCGGTGGGGGATGACCTTCTTGCCCCCCCGGATGATGACGTCCTTCTTGCGCCCGACAATCTGGATGTAGCCTGCCTGGTCTATCACGGCCAGGTCGCCAGTGTAGAGCCATCGTTCCTCATCGGTGACAGCCGGGGTGCCCTGGGGCGCGCCGAAATACCCCAGCATCAGGCTGTCGCTGCGGATAGCCAGCTCGCCGACCGAGCCGGGCGGCAGCGGTTGGCCGTCATCACCGACAACCTTTGCCTCCATCCCCGGCATCAGCCTGCCGACGGTCTCCGCCTGCCGGGCGGGCGAGTCCTCGAGGCTGGTGGCCGCTACCCCGCCGCCTAACTCGGTCATGCCAAAGCCGATGTGCAGCGCGCAGCGGAAGCGCCGCTGAATCTGGCGGGCCAGATCGGGCGGACAGGGGGCGGAGCCGGTGGCGCAGATCAGCAGCGAGGACAGCCGATACCGGTCAAAGTCGCGCACCTGGAGCATGGCCGTGTAGGCCACCGGCGGTCCGACCAGGATGGTCACACGTTCACGCTGGACGAGTTCCAGCGCGCGGGCCGGGTGGAAGCGCGGCATCAGCACCAGCCGGTCGCCCATCAGCAGCCCCTGAAGCATCGCCTCGACGCCGGAGATGGTGTGGATCTCCATCACGGACAGAAAGACCTGCTGGCGGCCCGCTGCCCTCAGCAGGCGCAGACCATAGCGAAAGAGCGCGCGCACCCAGCGCTTCATGCGGCGGAAGGTGGGCAGGAAGGTCATCCACATCTCACGCAGCTTGATGCTGGCGACAACCGGGCTGATCAGCCCCCGATGGCTATGCATCACGCCCTTGGCCTGGCCGGTCGTGCCCGATGTGTACAGGATGACCAGCAGGTCATCCGGGCTGCCGGGTCCGGGGGCGCGGTGCGCAGGCGGCGGCCCGGCGAGCATCGAGTCCCAGTCCGGCCCCGCCCCGGAGGGCGCATCCGTGAGGAGGATATGCCGCAGCGCGGGCAGTTCGCGGCGCAGCGTATCAAGCGCCTCCAGCCCGCCGGGCACCTCCAAACCGCTCGACGTGACCACCAGAGCCGGCTCAAGCTGGCGAATGACGGCCTCCAGCTGGCCCACCCGCATCCGGAACGGCAGAGGGGCCATGACTGCACCCGCCTCGGCGGCGGCAAAGAACAGGTACACGAAGGCGGTGTCAGGCCGCAGCAGCGCCGCTATACGGTCACCCTTGCCAACGTCCAGCTCGCGCAGCCAGCCGGAGAGCGCCTTCACGCGCTCGATGAGCTGTCCGTAGGTCACACGCTCGTCCCCGGCCACTAGTGCAATACGGTGCGGGTGCTGCGCGGCGACCAGACGCAGCGCCTCATCGATGGTCATGTCTTTGGTGATCCGGGTTGGCTTTGGCATTTTGCCACCATCAGTCAAATGTCATCTGGTACAGGCGGTAGTGCTTGTAGCGTTCCGCGCCGAAACGCTCCGGCAGGCGCGTAACGAGCGGGTTAAACTCCGAGGTCAGCGAACCGTCGAGCCAGCGGTAGCCCTTGGCGACCGCCACCCGGACGGCCTCCAGCCACATGAGCACGTCGATGCCCTGGCGGCGGTACTCTTCGAGCAGACCCAGAAGCTTAAAACTGATCTGGTCGATACGGCGGCTGTACCACAGCATCTTCAGCCAGCCGAAGGGGAACAGCCGTCCGTTCATGCGCCACAGCACACGGTTGAAGTCGGGGATGGCGACAAAATAGCCAACCGGCCTGCCATCCACCTCGGCGTAGAGCACCAAGTCCGGGTCGAGCAGAGGGCGCATCTGCTCGGCAAAGCGGCGGAAGGTGGCCTCATCCATCGGAACATGTTCGGGCAGGGTGCTGAGCGAGGCGTTGTACAGCTCGCGCGTGATAGCCACCTCGTTCTCCCAGTCGTCCAGGCGCAGCCTGCGGATGCGAACATCCGGGCGCTGCCGGGCGGCCTCAAAGACGCGCTGCACCTGCTCCGGCAAGGCCTCCAGATGGGCACCGAGCGCAGGCAGATACACCCGCCAGGCGAAGTTGTCCCGGAACTTCTGCATGCCATACCGCTCCAGAAAGGTGGGATAGTAGGGCGGGTTGTGCGCCTCCAGAAGGGCGGGCGGGGCATCCGCACCCGCGATCAGCACGCCTGGCTCGTCGTTCGGGCCGAAGTTCGTCGGTCCCCGGATGCCGCTCATGCCCCATTCGCGCACCGTCTGGCAGGCAGCATCAAGCAGCTTCTCGGCCACCGAGTAGTCCTCGACCGTCTCAAAGAAGCCGAACCCGCCCACCTTCTCGCCGAAGTGGGCGTTGCTGCGATAATCGACAAAGGCGGCGATAGTCCCGACCGGCTCACCGGCACGGCGGGCCAGGAACAGGCGGACATCGGCATGGGCAAAGAAGGGATTCCGGCTGGGGTTCAGGCGGTCAAGGCGCTCGGAGAGAAGAGGGGGCACCCAGTTCGGGTCGCCCGTGTAGATGCGCCAGGGAAAGCGGGCAAAGGTCCGCCGGTCCCGGGGGGTGGAGACGGGTGTGACCTCGATGTTCGCGTCCATTCATCATCTCCAGGCAGGCGGGGCCGAGAGTGCCCTGGGGCGGATTCGAAACATGCTGTGCCATCTGTAATAACCCGCCCGCGCGCATCCGGGTTCGCTGGTTGGGCCTGTCAGACCAGGAACGCGCCATCCTCAAACACCTTGCGCCCATCGAGGTAGATCGCCCCTTCCCGGCGCAGGTCTTTGACAATATCCCAGTGCAGGGCGGAGTGGTTGACGCCGCCGCATTCGGCGTAGGCGCGGCCCAGCGCCAGGTGGATGGTGCCGCCGATCTTCTCGTCGTACAGGATGTCGTAGCAGAAACGGTTGATGCCAAAGTTGACGCCCACGCCGAACTCGCCGATACGCGACGCGCCCTCGTCCATCCTGAGCAGCGAGAGCAGCAGGTCTTCATTGCTCTCGGCGCTGGCCTTGACCACCACCCCGCCTGAGAACTCCAGACGGAGGCCCGAAACCAGCTTCCCGGCATACACGCCGGGGAAGTCGAAGGTGATGACCCCCTCGGCGCTGTCGTCCACCGGCGCCGTATAAATCTCACCGTCCGGCATGTTGATGTGGCCATCGCCAACCAGATAGCGGCGCCCCTTGGTGGAAAAAGTCAGGTCGGTCCCGCTGCCAACGATGCGAACCGTCTCCGCCGCCTGAAACACCTCGGCGATGGCCCGATATCGCCGGGCTTCCTCCGGCCAGTCGCGCAGAGTGGCTTCAAAGAAGAAGCTCATCATCTCGTCCAAGCTCATTCCCGCCTGCTGGGCAAACGACTCGTTGGGCACGCGCACCAGCACCCAGCGTGTCAGCGCGGTGCGCAGGGCGGAGATCTGGCCCAGCACACGCCTGTGCGCGGTGATGCGCTCGGCGGGGATGTCTGCGAACTCGTGTGGGTTGCGCGCCCCGCGCAGCCCGAAGTACACGTCCGCCCACTGCATGCCGTAGGCCGACAACTCCGTCACCCAGTCAAGCTGTTCCTGGTTCCCGTAGCGCATCAGGTCGCGTTCCAGATACGCGGACTGGAACTCGACGCAGGGGAATGCCCCCGCCCGGATGGCAGCCGCGTATACCGCCCGACAGAGTGGCAGCGTATCGGCTTCGATCATGGCGATAAGGGCTTTGTCGCCCGGTTTGGTGCCTGTGGAGTAGCCAACGAGGATTTCCGCCAGCTGGTCCCAGCGCGGGTCGTTCATGAAGGGGCCTCCAAGAGTCGAGACAAGGAAGTGCCGGACTCCCGGCGTGAAATACCCCGGCGGCTGCGGCTTCCGCCCGCCGGGGAGAGCGAGGCTCAGTCGGCGATGACAACCTGCATCCCGGTCGCACGCAGCGCCGCAACAAAATCCTCTGGAGCGGTGCGGTCGGTAATGAGCACGTCCACCTGTGCCAGAGGGCCAACGCTCGCAAAGGCTGTCCTGCCGAGCTTGCTTCCGTCCGCCACCACGATCCGCTGACGGGCACTGTGGATCAGGGGCCGCTTTACCAGCGCGTGCTCCACCTTGTACTCGGTCAAGCCGTCCTCCAAGCTGATCGCCCCGATGCCGATAAAGGCCTTGTCCACATGGAACTCGCTGTGCACCTCTTCGGCCAGATTGCCTGTCATGGCCAGCCCGCCGGGGAGGACGATGCCGCCCGTCACGATCAGGCGCACCTCGGATTCGAGCGCCATGTGGGCAGCGATGGCATTGGCAATCGGCAAACTGGCCGTGATCACGGTCAGATTCCGCCTGCCACGCAGGGCTAGCGCGATCTCCAGGGTCGTTGTACCCACGTCGAGCGCAATGGTATCACCGTCATATATCATTTCCACGGCTCGGCGGGCGATGGCGCGCTTAGCTTCCACATTGTGCGTCATGCGAAGCCGGTACGGAGGCTCATAAGTCCGGCCCGGGTTGACGATGGCCCCGCCGTGCACCCGCCGCAGCAGGCCCTCCCGGTCGAGGTCGTGCAGGTCGCGCCGGATGGTCACCTCTGAGACGCCAAACTGCTCGCACAGTTCAGCGACCCTCACCTGCTCACCGCGCTGGATGCGCTCAACTATCTGCCTGCGCCGCTCAGATCGAAGCATTGCCTCCTGCCATGCCGCGCGTGGGGAATGTGCGATCCTGACGGAATGATAACACGGTTCCGTTCGCTGTCAACGCCAATGCCGTCTCAAGCATGATGCCAGACAGGGAGCATCAGCTAGCAGCTCCTCTCTGCCCGCCGCCAAGGGAGCACTCCCTTGCTAACTCCTCCCCACCCGTGCTTTAATACGCCCATCTTACGCTGCTGCGGGAGAACGGTGAAATGCATAGTGCTCCGGAGAAGGGCACAACGCGCCTCGTGCGCACCTGCTGCCCGGCCCACAACTGCGGCGGGCGCTGTCTGCTTGTCGCCCACGTGAAAGATGGGGTAATCACCAGACTCGAATCTGACGACCGCGCCTATGACGGGATCGATCAGCCCCGGCTGCTGGCCTGCGCACGCGGGAAGGCGTACCTGCGCCGCCAGTACCACCCGGGTCGCCTGAAGTACCCCCTGAAGCGGGTGGGACGGCGCGGCGAAGGCCGGTTCACCCGCATCACATGGGACGAAGCGCTGGACGCCATGGCCACCGCCATCAACCGCATCAAGGGGCGATATGGCAATGCGGCGCTCTTTGTGCCCTATGGGACCGGCTCATACAGCAACACCAACGGCTCGCACCTGGCCCGACGGCTCTTTAACCTGTATGGGGGCCATCTGGGGTTTTACAACAACTACAGCTGGGCGTGCATCGAGCGGGCGACGCCAACGGTCTACGGCACGCACCTGACTGGCAACCAGCGCCCCGACTGGATCAACACGCGGTACATCCTCATGTGGGGATGGAACCCGGCAGAGATGATCGATGACACCAACACCGCTTACTACGTCAAGAAGGCGCGTGAGAACGGTGCGCGCGTTGTGTGCATTGACCCCCGCAAGACGTTAAGCGCGATTGGTCTGGCTGATGAGTGGGTGCCCATTCGACCTGGCACCGATGTCGCCATGATGAGCGCCATGGCCTACGTGATGATCGCTGAAAACCTATACGACGCGCCATTTGTGGCAACTCACTGCTCCGGTTTTGACCGGTCGCAGATGCCCGCCGAAGCCCAGGACGCCGAGAGTTACAAGGACTACATCCTGGGAACCCGCGACGGCATCCCCAAGTCCCCCGAATGGGCGGCGGCAATCACAGGCGTCCCCCGTGATAAGATCGTCCAAATCGCGCGCGAGTATGCCACCATCAAGCCCGGCATGTTATATCAGGGCTACGGGATGCAGCGGCGGGCATACGGCGAGCAGGTCGTGCGAGCAGGCTGTGTGCTGGCGGCGTTGACCGGGAACGTAGGGGTCTCAGGGGGGTGGGCCAGCGGCTTGGGAAAGCCGCCGGCAGGCAGCACGCAAAGTACCATGTTCCCGGTGGGGGAGAACCCCATCCGGGCAAAGATACCCGCCGCCGGCTGGCTGGAAGCGGTCGTGCGCGGCACTGAGATGGGGCCTGAGGACGGCCTGGTCGGCGTTGAGCGGCTGGAAAGCAACATCAAACTCGTCTATGCCGTTGCCTCTAACTGCCTCATCAATCAGCATATGGATACCAACCGGGCGGCATCCATCTTGGCTGACGAAAGTCTGGTAGAAACCCTGATCGTGCAGGATCACTTCCTGACACCCACCGCCCGCTACGCTGACCTCCTTCTCCCGGCCTGTACTGCTTTTGAAACATACGGCCTTCAGGATGGCTGGAAGTACGGTGATGCGCTACTCTTCATGCCCAAGCTGGTCGAACCGCCGGGTGAGGCCAAGAGCGATTACCGCATCTGTGCCGATATCGCCGAGCGGCTTGGCATCGGGGAGGCCTATACAGAAGGCCGCTCGGAGCGCGACTGGGTGGACTATATCCTGAGTCTTTACCGCGAGAGCCGCTTCCCCGGCCTGCCAGATGTGGATGAGTTTGAACGATCTAACATCGGCGTGTACGGTGTGCCGATCACAGAACCCATTATCAGCTTTGTGGATTTCCGCCGCGATCCAGAGGCACATCCCCTGCAGACGCCATCCGGCAAAATCGAGATCTTCTCGCTGGAACTGTACGCGATGAACCGCCCGGATGAAATCCCCGCCGTGCCCAAGTACATCCAGGAGTGGGAGAGTCCCTTTGGCCCTGAGGCGGCACGCTACCCGCTCCAGGTCATTGGCAGTCACTCTCTGCACCGCGTCCACTCAACCCACGACAACAACGACTGGCTGGAGGAGGCCTTCCCGCAACGGGTGTTCATCAACCCGATCGATGCGGCGGCCCGGGAAATCCGAGATGGTGACCTGGTGCGGGTGTTTAACGACCGGGGCGAGATAATCGCGCCCTGCCGCGTCACGCTGCGGCTGATGCCCGGCGTGATCGACATCCCGCAGGGAGCCTGGTGGACGCCGGATCACAACGGTGTTGATCGCCGGGGAGCCATCAACGTGCTGACCTCGGGAAGACTGACGCCCCTAGCCTTCGGGAACGCGCAGCATACCATCATGGTGCAGCTCGAAAAAGCGCCGGAGGACAGATCATGACACCCCGCTATGGCTTTTATGTCAACCTCGCCAACTGCACCGGATGCAAGGCTTGTCAGATCGCCTGTAAAGATAAGAACAACCTGCCGGTAGGCATGCTGTGGCGGCGTGTGGTTGAAGTGAGCGGCGGGGATTGGGTTCAGCAGGGCGAGACCTGGATCAATCGCACATTCACTTACTTTGTCTCGGTTGCCTGTATGCACTGCGAGCAACCCATTTGTCTGGAAGTGTGCCCGGCGCGGGCCATCACGCAGCGCGAGGATGGCATCGTGCTGATTGACGCTCAGCGCTGTCTGGGCTGCCGCTACTGCGAATGGGCCTGCCCCTACGGCGCACCCCAGTTTGACGCGGTTAGAGGAGTCATGACGAAGTGTAACCTGTGTTACGATGACCTCGACCGGGGTGGAAAACCGGCCTGCGTCTCGGCCTGCCAGATGCGCGTCCTTGAGTTTGGCGACATCGACGAGCTACGGCGCAGGCACGGCGCGCTCGAGGGCCTTTTCCCGCTGCCTGAGCCGGACCTGACCCGGCCAGCCGCTACCTTCTCCCGCCACCGCGATACCGTGGGCGTGGATGACCCGGCGGCCCAGATCGGCAATCAGGAGGAAATCTGACGTGAAGGGCAACGAGTGGCCGCTGATCGGTTTTACGCTCCTGGCGCAAACGGCTGTTGGAGCCTTTATGGTGCTGGCCGGGATTCACGGGTGGCTGGCGCCCAGAATATCCCCCCAAGTAGCCGATGCTCTCGCTCTCCCTGTGCTGATGGGCATCATCGCCCTTCTGGCAGGGGGCGCCGTGATGGCGAGCGCTCATCTGGCCCGCCCCTGGCGTGCTCTCAGGGCCATCACCAACCTGCGCTCGTCCTGGCTGAGTCGGGAGATGTTGTTCGGGACTCTGTTTGGATTGGCTGCCAGCCTGCACGCCGGGCTTCTGTGGTTTGACGTGGGTTCAGCCGCCGCGCGTGCGATCACAGCGCTGGCAGCAATACTGCTCGGTCTGGCGCTGGTGTACGGCATCGCCCGGCTGTACATGCTGCGGACGGTGCCTGTATGGCATCAAGCGGCGACTCCTGTTTCATTCTTTATCACAGCGCTGCTACTCGGCACGCTGGTGGCCGGCACCGGGTTGTGCCTTGCCAGCGAGTTGACAACCACACAGAGCGTCAACAGCGCGATCCTGATGGACTGCCTGCGCTGGACAGCCCTCCTGGCAGCCGCGCAAGCCGGTATCCAGCTGTTGGTGACGGCCATCTCGGTGGTGAACCTGGCGGCGAGGGGGCGGGCTGGAGCGAAAAGCCTGCATATTCTGGTGCACGCACGCCGCAGGCTGTTCATCATGCGGCTGTCGTTGCTCCTGGTTGCCGCCGGGTTGCTCGTGTGGCTGGCGATGCTTTCGACGGCCCCTCCCCCTGCTGGCGTGCTCCCGGCCGTGGCCGGTGCGGCGGTTGCCGTCGCCTGGGCGGCAGAGGTGCTGGGCCGCTATCTGTTCTACTCCTCTTATGCGCGGGTGGGGCTGTAGGCGCTTGCCCACGCCGCGCCCGTCAGGCGGGAGCCGGTGCTCCCGGCGGCTGCTTCGCCGGGAGCGTCTCTGCCCTTCTATGCCGCCTTCACATTTGTGATTTCTGAGGCAGATGACCTGACAAGGGGTTGATTTTTAGCCTTTTTCTGTGATATGCTGGAGCGAAACTGAAAGACCATTCATAATGTGATTGAAATTTCAATTGCTCACCCTTCTCCGATTGATCAGGATGCGCTTCCGAATGGCGTGGGATATATCCGATGACCAGCCAGCAGTATAATGACAAGCTTATGTTCAAAACTGCGTGGCTGTACTACATGGATGGCCTCACCCAGTCCGAGATTGCCCACCGCCTGCACCTCTCGGCAGCCAAGGTTTCCCGCCTTCTCCAAAGGGCGCGTGATCACGGGATTGTCGAGATTCGCCTGAACCACCCCCTGCTTGGGGGGTACACGGAGCTGGAGCGCCAGATCGAGACCCGATTCGGCCTCGAAGAAGCCATCGTCGCCAATACCGACGCGGATCGGGAGACGACAAAACACAACGTGGGCAAGGCGGGGGCCTATTATCTAGAGCGGCTGCTGCACGGCGCTTTCCTGTTGGGCGTTGGTATGGGGCGCACCCTGACGTATATGCTGCCCTATCTATCCCGCCACAAACCGGGCGAAGGTGTGATCGTCACCATTGGGGGCGGGTACTCACTGCCGGAGCGCGATACGAGCGCCTACAACGTCAGTTGGCGGATGGCCGATCTGCTGGGGGCACGCCTTGAACAGCTCTTCTGCCCGCTGGTTGTGGAGAGCGCAGAGGCCCGCGATCTGCTGCTCCAAGATCGCCGCCTGAGCGCCCAACTGGAGCGGGCAGCGGCCTGCGATGTTGTGGTCATTAGCATTGGCGACCTCACTGAACCGATACCGCTGGTTGAACTCGGATACTGCCACATCGCCGAGATTGAGCAACTGCGCGCAGCGGGGGCAGTGGGTGAGATCATGAGCAACTTTTACGACCTTGACGGGCAGCCCATTGCTACTCCGCTCAACCAGCGCAGCATTGCCTTGAGCCTCGATCAGCTACGCTGCGTGCCGGTTACCATCGCCTTATCAACCGGGCCGGAAAAGGTCGCGCCCATCCTGGGGGCGCTGCGGGCCGGCTGTTTGAATGTGCTGATCACAGACTCTGCAACAGCAGAGGCTGTCCTGAAGCTTGACGAAGCGACCAGCACCGACGGGTCAGCTAAAACGCGCCGGTAAAGCGATGTAGAGTGCCTACCGCCGCCTACCAGAAGGCATAGGGTATTGAGGGCGCAATGCGCCAGGTAGAAAAGGAGGATAAAGGGGAAAGCAGGGACACACGCCAAAAAGGAAGGAGACGAACCAGGCTTGATAACCGCCACGCTATCGCTCACCTGGTTCGTCTCAAGACCTGCTGGACTTGCCAGCTGGGTCCTCTAAAGCAACCGGCTCCCGGACGCAGAGGGCTTCTGTGCCCGTCGCCGTGTCTGGCGAACGACACGCCGGGATAGCCTGGCTGATTGATTATACCAGAGATTCGAGAAGACTTCTCGCATGGGCAACAACTGAGTCGTGCCGGGCGGTAGCATGACTCGCCAGACTCCAAGAAATGGGGAAAAATGAAGAGAAACCGACACCTCCAGTTATTGATTCTGCTGACCGCGATCGTGCTGGTCGCTGTCGGCTGTGCGCAGGCTCCTGCCGCAACGGGGGAGGTGGGCGAGGAAGCCGCCGAGGCTGGCGGCGCCGGAGAAGCCGGCGGCGCTGAGGAGGCTGGCGGCGCCGAAGAAGCCGCTACCGAGGAGACCGCCGGCGCCACCGAGGAAGCACCGTTAGGTGAGGGCGCTCTGGCTGGCAAGCGGATCGGGATTGCCGTCATCGGCACAGATCACAACTGGGACCGCCAGGCATTCCAGGGCGCGATCGATATGGTCGAGGCGCTGGGCGGTGAAGCCATCACCACCAACGCCGAGCGCAACGACCAGAAGCACGTCAGCGACCTGGAGAACCTGCTCGCCCAAGACCTGGACGCCATCGTCAACATCCTGGGCAACGCCGAGGTGCTCGACCCCGTCTTCCAGAAGATCTCTGAATCGGGCACCCCCCTCTTCACCGTCGATGCCCCTTCCGTCTACAGCATCAACAACACCCAATCCGACAACTACCTGATCGGCGAACTCCTGGCCCGCACCCTGGCGGAGGACATCGGCGGTGAGGGCAAGATCGCCGTCTTCAACGGCTTCTACGGCATCCGCGTGTGTGGCATCCGCTACGACCAGCTCCAGCAGGTGCTCAAGGACTACCCCAACATCGAGATCATCCAGCCTGAACTGCAGGATGTCATCCCCAACACCATCGAAGATGCCCGTAAGAAGATCCAGGACCTGCTCCTCCAGTACCCCGAAGGCGAGATCGACGCCGTCTGGTCCTGCTGGGACATCCCCTCCATCGGCGCCAACCAGGCCATCGTCGAGGCCGGACGCCAGGATGACGTGTGGGTCTACGGCATCGACGGCGACCCCACTGTCCTTGAGATCATGGCCGGCGGCGACTCCGCCATCAAGGCCGACGTCGCCCAGCAGCCCTACCTCATCGGACAGACCTCCATCCAGAATGTGGCCCGCTACCTCAACGGCCAGCCGGTGCCGCGCAACACCTATGTTGAGCCTTACCTGGTCACGCCGGAGAACGTTGCCCAAATCTCCCCCATCCTGTTCGGCACGCCTGAGGAGCGCGAGGCGGCGCTGGCCGCGCTGGAGGAAGCGAAGGGCGGCGGAGTCGATCTCACCGGGCTGAGCCTCGAGGGCAAGCGGATCGGGATTGCCGTCATCGGCACAGACCACTACTGGGACCGCCAGGCATTCCAGGGCGTGATCGACGTGGTCGAGGCGCTGGGCGGTGAAGCCATCACCACCAACGCCGAGCGCAACG
>FWPU01010687.1_pt1 | contig 13424 bp, 12 predicted proteins | sample 2228361 | NCBI WGS metagenome assembly FWPU01 (sample SAMEA103939777, study PRJEB20133) | metagenome | reverse complement strand
GGAACGCTTTCTTCATGGCTCTGTTCATGTTGACCCTCCTGCTGTGAAATGAAGTGGGGATGATTGTATGTTTTCTGTTTGCGGTTGTCAAGTTGTCCCATAAAGTCTGTCCCCAAAATCCCCCAGCCCCGGCAGGATGTATTTCTGCGCGTTCAGCTCGCGATCCAACGCTGCCGCGTAAATTTGCGCCTGCGGGAACTTCTCGTTGACCAGCGCGACGCCTTCGGGCGCGGCAACGATGCAGAGGAGAAGCACCTGCGCGGGTTCGTGCGCTACGATGTCTGACAGGGCATGACACGCCGAGCCGCCCGTCGCCAGCATCGGGTCGACGAGCATCACCGTTTTATCGCGCACGTCGGGCAGTTTGCGATAGTACGAACTGGCAACCGCCGTGTTCTCGTCACGTTCCAAACCGATGTATCCGACGGACACGTCGGGAAACAACTGCACGACTGCCTCCAACATGCCCAGCCCCGCCCGCAGAATGGGCACAACGACCAGCGTTTCATCCAGCACTTCCACCGCTGTCGTTTCCAGTGGGGTTTCAATCATGCGCGTCCGCGTGCGCAGTTGCCGCGTCGCTTCGATGGCGAGCAGCGTCGTGACCTTGTGCGTCAAAATCCGAAACGTCGCCGGCTGCGTCGTCCGTTCGCGCAGGTAGGCGAGGCAGTGGTGGGCGAGGGGATGGTTGAGGATGTGGAGGTTCATCACAAGGATTGGAGTAATGGAGGGATGGAGTGTTGGAGTATTGGAGGACGAGCGATAATACTTCAACACTCCAACACTCCAACACTCCATCCCTCCATTTCTTCTAAACGTGCGCCTTCAGCCATTCACAGCACTTCCGATATCCGACGCCACCTTCGCGTTCGGGACCTTCGTACTCGGCGCAGAACACGCCGTCATAGCCGACTTTGCGCAGGCAGTTGAGCGCGTGCGACAAGTCAATTTCGCCCTCGCCTAATGCCGCGCCTTTGTAGTTCTGGCGACTGCCGAAACCGTCCTTGAAGTGCGTGTGCAGCACGTGCGGAGCCATCATCTCATAGAACCGATTGCAGGTGGCGATGTCATGACCGTACCAGCGATAGTTCATCGTGTCGAGGTTGGTGCCAATGAGTTTGTGGTTGACCTTCTGCAATAGGGCGTAGAGCAAATCACCGTCGTTGGTCACGACCCCATGATTATCAATCGCAATGCCAACGCCGATGTCGTCCACCCACTCAGAGCAGCGCGAGAAACATTCGTACATCGCGTCCAGCCATTTCTCCGGCGGCACGCTGTCTTTGGGCGCGCCGCCCTCGCTGCGAATGACGGCGGTCTCGTTCAGAATCTTCGTCAACCCGCCTATGCGCTTCATGCGTTCCACCTGAAATTTGACAGCCTCCGGGTCGAGTTGCACGAAATCATTGTGCGCCGCGAACGCAGATACTTTCAGCCCGTAGGACTCGACCTCCTTCCGCACCCGCTCCGCATTTTGCTCTGGGTTGTCCACGTCCTTGCCCCACACGTCCGGGCATTGCAGCTCCACGTATTCGCAGCCCGCCTCCGCGGCGAACTTGAGGAAGTCCTGAAACGAAAAGCCGGGGAAGTTGTAGTGAATGACACCGATTTTTGCCATGTGATTTGTCTCCTTGAGAAATCGTCCTCGTCCTCGTTCGTAGTAGTGCGATTCATCGCACGTCAATCCGACGCGCAATAAATTGCGCTACTACGAACGAGGACGAGGACGATGATAAACCAAACCCATCTTTTCAAGCAAACTCCGACTCCACCAACCGCTCCAACGTCCGCGCCGTTTTGCTTGCACGCCAGTGCGGGTCAGCGCGGCGTATCGCGCACAGCGCGTCAAACAACTCCACCAACTCCATCACTTTCTCCTCGGGCAAACTTGTCACGTCCAGCACGGGGAGCGCGAGAATATCACGCGGTTCGACTTTGATAAGCCCGTCGCCGTAGACGCGCTTTTCGCGGTCGAGCAGTTCCGCGCAGCGACGCGAGACGAGATACGCCATCAACGCTTTGTGCAACCTCTCGTCATCGAAGCGCGGATAGAGGCAGTGGAACGCGGTCAGATTCCAGACCCGCGCGCGATTGAGGACAAAACGTAGCCCGCCGCGCCCGAACACCGTCACCAAAATCGGTGCGACTATGCGTTTCTCCATCGCGTACCACGGCGTTCGCTTGGAAGTCAGATAGCGACGGTGCAAGCCCTCGCGTTCGCCGGCTTTGAAATAGTCTGCCAACGCAGGCGGTGGAACGCCGTCGCAGTCCAGCAGATAGACTTTCTTCCCTCGCTGCCTCAACGCATCAAAATCCTCGAGCGTAAAGTCAAAAAACGGCGCGGCGAGCGACTTGGTCAGGCACGGTTTGAGATACTGCGGTGGAAGGTGACGCGCCTCTTCTTCGTTGAGGGTGAAGAAGTGATTCGCTCCTGTCGCAATACCGCGCATGGTTTGCGCGATATCGCCAAGGCGGACGAGCCGTCGAGAAGTTTTCTTGTGCGACAAGTTGAACAGCGCGTCCCATTTGGCTTTTGGGTCTAATTCGTCTCGCCGCAACACACGATATTCGTAGGGACAGTGCGTCTCTGCCAGTCCCATTTCGTCGACAGGATAGGGCTGGCAGGGACGCGCTGTCTCTACGAGTTTCAAGCAACGTTCGTCTGCGACACGAATGAGTTGTATCGGCTCATCAGGCTTTCTGTTTTTTTCTATCAGTGTGATACACGCCGTCGTGAGAATCCCGTCAAACACAAGGTTGGCGTGGTCGAACAACACCAACGCGCTGAGGGCGTTGTGGTCGAGGAGGAAACGCTTGAGCGGCACGCCGAAGTCGGCGTTCAGGAACTCGCTCGGCGTCAAAATGGCGGCGCGTCCGTTGGGCGAGAGCCGGTCGTAGCACTTGAGCAGAAACAAGCCGTAAATGTTCGTCAACCGACTGAGCCGCACACCAAAGCGGCGGTCGAAGGCTTGGAAGAAACTCGGCGGATAACTCAAGTCGTGGTGCCGAATGTAGGGCGGGTTGGCGATGATGGCGTCAAACGTTTCGCGCGGCGGAGCGAGAAGAAAATCATCGCAGATGATTATGCAATCTGCGCCACCGATGCGCGTCAAAATGCGCTCAGTTGCTTTTGCGAGAACAGGGTCAATCTCATAGCCGACGACACGAGTGAGGCGATGGGGTTTCCGCAGCGCGCAGCGCAGAAAAACGCCCAACCCTACGGCGGGGTCAAGTAGCGACGCGGGCGAGGTTTTCATCAGCCAATCGGTCATGAACTCCGACAGCGCGGGCGGGGTGAAGAATTGCCCCTTGACTTTGCGATACTCGTAAGGCGCGAGACTGCTGTAAAGCGATTCCAGCGCGTTGTTTTGCAGCGCGTCTTCATCGGACAACCGCTGCTCGATGGCGTTGAGGAAATCGCTCTCCCACGCCCGCGCCTCGCAGGGTCGGCTCTCTTCAAGCAGCGTGAACTGTCTCGTCGGCGGTGCGCTCATGCGTTGTCTCTTCTCAGCCTCCTGACTTTGGCGTCCCCGTTGAACGCCCCTAAATTTTAGCAGCGAGACGAAGTCCCGTCAAGTGTGCGAAAGGATTCCGCTACCTTCGGCGAATAGAGAATAACGAAGCGTCTCGACGGGAGGAAACAGATGATACACAAGCGATGTGCGCTCATGGTTCTGACCGTGATGATTCTCAACGCGGCTCGTGCTGACCGACTGGAACTTACCGACGGCACGGTGCTGTCAAACTGCTTCGTGCGCGATGAAGGGATTCGTGTGCTCGTCTGGGAGAAAATGGCAGATGTCGGCGGTCCGGCGAAAGCGATTCCGCGCAGTCGGGTAAAGGCGTTCAAGATTGAGCGCGATGAAACGTGGGACGCGCATCCGAATTTGCCCGACCTCTCGGTGACGTTCATCGAGATGAATCCGAAGTTGGCGGGTTTGCACGGGCGCGTGAATTACGACAAGTTTGGGCGACCGAGTCTGGGGGGTGGCTCGCTGCCCGACCTCGGCGAGCGCGCTTTCATGGAGCCGCAGGAGGTTGTGAAGAATCTGAAGTTCCAATACAAGCCCGGCGAGGAGGTCACGCTGACCGCGCACGTCAAGAACGTGGGGTTCGCCGCTGCGCCGCCGTTTGAGTTCGTCTGGTTGATGGACGGGAAGGAAACCCAGCGCGGCTGGTGCAGTCAGTCGTTGAAGGAGATGGAAGAGACCACGTTCAACCTCAAGTGGAACTGGCAGGACGGTTTCCATCATGTGACGTTCAGAATCGTCACGCAGCAGCCCGAAATTGCCAGTATCAACAACGAAGCCACCGACCCGCTGTGGGCGTTCACGTTCACGTTCGTCGTCCACAAGGAGCGCGTCAAGGCGTGGCATCAGAACCGCACGGCGTTCGGCACGTTTTCGTTTGAGGATTTTTACCGCTGGCACGTTGACATCATGAACACGCTGTTTGCCGCCAGTGTTTTTCCGTCCGCGCCCGAAGGCATCAAGGCGCGGGTGCGGCTGGACCGCATCGTTTACGCGGATGACGTGGACGCCGAAGTGAAGAAACTCTTCGCCTCTGATGGAATTCGCTACGACCAGGGCGGTTGGATTTGGATTGACGACGATGACCGAAAGAAAGAATGGAAGCCGCCGACGAAAGAGTGGCGCAATCAAACCGAGTGGTCGCTGCCGCACGAGTTGGGGCATCAGTTGGGGTTGACCGATTTGTATGCGCTCGACTACGATGGCAAGACGAGCCCCTATCACGCCTGGGCGGATAACGGCGAACCCGTGTCGCACTTCATGACGCACGCCGTCACGATGATGCACTGGCACGGTCCGCAGGTCTGGTCGGAATTGTGCGCGGGCTACCTCAACATGACGTGGGACAAACCGCGTGGGCACTTCGGCGATTATTATTTTGCGATTCCGCGTGAGAACTTCCTGCGCATCGTGGACGTGAACGGTAACGGCGTCGCGGGCGCGAAGGTGGAGATTTTTCAGCGCGGCGTTGTCATTGACTCAAACGGTCAACCCGGTGAGGACCACGGCGTGAAGTTCTTTCCTGTTGTCGAGGATGGCAACTTTGGGCATCCCGTTTCAAAAGACCCGGTCATCGTCGGCGCGACGGACGCGGAGGGAATCATGCGGCTGCCGAACCGTCCCGTCAAGGAAGTCAAAACGCTCAACGGGTTCCATCGTCAGCCGAATCCGTTTGGAAACATCAACGTCGTTGGACAGCGCGGCTTGATGCTGGTGCGCGTGACGAAGAACAACCGCCCCTGCTACTTCTGGCTGGAAATTTACGACTTCAACGTGGCGTGGTTTCGCGGACAAAAAGACAAGTTCACGATGACGCTGAAAACGCCCTACGGCTCCACCGACTCGCCCCCGCCCCCGCGTGACGTGAAAGTGACACCCGTGGACGAGCATCACGTCCGCGTGACGTGGAGTGAACCCGCCGTGCCCCGCGAGCGACAATACCTCGACCGCGCCCTCGGCTTCCGCGTGTATCGCCGCGTGTCCAGCGACGGCCTCAACGACCGCCCGTGGTTTCCCGTGGCGACGGTGGAGCCCAACACGCGCGAGGTCGTGCTGGACCTACGACAGTTCCCGCAGGACATCTACTGGTTCTCGCGGGTCAACCGCTTTGCGGTCACGACGGTGGGCGAGTTGGGAGTTGAGAGCGAACTGGTTGAGGTGGTCATACCGCAGAAGAAATAGATTTGCGGGGCTTGCGCCCTCTTCCAAACTGGATGTGGCAGAAAGTTTGGTATTGAATCCAGTTTGGAAGAGGGCGCAAGCCCCGCCTCATCTTAGACTCCCAACGTCACATACTTCAACATCGCCTCGCGTCTCATCCCCGCGATGCCGAGTTCCTCCACGCCGCGCCTCGTCTCTGCGCCGTCGAGGTGCGTGACAATCAGACCGAGTTTCACCAGCGCGTCCATGACGGGCGTTTCAACGTCAAGTTGGTCGGCGAGACTTGCCCACGCGGCAAGACCGTAGGGCACATCCTCCGTCAGCCAGCGCGTGTTGACCGCGCCGGGGGCGCGCAGTTGCGTCAACATGCGGCTGCCGTTGATGGTCGCCCACAGGTCGCCCTTCGGTCCGAATCCTGCTGCGTGAAAGGCTTCGTCCACAGGCAGCAAGTCGAAGCCCAATGCCTTGCCAATGGCTCGGCGTTCTTCATCCAGCGCATAAATCACGTCACACACGGCGGGGGTGACGCCTTCCTCGTAAAAGTAGAAATCGCCCTTCGAGTATTCAATACGTCCGGCGTTCATCAGAACACCGGCGGGATGCACGACGGGGTTCATCGCGCTCAGTCCACATTCCAGCACGTTGCGGTAAAGTTTCACCGCCGACGCGCTGCCGTTCTTGCCGTCGACCGTGAACACATCGCGCAGCGCATCCTCCACGCGCTTCGATTCCGTCGCTGGAAACACACCGACGCCTAACGCGCTCACGACACCCCAGATATGCGCCGCGTCGGGCGCAACTTTGCGGCAGACGTAGGGTGCGGTGTCGCTCTCCGCCAGCGTCACGCCCGAAACGCCCGCCTCTTGTAGAATCCGCGCAAACTCCAACGCGCCCAGCGTGCCCGGTGTGAGGACGACGATTTGTCCTGCGCGCAGGTGCGGTGCGCACGCTTCGGCGAACGGCTTGTGCGCGTAAGCGGGAACGATGAGCAGCGCGAGTTCGTTCGCGCTCAACGCCTCCTTGAAATCCGTCGTCACATGCGCGATGTGCGCCGCCCCCCGCTCGGCAACGCCGTCCAGCCGAATCGTCTGCGTCGGCAGAATCGGCTCCAGCGTCCACGCAAACGACGGAATCTCGCACAACGTCACTTCAAACCCGCGCAAACTCAAATTCGCAGCGACGGCAAACGCGGTATTGCCACCGCCCAACACAGTCAGAGATTTCATCAGAGCGGTTGACTCCTTGTGGAGTAATGGAGTGACGACACTCCATCACTCCACCACTCTATTACTCATCATTTGCCGCCCGTTTGACTTTTCCTCCTCCATGCTTTACAATCCTGAATAGCCCTATAACAAACAGGAGGAATCATGTCTCACATTCTGGTCATTGCCGAACACGATGACGGTCAGTTAAAGCAGGCGACGTTGTCTGCCGTCGGATTTGCGCGGAAAGCAGGCGGCACGTTTGACGTTTTGATCATCGGTCAAGAGGTGTCCGCGATGGCGGAAGCGCTGCGCGGCTACGGGGCAGCGACAGTGCTGGTCGCGGACAGTCCAGCCCTGCAACATCCCGTCGCCGACAAATACGCGCAGGTCATCGTCGACGCCGCGCGGGAACGCAACGCGACGATGTTGGTCGCTGCGGCTTCCACGTTCAGCAAAGATATTCTCCCCCGCGCGGCGGCGCTGTTGGACGCCGGGATGTTGAGCGACGTGGTAGATGTCACTCCTGATGGAGACGACTTTGTTTTCAAGCGTGTCATGTTCGCGGGCAACGTGATCGCCACCGTAAAGTTGGACGGCGCGGTGAAAGTGTTGACCGTGCGCCCTGCCGCGTTTCCCCCTCCCCCGTCGACGGGGGAGGGATGGGGGGGGGGTGAACCGTCCCCTGTGGTCGCTGTGGCGGTTGACGAAAGCAAACTGCCCTCGCACATGCAATTTGTCGGGCGCGAAACGAAGGTCGCCGGTCGTCCCGACTCCACTGAAGCGCGCGTAGTCGTTTCCGGCGGACGCGCCATTAAGAACATAAAGGACTTTGAACGACTTATCGGCGGGCTTGCCGACGTGCTGGGCGGCGCGGTCGGCTCCTCGCGCGCTCTGGTGGATGCGGGCATCACGCCGAACGAACTGCAGGTCGGTCAAACCGGCAAAATCGTCGCTCCCGACCTCTACATCGCCGTCGGTATCAGCGGCGCGATTCAACACCTCGCCGGCATGAAGGACTCCAAAGTCATCGTCGCCCTCAACAAAGACCCCGATGCGCCCATCTTCGAGATCGCAGATTATGGGCTGGTGGGTGACGTTTACCAGATGGTGCCGGAGTTGATTGAGCGGCTCAAGCAAACTGACCGCTAACGCTTGTCGTGGAGAACTAATTTCCCCCAACACGCGGGCGCCGGTGTAGGTCGTGCCGGCTGACGTCCGAACGCTCACGCCTTTCGCTTTGCTTCCTTGCGCCACTGCGCCAGGCGAAGGAAATCTACATCTTTTGTGGCACAGGGCTGCGTCCACGTGCTGACTGCCAATCCCTCGATGAGAGCGTAGCCCCAAATGTCGCCTTGTGTGCGGAGCGCCTCAAGCGTCTGCACGGCGTGCTGGGAGGTCTCGGTCAGCGCCATCCTGCGCCACCTCCTTCTCCGCGCGGTTCAAGGCGAGGCACAGGTCGGACAGTTCCAGCGACTCACGCAAGCGGTCAGCAGGCGTCATCGCCTGACATTGCTGCCGCAATTCTCGGCGCAGGCGCTTTGACACTTTCGACCGGCGGTAGGTCATCTGTCGCATGATGCCTCTCGTCCCGATATATCGGGAACGGGCATCGCACGCACTCAGCCGCTGGCACCGAGTCCGTAGATGCTCTGGATGCTTTCTCAGCCTGGCAGTTAAGTTAACATTTTGGGAGACGTTTGAAACGGTTTTCTGCTGGCGCATGTTTTTGAGCGCCGCCTATGAACCGTCTGCTCGGCTGCTGGCTCTAAATCATTGGAAGCAGGCGAAGTTATTCGTAGTAAGCCACGAAGTGCAACGGAGTGGCGTCGTTTACGGCACTCCGCTGCGCTCCGTGCCTGACTACGAACGCTCTGGAGGCAGGCGAAAGCGTTTGTAGTCAGCCACGCAACGAAAGTGGAGTGGCGTCGTTTACGGCACTCCGTTGCGCTCCGTGCCTGACTACGAACGCTCAGGCGGTGGAGAGCGTGCGCGACGGGGCGTTGGTCAAGCGGATTCTGAGCGGCGATAAGATGGCGGGGGAGCGGTTCGTCACGGAGCATTACCCGCGCATTTACCGTTTGCTGCGGCACCTGACCGGGCGCGTGGAAGACGCGGAGGACCTCACGCAGCAGACGTTCGTGAAGGCGTGGCAGGCGTTGGCGACGTTCAAAGGCGAGTCGTCGTTAGCGACGTGGCTGCACCGCATTGCGTATCACGAATACACGCACTATCTCCGTTTGCGGAGAGAACACGCGCCGCTGGACGACGCTGCTGAAATCCCTGATGATCACGCCGCCCGCGAGTTGGAAGCCGTGTTGCTGCGCCGCGCATTGGCACAACTGTCCTCTGAACACCGCGAGACGTTTCTCCTCTACCACGTTCAGGGACTGTCCGTGCCCGAAGTCGCCGCCGTGCTGGACGTGCCCGCGGGCACGGTCAAATCGCGCCTCTTCGTCGCCCGCCAACGCCTGCGGGAATTGTTGAGTGAATCCGTGGATGTTCGTAGTGAGGCACGCAACGAAGTGGAGTGCCGTCTTTAACGCCACTCCGCTGCGCTGCGTGGCTGACGACAAACTGAAGGAGGTCACTCCCAATGAAATGCCAGCGACTCAATCACAATACGAAATTCTCTGACAGATGGCATCGGCTCTGGTGCGCCGAGTGTCGCGCTACCTGCGAGGTGGATGCGCTCCTCGCGCGCGGCGTGGCGCAGATGCAAGGTGAGTCTGTGCCCGCTGACGGTGTGGTGCAGACGCTAGGGGTAATGGGCTTGCGAAATGCTAAGGAGGTTCAATCTCTCCCTACTCCTCACCGCACCCATGCGCCCTTGCTGACGCGGAAGATAGCGGTGGCGGGCGTAACGCTGATGGTGCTTAGTGTCTTGGTCACTGTTGCAGGTATCGTCGCACAACACCCCTCTGGCTCTTACTCTTCTGTTGTCGGTTCCGAAGGTATCTCGCAAATCAGACACAGAAATAGTATCACTTCAGTCGCCTTTTCACTGGACGGTCACATGATAGCATGTGGAAGTTTGGATAACACAGTAGGACTTTTGGACGTCCAGACAGGGGCATTGAAGGAGATACTGACAGGGCACAACAACCTCGTGACTTCGGTTGCCTTCTCGCCCGACGGCAAGACCGTGGCAAGCGGGAGTGCAGACGAGACAGTAAAACTTTGGGACACGCAGACGGGGACATTAAAGAGAACACTGATGGGACACAGCGAGCAGGTAACTTCGGTTGCCTTCTCGCCCGACGGCAAGACCGTGGCAAGCGGGAGCATAGATGGCACAGTGAAACTGTGGGATGTGGAGACGGGCGAGTTGAAGCAGGCTCTCAAAGGACGGACTCTGGGAGTGGCGTCAGTTGCCTTCTCACCCGACAGTAGGACAGTGGTAAGTGGGAACAATGACAAGACGGTGACCCTTTGGGACACGCAGACGGGGATATTGAAGAGGACATTAACAGGTCATAGTAGCACAGTGGCTTCAGTCGCCTTCTCTCCTGATGGCAGAACCATAGCAAGCGGAAGCGGAAATGTATTCGAGCAAGGCGAAGTGAGACTATGGGATGGACAGACAGGGAAGTTAAAATGGACGGCGCTCATACCCGACGTGAACGAGGAAAAGGCTCTGTACGACGTAGGAGCAGGGAAGGTGACGTTAAAGCAGACGCTCAAGAAGCATAGTGTGCGTGTGTGGTCAGTTGCCTTCTCTCCTGATGGTAAAACGATAGTCTGCGGCGATGACAAGGCGGTGAGACTGTGGGACGCGCAAACAGGCGCGTTGAAGCGACAACTGAAAGGACACAATCGTGAGGTAGTTTCCGTTGCTTTCTCTCCTGACGGCAAGAGGATAGCCAGCGGAAGTTGGGACAAAACAGTAAGGCTGTGGGATGTGAGCAAGTTGAAATAGAAAACACCCCTTTGCCCATACCTGATAGGGCAGGGCAACGTTGCCCTGCCCTTTTCTTTTCCCGCCCCACACGAATGCCCATTTTTCGCTGTCATCGTGAGAAAATCTTCCCCACCGCCAACTTTTCCCCTCCCGATTGCATTTATACTTGTAGAAGTGGGGAGGACATGATGGACAGACCTGAGAAGTGGCTGCGGGGATTGACGACGGGAGAGCGCGAGGCGTGCAAGTGGCTGGCGCGGGAGTTCCACGTGAAGGTGCTGCGCTTCCTCGTCGGGCTGACGGGCGACCTCGAACTCGCCGAGGATCTGGCGCAGGAGACGGCGATGCAGATTTGGGCGGCTGACTCGCCAGATATTTTGTGTCAAGCGCGTGGTCAACATCAGCATCCCCTCTTTGCCTACTTTTCTCCATTTGACAATCCCTTCCTTCTTCCGTTATACTAAAGCCGAATTCAACGTTGATGCGGACAAAAATCGTCCTCGTCCTCGTCGTCGGTCGTTTGCCGTAACACGAAACGATTGCGACGACGACGACGAAGATTATCATTGAGGAGGGATGTTAGAATATGGCGTCAACAAAACCTTTGGAGGCGCTTTTAGACGAGGGGCGTACGTTTCCCCCCCCCGAAGAATTCCGTCAGCAAGCCAACGTGAATGACCCCAGCATCTACGACCGGGCAGCCCAAGACCCCGACGGATTCTGGGCAGCCGCCGCGGAGGAGTTTGAGTGGTTCCAGAAGTGGGACAAGGTGCTGGAGTGGAACCCGCCGTGGGCGAAGTGGTTCGTAGGCGGAAAAATGAACGTCTCGGTCAACTGCCTTGACCGGCACGTGAAAACGTGGCGGCGCAACAAGGCGGCGTTCCTCTGGGAGGGCGAGCCGGGCGAGGAGCGCGTGCTCACCTATGCCGACCTTTACCGCGAGGTCAACAAGTTTGCGAACGTGCTGAAAAATCTGGGCATCCAAAGAGGCGACCGCGTGACGATTTACATGGGCATGATCCCCGAACTGCCCATCGCCATGCTCGCCTGCGCCCGCATCGGCGCGCCGCACAGCGTCGTGTTCGGCGGGTTCAGCGTGGACTCGCTGGTTGACCGCATCAATGACGCGCAGGCGAAACTCGTCATCACCGCCGACGGCGGCTACCGTCGTGGCAACATTATACAACTCAAGCACAACGTGGACGCGGCGTTGGAGAGTTGCCCTTCCGTTGAGCACGTTGTCACGGTGCAGCGCGTCGGCGAAAAGGCTTCCGTGACGATGCAGGAGGGGCGCGACCATTGGTGGCATGAGTTGATGAAGGATGCGCCCCTCTACTGCGAACCGGAGCAGATGGACGCGGAGGACTTGCTCTACATCCTTTACACCTCCGGCACGACGGGCAAGCCCAAGGGCATCATGCACACCACCGCTGGCTATCTCGTCGGCATCGCCACGACGCACAGGATGATTTTCGACATCAAAGAAGAAGACGTCTTCTGGTGCACCGCTGACATCGGCTGGGTGACGGGACACTCCTATATCGTCTACGGTCCGCTGGCGAACGGCACGACGGGCATCATGTACGAAGGCGCGCCGGATTGGCCCGACCGCGACCGCTTCTGGTCCATCGTCGAGAAGTATCGCGTCAACATCTTCTATACTGCTCCGACGGCGATTCGCGCCTTCATGCGCTGGGGCACGGAGTATCCTAAGCGGCATGACCTCTCCTCGCTGCGACTGCTGGGCACGGTGGGCGAACCCATCAACCCCGAAGCGTGGATGTGGTATCACGAAAACATCGGCGGTGGGCGGTGCCCCATCGTAGATACGTGGTGGCAGACGGAAACCGGTATGATTCTGATTACGCCGCTGCCGGGTATCACGACCACGAAGCCGGGCAGCGCCACCCGACCGTTCCCGACGGTTGAGCCGGACGTTGTCGACGACGCGGGACACTCTGTTCCGTTGGGGGGCGGCGGTTATCTCGTGTTGAAGCGACCGTGGCCGGCGATGTTGCGCGGCATCTGGGGGGACCCCGACCGCTATGTTCAAACCTACTGGTCGCGGTTCAAAGATGTGTATTTCACCGGGGACGGCTGCAAGCGCGACACGGAAGGCTACCACTGGCTGTTGGGGCGCGTGGACGACATCATGCTCGTCGCCGGGCACAACATCAGCACGATGGAAGTGGAGTCTGCGCTCGTCGACCATCCCGACGTGGCGGAAGCCGCCGTCATCGGACGGACGGACGAAGTTACTGGACAAGCCATCGCCGCGTTCGTGACGCTCAAAATGGGCGTGGACCATACCGAGACCAAGGTGGAAGAACTCAAGCAGCACGTCGCCAAGAAGATTGGTCCCATCGCCCGTCCGAAGGACATCTTCTTCACCGCCGACCTGCCCAAAACGCGCAGCGGCAAAATCATGCGCCGCCTGCTGCGCGACATCGCGGAAGGCAGAGCCTTAGGCGACACGACCACCTTAGCCGACCCCGCTGTCGTCGCCTCACTGCGGGATCAGTATGAGAAGCAGGAGGCATAGGAATCGCCCATGCGCCGTTGGCGCACCACGCCGCATGAAAATGACGGCATGGGATGCCGTCGTGGTCGGCGCGATAGACCAGTTCG
>FWPU01010686.1_pt1 | contig 13425 bp, 15 predicted proteins | sample 2228361 | NCBI WGS metagenome assembly FWPU01 (sample SAMEA103939777, study PRJEB20133) | metagenome | reverse complement strand
GTCAAACCTAACCTTATAACTTACCCAGATCCAAAGGTAGAAAGATTTGTTTAACCCAAAGTCTTTTTTATATTTTATTTCATTAATCCACCTACAAAAGCCGCTGTTTTTGACTTTCTACTCTCCAATAGCGGCTAAGTTTTTGTAGGTGCTGAGGCTGTCAGCACCTCTATTTTTTTCTTCTGGTCACTCAAAAGAAAGGTGGCAAATGGTTTTAGTCTAACTTTTTATCAAAAAGTTTAAATTTTGTAAAAAACCATATTTTGTTCTAATGAGTTAAATCACTTCAACTTTATAACTGCCAGTAAGTTACTAAACTTCTTAATCTTAAGTTTTTTCCTTTTATCAGTAAAATAATAAGCAAAAATCCATAACTTTAGTTTTACACTCAAGAATAATATTTAACTCTCCGATAATTTGTTTTGCTGAAATCTTTTTTCTTTTTTAGAAAAAAGAAAGGATTTTTTACATTTACTTTGTTTGCTACCTTATCCTGGAGATATATGTCCACTAATCTATTGTAATAACGATTTTTCCAGAAAGATTGTATAGTTTTAGACAAAATGAGGGGGGTTTATGTCCGTAAAAAAACTTGTGAAAAAAAACAGAAGTTATAGAAGATTTTATAATTCTTACAAAGTTCCAAAAAAACTTCTTGTTGAGCTTGTAGATATAGCAAGACTTACACCATCAGCCAGAAATCTACAGCCTTTGAAGTATTTTATTTCCTGTGACAAAGATACCAACGAAAAGATTTTCAGTACCCTTTCTTGGGCGGGGTATCTAAAACCTGGTGGAATTGAAATTGCTCCTGAAGAAAGACCTTCAGCTTATATTGTCATTTTAGGTGATAAAAGGATTTCAGATAATTTTATGGTGGATGCTGGAATTAGTGCCCAGACCATACTCCTTGCTGCTGTTGAGAAAAAACTAGGTGGATGTATTGTTGCCACTATAAAAAAAGACATTTTAAGAAATTTAATTCCTGAAAATGAGAATTACGAAATCCTTTTAGTAATAGCCTTAGGAAAGCAAAAAGAAAAGGTAGTAATTGAAGAAATGAAAGGCAACGATGTAAAATACTGGCGCACTGATATGATTCACCATGTTCCTAAAAGAAGCTTAAAAGAAATTCTCCTCAATTTATAATACAGGTTTTTTAATCTATGTATCAAAATTATACATCATTGTATAATTTTGATACATACAATTTTCCAAGGTTTTTGTTTTAATAAATTTTTAGTAAATTAGAGCATTATTTTCATCACATAGTAGTGAGAATAAATTAATTGCGTCTATATAATCCACCATAATTATTCCCAATAATATTTTCATAGAAACACATTATTTATACAGATTAAAAAAATTGGCACAAAATTTGCCAAATATATTTGGAAACTAAAATTAAAGGAGGTGAGTTATGAAACTTATAAAGAGAGAGTCGCCAAGATTTAGTTTGCTGGAAAAAAGTTTTAGAGACACATTTTCAGAATTTGTAAAGAGCTTTTTTGATGATGAATTTTTCACCACAGATCTTGTGAGAAGTGATTTTGAACCGAGGGTTGACGTGTATGAAAAAGACAATCAGATTGTGGTGAAGGCAGATGTGCCCGGAATAAGCGAAAAGGATCTATCAGTAGAATTAGAGGGGAATACTTTGACCATAAGCGGAAAGAAAGAAGAAGAAAAAGAAGTAAAAGAGAAAAACTATCACAGAATTGAGAGAAGCTATGGTTCATTCTGCAGAAGTATTACTTTACCTGAGGGAATTGAAACTGATAAGGTAACTGCTGAATACAAAAAGGGCGTATTGACCATCAATATTCCAAAATCCAAGGCGGCTGAAACCAAGAAAATTGAGGTTAAAGTTTTTTGATAGCTTTGTCTGCCCGGTACTTAAAATCAACTTACCCTCCTATTGTCCTATAAGGTGCCGGGCAGAATAGGTTTTTTTAAGTCAAAGAAAGGAGGTTTATTATGTTATTTAATCCATTTTATGAAGTTGAAAAGATGAGAGCCACAATGGAAGAGTTGTGGAAAAGCTTTCTTAAAGAGGAAAAGTCCTATTCTATTGATCTTTCAAACATATATGAGGGAAAAGATGGGTATATTTTGCAATTTCTTGCGCCAGGTGTAAATCTGGAAGATATTTCGGTAAATGTTTCAAATGGAATTCTTACTGTGAATGTAAAGAGAAAAATAGAGAAAGAAAAAGATCTGAGGCTTATAAGAAGTGAAAGATATGATATTGATTTTACCAGAAGCTACAAACTTTCTGATGATTCAAAAGTAGAGAGTATAGAGGCAAAACTTATTAATGGATTACTTATGATTTACATTCCAAGAAAAGAAGAAGCAAAGCCTAAAAAAATTTCTATCAAAATAGATTAAAGGAGGTAACCTATGACAGAGAAAAATTACATTGTTCCACCTGTAGATATTTATGAATCTGATGATATGTATCTTATACTTATGGATTTGCCAGGTGTAAATAAGGATACTATTGAGGTGGTAACAGAGGATGACGTATTGAGAGTCAGTGCAAAAGCACTTGAGGTTGATAAAGAATGGAAACCAGTATCAATTGAATTCAACATTTCAGATTACAAAAGAGAGTTTAATATAGGTAATAAAGTGAATAAGGAAAAGATAAAAGCAAAATACGAAAATGGAATACTGAGAATTGAACTTGAGAAATCAGAAATTGCAAAGCCGAGAAAGATAGAAGTCAAGGCAGGTTAAGCATCCACAAAAGCGGTCGATAAGACCGCTTTTTTTATTTATACAGATTTTATTATTTCTTAACTTGAAATTAATAAAAATTCCCTATAATATTTTATAACTTTTAGTGTAATGAAAAGTTTGGCTGAAAAGGAGGTGGTTCATGGAAAAAAAGAAAGTTCTTTTCGTATGTGAGCATAACTCTGCAAGAAGTCAGATGGCAGAAGCATATCTTAATAGATTTGGTGGAGATAGGTTTTTTGCTGAAAGTGCAGGGCTTAAGCCTGGGATTTTGAATTCTTTTGTGGTAAAATTAATGAAAGAAGAGGGAATAGATATTTCAAGTAATAAGACAAAAAGTGTTTTTGACTTTTTCAAGGCTGGAAAAACTTATGACTATGTAGTTACTGTATGTGATAAGGGCAGTGAAAGATGTCCTCTATTCCCGGGAAAGGTTGTTAGATTACATTGGTCCTTTCCTGACCCATCAAAAGTCGAGGGAACCGAAGAGAAAAAACTTGAAAAAATTAGAAAAATAAGGGATGATATAAAAAGAAAGGTTTTAGACTTTATAGAGACAATGGAATAAACTTTTATTTATTTTTATAAATGCTAAACTTTATAAGGAGACATAAATGTTAAGTTACTCCCTTATTTATCTTCTGGAGGATGAATTTGATGTAGCACAACTTATAAAGATTAATCTTGAAAAAGAAAAATACCGGGTAAGAATCTTTCAAAATAGCAGTGATTTTCTTTCAGAAATTTCAAGAAAAAAGGAAAAACCTGTTTTAATACTACTTGATATTATGTTGCCGGATATTGATGGTTTTGAGGTCTGTAAATTCATAAAAAGAGATGATTTTTACTCAAAAGTGCCGGTTATTATGCTTACAGCAAAAGCTGAGGAAACAGACAAGGTTGTAGGTCTTGAGATAGGAGCCGATGATTATATTACAAAACCCTTTTCAATTAACGAACTTAAGGCAAGAATAAAAGCTGTACTGAGAAGATACAGGGGAAAAGAAGAAGCAAAGGATTCGATAAGAATAGTGGATGGTTATAGGATTGATTTTAATAAATTTGAAATTACAAAGGAAGGGAAAAAAATTCAGTTAACTCAAGTTGAATTTAAAATTTTTGATCTTCTTTCGCAGAAAAGGGGATGGGTATATACCAGGGATCAGATTATAAACTATCTCTGGGGTCATGAAAAATACCCAACAGAAAGAACAGTCGACGTTCACATTAATAGCTTAAGAAAGAAGCTCTCTGATATAAGTGAAAAAATTATCAATGTACGTGGATTGGGGTATAAACTGGAAGAATAAATGAAAGCAATTTTTTTTAAGAAATTTTTTACTTCATTTTCTTTTTCCCTTGTAATTTTCATTTCTATAATATCAGGTCTTTATATTTCTTTTCATATGAGTTTCCAGAAATCTTTGAAAAATGAAGCCCTGTTGAAAAGAGATCTTTTGAGTCTATTTTTCCTTACCGATCTTCCGAGAGAAAAATTAATAAATGGACTGAATTTGAAAGAACTCTCCATTTTCGAAAATGTAAACTTAATTTATGGTTACTTAAGATCACATTTTTTTTCGGGAGAAAAAGTTATAATTGATCAAAGAAACAAAGAGGTTTATCTACTCAACATGGTAAAAAAAGAAAAGGATTATTTTATAGTTGCAAAATACAACTTCTTCACTGAAAAACAATTGTTTTACGAAAATTTTTATTATCTGCTTTTTATTTCTGTTGTGTTATTGATAATTTACAACACCTCAAATTACCTGATTATTTTTGGAATTTACAGAAAGTTGAATCAGATTTTAGAATCATTAAGTTTTTCAGAGAGTTATTTTCTGAAAAACAATGAGTTTTATCCATTCTTCGCAAAATTTTTTGATGAGTTATCTGACTTAAGAAAGTTTATCAATAATTTGACTATAAAATACAACATTTTTGAATCTATCCTTAAAAATATTGAGGATCCAATAATAGTAATTGATAAAAACGAAAATATAGTATTTGCAAATGAAGGTTTTAAAAGAAATTTTGAAACTAACCCGTTGCAAAAAAAGTTCTGGGGCGTATTAATTGAAAAACCGTACTTAGATTTCATCGAGAATAAGCATAAAATAAGAGAAAATATAAAAATTAAAGAGAGGTTTTTAAATCTTTCAAAAATTTTTTTTGAAGACTATATTATTCTCATTATTAAAGATATTTCAGAAATTGAAAAAGTTGAGGAAAAAAAGAGAGAATTTGTTTCGTATGCTTCCCATGAAATAAGAACCCCCATGACTGTGATAAAAGGCTATCTTGAAACAATTCTTCAGGAAAAAGGGTTAAAAAAGATAAAATATTATACTGAAATATGTCTGAAAAATGTGGATAGAGTTATAATTCTTCTCACAGAGCTTCTAAAACTTTCAAAGCTTGAAGACCCAAAAATAGAGCTTTCCAGAACTAAATTTAACATCGTGGACATGGTAAATGAGATAATAAATTTTTATTCTTCAGAGCTAAAAAAAAATTGTATAGAAGTGGTAACTTTTTTACCTGAAAGACTGGAAATCAATGCTGACAGGGTAAAATTTTACCAGGTTTTTACAAATCTGATGGACAATTCAATAAAATTTACAAAAAATGGAGAGATAAAAATAAAGATAATGGAGGAAAATGGCTTTGTAAGAATAGAATTTTCAGACAATGGGGAAGGAATAAGTAAAGAAGATCTACCATATATATTCGATAAGTTCTACGTAGCAAAGAACAAAGAGAAAAAAGGCTTCGGGCTGGGACTTGCAATAGTAAAGAGAATCATATTACTTCATCAGGGGATTATTCATGTAGAAAGTACAGAAAAGAAAGGAACAAAATTTACAATAAAAATACCAAAAGAATAGAAAAATTCTTGCCCTGTGATTGAAAAAAGTTTTACTATCACAGGGCAATCTTTTTTATTAAAGTGGCTTGCCTTTATAAGTCATTGAATTTATAAGGTCTTCCACTATTTTTAAGGTTTTTTCTGGTAATTTTCCATAATCCAGTTCTTCATTGAATCTCTGTCCATCGTGAGTCATCCACCAGAGTAAGTCTTTCAACTTTTTTGCTCTATCCAGGGGTCTTCCACCATAGGATTGTTCTTTGTAGACTAAAATCCATGTAAATGTTACTATTGGGTAACCATCTTTTGCTTCTGTGTTAACTAAGGACACCACTGTATCCTTAGGTATATCTACATCAGCGGCTTTTGAAACACTTTCAAGCGTTGCATCAATGAAATTTCCACTTTTATTTTGTAACATGGCAAATTGAATTTTATTCTGTTTTGCATAAGCAATTTCTACATATCCTATTGCTCCCTGTGTTTGTTTGACATAGCCAGCAACACCAGGATTTCCCTTACCACCTATTCCAACTGGCCAGTTTAATGATTTTCCTATACCTACCTTTGTTTTCCACTCCTCACTAACACTTGAAAGATATTCACTGAAGGTATATGTTGTTCCACTACCATCAGATCTTCTTACAACCACAATACCAATATCTGGAAATTTGTAGTCTGGATTTAAAGCTGTAATCCTTGGATCTGTCCATTTTGTTATCTTTCCAAGGAAAATATCAACCAGCACATCAGGAGTAAGCTTAATCTCGGGATTTCCAGGGAGATTGTAGATTATTACCACTGCTCCAAGACATGTTGGAATGTGTAAAATTTCTTCTTTTGCTGCCTTTTTTTCTTTTTCGTTTAATGGAGCATCACTTCCACCGAAGTCAACTGTTCTATTAATAACCTGTCGAATTCCACCACCAGACCCAATGGGTTGGTAGTTTACCTCAATCTTTTTTTCTTTAAAATATACATCAAACATCTTTGAATATAATGGATAGGGAAATGTAGCACCAGCTCCTGATAAATCAGCATGTGAAATTGAAACTCCTAAAACTATGCACATCAAACTAAGTATTAATGATCTTTTCATTTTTACCTCCTTTTGGTAAAATACGGGTAGAATTATTCCACCCGTATTTTTTAAAATTTTTACTGCCATATTGAGAAGCCAATCTTATATTCAAACTCAAGCTTGATTATCCAATCGTTTACATCTGATTTGTTATGCTTCATAAGGTAATATTGATAGACTGGCTTTATTGCGAGATTTCCTTTTGGATCTGCTTTTATGTTTGCCCCTATGTATAGAATCTGATTCATATCGTTAGTTACATTTTCAGAGATATTTGGTTCTACCATATCAAATCTTACATAAGGAGTAAATATATTAAATAGTGTATAACCAAGCATTACTGAATAAGCATATCCATTAATAGTATAGTTTGTAGAAGGAGCTCCATTAACATTTGTTTTTGCACCATCAAATGTTGCATTAAGGCTAATATACTGAAATACAAAATCTACAGGAATTTTAAGTTCATCAGAAACTTTAATATCTTTTGCAGAAGCATAAAATGTTAATGCGTCAGATTTTACCCCATAGTAATTTTGAACTGAATTAACATGATCTCTTGGGTTAATTCTGTAACTACCACCTATTTTAGTACCTGATATCGGGGAGATAATGAGAGTATACTGGGATGCAAATGTGTCATTTGGTGGAGTTGTATCACCCTTGTAAAGTTTGTCATATCCTTCTCCGTTTACAACCTGTACATTATAGTAGATGAGATTTTTTGTTAAACCTTCGATAGGAAGAAATTTTCCAGAGATTCCGAGTCCAAAATCAGCTGATGGAGCTACTGAAACCTTACCACCAGTGTGTAATTTAATACTTAAAAGATCAGCTAAATCTTTTACTGGAATTGGATATTCCCAGTTAATTCCATAACCAAATTCATTTTTTAAAAGTCCACCAGTTAAAACTAAAAAATCAGCAAATTTCCAGTCAAAATAGGCATATTTGATTGGGGTGCTTTTTGTAAAGTCAACTGTGAGACGACCACTAATTTTGTTGCCAAACCAGTCTTTACCAATATCACCTCTTAGATTGACATATACTCTACCGATGTAGAAAGCACCGCCCTTATCAACCAGAAATGTCTGGTTGGTATCACTGTAAGCTTCAGCGTCAAGCCACATAAGAGAATCAAGCTTCACTTCGGAGTATAGAGTTCCGAGAGAAGCAAACACTACTAAAAGTGTTAATAAAATTCTTTTCATATTTTACCTCCAAAAAAATATCTTTGTGATATTATGATAAAAATATTTTATTAAGATTGGTTTTGAAAAAAATTAATTTTGTGTTAAAATCACAATTGTGCAACAATTTTTTATTTATTTTTATAATAAAGAGATAAACACCAGACAAAAATGACGGATGGGGTTCCTGTTGTGTTGTGTTGTTGTTACAATAAATATAAAAAAATTGACTTAATTTCAAATAAATTTTATACTAATAGCTAAAATTTTGAAGGAAGGGAGTAGGATGGCAAGTTTAATCTATGATGAAAAGGAATTGATGAGTGCTCTTCTTGAAGCAGGTGTTCATTTTGGGCACCAGACAAAAAGATGGAACCCCAAAATGAAGCAGTATATCTTTATGAAAAGAAATGGAATCCATATTGTAGATTTAAGATTTACAATGGAAAAATTAAAAGTTGCCTACAATGCAATGAAAGATATTGTTGCCCAGGATGGGATTGTGCTTTTTGTTGGTACAAAAAAACAGTCTCAAAGTTCGATTTATGAAGAAGCAACAAGATGCGGGATGCCTTATGTCACAAAAAGATGGCTTGGAGGAACTTTGACCAATTTTTCGACGATAAAGAAAAGCATCGATAAGATGAAAAGGCTTGAAAAGAAGCTGGAAACTGAAAAGGAAACATTGTTGAAAAAAGATGTATTGAAAATGGAAAGAGAAATTGCAAAGATGAAAGCTCTTTATGATGGTTTAAGAGATATGAAAAAGTTGCCCTCTGCTTTATGGGTTGTTGACATTAAAAGAGAAATAAATGCTGTTCTTGAGGCAAGAAAGTTAAAAATCAAGGTCTTTGGTATTGCGGACACAAATTGTGATCCAGACCTCCTTGATTACATTATTCCGGGGAATGATGATGCTATAAGGTCGGTAAAACTTTTAACTTCCCTGATGGCTGATGCAGTGATAGAAGGTTCAACCTTTGCCGCAAAGAAAGAAATTGAACCTGAAGTTGAAGAGGTTGCAGAAGAGGTATCTGAAGAATTAGAAAGTAAATATGAAGAAGTTGAAGAAGAATTAGAAGAAACTTTAGTAAAATAAATTTGTTTACATCTAATGGAGGAATTAATGGAAATAACAGCTGCATTAATAAAAGAATTAAAAGAGAAAACAGGTGCAGGAATAGTTGATTGCAAAAGTGTATTACAGGAAACAAATGGAGATCTTGAAAAGGCAGTAGAAATTTTAAGAAAAAAAGGGCTTTCCAAGGCTGATAAAAAGGCTGGAAGAGAGGCAAAAGAAGGTATTACAACCTATCACCTTGAGGGAAATATCGGACTTGTTTTAAAAGTCAACTGCGAAACAGACTTTGTTGCAAAAACAGACGACTTTAAAAATTTTGCTGAGGAAGTAAAAAAGGTAATTTTTGAGAAGAAGTATGATTTTTCTTTAAATCTCCCTTCTGAACTTGAAGAAATGAGAAGAAATGTCATTGCAAAGGTGGGGGAAAACATCCTGATATCTGACTGGAAGTTTATCAATGCAAAAGGAAAATTATTTCCTTATCTTCATCTTAAAAAGGTTGCTGTTATACTTGACTATAATTCCAGTCAGGACAATGATACTGTTAGAGATTTCATAAAAAACATTGCAATGCAGATAACTGCTATGAATCCGGTATCTATAAGTATAGATAATATTCCAGAAGAAAAACTTGAAGAAGTAAAAGCACAATTCACTGAAGAGGCAAGACAGACGGGAAAACCGGACAAGGTTATAGAAAATATTGTAAAAGGGAAGCTTGAGAAGTTTTATAACGAGAGTGTTTTACTCGAGCAAAATTTTATTCTTGATGAAGAAAAGAAAGTGAAAACAATTATTGAAGAGTTTGAAAGGGCAAATGGAGTAAAGCTGGAATTTTATAACTTTGTTAGAGTTTCTCTTTAGTTAAAATCCGGCAATTATCGAGATATTTATTCTTATTTATATAAAAGAGTTTCCCTCATAAAGCAGGGAGAGTTTAATGTATAAAAGGGTTCTGATCAAAGTATCAGGTGAGGTTTTTGGTGGTGCGAATGGTGGGCTTGACTATGAGGCAATTTCCCGTGTGGCTGAACAGATATATGAGGGTTACCAGCTCTCTGCAGAGATAGGAATTGTTGTTGGTGGTGGCAATATCATTAGAGGAATTGATTCAGAAAAATATGGAGTGTTGAGAACCACTGCTGACTATATGGGTATGCTTGCCACTGTAATAAATTCCCTCGCTCTTCAATCAATCCTTGAAGAAAAGTTTCACATTCCAACACGTGTACAATCTGCTCTTGTGGTTTCTTCTGTGGCTGAAAGTTTTATTAGAAGAAAAGCCATAAGACATCTTGAAAAAGGCAGGATTGTTATATTTGCAGGTGGTACCGGCAATCCTTACTTTTCTACAGATACAGCTGCCTCTTTAAGAGCAATAGAAATAAATGCTGAAATAATGATGAAAGCTACCAAAGTTGATGGTGTTTATGATAAGGATCCTAAAAAACATAAAGAAGCTATAAAATATGATGAAATAGGTTATCAGGAAGTCTTAAAAAAACAACTTAAGATTATGGATTCCACAGCTATTGCCCTCTGTATGGAAAATAACCTTCCTGTTCTTGTGCTTGATATATTTACAGAGGGAAATATAAAAAATGCAATTCTGGGTAAAAAGGTTGGCACTTTAATTAAAACGGTTTAAAAATGAAAGTAGTTTCTGGAATTTATAAAGGCAAAGATATTTTGCTACCAAAAAGTGGGATAAGACCCACCTCTGAAAAAGTCAAGCAGGCTTTGATGAACATATTTTCACACAAAATAAACAATTCGAGATTTTTAGATCTTTTTGCAGGTACTGGAGCTGTTGGAATTGAAGCTTTATCAAACGGAGCTTCATTCTGTTGTTTTGTAGAAAACAACCCCAGAAATTACATGCTTCTTAAAAAGAACCTTGAAACAATTATTCCAGATAAAAAATTCTATCAAACCATAAAACATAATGCTACACAGCTTGAAGAAATTTTTCTTTCAAAAAATATTCAACCTTTTGACATAATATTTGCAGATCCGTTTTACGACGATATTTCATGGATCTTTGATTATCTTTTTGCTTTTGCTGAAAAAATGCTTAAAGATGATGGTTATTTCATACTTGAGCATAAAAACAAGGAAGATTTTAGCTTTCATCCACTTTTTATTGAAGTGAGAAATTATGGTGATACGTCCCTTTCAATCTTTAAAAAAAGAGGGAGCAATTGAAAATTTTAGGTATAGACACTTCTTCTGGAAAAAATTTTGCTATCGGTTTATATAACGATGGGAAAATCCTTGAACTGAACTTTTCTAATTTTGATAATACTGATAGTTTTATAACGTATGCCTTAAAATCTGCCTGTGAAATTTTAGAGATAGAGCTTAATAATATCGACTACTTTGCCGCAGGAGTTGGACCTGGTTCTTTTACAGGCTTAAGAATTGGTGTTACAATAATAAAAACACTTGCGTGGGCAACAAAAAGGAACGTAATTCCCATTTCCTCTCTTGAACTACTCATTTCCTCACTGGACAAAGAGCTTATAGATGAAAAATCCATTTTAGTGCCAGTTGTTGACGCCAGAACTGGAAAGCTTTTTTGTGCAATTTTCGATAAAGAAAAAAGATTGACTGAAGATATGGATATTCATCCACAGGAATTGAAAGTTTTAATAGAAGATTCTATAAAAAATTACAACAAGGTTATTTTTGTGGGGAATGGGTTTCTAAAATATAGAGACACCTTTAAAAATATTGAAGCAACTTTTTTACCGGAATTTAACATAAAAGGCAGTGCAATATGCAAAAAAGCCCTCGAGATTATTACCCTTTCAAAGGAAAGTCTAATCTCAGCTGAAGAACTCGAGCCAAAATATCTAAGAAAGAGTGAAGCGGAAATAAAAAAGAATTTTGTAGCCGATCGGGGATCAAAATTTTGACCCCCAACCGACTAAGTACCGCATTCCATTAGAAACAAACCTCGTGGAACATCTCTTTTACAAGTTAGGGTAAAATTATATTTGTGTAATCTGCTGTTTCCAGTAAAGGAACCCCATTTAAATCCACAGTCAAAGAGGGTTTCGGGCTATTTGTATTACAAATATTTGGGTCAACAATAGTGATGTTAGAATAAACCTTGTTTTCATAAATGTAGAATATCTGGAATATGTTGCTTGTTTCTGGTGTACTTTCCTGGAAAATTCTATTTGAATAAGTATTTGTAGTTTCTATATTGATATTTGTAATCAATATTATATTAGTAATATACACAATCTGATTTGTTGCCTGAAAAATACTTATATAATCTGTGGCGAAGATGTGATTATGAATAGTGTAATTTGCCTCTCCTTCTGCAAGGTTCCATAAAATTATACCATTAGAATTAAAATACTCTTCATAAGTGTAGTTTGAAAAAGCAAAAATGTTGGTGACGTAATATGCAGCTTCATTAGAAATTGTAAAGTTAGTAACCTCATTTGTAATATAAATGACAGATGATGTGGAAAAATTGGTCCAGTTTGTCCCCTGATTAAACCCTGTTGTGCTTGCGTAGACACCACCATCTCCATTTTTATCCCCATATCCGACAAGATTCCATGAAGTTATAAAATTATTGGTATTAATTATATTATTGGTGTCTATAATTACCTTCGATTTTACAATTACCCTGCCTTCACCAACTTTTTTAAGATTTAATCTAAATTTTGAAATGCCATCAGAGTTATTTGCATTGAATAACATATAAATGTCAAGAGTTGGCTCTGTAATAGTATAATCATATAAAACAATTGCCTCTTTTGTTTCAGTTTGTCCCTCCGGAATTAATCTTGCTCTTCCCTTAAAAGAGTCATTTGCTTTTTGCCAATCAATATAGAGATTGGTAAGGTTACTATTTGTTTTAATAATGTAGATGTAATAAATTCCTGCTTCATTGGTATTAAAGAAAAATTTTGCATCACCCAATATAATTTCTCTTCCCATATTTGCTACAAGATAATCTTTGATTTGATAAACATTCGATAAAATAGTATCAATGAATTTTGTAACTCCAACGCCCCAGGATGTATACATTTTTACTATTTTAGCAGCATGACTCTGTTCTTCTTCGGAAGGTGCTTTGAATGGGGCTTTAAGTTTTAATTCATTTTCGTTTTTTAAACTATTTGGCACTTCCATAGTAATCTGGCTGGGCATTTCTATGCCCGAATTTGAGGATGAGGATGATGAAGATGAACTATCTCCCAGGGGTGCACTTGCACAGGAAAAAAATATCATTGAGCCTACTAAAGAAACTACAAATTTTAAAAATACCTTATCCATATTTTACCTCCTTTGATCTATAAGATATGTATAATACTTTAATTTTAGTTAAAAACAGAAATAAAAATTTAATTTTTTTTATTTTCAGTTCCATTAATTTTCCTTTAACAAGAATTTTTCCAAACCTTAATAGTTAAATATCTAAAAGCTACGGTAGAGA